>Ga0114931_10000714_pt1 | contig 41269 bp, 37 predicted proteins | sample 2SBtaG_FD_89579 | JGI IMG/M metagenome (GOLD analysis project Ga0114931, IMG submission 89579) | Deep subsurface microbial communities from Kolumbo volcano to uncover new lineages of life (NeLLi) - 2SBTROV14_V59a metaG | ecosystem: Environmental > Aquatic > Marine > Volcanic | place: Kolumbo... | reverse complement strand
GCCGCGGAAGAGCGGGTGACAATCGGTCGGGCGCGATTTGAACTCGGGATGAAACTGGCACGCGACGAACCACGGATGTTCCGGAATCTCGACGATTTCGACCAGGGAACCGTCCGGGGACAGCCCGCTTAGCACGAGACCTGCCGCCTCGAGCTGGTCGCGGTAGGCGTTGTTGACCTCGAAGCGGTGGCGGTGGCGCTCGTCGATCTCGCTGCAGCCATAGATCGTGGCCGCTCTGGTGCCTTCGCCGATGACGCAGGGGTACGAACCGAGGCGCATCGTGCCGCCCTTGTCGGTGACGCGATGCTGATCTTCCATGAGATGGATCAGCGGGTGCGGTGCGCGCTCGTCGACCTCGACCGAGTTGGCTCCGTCGAGACCGCATACGTGGCGGGCGACCTCGATGACCGCCATCTGCATCCCGAAGCAGATTCCAAAGAATGGAATCTTGTTTTCGCGGGCGAACCGCACCGCTTCGATTTTGCCCTCGGCGCCGCGCGGGCCGAAGCCCATCGGCACCAGGATGGCGTCGACGTCGCCGATCTCTTCCGGGATGCCATCCTGTTCGATCTTCTCCGAGTCGAAGAACTCGAGATCGATTTTGCACTCATTGGCGATGCCGCCGTGTGCTAGCGCCTCGTTGAGGCTCTTGTAAGAATCGGTGAGGTCGACGTACTTGCCGACGACGCCGATGGATACTGTCTTCTCGGCGCGGCGCACGGTGCGCATCGTGCGCTGCCATTTTTCGAGCGATGGCGCGCCGGTCCACATGTTGAGTTTGTCGACGAGCCGCTGGTCGAGCCCTTCTTCGTGCAACAAGAGCGGCACCTCGTAGATGCAATCGACGTCGAGCGCCGCGATGACTGCATTTTCCTCGACGTTGCAGAAGTGAGCGATCTTCGTCTTGACCTTGGGCTCGAGGTTCTGCTCGGTGCGACAGAGGAGAATGTCGGGCTGGATGCCGAGGCCGGTGAGCTCCTTGACGCTGTGCTGGGTCGGCTTGGTCTTGATCTCACCGGCCGCCTTGATGAACGGCACCAGAGTGAGGTGGACGTAGAGAACGTTGCCCCTGCCCCGCTCCCAGCTGAGCTGGCGGATCGCCTCGAGGAAGGGCAAGCTTTCAATGTCGCCGACGGTACCGCCGACCTCGCCGATGAGGACGTCGTAGCCCTCGGCGGCGGCCAGGACCCGTCTCTTGATCTCGTCGGTGATGTGCGGAATCACCTGGACCGTCGCGCCGAGATAGTCGCCGCGCCGCTCGCGGTTGATGACTGCGTCGTAGACCCGTCCGGTCGTAAAGTTGTTCTTCTGACTCATGCGCACCGACAGAAATCGCTCTTAGTGGCCGAGATCGAGATCCGTCTCGGCGCCGTCGTCGGTGACGAAAACCTCGCCGTGCTGGAACGGGCTCATCATTCCCGGGTCGACGTTGATGTACGGATCCATCTTGAGAATCGTGACCTTCAGTCCACGACTTTCGAGAAGAGTTCCCATCGAAGCGGAGGCAAGCCCCTTTCCCAACGATGAAACTACCCCGCCGGTAACGAAAATGAACTTCGTCTTGGTCCGATCGGCTTCACTCATGCGACCCCCTCCACGACTACTACGAGCAACCCGCGATCAACTTCCGCACCTTATCTAGATCCGCGGGCGTGTCCACCTCCACTCCCGCCGCATTGATTTCGACGACCTTGACTCGATAGCCGTGCTCGAGGGCGCGGAGCTGTTCGAGCTTTTCCGCCTGCTCGAGCGGAGTCGGCGCGAGTCCCGCAAAGGTCAGGAGAAACTCGCGCCGGTAGACGTACAGCCCGATGTGACGCTGCGCCATCACCGCGTCGCCGGCGTCCTCGTCCCTCCGGTAGGGAATCGGAGATCGGGAAAAGTACAGAGCGTAGCCGCGATCGTCGGTGACGACCTTGACGACGTTGGGGTTGGCGAGCTCGGCGCGATCTCGGATCGGTGTCATCAGGGTCGTCAGGGGAAGCTCGGGGTCGTCGAGCATCGGGGCTACCGCGGCAGCGAGTGTGTCCGGATCGAGCAGCGGGAGATCACCTTGGACGTTGACGACGATCTCGGCGTCGACCTCCGAGATCGCTTCCGCGATTCGATCGGTTCCGGTCTGATGCGAGGCGCTGGTCATGACGGCGTCACCGCCGAAGGACGTAACCGTTTGCCGTACCCGCTCGTCATCGGTGGCGACGACGACTCGATCGACCCCGCTTGCCGCCGCTGCGCGCTCGTAGACGTGTTGGATCATCGGTTTTCCGGCGATATTCGCCAGAGGCTTCCCGGGGAGACGAGTCGACTCGAAGCGCGCCGGAATCATGGCGACAATGGAACCCATCAAGCGACCCTGTGAGACTCTCTCCAACCCGGGCGACGGTATCAGCCGCCGCCGGCAATTGGAACCGAAATATGACTCGGCGAGGCTTCCCCGTGAGAACGAGACACAATCGGCCGTGTCTGTTGCTCGGCCCCGGTTCGGCGCTAGCATGGGCTTTCCCATGAATCGCAGGCGATCCTCTGCCCAGGGCGCCGCGGAGTGCGTTGACGCATCGCGGCGACCGTTGTGGCGAACCGCTCTTCGAGCGATCTGGCTGGCCCTGCCGTTCGTCGCGGGCATGGCGGCGGGCGTCGTCGTCGCTCACGAGCTGAACACCTCGGCGCTGCAATCCCACTTCTTCGCCCGCTATGTCGATCAGCTCTCCTACGAGCTGCGAGATGGTCCCAGCGATCGCATCGTCTTTCCGCACGGGGGGCCGTTCAACCGAAGGCGTGGTTACTCGGCGCTGCCCGAGCTGATCCGCCACATACAGGAGCACGGTTTCGCGATTACCGAGCAGGTGCGGATGAACCCGCGGCTGCAGCGTCTCGTCGAGCTGGGGATTGCCCCGCCGTACCCCGAGCCGAGCGTCGCGGGCCTCTTGGTGCGGAGCTCGGATGGAGCCGTGCTGCACGATGCCCGCCCGCGTGGGATGGTGTTCACCGACTTCGGGCAGATTCCGCCGCTCATCGTCGACACCCTCCTGTTCATCGAAAACAAGGAGCTTCTGGAGAGTGATGATCCGCGGCGCAATCCGACCCTCGAGTGGGACCGCCTCGCAAAAGCGACATTTCTATACGCGGCGTCGAAATTGGGCCTCTCTGTCGGCGTGGAGGGCGGTAGCACCCTGGCTACCCAGCTGGAGAAGTTTCGTTACTCGCCGGCAGGGCGTACTGCGTCGCCGGCGGAGAAACTTCGCCAGATCACCTCCGCCAGTCTCAAGGCGTACCGAAACGGTGAGGACACCCGCGATCGTCGACACGAGATTGTGGTCGAGTATCTCAACTCGATGCCTCTCGCCGCGGCGCCGGGATTCGGCGAGGTGCACGGGCTCGGCGAGGGGCTGCGCGCCTGGTTCGGGCTTTCGTTGAACGACGTACTTGCCGACCTCGACGAAGGCTCGCCGTTGGAATCGCGGGCTCACGCCTACAAGCACATCCTCGCGCTTCTCGCTGCGCTGCCGGCGCCGAGTACGTTTCTCAGCGCCGACCGGGCTGCTCTCGAGGGGCGGATGGCGTCGTTCGCAACGCTGCTCGAGCAGGAGGGAGTCCTCGAAGCGGAGCTGGCGCGTGTCGTGCGAGCCATTCCGGTGCACTTCGTGAAGTACGCGCCGACCCCGGCGCCGAGCGACTTCATCGATCGCAAGGCCGAGACCGCGGCGCGCAAGCGGCTGTTGCGCCTTACCGGTGTCCACAGCATGTACGATCTCGAGCGGCTCGATCTCGACAGTGAATTCACGATCGACGTGGCCATGCAACGGCAGGTCGTGGAGTTGTTTCGCGATCTCGCGAAGCGAGACTTCGTTGCCGCGCATGGCCTCAACCACAAGCATCTACTGATGCGGGCCGACCCGACCAAGGTTCTCTACAGTTTGATCCTGTTCGAACGTACGCCCGCGGGAGACTATCTTCGCGTACAGGCGGACTCGCTCGACCGCCCGTTCGATCTCAGCCGAGGAGCGAAGATCGAGCTCGGCAGCACCGCCAAGCTGCGTACCATGGCGCACTACCTGGAGATCGTCGGGCTGCTGTACCGCGATCTGGCGTCCCTCGATACGGCGTCCCTGCGGATCCGCGCTCGCGCGGGCCGCGACCCGTTGACCCGCTGGGCCGCCACCGAGCTCTCGCGGGAACCGCGTCCCGACTTCGAGAAGTTGATCGATCTCGCGCTCGAGAGAAAGTATTCGGCTTGGTCCGGCGAGTCCTTCCTCACCGGTGGCGGGATCCAGCGTTTCGTCAACTTCGGCCGCACGGTGTGGCGCATGCCGACCATCCGCAGGGCGTTCTACCAATCGATCAATCTCCCGTTCATTCGCTTGATGCGCGATCTCATGCTCTTCCACCGTGCCCGGCTCGACTACGACGCCGATCTCGCGATCTCCGATCCGCGCGACCCGAAACGTCTCGATATCCTCACCGAGGTTGCCGAAATCGAATCGCGACAGAGTCTGGCGCGCGCCTACCGAAAACTGCACGGCCTGACTGAGGTCGAGCTGGTCGAGCGCGTGATACGCCGCGAGCGCAGGCCCGATCGCAAGCTGCGCAAGGTCGCGATCCTCTACTTTGCCTGGCATCCGAAGGTGGACGTCGAGTCTCTTGGCGAGTGGTTGTCCAGGCACGTTGGCGAAACCAGTGACGAAGATGTTCTGCGCATGTGGCGTGCTTACGGTAACCGGTCGCTCGGATTGTCCGACTACGCTTACCTGATGTCACGCCGTCCGCTCGAGATCTGGTGCGGTGGCATGCTGTTGAACGACCCCGATCTATCTTGGCCAGCTACGTTGCGTCGCAGCACCGATGCGCGGCGGGTGGCGTATCGGTGGCTGTTCCAAACCAGAAATCGAAGAGCACAGGAGCGACGGCTCAACGTGTGGATGGAGCGTGACGCGTTCCAGCGCATGACGCCGTATTGGCAACGTCTGGGGTTTCCGTTTTCCCAGTTGGTACCTAGTTACGCGACTGCCATCGGCAGCTCGGGGGATCGCCCGGCAGGTCTGGCGACCCTGCTCGGGATCATCCTCAACGACGGGATGAAAGCAGATCCGATCACTCTCTCGGAGATTCGCTTTGCGCGCGGTACGCCGTACGAAACGGCCTTGAGACCGCGGTCGGATCGCGCCGAGAGGGTCATGGAGGCAGCGGTCGCGCGTGCCCTACAGAGACTTCTCCAGGGCGTCGTTGCGCAAGGCACGGGAAGGCCGGTGTCGGGGTTGTTCGTCGGCGTCCACGGGCAGCCTGTCCCGGTGGGCGGCAAGACCGGCACTGGAGACAACCGGCGCAAAACGTTCAACCGGTGGGGCGAACTACGTACGTCGCAGGCGATCAATCGAACCGCCAGCTTCGTCTTTTTCGTCGGCCGCTATTACGGGGTGCTGACCGCGATCGTTCCCACCCGTGAGGCCGAGCACTACGGCTTCACGAGCAAGTTGCCGTTGAAGGTGCTCGCGTTGTTGGCGCCGACCATCAACCGCGCGCTGGATGATGGTTCGACGATGGTCTCGCTTCCGGCCGATCAGGATGAGCCCCATCGCCTGTGACGACGCGGCGGTGCCCACTCCCTCTCAGCCCCGCCTTCGTCTCAGCCTCTGCCTGCGAGCGAAGCGAGTTTCGTCAGCCGATTCCCTCGGCGCGTTCCCAGAAGAGGCACGTATCGATGGACCGGCGCGATGGGCGGGCGTAGCGACCGACCGGCCAGCCGATGGGAATCAACGCGCAGCTCGGGCACTTTTCCGGCAGGCCGAGCCATTCGTCGATTTCGCGCCCGGCGGCGAGGTGGATCTGGGTCAGGCAGGCGCCCAGACCCACCGCGCGGCATGCCAGAAGGATGTTCTGGATCGCCGGCATGAGCGCCTGTAGTTGCGGTCGCCCGGCGCGGGTCCAGCCGGCGACGAAGAGCAGCACCGGGACTTCGTGCAGGTGGTCGGCGAGATGGATCGCCGCGCGCATGTTCTTGCGCTGTGTTTCCGAGTATTCCGGATTCTCCGCGGCTTCGACGGCCGGCGCGATGTACTGGTGGAACGCCGGACGGTAGCGGTCGGCGATCCAGGCGCGGCGCTCGCTTTCGGTCACGGCGATGAAAAACCATGGTTGCCGGTTGCCGCCGCTCGGCGCGAAGGTTCCTGCTTCGCACACTTTGCGGATCAACGCGGGCGGGACTGGATCGGGCTTGAACCGACGCAGCGAACGGGTGGTGCGAATGCCTTCGAGGAGCGGGATGTCCTCGCCGATGGTTTCAATGTCGATACGGTTGGTCGTCATGGTGTGATAACCTCGCCGGTGGGCCACTCGTCGTCCTCCAACATGGCTGTCGATCCCGTGGCTGCGGCCTCCTTTCCGGTGAGCGTAGGATTGTACACGGCTTGACGCCGGGATCGAGCCAGATCGCGGTAGTTCCGGTTCGCTGTCGTATACTCGTCCAGACACGGTTCGTTGCTGGGTGGTTGCGTCCCCTCTGGTTCCCGGTCGAGGATCCCGATAGTCTGCGGTGCCGTGCGATACTCTCGATTCCTGATACCGACTCTGAAGGAAACTCCGTCGGACGCCGAAGTCGTCAGTCACCAGTTGATGGTGCGCGCCGGCATGATTCGCCAGGTTGCTCGCGGTATCTACGACTTCCTTCCGCTGGGGTTGCGGGTGGTTCGCAAGGTCGAGCGCATCGTCCGCGAAGAGATGGACCGCGCCGGGGCGCAGGAGATTCTGATGCCGGCGATCTGTCCCGCCGAGCTTTGGAAGGAGACCGGGCGCTGGGAGCTCTATGGAAAAGAGCTACTCCGCCTGAAGGATCGACACGACCGCGAGTTCTGCTTCGGCCCGACGCACGAGGAGGTGGTGACCGACATCGTGCGTCGCGAGGTGCGCTCCTACCGCGATCTGCCGATCAATCTGTACCAGATCCAGTCCAAGTTTCGCGACGAGATTCGGCCGCGATTCGGGCTGATGCGCGGTCGTGAGTTCGTCATGAAGGACGCGTACTCGTTCCATGCGACGTACGAAGACTGCGAGCGCGAGTACCACCACATGTTCGATACCTACACGCGCATTTTCGACCGCTGCGGACTGACCTATCGCCCGGTCGAGGCGGCCACTGGAGCGATCGGCGGGTCGATGTCGCACGAGTTCCACGTACTCGCCGAGTCGGGTGAGGATGCGCTGGTCAGCTGTCCGTCGTGTCAGTACGCCGCCAACGTCGAGAAGGCGGCGCTGCGCAGGCGGGAAGTGGAGCCGATCGCGACCCCCGCGGGCCAACCGCAGCTGGTCGACACGCCCGGCCAGCGCACGGTCGAGGAGGTCAGCGTGGCCCTTGGCGTGCCGGCCGAACGCTTCATCAAGACCCTGCTGTTCGTCACCGACGGCGACGAAGTGGTGGCTGCGCTGGTGCGCGGCGACCACGAGCTCAGCGAAGACAAGCTGGTGGCGGCGCTCGGCTGCGAGTGGGTGGCGATGGCCGAGTCAGCGGCAGTCGAAGATCATACCGGAGCCGCTGTCGGATTCGCCGGGCCGATCGGGTTGAAGATCCGCATGGTGGCGGACTTCTCCCTCGACGGCACGGCCGGGGCGGTGTGTGGGGCCAACCAGACCGATCGCCACCTGATGGATGTCGATCAGCGGCGCGATCTGCGAGGCCTCGATTTCCACGATTTGCGTGTCGCGACGCCGGGTGATTCCTGTTCGCGGTGCGCCGATGCAATCTACCAGGGGCACCGTGGGATCGAAGTTGGCCAGGTGTTCTACCTCGGGACCAAGTACAGCCAGGCCATGGGTGCGACGTTTCTCGACGAGAACGGATCGGCGCGCGTCATGGAGATGGGCTGCTACGGGATTGGCGTGACCCGCACCGTCGCCGCGGCCATCGAGCAGAACAACGACGAAGGTGGCATCGTCTGGCCGCTTGCGATCGCGCCGGCGCAAGTGCATCTGGTCAACGTCAAGGCGAAGGACGAGAGTCTCATCGCCGCCTGCGATCGCCTGTACGAGGAGCTGTTGGCGGCGGGTGTCGAGGTTCTCTACGACGACCGAAAGGAGCGTGCCGGGGTGAAGTTCAAGGATGCCGATCTGATCGGGATTCCGTATCGCGTCACTCTCGGCCCGAAGGGGATGGAGAATGGTGTCGCCGAAATCAAGCGCCGCGGCGGCGGCGATGCGGAGGACATCGCGCTCGCCGAAGTCGTTGCGGTTCTTGCTGGCAGAATTCGCGAGGAACTCGAAGGGGCGGGCGGTTAGCGCCGTCGTCGCGGATGTCTTCGGAGAACCGTTCGGCCAAACCGCGCGGCGCATCGGATACGATGCGGCGCCGACTCATCTTTGCTCTCGATGTCCCGACCGAGCGCGAGGCTCTCGGCCTCGTCGATGTGCTCAAGGACGAGGTCGGGTTGTTCAAGGTCGGCAAGCAGCTCTTCGTACACGCTGGGCCAGAGATCGTTAAAGAGATCCGTCGCCGCCAGGCGGATGTTTTCCTCGACCTCAAGTTTCACGACATTCCGCGTACCGTGGCCAAGGCGGCGGTCGAGGCGACCAAGCTCGGTGTCGCGATGCTCGACGTGCATGCAACTGGCAGTACGGAGATGATGCGGCTGACTTCGGCGGAGGTTGCCAAGGTGGCTCGCGCGAACCGGATCAAGCGTCCGAAGGTACTGGCGATCACGGTGCTGACGAGCCTCGACAATCGTGACCTCGCCGAGCTGGGGGTGCGTTCGAGTGTCGACAATCAGGTTGCGCGGCTGGCCAAGTTGGCGCGCTCGAGTGGGATGGACGGAGTCGTTGCGTCTCCCCACGAGGTCGCCCGAATTCGCCGGGAATGCGGTTCGAGGTTCATCATCGTCACCCCAGGAGTGCGTCCTGCCAGTGCCGATGTAGAGGATCAGAAGCGTGTCATGACCCCCGAACAGGCGATTCACGAAGGGTCCAAGTACCTCGTCGTGGGCAGCCCGATCCGCAACGCTGCAGATCCGGTGCAAGCCGCGCGCGACATCGTGGCTGCGATGCAGCGCGGTACGCGACTGCCGCGCAAAGGCTGATTGCGGGTGCGGTAGTCGCGTGGGGTCGCTCGATCTGAAGCGGCCGGGCCACCGCCGTGCCGCCGGATCGTTCCAATGGAAAACTCGAAAATGACAGTCGTCGCGCAGCGACCACTACCCTCAGCCCGAGCCTCGCCTTTGCCTCAGCCTACGAGCGAAGCGAGTTCCAGGTCAGCCAGGACACCGGCTGCGCCGGACCATTCGCGAGGATGAAACTGAGGGTGAGAAGATCCAAGTTTCGGGTCAGCCAGGACACCGGCTGCGCCGGACCATTCGCGAGGATGAAACTGAGGGTGAGAAGATCCAAGTTTCGGGTCAGCCGAGCGATAGGAAAGCGCTGCGCGCGAGCTCGAACGCCCAGCTCGGAAAGATGCCGAGTGCGACGGTTCCGACGGTGGCGACAACCAGAGTCGCCGTCAGGTAAGGGCGGTGGGCGGTGCCCTGAACGCGCTTGCCGCCTTCGGCCATGAACATCCGCATCAGTACGCCGCCGTAGTAGTACATGGAGACGACGCTGTTGAGGACACCGACGATGGCGAGCCAGGTGTAGCCACGCTGGACGGCGGCGCTGAAAAGGTAGAACTTGCCGGTAAACCCGGCGAGAGCGGGAACCCCCGCCAGCGACAACATGAATACGGTCATGCAGATGCCGAGGAGCGGCTGGCGCAGGCCGACACCGTCGTAGTCGTCGAGTGACTCGTTGGGCTCGCCGCGCTTGCCAAGTGCGATCACCACGGCAAAGGCACCTGTGTTCATGAGCATGTATGCGAGCAGGTAGTACAGAACGGCGGCCCCGCCGGCCGCGTTGGCGGCGACCATGCCGACGAGCAGATAGCCCGCGTGGGCGATGCTCGAGTAGGCGAGCATGCGCTTGATGTTGGTTTGTCGCAGCGCGGCCAGGTTGCCGACAGTCATGGTAGCGACGGCGAGCACCGCCAATACACCTGTCCATTCGATCGCCAGGGCGGCGAACGTATGCATGAAGATGCGCACGAATGCGGCAAAGTCCGCGGCCTTGATTCCCACCGCCATGAACGCGGTAACAGAGGTCGGCGAGCCTTCGTAGACGTCCGGGGCCCAGGAATGAAACGGAACCGCGGCGACTTTGAAGGCGAAGCCGATGAGGAGAAGCGCCATGCCACCGAAAGCCAGCGTGCGCTGCAGGCCGGTACTCGGCCCGATCTCCTGGGCGATCGTGCCGAGGGCGGTCGTCTGGAACGCTCCGTACAGCAGCGCGATGCCGAAGAGGAGAAAGCCCGTTGCGAACGCTCCGAGAAGGAAGTACTTCATCGCGGCTTCGCTCGAACGCAGATCGGATCGCCAAATGCCGGCCAGGACGTAGGCTGCGATCGACATGGTTTCGAGCCCGAGAAAGAAGACGATGAGGTCGTCGGCGGCCGCCATCAGAAACATTCCAGCGGTGGAGAAGAGGACGATGGCGTAGTATTCGCCTCCGGTCTCGAGACCGATGGTGCCCAGGTAATCCATCGATATCATCAACGTGAGGCCGGCTCCGAGACAGAACAAAAGGTCGAAGAACACCGCGTAGCGATCGAGGACGATGGTCCCGGCGAAACCCTCTACATGGGTGTTCCACAGGGCTGCGGAGGCGATCGCGGTTACCATCAGACCGACGATGCCGATCCAACCCAGCCCGTCGCGGTCCGGTCCACTGACGGCAAGGTCGGCCAGCAGGACTGCGAAGGCTGTACCTGTCACCAGCAAAATCGGCAGTACGACGGTCCAGGAAACGTCAATCATGAGCGCGGCTCGCGGCGGCCGAGGTGTTGAAGTGGCGGCCGTGTCGTTACCATCGCAGCATCCTCACTTCGTCGGCATTCAGGGTCTGACGATGACGGAACAAGGCGATGATAATGGCAAGACCCACGGCGACTTCGGCCGCGGCGACGGTCATGACGAAAAACACGATCACCTGGCCGTCGACGGCGAGCTGCTGTCGTGCGAACACCACGAATGCGAGGTTCGCTGCGTTCAGCATCAGCTCGATCGACATGAACATGACGATCAGGTTGCGGCGGATGAGGAATCCGATCGCTCCGATGCTGAACAGGGTTACGCTCAACGCGATGTAATAAGTGGCGGGTACCATCGTCAGCTCAGTTCGTTCAGCCGAGTTTCGTCAGCCGAGTTTTTTCTTGGCCAGCACCACGGCGCCGAGGACCGCGACGAGGAGCAGCACCGAAGTGACCTCGAACGGCAACACGAAGTGCGTGAACAGCCGCGCGCCAATCGACTCGGCGGTACCGAAGGAGGCCGGCGCCGATTCGCTCCATCCGGGCCCGGGCAGTGTATCGCCGGCCCAAAGGATCGGTCGCAGCACTGCGCCGGCGAAGACGACGCCGCCGGCCACGGCGGCGATGCTCATGCTGCGTCGGCGTTTTTGCGGGATGTCGGCTTCGAGGTTGAGAAGCATGATGACGAAGAGAAACAAAACCAGGATGGCGCCCGCGTAGACGATGATCTGCAGTGCGGCGACCAGATGGGCGTCGAGGAATACGAACATGACCGCGAGCAGAAACAGTGTCACCGCCAGGCACAGAGCGCTGCGGATCGGATGGCGGTTGAGAATGACCCCGAGCGCGAAGCCGACGATCAGAGCGGCCAGTGGAATGAATGTCAGAAGAGTCATGTGTTGGTAGCGGCGCTAGGCGTCAGGTGGTCTGCAGCGCCAGGATGGCAAGGGCGGTGGCGACGATGTTGACGAATCCGATCGGTAGTAGGCCGAGCCAACCGAGCTGCATCAGCTGGTCGTAACGGAAGCGGGGAAGGGTCCAGCGGAGCATGATCTGGAACCAGCAGAAGAAGATGATCTTGATGGTGAACGACAGGACTTGCAGCAGAACGACGGCGATGTTTGGCAACGCGATGGAGCTTCCCCACGGGAATTCGAACCCGGACGCGTACAGGTACGGTACCTGCCAGCCGCCGAAGAACAGCGTTGCGATCAATCCCGAGATGATGATCACCTCGACGAAGTCGGTCATGAAGAACATCAGGTGCTTTATCCCCGAATACTCCGTGAAGTAGCCACTGATCAGCTCGGATTCGCTCTCGGGCAGGTCGAAGGGGAGCCGTTTGCTCTCGGCGATACCGGCGCAGAGGAAGATGACGAACGCGATCGGTTGGTAGAGGATCCCCCAGGCCGGAAGCCAGCCCCAGATGAGCTCTCCTTGCGCGCGAGCCATCTGCTGCAGATCGAGGGTGCCGTAGGTCAGAATCATGGCTACGACGGCGAGACCCATGGGGAGTTCGTAGGAGATCATTTGTGCCGAACCGCGAATTCCGCCGAGGAGCGACCAGCGATTGTTGGAAGCCCATCCGCCGAGTACGACGCCGTAGACGCCGAGTGACATCATTGCGAGAACGTACATCACGCCGATCCCCAGCGGCTCGATCTGCAGATTGATCTCGCGCCCGCCTACGATCAGGACGTTGCCGAAGGGCAGCACTGCGAACGCGACCAGAACTGGAAACAGATTCACGCAGGGTGCCAGGGTGTGGAGAAGACGGTCGGCGCCGCGCGGGATCACGTCTTCCTTGGTGGCAAATTTCAGCGGATCGGCGATCAGCGTGTTGACCAGTCCGGCACCGGCAAAGCCGTAGATGCTGGCGCGATTGGCACCAATCCGATCTTGGATCAAAGCGCTGCCCTTGCGTTCGATCCAGCCGAGGGCACCGGCCAAGGGCATGACCAGGCCGAGGACGGCGAGTACCTTCAGTAAGATGATTGCGATTTCGATCAGCATCGCCGCGGTGATTCTCTACTTGCCGTACAATCTCTCGATGATCTCGAGAGTTTTTTCGGGAGTGAGGTTTTCGCAATAGTCGTCGTTGAGTTGCATCATCGGCGCGGTGCCACAGGAGCCCAGGCATTCGACCTCGTCGAGCGAGAACTTGCCGTCCTCCGTCGTTTCACCGAATCCGATGCCGAGCCGCTCTTTCAGGCAGGTGACGATCTCGGCGGAGCCACCGAGCGAACACGACAAGTTGGTGCATACCTGGACGTGATACGCACCCATCGGCTTCTTGTAGTACATCGTATAAAACGACGCGACGGAGCCAACGAACGCCGGAGAGAGGTCGAGTAGACCGGCTACGTAGGTGAGAACGTCGTTGCTGAGATAGTCGAACTCCCCTTGCGCCAACCACAGGGTCGGCATGATCGCCGCGCGCTTGTTGGGATAGCGCGTCAGGATCTGCTCGAAGCGAGCTTGCGAATCTTTGGAAAACTCTACGGCCATGGGTTCGAAGTGGGTGAGTGCGCCCGCCTCAGCGATCGCACTCGCCGCCAATCATGTTGATCATGCCGAAGGTGGAGATGATGTCGGCGACCATGTGGCCGCGAATCATATCCCCGAACGCGGCCATGCCGAGAAAACACGGTGGGCGAACGCGGCATCGGTATGGTCGCCCGCTGCCGTCGCTGACGATGAAGAAGCCGACCTCTCCGTTTGCCCCTTCGACGGCTTGGTAGACCTCGCCAGCGGGGACCTTGGCGCCTTCCATGATCAGCTTGAAGTGATTCATGAGGCCCTCGATGCTGTTGTAGACCTCGTGTTTCTCGGGCAGAACGTAGCGCGCGTCGTCGATGCGGACCGGTCCGTCGGGCAGATTGTCGAGCGCTTGATTGATGATGCGAAGGCTCTGTTCGATTTCGTTGAATCGCACCAGAAATCGATCGTAGTTGTCGCCCCGTTCGCCGAGCGGGATGTCGAAATCGAAGTTCTCGTACCCCGAATACGGGTGTGCCTTGCGCACGTCGTACTCGACTCCGGTGGCGCGCAGCAGAGGCCCGGTGAGGCCGTGGCTGATCGCATCTTCACGCGACATGATGCCGATGCCGGACATCCGGTCGTAGAAGATCCGGTTGCGCGTGATCAGCTTGTCGCAGTCGTCGACCAGCGCGTTGAGGTGTTTGAATGCCACCGCGACGCGGTCCCCGAAATCGGGTGGTAGGTCGTTCGTCACGCCGCCGATCCGCGTATAGGATACGGTGACCCGCGCGCCGGTAACCGCTTCGATGATGTCCCACAGCAACTCGCGCGCCTCGTTGGTGAGAAAGCCGACGGTCAGCGCGCCGATTTCGCTGGCGGCCATCCCCAAACAGGTGAGGTGATCCGTGATGCGGGAGATTTCGCTCATGATGACGCGGATGTACTGGCAGCGGGGCGGGACCTCGATATCGCACAGACGTTCGACGGCGATCGAGAATCCGACGTTGTTGATCAGAGGGGACACATAGTTGAGTCGATCGGTGTACGGAATCGCCTGGGTCCAGGTGCCCTGCTCGATCATTTTTTCAAAGCCGCGGTGGAGGTAGCCGACCTCGGTGTCGCAAGCGAGGACCTCTTCGCCGTCGAGCTCGAGATTGAACTTGATGGTTCCGTGGGTCGCCGGATGCGACGGGCCCATCTGGATGTCCATCACCTCTTCGGCCGCATCGACGGTCAATTTTCGCTCGGCCGCCATCAGAACTTCCAGTCCTGCACGACCGGATCGCGCTCTTCGGTCAGAGGCTGGCGTTTGTCCACCGGGTAGTCTTTGCGCAGAGGGTGGCCGACGAACTCCTCGTACAGGAGAATGCGGCGCAGATCTGGGTGGCCGTCGAAGCGGACGCCCAACATGTCCCAGGCCTCGCGTTCGAGCCAGTTGGCGGACTTCCAGATCCCGCTCAGGGTGTGGACGCGGACATCGTCTTCGGGGACGCGGATCTTGACCCGCAAGCGGTGGTTCTTACCGATAGAATTGAGCTGGTACACGATTTCGAAACGCGGGCTGCGACCGAGGTAGTCGACTGCCGTGACGTCGGTCAGCATGTCGAAATCGAGATCGGCTTCGCCGCGCAGCGTGCGGAACAGTCCGAGCGCGCCATCGCGTTGGATCACGATCGTTGGGTCGCCCAGGTTCGTGTTCGACTCGACCACCAGGTCCCCGGCCAGCTCGCGTACCCTGCTCAGCAGATCGTCGGGGCTCATTCCCACTCCAACGCACCCTTGCGCCACTCGTAGACGAGACCGAGCGCGAGGATGCTGATGAAGATTCCCATGGTCGACATTCCGAACCATCCAAGGTCTCGGAACACCAGTGCCCACGGGTACATGAACACCACCTCGACATCGAAAATGATGAACAAAATGGCGGTCAGGTAGAAGCGCACCGAGAACCGGCCCCAAGCAGAGCCGCTCGACACGTTGCCGCATTCGAAAGGCTCGAGCTTCGTCTCAGTTCGGTTTCTCGGACCGAAGATGCGACCGGCGTTGACCATCGACGCGACCACCGCCCCGGCGACGAGGAACATGATCAAAACCGGGAGATACTGGTTCGCCAACATCTAATGATTATCGACCGTTTTTCTGGGGATACGGGTGCGGAAGAGCGCGACTAGCGGAGTCCTCCGGGCTATGCGAAGGCTGTTTCGAAGTCAAGGTAATGAGGCCGTGGGTATTGGCTCCGCGCGGGTTCGCGGCTTCCGTCGGAAACCGGCGCCGCCACGCGCAACTCAACGCGGTCACTTTGCTTTGCTAGGCGGGAAGCGTGGAGGACTCGGCACAGGTCGGTCCCGGGCTCGACGCCATGGTGGTTTCGCGTTTCGGTGCCGATGCGTCGGTGGTTCGCTGCCAGGCGATGGCAGGCGATGCGTCGACACGTCGGTATGTTCGGGTATCGCTCGAGGGTGGATCTGCGCCGCCGAGCCTGGTCGCCATGGTGATGCGGGATGCCGCTGCAGCCAGGACCTCGGATGAGGTCGGCGACACGGCGACAACGGACGAGGTGCCGTACGTCAACGTGCATCGCTTTTTGGTCGAGTGCGGAGTCGATGTGCCCGAGATCTATGTCGATGCATCCGACGCTGGCGTGCTGTTGCTCGAGGACATTGGCAACACGGCGCTCTGGGATGCCGTTGAGGCTGCGCCGCCGGATGAAGTCAGAGCTCTCTTCGGACTCGCCATCGAGCAGCTTCTGCGGATTCAGATTGGCGGAACCGTACACCGCGACGAGCGTTGCATCGGGTTTCGCCGCTCGTTCGATCGAAAACTCTACCAGCTGGAATTCGAAGAATTCCTCGAGTGGGGCTTCAGTGGGCGTCTCGATGGCGAGCTTCCGCGCGGTGAGCTCGCCGAATTGCGGCGGCACTTCGGCGATATCTCGGAGTTCCTCGGCGACCAGCCCAGAGTCCTCAACCACAGGGATTTCCATGCTTGGAACCTGTTCGTCCAGAATCGGCAGGACGCTGGGCATGATGGCGAACTGGGCAACCGGCGGCTGCGTGTGATCGACTTTCAGGATGCGCTGCTGGCGGCGGCACCCTACGATCTGGCGACACTGCTCGGCGACCGGGTGACTCCACAGGCGGTCGTTCCCGCTCTCGAGCGCCAGTTGGTCGGAGACTACGCCGATGCGTGGGACGGTGACCCCAGCGCGCCGTGGCGGTGGGACCCCGACCAGCTATGGGAAGTATACTGCGCCTGTGCCCTGCAGAAGGCATTCAAGGTGGTCGGACGCTTCCACTTTCTCGATCGCGTCAAGGGGAAATCCGGATATCTCCGCTTCCTGCCTCCGACCCTCGATAGGATTCGCGGACTGCTTGCGCAGAAGCCGGAGTGGGCGTCGGTGTGGGGGATTCTCCAGGAGTACTTTCCGGAGTTGCGGCCGTGAAGGCGATGATCCTGGCCGCGGGGCTCGGTACGCGCCTGCGGCCGATTACCGATACGGTCCCCAAGCCCCTGGTCGAGGTCGCCGGCCATCCCCTGATTGCCTACCCGCTTGCGGTGGTGCGCGAGGCGGGCATCCGCGACGTGATCATCAACCTGCACCACTTGGGCGACAAGGTTCGCCAGTCGCTCGGCGACGGATCGGCTCACGGTCTTTCGATCACCTACTCGGAGGAGAACCCGATACTCGATACCGGCGGCGCAATCAAAAATGCCGAGGCGTTTCTCCGCGACGAGACTTTCGTGGTCCTCAACGGAGACATGGTGATCGATCTGGATTTGCGCAGCGCCATCCGGTTTCACCATGATTCGGGTGCGCTGGCGACGATGGTGCTGCGTCCGGACAGCAGCGGTCGCGGCTACGGGGTCATCGAAACCGACGACAGGGGGCGGATTCGTCGGTTTTTGGGTGAGCCGGCGGAGGTCGAGGCGGTGCTCGAGCCGATGATGTTCACCGGTGTGCATATTTTCGAGCCAGCGGTCTTCTCGTACATGCGCGAAGGAAAATTCGGTATTAATGCAGAGACTTACCCGGCGATGCTGGCTGCTGGGGAGAACCTGGGCGGCTTTAGATTCGAAGGGTATTGGGGTGTTCTCGATACCCACGAGCTGCTTCGCCAAGGCCGGCAAGAGCTGGCAATGGGGGGGGTGCTGGCGCCCGGACGAATTCCCCGAGCGGTCTCGTCTTGACAAGCTGCGTCATGGAACACTAGCTTAACAGGTGTTAACCCAGAGGGTCCGGATGGTGGTGGTCGAATCGGTCGGGTGAGCCAGCGATGGGTATCAGTATCGTTCAAAAGAGCGACCTCCAGCGTCGCAAGAAGGATCCCAAGGTCGCTCTCGTCCTTGCCGGCGGTGCTGTTTCCGGGGGTGCCTTCAAGTTGGGCGGGATCAAGGCCCTCGACGACCTCTTGGTCAACCGCAAAACGACCGATTTCGATACTTATGTCGGCTTGTCGGCAGGCGCCGTGCTGGCGGTGCCGCTGGCGGCGGGGATCTCTCCGGCGGAGATGCTGAAGAGCTTGGAGGGCAAGTCGGAGTACCTCGACCGCTTCCAGGCGTTGGACTTTTACAGTCCGAATATCCGGGAGTTCATCACGCGCCCTGCTGAGTTCGTCCTCAAGGCGGCACTCTATCTTCCGGGCACCGTTTCCGACTTGTTGCAGTCGGCGCCCAAGCTGACGACGGAGATCGACCGAGCTGCGCGTCGTTATGTCGCAAAACCGACGCCTGGCAATCTGTCCAAGGTCGCCGGCCCGCTGATCGAATGGTACTGGAATCGGCCCGATTTTCCATCGCTGATGGAGCATCTGCCGACCGGGCTATTCGACAACGCGAGTATCGAACGATACATGCGGCGGAATCTCGAGAGTGCAGGGTTGCCGAACGATTTCACGCAGTTCCACCGTCGGCGCAGGCGCGAGTTGTACATCAGCGCGATGAACCTCGACACCGCTGAACGGGCCGTGTTCGGTCACGACGAGGATTCCAGTCTGACGATTTCGGAAGCTGTTCAGGCGTCGACCGCGCTGCCCGGCTTCTACAAGCCGGCGCGGATTCGCGGCGTCGACTATGTCGATGGTGGCGTGCGTCGCACTGCCAACCTCGACGTCGCCATCGAGCACGGCGCAGACCTGGTGATTTGTTACAATCCGTTCCGCCCGTTCTCGAATCGCCCGAAGCGCCGGATCGATCGCGAGAGCGGTGAGTATGTGGTCGAAGGCCGGCGCATGGCGGATGGCGGACTGCTCAGCATTCTCAATCAGGTATTCCGCACTCTGCTCCACTCGCGCCTCCAGTACGGCCTGCGCCAGTACCGCGAAGACCCGAATTTCAAGGGCGACATCATCGTCATCGAGCCACGCGACACCGACTCCAACTTCTTCGAGCTCAACGCACTGGCATACTGGGAACGGATGCGTGCGGCTCGGCTCGGCTATCTTTCGGTCAGTGACTCGATCGAGCGCAACTACGATCTGGTGCGGTCGATTCTGGGGCGCTACGATCTCACGACGACGCGGCGCAACGTCAACAACAGCATCAAGAAGATGTCGACCGACTCGCCGGATGTGGTCGAGACACTGACCCGCGAGTTTCCGCCGCGCCGCCTGCGCGTAGCCTGAGCGGCGCGGCGCTTCGACTGCGACGGCCGGGCGCCGCAAGCGCGGTCCGCGCTGCTGCGGGTGGCGGATCGGGACTTGCTGCGGGGTCAGTCCTCGCGATCCGCCCAGGCCTCTTCGTAGAACGCCAGGAGGTCCTCGCCGAGGGACTTGATCAGCCAGCGGTGGACGCGGCCTACGTGGCTCTCCCAGCCGTCCTCGAGGTGCAGCGGGTGCTCGCCGGCGACGGTCTCGAACTCGCAGCCATGCGCCGTCGCCAGGGCTCGTGCATCGTCGACCGATACCAGCGGATCGCCGGCCGCGGCGAGCACCAGACGGGCGATCCCGGTTGCCGGCGGCGGTTCGGTCGTGTCTTCCTGCAGCTCGGCGAGCAGGCTCGCCGACTCGATCCCCGCAGCGACCGGATAGGATCCGGCCAGCGCCCTGCCCGGCCCGCGATCCGCGTCCCGCCATCGTTGCCAAACGCTGCCCGCCCGGCCGAGCGCGGCTGCAGGCTGGTGCGCCAGCGGGAGCGGGACCAGCGGCGCCAGGGCGACCACTGCCCTGGCGTGCTCGGCCAATCGCAGTGCCAGCAGGCCACCGAGATCGTGGCCGATCAAGATCGGGACCTCGTCGAGCTGGGCGATCGCTTGACCTAGTGCCTCAGTGCGCGCCTCGATCGATACCCGTGTCGCCGCCGGCCAATCCACCGAGACGCAGCGCCAACCGCGATGGCTGAGAAATGACGTGAATGGCCGCCATGAGCGCGCGTCGTCCCAGAGGCCGTGGATCAGGACCAGCGGCGCGGTGAACTTCGCGCTCTCGGCATCGCTCACCTCCGCGCGCAGAGGGCCAAGGGGCTGCTGCATGGCGCATCTAAACCCGAGCAGCACCCGCGCCGCAAGACAGGCGCACCGTCCAGGCCCTGGATCTACCAACCCAGAATGCGAAGAGGCTCTCCGGATGATCCGGAGAGCCTCTTCGTGAGCCTGATGGCCCGTGTCTGTTCGAGAGAGAGAAATCTCTGGCCGAGTGAATGGCCTCGTGCGTGCTGTTGCCCTACTTCTTCTTCGATGCTGCCGAACGGGTCTTCTTCCGTGCCGGAGCTTTCTTCTTGGCGCGCGAAGCAGTTTTCTTCTTGGTGGTTTTCTTGCGCGCGGTCTTTCTCGTTGCCTTCTTTGCCGTGCGCTTCTTCGTGGTCTTCTTGCGCGCCGCAGTTTTCTTCTTTCTCGCTACTGCCATGTAAGCCTCCTTGGTGAAGCGTTCTGTGACTTCGTGACCCCTCTCTTCACAGACACTTTCCTCAACAGCCACACCCAACCAGAACTTGGGGAATTATAGGGTCCACTTTTCAAATGGTCAAGAAAGAATGGCATTTTGGAAATGTTTTTTTAAAGTGGATATTGAGCGTTTTCAGTGGGAATTTCGGCGCCATATTGGCTCCTGAACACAAGCCGCTCAGATTATAGCAGGACGTTTTAGAACTCGTCGAAAGACAGTTTTGTGGGATGTGTGCGCGTACATCTAACAAAAGTTTCTGTACACGGGGAGCGATGAAAACTTTTGCTTCGGCACCTGTGCACGGCGCGTGGAGTATTTGCGGCGGATGCGCGCAAGCCCTTGCGCCACATGGCGCGGCGCGGCGCGCGCCGGGCGTTGGCGCGACCCGTGTCCCCGGCGGCGCCGATGCCGCGCCGATGGTGCCGGGGACACTCTCTGCGATCGGTCGCGCAGTTTTTGGCGACAGACGCGGGCGCCGGTGGCGACTTCGCCGAGGTCTACCGGCGCGAGTTGGTCAGCGTTGGAATGCGGCGCGTCCGGGATAGACGGCGCGTTTGCCGAGCATCTCCTCGATGCGGAGCAGTTGATTGTATTTTGCCGTTCTTTCCCCGCGGCAGGGACTTCCGGTCTTGATTTGGCCTGCATTCACGGCGACAGCGAGATCGGCGATCGTCGAGTCTTCGGTCTCTCCCGAACGGTGCGATATGACCGTGGTGTAGCCGGCGCGTTTGGCGAGTCGGATCGTCTCGAGCGTTTCGGTCAGTGTACCGATCTGGTTGACCTTGATGAGGATCGAGTTGCAAATGTTGCGGTCGATCCCCCGCTGCAGTCGTTCGCTGTTGGTGACGAAGAGGTCGTCGCCGACGAGTTGCACGGATGAACCCAGGCGTTCGGTCAGGATCTCCCACCCGTCCCAGTCGTCTTCGGCGAGACCGTCCTCCAGCGAAACGACTGGATACTTGGCGATCCAGCGTTCGTAGAATCGCACCATCTTGCGGCTGCTCCGCTTGGATCCGTCGGATTTGCGGAAGACATAGGAACCGTCCTCGAAGAACTCGCTGGCCGCTGGATCGAGGGCGAGTGCGATCTGGCGGCCTGGTTTGTAGCCGGCCCGCTCGATGGACTGTACGATCATATCCATTGCGCGGGCGTTTGAGGGCAGGCGTGGTGCAAATCCTCCCTCGTCGCCGACTCCCGTGCGGAACCCGCGCTTGGCGAGCACGGCGCGCAGGGTATGGAACACTTCGGTGGCCATTCTCAAGCCCTCCGAGAAGGAGTGGGCGCCGACCGGGACGATCATGAACTCCTGCAGGTCGACCGAACTGTCAGCGTGTGCACCACCGTTGAGGATGTTGAGCATGGGGACTGGCAGCGTCACTGCGCGGCGGCCGCCCAGGTAGCGGAAGAGGGGTTCACCGCAAGCGTTAGCGGCCGCCCGGGCGACCGCCAGGGACACTCCCAGGGTTGCGTTGGCGCCGAGCTTTCTCTTGTTTTTGGTGCCGTCCAGCTCGATCATCCGATGGTCGATGTCTTCCTGCTGACGCGGGTCGCGGCCGCGGAGTTTCGGGGCGATGAGCTTGTTGACGTGGTTGACGGCTTTGCGGACCCCCTTGCCGAGATAGCGCTTTTGCTTGTCGCGCAGCTCGAGGGCTTCGTGTTCCCCGGTCGACGCGCCCGACGGCACGGCAGCTCGACCGAGTGAACCGTCGGAAAGGGTGACGTCCACTTCGACAGTCGGATTTCCGCGTGAATCCAGAATTTCTCGCGCCCGTATGTTTCGAATCTTCACTGCATTCCTCCACTATGTTGGTCGGGCCCGCGTTGGACGAACCGCCGCTAACGCGGTACCCTTTCACTCTCCCAGGTCGAGCCAGAGACGATGCGCTATTTACCGCCGCTGCCGCAGAAATTCAAAGGTGTCGCACTTGGTGCCGTTGTCGCCCTTGCCGGCTGCGGCTTCTTTGCCGTCTTCGGTAGCGGCGGGGTAGTCCACTTGCGGCAGTTACATCGGCAACAGGCAGAGCTCGAATCGGTTGCGTATGCCCTGGCGCTCGACAACCAACGGCTCGCGGACCATCTCGACCGGCTCGAAAAGGACGACCGATACCTCGAGGCGTTGGCACGCGAGCGTCTGGGTTGGATCAGGCCGGGCGAGATCGTCTACCGAACCAATGCGCGAAGTCGTCGCCCGGCAGAACGCCGCTGAATCTGGCGCGACTCCGGCCGGGCTGTCACCCGTTGTCTAGCTCGGCGATCATCTCCTCGTACTGGTCGGTGGACAACAGCTCTTCGAGCTCAGCGTCGTCGTCGAGGTCTACTTCGACGAGCCAGCCTTCGTAATAAGGGTCCTCGTTGACCAAGCTGGGTTGTTCCTCGAGTTCGGCGTTGACGGTAACGACGGTCCCGCTGACCGGCGCCTTGAACTCCTGTACGGTGCGCGCTGTTTCCAGCTCACCGCAGGGTTCGCCACGTTCGATGCGGTCGCCCACCTCGGGTAGCTCGATGGCGACGATTTCCCCGGTGATTTGTTGTCCGATCTCGGCGAGACCGAACTGAGCGCAGCCGTCCTCGACGCGCACCCAGAAGTGATCATCCGTGAAACGCAGCAGCGGCTCGGAATCCGCTGTTTCGGCTTCGATCTTTTTCTTGTGTCGGGTCACGGCGCGGTTCTTACAAAGAGGCGGATTTCTGTGTCAAGTCCCCCGCGTCAGATTCGTCGGCTGCCACGGCGGCTACTCCGTGTGGTTGCGTGGTCTGGGGGCAGCGGTTGGCGGCTGGTGGCACCGAATGCTGCGTCTCTCGGATCGGTTCGATCGCTCCCCCAACCCGCCGCTAGATTGTCGATCGGGTATACGGGACAAGCCCTTTTCCCTGCCGGGCAACAAAATTCGGTGGCGCGTCATCTACACCTCGGGGAAGGCGATACCGCCTCGTGCGGGGTGGTGGCGGGCGTCGCTGCACAGACACGACCCGAAATAGAGCAAGCGACCGATGCGACTGCGAAAACCGCGACCAGCCTCCCTCGAAGAGGTCGTCATCAGCCGAGATGGGCCAGACGGGGTAATTCGCTTTCGTGAGCCGGGCGTCGCCACCACGCATCTGCGGCTCGGCCGGAGGGTGCGGTCGATGACCGACAGCGAGATCTTAGAGTGCTTCAACGAATCCCTGCGCGAGGAGGCGCGTTTCGCCGAGACGTGCGACTATGTGGCGGTCGAAATTCCGCCTGGAAGCCGGCAGGTCGAGTTCGTGGAGACGGCTCGACAGTGGGTTCCGCTCGGGGCGGTTCTGCGGTGTTCGATCGACGATACCGGTCCCGACGGTGAGGTGATGATCTACGTCGATGACGTCGAGTTCTCGTTGGCTGAGTTCGGTCGATTGCTGAGCACGTACTCCGGGTGGGGGATGCGGGTTTGTTTCGTACCGGAGGGGCAACTGGCTGCTCGGCCGAAGATCGTGCTGGGCGAAGTCGACTAGTCAGCTTCGATCACCGTGCCGGCGCGGTATTGGGGGTGTCGCGGCGCGCCCGGGGCAGATACAACGGCTCGATGCCGTACGATGTCGTCTTGGTCCGTCGCATGGCGGACATTGACCGCGATCAGTGGGATGCCCTGGTCGGGCCGGAACAGTCTCCCTTTCTCGAATGGGACTGGCTCCAGTCGCTGGAAGAGTCGGGATGTGTCAGCGCGGAGTCGGGATGGGCGCCTCACCATCTGGTGGTTCGGCACGGCGGCCGTCTGATGGCAGCGGCGCCGGCGTACATCAAAAGCCACAGCCAGGGAGAGTTTGTCTTCGACCACGGCTGGGCTGATGCCGCCGAGCGGGCAGGGATCCGTTACTATCCCAAGCTGCTGGTCGGTGTACCGTTCACTCCCGCAACTGGACGGCGGATTCTCACGCACCCCGGGCAAGACAGGGAGTCGCTACTGCGGGTCGTCGGGCAGGCGCTCGAGGAAATCTGTATCGCCAACGAGATTTCGTCCGCGCACGTGAACTTCTGCGAGGGCGACGAGGTTGCGGCGCTGTCGGAACTCGAGTTCCTCCACCGCGAGGGTGTTCAATACCACTGGAGCAACCGCGGGTATGCGTGCTTCGACGATTACCTTGCCGGACTGAAGAGCAAGCGTCGCAACCAGATCCGGCGCGAGAGAAGAGACCTGGATGCGAGCGGTGTCGCCATCGAGATCCTCGAGTCCGAGGCGATCTCAGCCGACCTGATCGAGCCGATGTACCAAATATATCTGTCGACGATCGAGAAGCTGTACTGGGGCCGGCAGTACCTGAACCGCGAGTTCTTCGAGCTGTTGAACCGTCGCTGGAAACGCAATCTGTGTTTCGTCGTCGCCCGCCTCGACGGCGAGATCATCGCCGGCGCGATCAACGTTCAGAAGGCAGGGGTGCTCTACGGGCGCTATTGTGGCTGTTTTCGCGACATTCGCAACCTGCACTTCGAAGTTTGCTACTACCAGGGAATCGAGCACTGCATCGGCTCCGGACTCGAGCGCTTCGAACCGGGAGCCGGCGGCGACTACAAGTATCTTCGAGGCTTCGAAGGTGTGGCTACGCACAGTATGCACTTCGTCGCGCACCCGGGGCTCGCGGCCGCGGTCGACAGCTTCCTGCGCAGCGAGCGTGCACACGTCGACGACGCGATCGAAGAGATGAGGTTGCGCGGGCCGGTGAAAATCGTCGAGGAGTAGCTTGGGGGCGGCCCGGTCACGCCGCGACGCGCACCTGCATCTTCTCGATTCCAACGATGAAGTTGGACGGGCGCATGGGTAGCGGGTCGGTGGTCGACAGTTCCAGCATCGGCAACTCGGTGACGATTTGGTGGATCATCGTGGTCAGCTCGAGCCGGGCCAGGCTGGCGCCGAGGCAGAAGTGGGAGCCGTAACCGCCGAAGGCGACGTGTGGATTGGGATCGCGAGTGATGTCGAAGCGGAAGGGGTCTTCGAAGATCGTCTCGTCGCGGTTGGCGGAAGGGTAGAGAAGCAACACTTTGTCGCCTTCCCGGATCCGTTCGCCGTGCAGCTCCACGTCACGGGTCGCGGTGCGCGACATGTTCTGGATTGGCGTGACCCAGCGCAACATTTCTTCGACCGCCGCGGGGATTTTAGCGGGATCTTCGATCAACGCGCGGTATTGCTCGGGATGGCGAAGGAGCTGGTGCATGCCCCCGGTGAGAACGTGCCGGGTGGTTTCGTCACCGCCGATCAGAATCAACAGCGACTCTTGCAACAGGGCCTCGTCGTCGAGCTTTTCGCCGTCGATCTCGGCGTGAACGAGGATGCTGATCAAGTCGTTGGCGTCGTGCCGCGTTCGGCGGTTGGCGACCACCTCGCTATGGTAGACGCTGTACTCGGCGAAGGCTTGCATCGCGCCCTCGGCTGCTTCCGGCGTTGCGGTAGACGAGGTGCCGATGATCAGATCGTCGGACCAACGCAACAGACGATCTCGGTCCTCCGGTAGCACGCCCAGCATGTCGCCGATCATAATCATCGGCAGCGGTGCCGCGAGATCGCGAACGAAGTCGAAGTCGCCCATCGCACGGACTTTGGCGACCAGCGTGCGACACACCTCGGTCACCTTTGAAGTCTGATCCTGCACCTGCCGCGGGGTGAAGCCACTACTCACCAGCCGTCGCCGTTTGACGTGGTCCGGGTCGTCCATGTTGATCATCGACGGGATGGCCGGCTGATCGGGCCGCATGCCCTGGCCGTTGCAAAAGTCCGCCGGGGTTTTCGACACGTGCATCACGTCGGCGTGGCAGGCTATGCCCCAGATCTCGGTCTGCGCGTCCCAATACACGGGGGCGTTGGCCCGCATCCAGGTAAAGCAAGGATGCGGGTTCCGGGCGTAGAACCGACCGTCGAGCAGGTTGATCTCGGTGTTCTGGGAGTGCTTCGGCATGGCGTGATCCAATCGCTGGCAAACGAGTGTTTGTGTGCACTGGTAAGCCTTCGCGGGGAAGGCCTGACAGCGCTCGACTCGTCGCAGATCCGACGGTTGGCGACAAGTTGTGGCATGTCGGGCCGCATTCCGGGTGGCCGATCAAAGCGGGAGCCCGGCGACGGTGGCAGTTCCGGGCTGGCTTCGGTCTTGCTGCCAACGGAACAGATGGTTGGAGGTGGATTCATGCCAGATTCCGGGGCAGCATCGGTGTCGTTTGCGGCACCGTCCGCGCGTTACAGTACGTTTCTCCATATTCAGTGGGCGTTCGCTTTGTCGTGTGCGTATTTGCTTCTGTTCAACGAACAGGCCGAGGGCACGCTTGCTGGTGCGTTGTTGATCGTCGGGCTTTTCCTGCTCAACCTGATTCTCGGTCGCGTTGGGCCGGATGTGGTGCGCCGGACGGCGTTCTCGATCGGCCTTGCGGTTGTCGACATTGCTCTCGTAACGGCCTGCATGTACGTCGCCGATCAGCTGACGGTAGACGTCGTTCTTCTTTGCATTGGCGTTCTGGTGATGTCGGTGGCGGGTCTGCGAATGGGGGCGATCGCGGTGCTGACGCTCGTCATGATGGCGATCTACCTGGTGTCGGTGTGGGCGACCGGCAGCGAGACCTTCCTGCGATCGAGCGTCCTTCTGCGGGTACCGCTGCTGCTGACCTCGGCCTTCGTTTTCGCGTGGCTGGTGGAGGCCGGTTCGGGTGCGGCGTCGCGGACTGCTGACGGGACATCGCCGCGCGGCGAGATGGAGTCCAAGCTCGACCGTCAGTTGGCGGCGATCCGGCGTTGCGAAGAGGCGGTGCTGACCGGCGCCGCGGAAGACGCGCGAGCTGCGCTCGCCGAAATCACGGAGTACAACCGGGTGATTCAGATGCGCGCGCGTGCGCTGTTGAGCTGAGTTTATCGGGGGGACGCTCGCCTCGAGCGCCCTCCGCTCATTCCGGGTGCGTGCGGTGGGTATTGCGCGCTAGCTCAGCTTGGTCGGGCTCGTGCCACTACGAACGATCTCGACCGTCGGTGCTGAGGATGACGATCGGGATGTGTCGCTCGGTGTTGGCGCGATGTCGCTTGTAGAAGAAATTGCCCTTCTCCAGCAACGGCCACAGACGCTCCCTGTCCGAATCTCCGGCCTCGCGAGCGATTACCGGTAGAGTGGTCCCCTCGATCTGGATGGTCGCGGCGGGATTGGCCTCGAGATTGAGCCACCAGATCGGGTCGCGGTCGGCACCGCCGTTGGATGCGACGATCACGTGGTCCGCACCGTCGCAGATGTAGGACAGAGGGACCGTGCGCGGCTGGCCCGTCTTGCGACCGGTCGTGGTGAGCAGGAGGTTGGTGATCGCCCCCGAGGAATGCCCGACTCGTCCACCGGTCGCCCTGTAAATGGCGGTGTGGACCGCGCCCCATTTCTGCCAAACCTTGTGCTCGGCGATCCACTTCAGAACGCGTAACTCGATCCGGGTCATCGGCGAACCGTGGCAGCCCGGGCCGTGGTGTGCAAGATATGGTGACCGGCGGAGAGGGCTGCTCGCCGCCCTACTTGGAGGAGACGCGCGTTGATTCCCCGGTTGGCGCAGAGGAATGCGGTCGATGGAGTTTACCGACTGTATCTCGACGAGCTGGCTGCGGGACCCTTCAGCGGCGAGATCAGGATCGATTACTCGGCGCGGCTGCTAGCGGCGACCGACAACAGTGTCTACCAGGTCGTGCCCGCCGCGGTGTTGTTTCCGCGCTCGAGCGACGATGTGGTCGAAATCGGCCGGCTGGCGGTGCAAGAGCGCTTTCGCCGCGTGACGTTTACACCGCGCGGTGCCGGAACCGGTACCAACGGCGGGTCGTTGGGTTCGGGCTTGAGCGTCGATCTGTCGCGCTACATGAACCGAATCCTGGAACTCGATCTCGAACGCGGGACGGTGCGGGTCCAGCCCGGCGTGATCCTCGATCAGCTCAACGCGTACCTGCGGCCGCACGGGGTGTTTTTTGCACCGCATGTCGCGACCGCCGATCGCGCGACGCTCGGCGGCATGATTAGCAATGACTCGTGCGGTGTCGGTTCGCGTCTATACGGTCGCACCAGCCGCCACGTCGAATCGCTGACCGTGGTGCTCACAGATGGCGCGCGCTGGCAGTCGCGGCAGTTGTCGTGCGCGGACCTCGAGCGAGACCGGAGCCTACCGCCGCGAATCGTTGCCGGTGCGCGCGCGGTTTTGAGTGCAGTGGACTGCGATCGCGAGCGCATCGAGCGGCGCTTCCCCCAGCTCGACAGATTTCTCACCGGCTACGATCTGGCGCACGCGGCCGTGCCGGGCGGCGACGTGGACCTCGATGCGATTCTGAGCGGTTCGGAGGGTACGCTGGCGTTTGTCGTCGAGGCTGTGTTGCGACTATCGCCGATTCCGGCCCACAGCGCCCTGGTCGTGGCCACCTACCCGTCCTTCGACGACGCGCTCGGCGGCGCGCGAGCCGCTCTCCAATTCGAGCCGTCTGCGGTCGAAACCGTCGATGCGACGATTCTCGAGCTGGCGCGCCGGGATCTGGTCTGGCCGGCCGTCGCCGCGCGGATCGAAAGCGCCGCGGGCTGCGTAGGTGGGCTCAACCTGATCGAGCTCAATGACGGCGACCGGGTATCCCTCGACCGGCGTGTCGACGCGCTGCGGCGGAGCCTCCGCGGCGCGGCGCTAGGCGCCGAGTTGGTCCCCGAAGACGAAGTGGCGGCGTTCTGGGCGTTGCGCAAGAGGGGGGTTGGGCTGCTCGGCAATATGGCTGGCGCGCGGCGGCCGGTGGCCTTCGTCGAGGACTGCGCGGTGGCGCCGGCGCGGCTCGCCGAGTTCGTGAACGACTTCCGCTCCATCTTGGACGGTCACGGGCTGCGTTACGGAATCTACGGCCACGTCGATGTGGGCTGCTTACACGTTCGCCCCGCTCTCGATTTATGCCAGATGGAAGATCGGCAACTACTGCGCTCGATTTCGGACCGGGTGTTCGCGCTGGTCGAGTCCTACGGCGGCGTGATGTGGGGGGAGCATGGCAAGGGGTTTCGCAGCGAGTACAGTCCACGAATGCTGGGGCCGGAGTTGTACCAACAGATGCGCCGGATCAAGGAGGCCTTCGATCCTTTCGATCAGTTGAATCCTGGCAAGGTGGCGCGGCCGGTCTCCGCGTCGGACACCCTTTCGTCGGTCGAATCGCCGATGCGCGGCGAGTTGGACGGACAGATCAGTCCGGCCGTGCGCAGCCAGTTCGCCGGAGCGATCGCCTGCAACGGAAACGGCGCTTGCTTTACGTGGGACGTCGACCGCCCGATGTGTCCGTCGATGAAAGCGACCGGGGACCGGGTGCACTCTCCCAAGGGCCGGGCGGCCTTGATGCGCGAGTGGTTGCGACAGTTGGCGCTGGCGGACGGCGGCGACGTTGGCGACGACGTCGCGGCGCCGGGCCGAGTACCCGGTGCCGGGCGGCTGCGCCGAATGTTCTCGGCAGACGATTTTTCGCATGAGGTGTTCGACGCGTTCGATGACTGCCTGGCGTGCAAAGCGTGCGTCGCCGAGTGTCCGATCCACGTCGACATCCCGGGATTCAAGGCCGAGTTCCTGCACCACTATCACGCGCGCTACCCGCGGTCGCTTAGCGATCGCGCGATCGCTGCGATCGAGACGGCTCTGCCTGCGCTGAGTCGATTCACGGCGCCGATGGCGGATCTTGCACAATCCACTCCGTCGAGGTGGTTGGCGCGACAGTGCGGGATAGCGTCGCTGCCGCGCATCGCCGGAACGACCGGTGAACAGCGGCTACGTGGTATCGGTGCGAATGTGGTGGCGTGGAACGTACCGCGGTCCGGGGCGCGAGTCGCGCTTCTGTTGGATGCGTTCACCAATTTTTTCGAACCCGATATCACGGTGGCTATGTACGAGGTGGCGCTCGCGCTCGGCGAGTCGCCCGCGGCGTTGGCGTATCGGCCAAGTGGCAAGTCGCTGCACGTCAGCGGGATGCTCGACCAGTTCGAGCCCATGGCCCGGCGCAATGCCGCCCTGCTGGCGGGGTGGGCCGAGCTGGGGTGCGATATCATCTGTGTCGAGCCGGCGGTCGCGCTGCTATTTCGCCAGGAGTACCGGGGCGTTGCCGACGCCGATCGGGTGGAGGTTCTGTTGCCGCAGGAGTGGCTGGCGAAGCGCGTTGCTAGCGGAAGCGGGGAGCGCCGCGACGAGCCGGCCTACGTGCTTCTCAGCCACTGTACTGAGTCGACGACAGCAGCAACTGCGAACACCCTGTGGCAGGAGATCTTCGCGGCGGCTGGCCTGGCTCTCGAGATTCCGCCGGTGGGCTGCTGCGGTATGGCCGGGGCGTTCGGTTACAAGACGGCACACCTTCGTCAATCGCGGGAGATCTTCGACATGAGTTGGGGCCGGCGGCTGGCATCGGTCGATGTCAGTCGAGTGCTGGCAACCGGGCACTCGTGTCGAACTCAGGTGGAGCGTTTCGCCGGCTTTGTCCCGCGCCATCCGCTACAGGTGTTGCGCGACCGGCTAGGCTGACACCGGCGCCGGCTCACTGATGGCCAGCAACGCGCGATTGCCGTGCCGGCGATTCGCGCGCCGCCGGCGGACGTGCGGTAGATCCCAGCGCGCGCTATGAACACACGGGGCCTCGTGCCTTGCAGAGCCCGTACAGTCGCGAGAAGGAGCACGATGATCATGACAGTGGAGTCCATCCCTTGGTACTCGGGAAAGAGAGTCTTCGTCACTGGTGGCTCGAGTGGCATTGGCAAGGCCACTGCAATCATCCTGGCGAAGTCGGGTGCGCACCTCCTCATCGCCGCCCGCGGTAAGGATCTCTTGGACGAGGCGGTGGTGGAGATCAAAATGCACCGCGTCGCGCCCGACCAAATGATCGGCGCAATCGCGTGCGACGTCTCTGACCCGGAGCGGATGCGCGAGGTGGCCGAGGAGGCGACGGCTGCGCTGGGTGGTGTCGACGTCCTCATCAACAACGCCGGCGTCGCACATCCCGCAACGGTGACGGACACGACCGACGAGATCTACGAGCGCATGATGCGCATCAATTATTTCGGGATGGTATATTGCACCCGGGCGTTCCTTCCCCACTTCGTGGAGCAGCGCAGCGGCCACATCGCCAACGTGTCGTCGTTGTTGGGTGTCATGGGTATTTACGGGTACACGGCGTATGCCGCCAGCAAGCACGCGATGACGGGCTTCTCCGACTGCCTGCGCCAGGAGATGCTCGAATACGATGTCAACGTGTCGGTAGTGTTTCCCGGTGACACGGATACGCCGCAGCTGGCCGCGGAGAACGAGATCAAGCCGGCGCAAACCAAGGCCATCGCCGGCAAGGTCAAGGTGATGAGTCCCGAGGTAGTGGCGGCGGCGCTTCTGAAGGGGATCAGCAGGAACAAGTATCATATTCTCGTGGGTTTCGACTCGCAGCTCACGTACTTTATGTACCGGCACTTCCCGGGTGTCGTGCGCTGGGTGATCGACTGGCCGTTGCGGAAGTCTCGCGAAGCGATCCGGTGTCCGTGATGTGCCCGCTGCCGGCTAGCAAACCCGTGGCGCTGCGAATCTGGGCGGTGTCCTCGATCCTGCTGGTACTGGCCATGTCTCCTGGAACCGCCGTTGCGGCGTGCACTTCGTCGGTGGACTTGAAGCAGTTCGGCGATGCCGTGAGCGACCACTTTCTCTGCGCCGCGCGTGTGCTGCGTGGCTCTGACGCTGGCCCATGCAGGTCGAGGCCCGCACCAGCATGCGCGAGCGAGCAGTTCGCCGCGGTGGTCGATCTCCTCGGCGGCTTTCCCGCCGGCGCCGTACCGCGCTCGGTCGCCCGCTGCCAGATTTCCGCGTACCGGGGAGCGCGCAAGTTTCTCTCGCGCCGGATATCGGAGCGCCGCGAGGGGCGCCGCCGGCAACGGCGATCGCGGCGGGCGTTGCGCGTCGGCGGACGCTGTCTCCTCGCGCCGGGCGGTGCCCGGCCGGCGTTCGGGGGCCGCTGTGGCGAGATCGAGCAGCGCCTCGACTCCACCGACGGTGGGCGCAAGCTCGAACGCTGCCTGCGCCCCGCCTTGGAGGAGATCGCCGGCTCGGTGCTCGGCCTGCCGCCGCTTGCACCCAACGTAATCGTGATCGTCACCGACGATCAAAACCCGTTGGGCATCGACTTCATGCCGCGGACGTTGTCCTTGATCGCTGAGCGCGGGATGACGTTCGAGAATGCCTTCACCACGACGCCGATCTGCGCCCCGAGCCGCGCCGGAATCCTGACCGGCCAACACGCCACCACGCACGGTGTGATCGCCAATGGTATTGGCACACCGAGTGGTGAGATTCTCAACGGAGCGCAGGCCCTGGACGACTCCTCGACCCTGGCGGTCTGGTTCCAGAACGCCGGTTATCGCACCGCGATGTTCGGTAAGTACCTGAACTCGTATCAGCTGGTATCGCCGGTGGTACCAATGGGTTGGGAAGAATGGCGAGTGTTCCCGGCCGATTTGGGAAACTACTTTGGGTACGAGCTCAACGAGAACGGCTCACTGGTGCAGTACGGCGACACCGCCGCCGACTATTCGACCGACGTCCTCGCCGACTTCGCCCTGCGCTTCATGGAGCGGATCAGCGACGAGCCGTTCCTGATCTTCTTCACTCCCTCGGCGCCGCACCTGCCGAGCGAGCCGGCACCGCGCCATGCCGGCTCGCTGGCCGGCACGCCGCCGTGGCGTCCGCCCAACTGGAACCAGCAGGACCTGACCGGCAAGCCGTCGTGGCTGCGTTTTTTTAAAGCGTCACCGGCGTTGCTCGCGCAGAACGATCGAAAAGCGATTGACCGCCTGGAGTCGCTCCTGGCGGTCGACGAGGCGGTTGAAGCGTTGAGTGACAAGCTCGACGAGCTCGGTTTGGCGGACAACACCATCGTCGTCTTCACCACCGACCACGGTTTGTCGTGGGGCGAGCACGCCTGGATCGGCAAGCAGGTCCCGTACGAAGAGACCATCCGCGTTCCGATGATCTGGCGCTATCCGCTGGTCCTGCCGGCGGCGACGCACCGCTCCGAGATGGTGCTCAATATCGACATAGCACCAACCCTCGTTTCGTTGGCAGGCGTCCCGACGCCGCAGCGATTCGACGGTCGCGACATTGCCGAGTTGCTGGCGGGATCGCCGTGGCGCGAGGAGTTTATCGTCCAGCATTTCACGGGCGGCTTCATCGTTCCCCCGTGGGTTGGTCTGCGCGGGACGCGCTACAAGTACATTCGCCATCCCGCCGACGCCGAGGAAGTCTACGACCTGGTGGAGGATCCGTGGGAATTTACGAACATTGCCCTCGACCCGGCCAACGCCGCCCTCGTCGGCAGCCTCTCGCAACGGCTCGACGCCCTGATCGCCAGCATCGGCCAGTAATCCCGTCGGTTCACCGCGATTGGCCCGCCGACGCAGTACGTTCATGTCGGAGTTGTGCCGTACGCCGCCAAAAGCCCGCGGGTATTACTCCGGGTATTACTCGATGTATCCGAGGGCGCGAAGCCTTTCCTCGACCTGCGCAGGGACGGGGTCTTGGGTTGCGGCCTGCCGGGTTTGCAACGATCCCTCGGCTTTGGCGAGGAACTGACTCAACTCGCCGCGCAACGCGTCGTCTGGGGGTAGCGGGTGTTTCTCGCCCGGGTCGCGGGTCAGATCGTATTCTTCCCAGGTCTTCGTTTCGTAGTCGTACAGGAGCTTCCGATCGTTCGTCCGCGCCATCGTGATGCGCGGCACATACGTATCCCGATCGTTCTTTGATGGCAGATAGAGCGCGCCGAATACCGGCGGCGACGCGGCGGCTTGCGAGCGAAACCGGGGGGACAGATCGTGACCGTCGACGTTGCCAGGGACGGGAAGCCCCGTCATCCGCAAAATCGTCGGCGCGACATCCGCCAGCGACACCGGAGCGTCGATCACTTTCCCGGCCGGCACTCCCGGCCCGTTGAAGATCAGCGGGACGTGGATCACCTCGTCGTACAGAGTGCGCTTGTGGCCCTTGCCGCCGTGCTCGAGGAACTCTTCGCCGTGATCCGCAGTCACTACGACGAGCGTATCCCGCAGCAGGGCGCGCTCGTGGAGCAGCTCGAGCATGTGGCCGATGGTTGCATCGGTGTAGCGCAGCTCGCCATCGTAGAGCGATTTCAAAAATGCGACGTCGCGCGGAGATGCGTCGAGCGGGAACCCCTCGAAAGCGATTCTCCGACCGGTCAGCTCGCCGGTATAACCGGTGTCGAAGATCTTGCGATACTCGGCCGGCGGCAGGTAGTCGTAGTGGACGTCCCACATGTGCACCAGCGCGAAAAACGGCTTGTCGCCGCGGCTGTGCAGCCATTCGGCAAATTTCTCCGCCAGGCACGGGTTGGTGGTGTCGCGGTGCGAGCTGTTGAGCCGCGAAAACCCCTTCTGGATCGAGGTCAGCTTCGACATGCAGGAAACGTAGCGGTCGAAACCGCGGTCGAAACCAAAGCTGCGGTCGAGGAAGGGACCGGAATAGAGACCGGCCGTCTCGAAGCCGTGACGGGAGAAAATCTCCGCCAGCAGCGTTTCGGAATCGCCGATGTGGTCTTCCGGCCGAATCGTTCGGTGGTTCTCCTGCGTCCGGCCGGTCAGCAAGGTCACGTGGGCTGGCAGGGTCCACGAGGTCGGGCTCAGGGTTTCGCTGAAGCGAACGCCACCGCGCGCCAGTGCATCGACTACCGGACTGGTGTCGCGCCCGTAGCCGTACACACCGAGATGGTCGGCCCGCAGCGAATCGATGGAGATCAATAACACGTTGCGAGGTGTTGGTGTTGTCTTACAGCCGCTGACGATCAGCACCAGCAAGGTCAGCGCCAGGGAGACAGTCAGCATGCCGCGGCGTGGACTTCGATCGGTGTGTGGCGTGGCCCGGGAGTAGGGGCGAACGTCGAGGCGCGCCCGGCTGCGATTGCCGCCCAACCAGAGACGGGATATTGTCCACCGTTCGTCGATGGGTACGCGGTTGTTGATAACGGTCGGCCGAGAGACGCGGCGGTGAAGCGTGCCCTGGCCATACTCTGGGGCACCAGCGGCCGCCGGGCGCTGCAGCTTCACGCCGGCACCGTTGCCGTCGCCGGCGGCTCGTACGCGGTCGTCCTGGCACTCTTTCTGTGGTCGAAGTGGGACTTCGCACCGGCCGGTGCGTCTGGGGTTCGCGGCCGGGCGTGGCTGAGCCAGTACCCGCCGGGGAAGGAGCTCGCCGCGGTGGCGGCGGTGACGGCGGCGCTGGTGGTCGGGATTGTCGTGAGCCGATTGGTGTGGTGCGGCATCGCTGCAGGTTACAGGGCCGGTCGGAGCGGATCCAGAGAAGCATCGCTGCGTGCGACGGCGATCGCCTCGTTGCCCCTGCTTACCTGCTGGATCCCGCTTGCAGCCGGACAGTGGCAGGCGGTCGGGTTGGTATGGCTGCCGGGGACGCTGGCATTGTTGGCGTCACTGATGATCGTGTTGCAAGGGCGTCGCGGCGGTGCCGAACGGGCGCGCTGGGTACTGCTGGCTGTCGTCGTACCGACGTTGCTGTATTTCTTCGTCCTCGATCGCAGCCACATGGTGGGGCCGATCAATCTGTTTGAAGAAGGAGCCTCTTTGGCGCCTCTACAAACGGCCTTGTCGGGCGGCGCCGTCTTCCGCGACACCTACTTGCAACACGGCCTGTTTCAGAATTATGGCAAACCGCTGATCGCTGCCTCGATCCAGGTTTCACTGGTGTCGTTGCGGCTCGTCAACGCGTTGCTCCTGCCGCTCGGATACCTCGCCATATACGTACTTGGGCTATGCGTGTTCCGGTCGGCTGCGACGGCTGTCGCGCTGCCGCTGATCCTAACCGCTCCGGGCCTCCACATCTCCGATCGCCAGACCTTCGGTTTCCTCGGGATCGCGCTGGTTGCCGCGGCGATTCGACGAAAACAGCGTGACGGTCGCCCTGGATCCAGTGCGATGCGCCGCGAATGGCCATACTACTTGGGTTCTGGCGGATGTGCGGTGCTCGGGTTTTTCTACAGTGTGGAGATCGGGCTCTACACTCTCGCCGCATGTGGCGCCTTTCTCGGGCTGCAGGCGCTGACCGATTGGCGCATACCGTGGGTGCAGCGGCGGAATCGGGTTCTGTGCTTCTGCGGCGGTGTCGTTCTGACCGCGTTGCCGTTCCTGTGCTACTTCGCGTGGCTCGGCGTCTTGAGCGATTTCGCCGCCAACGTGTACACTCAGTGCGTATACCAATCCGAAGTATGGGGGCTTCCCTACCCCTCGCTACTGGAGGAGCTGCGAGCATGGTCGGGGGTGCGACCGTTTTTAGCGTCGCAAACGATTCGCTTCTACATCCCCATCGCGACCTACCTGGTGGTCGCGGGGTGGATCGCGTTTCGGGCCTGTGGCCGCGGTTTCTGGCGCAGACCGGGCAATCCGATCCTGCTCCTCTTGGCTCTTGCGGCGTTCGCCTGGTTTCGCACCACGCTGGGGCGTACCGACCGCTTTCATTTGGCCGAGGGAACGCCGTTCCTCTGGGTGTTCGTGCTGATGGCGGTGGAATCTGTACTGTGGCGGCTCCGTGCAGTGGCGGCGGCGCCGAAGCTGTCGGGACGTAGCGCACTCGCGACCGCGGCGATGGTCGTGGCCGCCGCCGTGGCGGGGTATGCGATGGAAACGGCTTACAGGCCGATTTCTTCGGTGTCACAGCGTTGGCTGCGCGTCGCCGCGGGGGGTAATCGATTGCCCGCTTTGCAACCGGCGACCGATCGCTTCGGCGGAATGGCCGGAGAAGAATCGTTTGGGATGTTCGTCGGGATCCGTCTCTACACCCGCATCCTGGTCGAGCGGATCGCACAGTTGACGCAACCCGGCCAGTATATCTTCGACATGACCAACCAGGCTGCGTTGTATTTCCTCGCCGACCGGCGCAGCCCGAGTCGGTACCAGCAACTGGTGTACGCCGCGGCTCCTTAGCACCGCGAACAGCTGGTTGCCGACCTGAGGGCGACCCGGCCACCGCTGGTGGTGTGGAAGGCGAGCCGCGGCTGGGACGAATACCTCAACTTCGACGGGGTGTCGTCGAAAGACCGACACCCTGAAGTGTACGCATACGTTCGCCAGCACTACCGCTACGCCAGCAGTAAGACCGGGACGACGTTTTGGATTCGGCGTGATCTGCTGCCCGATGCGCTGGCCAATCTGCGGGGGATCGCACTGGTCGTCGACGATGTCGATCGCCGCGCGATTGTAACTCGGGCTCGGCAATTGACGATCGCGCCCGATCCGCAAGTGCGCATCGAAGCGGTTGCCGCGCTCGGTAAGTTCACCAATACGCTGGCGCTGAAGCATCTTCTGAGAGGCTTGCGCGATGCCGATGCAGGCGTTCGGCGGGCGACTCTGCGTGCGCTGGGCGCTTTCGCGGATGCGCTCGACCCGGCGGTGGTGAGCGACGTGCTCCGCAGCGACAGCGATCCGGCAGTGCGCCTCGAGGGGGTGCGGCTACTGGGTGATTTCAAGGGGCGGGCGACTCGTGCCGTGCTGGTTCGATCGACCACCGACGCCGATCCCGAGGTGCGCGCGCTGGCCATCCAGCTCGTCGCCGCCACCGACACCAAGCGAAGCGCCGTGCCGTTCCGCCATCGACAGCCGAAATAGGGATGGTTCCCGCGGTCTCCCCGGGCAGCACAGTTTCGATAGGACCGGCCCCCTGGCTAATGGCTAATCTGGGCGCGCCGGCTCGTTTGCCCGGACGGCTCGTTTGTGTAATCCGGTGTGCCACCCAGTGCGCCCCTGTACATCCCATGACCGGCAAAGGACGGCAAAGGACGACAATGGATCCGATCACTCTCGCAGGAATCATCGTAGTAGTGGTGCTGTCGATCACCACACACGAAGCATCGCATGGCTTCGTGGCCGATCGACTGGGCGACCCGACGGCTCGTGCGCTGGGACGCTTGACTCTCAACCCGATCCCGCACATCGACCTCGTCTTCACGATCCTCCTGCCCGCCTTCTTGTTGCTCTCCGGTGCGCACATTATTTTCGGCGGGGCGAAGCCCGTGCCGGTCAACGTGTCACGCCTGCGAAGGCCGCGGCGCGACTGGGCGCTGGTCGGTGCCGCCGGCCCTCTATCCAACCTTGCCATCGCCACCGGGCTGTCGGCGCTGCTCTCTCTTCTCGCGCACCTGGGCATCCTCGCTCCGGCATCGCCTGGTACCGAGGTCCTGGTCGTGGGGATCTTCGTCAACGTCCTCCTCGCAATCTTCAACCTGATCCCGATCCCGCCGCTGGACGGGTCCCGTGTCGTGCAGTACTTCTTGTCGGCGGAGGCCCTCGCGAATTACCGAAAGATGGAGCAGTTTGGCCTCATCATCATCGTCGTCCTGGTATTTTTCGTACCGTTTGTGCAGTCACTCCTCTCGGTCGCGATCTTCAGCACGGTGGGGATGATGGCTTCCATCTTCGGCATCACTCGCGAGGTGGTGTACGTGTTCCGCGGCTGAATGCCGCATCGCGATTGGAGACCCGGCCGCAGAGTGGTTCGTTTCGCTGCTGAAGGAGTTCTATATGGACGACATTACGAGGATACGATACCTGCGCGTCGCACTACTGCTGATCGGCCTTCTCTTCGTCTTTGGCCTCGAGGCCATGATGGTTTTGTCGCCAGAAGGTTGGGTGTGGGAGCCACGCCATTACGCGGCCGAGCAGCGAATCATGGGGATCTACTTCGTCCTCGGTATTTTCCTGCTGATTGCGTCACGCGACCCCAAGGCGCACCGCAGCTTGGTGCAGTTCACGTTCTGGTCGAGCCTCGCCCACGGCGGAATCATGCTTGCTCAGGCGGCTAGCGATCCCGTGTATACGGGACATTTCTTCGGCGATGTTCCGGCGATGCTTCTGGTTGCGGCGGTCCTCGGCGGATTGATGCCGAAGCGATGGGAGGATCAGTTGGGAGACTGACCTTCCCGTCGGTAGCATTCGCACCTCGCGTCCCCGCGGTGGCAGCTGGCGGCCGCGGCGCATCGATCCCTTGCTCTTCGGCGTAGGAGCGAATAGTCGGACAGCCGAGATGGAACCATACCCGTACCGTTACAAGGTCGAGGCCACCGGCGCCGCAAACGGTGTGACTCGTATTTCCTCTACCGGATTGCCAACTCTCGAGACGGCGGCACCGCGCCAGTACGGCGGCCCGGGAAACCAGTGGTCGCCGGAATGTCTGCTGGTTGGAGCGGCGGCCGATTGCTTCGTACTGACCTTCCGCGCCGTCGCGACGGCCTCCGCTTTCGCGTGGCGCGACTTGCGCTGCGAGGTGGAAGGCGTCCTCGACCGCATCGAACACGTGACGCGCTTCACGCAGCTGAGCTTGGCCGTGCGCCTCGTCATCCCATCGGGTGGAGACGCCGAGCGCGCGCAGCGCCTGCTCGAGAAGGCGGAGAAGACCTGTTTGGTTACCAATTCTCTATCGGCGGCAGTCAACATGACCTGCGTCGTCGAGTCAGAGCCGTGAATCACGGCTGGGCGCATCACGGCGTTCAGAACGGTCGCCCGTTGGCGTGTTCAGCGGCCGCGGCGCATGAGCGCCTGCAGCGAGAATTGGCCGGGCGACAGAGGAATCCGCGAGTCGGCAGGTACGTTCTTTCCGGCGACGATTCCGGCAGTGGTGGCGCGGTTGAGGTTCCAGTTGACCGCCAGGGCCACGGCGCCGCCGGCCCAGCCCCAGAGCTCGCCGGGAGCCGCGCGGACGATATTGGTGCGCACGGCGGCGTAGGACAGGATTAGTTTGCCCTTCCAGTCGTACTTGGACGAATAGCTACCGAGAAAAATGTCTTTGTCGAAGCGGAGGATGAGCTTACCGTAGAGGTAGTAGGGGTCCTTGGGCGTTGCTTCGACAATCCAGTGCGGCCGCCGGATGAGTACTTCCCGGACCGGACACCAGGGTGCGCCACGCCAGCCGGGAACCTGGAACCCGACCCGCGCCCCGCCGGGAATCTCCATCCGCCAACCGCCGTCGGGTAGGCGCTCGAGCAGGGCGTCGGTTTCGAACGATGGCTTGTCGAAGAGGACCAGCAGGTCCTGCTCGCCGATCAGTTTCCAGGTGAAATCCTGGACCTTGCCGTCGAAGTAGGGTCCGTCGTCCTGGGACAGGTCGGATCCGAGAAAGCCGTCCGACCGGTTCGCCGGCGAGACCTGTCGCACGCGTCGCATCGCCGGGACGTACGTCCACATCGAGTCGCGTTTTGCGGCGTCGCGGTAGCGCCAGCTGAGCGACACCACGCCGGCGACATCCCCCGGGTTGAGCACCTCGGAAAGCGATTGCGTGAGCAACTCCGAATGATCCTCGCTTTCGCGAAAGCGGGGATGCTGGCCCTGGTAGTGCTTGACGAAACTGTCGACCTGGATGGTGCGATCGAGGCCGTGTTCGGAGATCCACATCAGATCGGCGCGGTAGTGCGAGTTGCCCGCGTAGAACATCGTGTAGAAATAGTTCCAGACGATCTTCGTCGCCGCTTTCGGATCGTCCGCCCTGATGTCGGGGAATGGCCAACCGTAGATGTACGATGGTACCTGGCCGGTCGCCTTTTCGATGATGGTGCCGCCTTCGGAGAGACCGAAGCGGCCTCGATTGGCGTCGATGGCGCGTTTGAAAGTTGGATCTTCGGCGATCTTGTAGACCTCCAACTCGCGGACTTGGTGGCGAAACTCACCGTTGCGATACGCCGCGAGGAACTCGTCGGGAAGTAATCCCTTGGCGTCTTGCCAATTGGACTCGTCGAGAAAATCGCCGGGTTGCAGAGCGAGTGCTGGTATCGCCAGGAAGGCGAGGATCAGGAGGAGCTTCGCTACGCGCACGGGACGGTGTGTTGGTGGATCCTCGGTCTACCAGCAGGCCAGTGCCACGGTACCGTCGGGCTTGCGACACTTCGCGCCAAACTGGATGCCGGAGTCAGCGGATTCGACCGCATCCTTGCGGAGTGGGGATTCGGTGAGGAAAAGCTGATCTTCGTCACGGGTGAAATAGGTCGCGACCAAGACGATTACGATCCCGACACCGACACCGGCGGCACTGTAGATGACGATGTCAGTTGTGCTACTTGCACTTGCTTGCGATGGGCTGATCGTCGTCGCCGCGAACACCGCGAGCAGG
>Ga0114931_10000713_pt1 | contig 41276 bp, 48 predicted proteins | sample 2SBtaG_FD_89579 | JGI IMG/M metagenome (GOLD analysis project Ga0114931, IMG submission 89579) | Deep subsurface microbial communities from Kolumbo volcano to uncover new lineages of life (NeLLi) - 2SBTROV14_V59a metaG | ecosystem: Environmental > Aquatic > Marine > Volcanic | place: Kolumbo... | reverse complement strand
TTCGGAAGCTCGCCAAGACAATGGACCAGGACTGCCGCTGCATCTGCGTCCGACGTACAGGCCACCGGCGCGTAGCGGCGCGCGTCGAGCCACACGGAGTCCCTCCCCTTCGATCATGCAACGGCGAGTCCGAATGGCCGCTTTCATTAGAAAAGTGGCGATTCAAATCAAGGGTTTGCGGTGGCCGGGGCTGTTCGGCGGTGTTTGCGTGAAACATCGGGGCTTCGCGGTCGAGCGCAATGTCCAGGTCGGGCGGGTTCGGGTCGAGTTCTACGTCAGCAACCTGGTCAAGGGTGCAGCGACGGAGCGCGTGCAGACCGAGACCGGGAGCAGGTGGTCGGGCTTGCAGCGGACGAAGCGGAATTCGGTCCCCAGCACCATGCCAGGCCGGACCGACCGTGGCGCGGTCACGTAGACCACGGGGCGGCCACGAAGTTCCGCGCGGAGTTCGGCCCGAGCCCCGTGATCTCCTCGACGTCAGCGTTGGAGAAGAGCGTGCGCCCCCGTTCGTGAAGCGCCGTCACGAGGCGGGCTCCCTGGGGCCCGAGGGTCTTGAGTGGTTCGTCCATGTTCGTCCGCGAACCGCCTCTCCCCATGGGGCATTCCGCACGCAAAGGCTAACTCTGCCAAGAGCTTTATTTCTCTTTCGTACGCGATTCGCACCTCTAGGATGGGCGAATCCGCATCAAATACCGAGGCCCGACACCGCGAGCTGCACCTCGTCGGAGCCAGGACCAGCTCGAGCGGCTGGACCGGCTCCTCCAGCGGCACTCTGCAGACCCGCCTCCGAGGCGCTGAACCGCCTCGGAGAGCAACTTCAGGACGCCAAACCCGCGACTTGGCCCCTCATGCGGCCGGCCATGTAGCCCTTTCCCTTCATGCGGGTCAGCAGGCCGCCGAACACCAGGCCGCCGAAGATCGGCAAGTGGGTCGAGCCATCCTTCGAGCCCAGCGGCACCATCATCGTGGTGAGTGCACTGGGCTTTTGGGTGGCCGACGGGGGCGTTCCCCGCGATGAGGGCGCTCACGTTCTTCGCCACCGTGGACGCGTGGGTGCCGGCCACCATCATCATCTTGGGCTCGTCGATGTCAGTGATGTCGCCCATCGCGAATACACTTCATGAGACCTCCTGGGTCGTCGGACGAAAGGCCAGGATCTGTGTCGTCGCGCTCGGACCCTGGTGGTCGCGGCCCTCGGAGACCACGCGGTTCGATTCTTGACAGAGCTCGAAGTCCAGCCCTTTGAGCTCACGGCGCACTGTCTCCGCTTCGAAGAGCAGCTCGGCGACCGGCGGTCCCCCCTTGCCGGGGCGATCGAGGTGCGCGGGGGCGTAGGCCTCGAGGATGAAGGCCCCTCCAGGCTCGAGGGCTCGAACACAGACCGCGTGGACTCGCTTTCGAAGGGAGACCGGGACGTGAGCCCAGACCGACACGACGCCCGACCATCGCGATTCGCCGAAGTCGAAGTCGGCGAGGTCTGCCACGACGGTCTCCAGCTGCACGCCGCGGTTGGCCGCGAGGGCGGCGGCGTGCTCCAGGGCGACCTCGGATTGGTCCATCGCCGTCACAGGGTGGCCCCGCTCGGCCAGGAAAACGGCGTTGCGACCCTCGCCGGCTGCGATGACGAGCACGGGGCCTGGAGGAATGCGTCCAGCGACCGCCCGAAGGAAGCTGTTCGGCTCTGTGCCGTAGGCAGCGTGGGGCTTCGAGTAGCGCTGGTCCCACATCGACGCGCCGGGGAGCTTCGGCTCCACGCGCAGGCCGTCGGCGGCTCCCACCTGCTCGAAGAAGTGACGTGCCGCTCTCGGGATCCCCATCTCGCGTTCGCGGTCGATGCTGTAGATCGGCATTTCGTAGTCGTTGAGGTCGAGCTCTTCGATTTCGAGGCCTGACGGGACCTCCGAATGCAATCGATACGCCGCATGCCGTGCGAAGGCGCGATTGATCGATTCGCGCGAAGAGCTGGCTCCAAACACGAGGATCTTCATGGTTTGACTCCACTCCTCTTGGGAGCGATGGGCGCCGCCTTGAAACGGCCCCAGGCAACGAACGAGCACAGCAGACCGAGCACTAGCGGCGGCACAATCGCCCCGAGCTGGCCCATCGCGAGATGTGTAGCGACCGCCAGGCCCACGACCAGCGCCAGCAGCGCGGCCGCGATGGGTGTCAGCCTGGGCTGCACACGAAAGAGCGACGGCAGGACGAGTCCCACGGCGCCGAGAACCTCGGAGATCCCAGCCAGTCGCAGCGCCCAGACGGGAGCCGTCATCCCCTGGGCCACGAACGCTTCGGCGGGTGTGGAGAGCTTGAATCCACCTGCCATGAGAAACGCCACTGCGAGGAGCAGCTGGAGCACCCATAGCGCGATGTTCAAGCCTCTTGAGGGTGCAGTGATCGGCGTGGATTGAACATGTGAAGTCATGGGCGTCCTCCTGTGCTCCCCCGAAGTGGGGCGTCGCCATGAAAGGTATGGCCTGATATAATTCATCACAAGAGTGGTGATATTGGCATCACCTGCTCATTTTCGTCACGGGAGTTCCGAATGCAACCCTCCGAAGACTTCGACGCCTTCGTGGCCATTGTGGACGCCGGGAGCATCAGCGAGGCGGCGCGGACGCTCGGTGTGCCCCGCGCGACGCTCTCGCGGCAGCTGGGCCGGCTGGAGTCGCGGATCGGCGTGCGTTTGCTGAACCGCACGACGCGGAGCCTCGTCCTCACCCGCGCTGGCGAAGCGCTTTACCCACGGGCGCGCAGTCTGCTCGAGGGGGCGCACGCGGCCGTTGCAGCAGTTCAGCGCCTCGATGATGTGCCTCGGGGGCTCTTGCGCCTCTCGAGCGCTCCGCTGACCAGCCCGGTTCTGGGCGCACTCGTGAGCGCATTCATCCGTGCCCACCCAGACGTCCAGGTCGAGCTCCACACCACGACCCGGCATGTCGACCTTGCCGCCGAACAGATCGATGTGGCGCTGCGTGGCGGTGTGGTGCGCGACCCGGGACTCATCGCCCGGCGCCTGCTTCGGTCAGACATGCTCGCGGTGGCGGCGCCGAAGTATCTCGAGTTGAACGGCACTCCAGAGCATCCAGATGAGCTGGCGCGACACTCATGTCTGCGCGGCTTCGTAGAGGGGGCCCGGCCTGCTACAGCCTGGCCGCTGGTCCACGGAGGCAAGATCGGTGTCGATGGTCCATTGGTAACCAACGACCTGTCGACTCTCCTCGGCGCGGCTGTTCACGGGCTAGGCATCGCGGTCCTCCCACGGCAACTGGTCGAGACAGAGGTCGACGGAGGGCGGCTCGTTGCGGTCCTGGAGGGAGTGGTAGGTCTCGAAGTCTCGCTTTCTCTCGTTTGGCTGGAACGGGAGTTCATCGACCCGAAGGTGAGGACGTTCGTGGACCTCGCCGTAGACTGGGCTGCTGATGGTCGGTGGGAGTTAGGCGCGAAACCAGCTTGATCCCGGGCTGTCCCACTCTCACCCGGCTAACCATCGGCTCTCTGGTGTGAACCGGCTTTTCGGCGTCTGGAGGCGTCTCCGAGGCCCGAGAGCACCCAGAAAGCACCGGTCTGGGTCCGACGACGAGGCGAGGTACTCTGGCGCCGCTCGACCAGAGAGCACGCCCGTCGAGGGGCCACCGCCCGCAAATCCGCGCCAGCCGGGCAGAAGCTCCGCATTCCGGTGGATAGACCATGGAGACTGTCAGGGGTCGTCTCGAACAGCGCGCATCCCGTCATGATGGCGGCGGGACCCGGTTTCGCGCCGCGGTGATGCCCGGGATCGCGCTGGCCAGGTGGGGCGGCGCGGTGGCGACGTTGGTCCGCGACCGCGAGGGGCGGGTGCCGGGGCTCGTGTGGGCCGTGAGCGCCGACCACCTCGAGCGCCTCGACCGCTGCGAGGGGCACCCCTTCGCCTACCGCCGCAAGCGCCTGCTCGTCGACACCGGCGAGGCGCGCCGGCGCCGCGTCCACGTCTGCGTCAAGGACGACGCCGAGCAGGCGCTGCTCACCGAGGCGTACCTGGGCGTGATCTGGCGGGCCTAACGCCGGCACGGCTTCGACGAGCGGGGGCTCTCGCTGGCGCTCTCTCATGAAGGACAGCGAGGTGAGCGATGATGGAGACGCGCGCGAGGGACTTCGTCTACGGCACGCTCCGCGCCGGCGAACCCAACCACTACCTGCTCGACCACCACGACCTCGTCGCCCGCGCGCGGACCGAGGCCGCGTTCGAGCTCGTCAGTCTGGGCGCCTTCCCGGCGATGGTCGCGGGCGGCACGACGGCGGTGGTGGGCGAGGTCTACGAGATCGATCCGGTCACCCTCGCTGCGCTCGATCGGCTCGAAGGCCACCCGCGCTTCTACCAGCGCACGGCCATCCGGCTCGAGGACGGCGACGAGGTCATGGCCTACCTGCTCTCGCCGGAGCAGGCCCGAGGGAGAACCCGCATCCCCAGCGGCGACTGGACCAACGCGAACCGACACAAGGAGGACTGGAAATGAGGATCCGAATGATGGCAGACGGGCGCGTGCTCGAGGGCACCGCCAAGCAGATCGCCGAGGCCATGCACGCGCTGGCCTTCGGGCAGGAGAACCGCACGCTCCCAGAGTACATCGACTGGGCGGTCGACCAGGCCCGGCGCATGAACGAGATCGACATGCAGGTCGAGCGCGACACCGACGACGAGAAGGCGAAGTCGCTCGTGCGGGCGATGCTGGAGGCGGGGCTGGCCGAAAAGCTATAAAGAGGGCCGAACGTGGGATCACTTCACACTCTACTTCACAACTGGGCCAAGGTGCACTATCTTCTCCTTGTGGGCGACGTGCGCCCGTAAGCCCGATGGAGGACGAAACACCCGTGAACGCCGCCGACACGCCCCTGACGGGACCACCACCCGCCGAAGTTCCGCTGACCGCCCCGCCGCTGGTTCGGGTCATCGCCCAGGTGCGCTTCCCCCTCATCGCGTCGGTGGAGAAGCGCGAGTTCATCGCCCCGTTCCAGGAGGCGATCCGCAAGCACTACCCGGCCCTCCGTCCAGAGCAAAGCCGTGGCGTTGTCCTTGGGCCGCAGGGCGTCATGGACGCGCGGTCGAACACGGTCTGGCGTTTCCACGACACGAGCGGGGCGTGGCGGGTCACGGTCGCCCCGGAGTTCCTCGCGCTCGAGACCGCCAAGTACACCAGCCGCGACGACTTCCTGGGGCGTCTCGCCGTGGTCCTCCAGGCGCTGAAGGAGCACATGGATCCGCAGGTCGTGGATCGACTTGGGGTCCGCTACATCGATCGCGTCGCCGGCGAGAACCTCGAGTCCCTGCCGCAGCTGGTTCGCCCGGAGGTCGCGGGGATCTTGGGGACACCGCTCGCGGAGCACGCTCGGCACGCGATCTCCGAGAACGTCTTTGTCCTACCCGACGATGCGGGCCAGGTGACAGCGCGGTGGGGGCTCGTTCCGCCACGTGGAACCGTCGACCCCGGAGCGGTCGAGGCGATCGACGAGACGAGCTGGCTCCTCGACGTGGACGCGTTCCAGTCGGAAACGCGCGCGCTCGAGGTCGACGCGATCGTCGAGCAGGCACGCGGGTTCGCCGAACGGATCTACAGCATCTTCCGGTGGGCGGTGACGGACGAGTTCCTCCGGCGGTATGGAGGTGAGCCATGAGCCTCGAATCCCTTCTCCACGAGCCCGCTGTCAGCGAAGGGACGACCTCGTTCTCGGGGCTCTCTGGTCTCCGCGACCGGGCTTCCGTCTCCGTGATCGTCGTCAGCGGCGCATTGTCGATCTGCGGGACGTCATCGGCCGAGCCGACGAAGGTCTGGGAGGCACCGTACGTTCACGAGGCTGACGCAACAGCGAGCGGCCCCGGGTGGGAGCTGACCGAGCGCCAGGCCGAGCAAGAGCCGGAAGCGACGCGGAAAGCTGTCTCGGATCTTCGCCGGATCTCGGGACTGACCTGGGAGCAGATCGGGCAGCTCTTCGAGGTGTCGCGGCGGAGCGTTCACTTCTGGGCGAGCGGGAAGCCGCTGAACTCCACGAACGAGGAGCGGCTGCTGCGCGTGCTCGACGTCCTGCGCGATGCGGACCGTGGCAGCGCGCGAGCTACCCGTGCGGCCCTGCTCGACGCCAGCGACGGCACGACCCCGTTCGACATGCTCGTGGCGCAGCGCTTCGAAGAGGCGCGTGCAGCGCTGGGCCCAGGTCCTGGCCGCATTGCTCCGGCCTTGGCCGAGCTCAGCGCTGCCGCGAAGGCGGAACGCAAACCTCTCCCGCCGGAAGAGCTCTTCGACGCGAAGAGCGAGCGTGTGCACCGCGAGCCCGGTCGCGCACGGGCCGCTCGAACCGTGAGGAACAAGCGGCGTGGAAGTTCTTGATGATGATGGACGGCAACAGGTCGACCAACAGCTCGACGGTTGGCGCCAGGGCGACTGTGTCCTCGGCGAGCAGTGGTTCCTGTTCCGAACCGACGTCGCGCGACCGCTTACCGACGATGGCGCGGCGGCTGCCCAGCAGGGGGCCGAGAATGCAGAGGGCGAGGCGCTGGGCTTCGCGGTCGTCACCCAGACCTGTGACCTCGTCAGGCGCTGCGGGGACCGCCCGTTCGTCGAGGTCTGCCCGTTGGTCGAGGTCGACGAGTCCGTGCTGCGCGAGGCCGAGCGGGGTCGTCGGCCGAACTACGCCTTCATCCCCGGGGTAGCAGACCAGCGGCTCGTAGCGGATCTCGACCGCGTGATGACTGTCGAGAAATCGGTCGTCGCGGGCTGGGAGCGCGTGCGGGGGTGCCTCGACGACAACGACACCCGCCGACTCTGCCTCGCGCTCGCACGAAAGCGGGCGCGCACGGCGTTCCCCGATGACTTCGTCGCCTTCGCTTCGCCGCTGATGAAGCGGATGTCGTCGAAGCACGACAAGGAGAGCGATGAAGGGCGAGCGCTTCGAGCCCTCTGGGAGATCCGTGTTCGAGCAGCACCCTGCTGGGACGCCGAAGAGGTGGGGCTGATATTCTGGTTCATCCGCAACGAGGACGAGCCCACCTTCGAGAACCAAAGCTGGGACCACTACCTCGACGCCTGGCTCAAGCGGGTGACCAAGACGGACCGTTTCGTCGACGTGGCCGGTGTCGTGACGACGCTCGATGACCTGACGGCTCGCGAGTACGTCGAGAGCGACCCGCTGGATCTGGAACATCTCTCGTCCCGGGAGGGCTGACCTTGGCGACGAATAACTGGTGCGGTGTCCTCGGGATCGAACGTCCCGACCTCGCCGCGGTCAAGGACCACAGCGACGCCAACACCTATGCCCGGCTGCTCGTGGCGCTCCTGGAGTGCGGGGAGCAGATGACGCTGGCCGAGGTTGCGAAGCGATTCGAGGAGGTCGGCATCGCCCACTACGATCGAGCGCTCCGTTCCCTCCAGCGCTGCAAACCAGGGCGTGCGCCCGTCTACCGCGACGGTGACCACTACTCGCTGGACCCCCACTACGACGAGCTCGACCTCTGGGTCTTTCGTCTTGGCCTTCGCCCGCCGAAGGCTCCGCGGCTCCGTCTGGTGCGGCCCGAGCCTGCGGCGCTGCCAGGGGAGGACACTCCGCTTTCGGTGGAAGAACTCGACGAGGTGTGGAAGGACGCCAGCCTCACCAGCTGGTCTGCGCAGCGCTTGGCGCTGGCCGTTCTGGACGCACACGGCGGCCGGGCGATGTCGCCGCAAGATGTCGTCGGCTTCGTCGCTGCGAGGACCAAGTGGCACGGGCTGCGAGACGACTCGAGCAAGTTCAGACGCAAGGGGTGTCCGATCGCGGTCGAGGGCAACGGAGGCTGGTGCATCGCCGCCGGCACCGAAGACGCGGTCCGCGCGATGCGAAAGGCGGTCCGGGCGCGCATCGAGACGTCTCGGCGAAATGCTTCAGCAAGACCGGATCCATCGGTCATCGCGGCACAAGGGAAGGCCGCGGAGCGTTGTCGAGCGGAGCACGCACGAGAGCTCGCGGGGATGACCCGCGCGCTCCTCGTGGGCTTCCCAGTGAAGGCACCGAGAGCGGTTGCGTTCCTGGATGTGGGCGAGCACACCGTCCACACCTTCGTCGACGAAGAGCTCGATGAGCTCCGGCGCCGCCTCGCAGGCTACGACATCGTCGGCGCAGACGATGTGCGCTCGCTCCTCCGCGCTCTCGAGGTCGATGCCGGTGCGATGCGCCTCGCTGAACTGGGCCCGCCGCAGAAGAGCAAGACTCTGAACAAGCGAGGCAGGACCCTGAAGATCACCACCGCGCTGCTCGTGCAGGGCTCGTGCGGCATCGGCCGTCCGTTCGGCGACCCGGAGAAGGTGAGCGGCTACCTCGCGAACGGCGACCTGACGAAGCTTCGTCGCCGCTTGGAAGCCGACGTGAAGTCGCTCTACGCCCTCTACGAGTACGGTCGTCTCCACGGCACCGTGCGCTTGCGGTGGGGGTTCCTCGACGAGCGCATCCCAGCACCATGGGTCCACCGCGACGAGCGGGTGCTGTACGACCTCAAGAGCGAGGCGCTCGAGCGCGGCGAGACACTCGAGGTCGTCGTTGGAAACGCGCCTGGCTGGGGCGACCCCTGGTCTCGCGCCCGACGGGTGCGCGTTGAACAAGAGCAGTCCGGCTGGCGCTCGTGGCTCGTCGATGAGGACGGCTACGTGATCGACGAAGCCGAAGTCCAGAAGGCGAGGCTCGCGCACGCCGTCTGACGGTGGGTGCACGCGCACGGGGGCGAGCACTTTCTTGGCTTCGGCTGTCCCACTCTCGCCGGGCGAACCATCGACTCTCTGGTGTGAACCGGCTTTTCAGCGTCTGGAGGGGTCTCTGAGGCCCAAGAGCACTCAGAGAGCACCGGACTGGGTCCGACGACGGGGCGACGTACTCTGGCGCCGCGCGAGCAGAGAGCCCCCGCGCCGACCGGCGACCGTCCGCAAAACCCCGCCAGCAGGGCAGATACGACAAGACCCCCGCCGGCGATGCCGACGAGGGTCCTGTTAAAAGAAAGGCCCAGGCTGACTAGCCTGGGCCTTATGAAGCTCTTTTAGTATCTGCCTTGCTACGGCGAACTGGTGTCCGTAAGTGCCCGTAGATACTCGGTTGGATCCTGCTAACCAATAGGTCGGTGTCTCGCGACGGCGCTTTGGTCCTCCGCTTGACGCGAGACGCTACGGCGAACTCTGCCTCCAACCACGAAGTTGCGTTTAGGTCGTTCGTGGGGTTGCGTTTGCGTCGATTGGGACGTATCTTGATGGTGTCGAGAGACGCGGACAACGCGCGAGGTTCAGCCATGCCCAGCACAGCAGCAGTCGCATTCGAAGAGTCCGTTCGCCGGATGAACCCGGTCACGGCGCCGCAGAACCAGCGCGAGAGCGTCGCTGCACTGCTGGAGCTGCTCAAGCACGTAGCCACCGAGCAGCCCGAGCCGGCGGCCTACAAGCTGGTCAGCCCCACGGGGGAGGTAACCGAGATCCCCGAGTCGGTCTTCCTCCTCCTCGAGCGCATCATCGAGGTGCTCGCCCGCGGCGACGCGATCACCGTGGTGCCTGTCGGCAAGGAGCTGACGACCCAGCAGGCCGCCAACATCCTCAACGTGTCGCGGCAGTACCTGGTTCGACTCCTCGATGACGGGCGCATCCCGTTCCGCAAGACCGGCACCCACCGACGAGTCCGAATGGAGGACCTCCTGGCGTTCAAGCGGCAGCGCGACCGCGACCGCATGGCGTCGCTCGACGATCTGTCTCAGCTCAGCCAGGACTTCGGGGGCTACGAAGAGATCCCCACGGACGACTGATGGTCCCGGCACCATTCCGCGTCGTGCTCGACGCCAACGTGCTCTTCCCGTTCACGGTTCGGGACACGCTGCTGCGGGCCGCGGCGCTCGGGATGTACCAGGTCCACTGGTCCGAGGAGATCCTCGATGAAGCCACGCGGAACCTGATCGCCACCGGCCGGATGAACGACGAGCAGGCTGCTCATCTCATGGCTGCGATGCGCAACGCGTTCCCCGAGGCGCTTGTTCGGGGTCACGAGGCGATCATCCCGTCGATGCCCAACGACGAAAAGGACCGCCATGTCGCAGCGGTCGCCGTGAAGGCCGGTGCACAGGTCGTCGTGACGAGCAACCTGAAGGACTTCCACCCGATGCCCGACGGGGTCGAGGCGCAAAGCCCCGACGACTTCCTGCTCGACCTCTTCGACCTGGGCCCGACCGACATCGTCGAGCTGCTCCAGCGACAGGCCGCCGCCTTGAAGCGACCTCCCGTGACGCTGGAGGACCTGCTCACCGGGCTCGGCAAGACCGTGCCGCGCTTCGAGGCGGCGGTCCGGGCCTTCCTCGACTCGGACGGTGAGAAGGACTGATGGCACCGACCTCTACCGAGTCGGTGCGCGACATGTTCACCGGCCGCGATCAGCCTGTTCTTCGTTGTGCCGTCTACACCCGACAGTCGGTCGCCAACGCCGAGCAGGACCTGACGTCCTGCGACGTGCAGCGAGAACGCTGCGAGAACTACGTCCGGGCGATGCAGTACGAGGGGTGGCAGCTCCTCGATGAGCACTTCGACGACCTTGGTGTGAGCGGTGCCGAGCTCAGCCGTCCCGGCCTCGACAAGCTCAAGTCGTGGTGCGTGCAGGGGCGCGTAGACATCGTGGTCGCGACGAGGCTCGATCGCCTCAACCGCAAGATGAGCCACTGGGTTCAGCTCGCGGACTGGTTCAAGCAGGCGGGCATCGAGCTCGTGTTCGTGGACGGCGGGACCAACGCCCGCGGTCCGCTGGCCGACCTGGTCAACAACATCGTCGCCAGCTTTGCGGAGTTCGAACGGGAGCTGATTCGCGAACGACTCCTCGATGCACACGCCCGCATGCGCGAGCGGGGTCTCCGGTCCGCGGGACGCGTTCCGCTCGGCTACAAGGCCGACCTGGCGACGCGGCAGCTGGTCATCGACGACGAGGAGGCCGTGGTGGTCCGGGCCTTCTTCGAGCGGTGCGCGGCCGGGGAGTCGGCCGCGAGCATCGCGCGGTGGGCGAACGACGCCGGCCACCGAACGAAGGTCCACGGTCGTCACGGAGGCAACCGCTGGAGCGGTCGCACGGTGCTTCAGATCCTGCGCAACCCGATCTTCGTCGGCGAACGCGTCCACGCCGGCGGCACCGTCGAGGGCGTCCACGAGGGCATCATCGACGCCGATCTGGCTCAGCGAGCGTGGCGCGCCATCGACGAGCGTCGAACGCGGCCGCCCGAGCCACGCGGCCCCGCGTTGGAGTGGGATCGCGACCCGTACATGCTCCGTGGGCTCCTTCGCTGCGCCGGCTGCGAGCGGGTGATGACGACCAGCGCCTCGACGCGGGTGACCATCGACAACGCCGACGAGGTCCCGCGCTACTACCGGTGCCGCGGCGACGCCGAGCGTCCCGCATGCACGCCATCGGCCCAGGTCTCTGCACAGAAGGTGGAAGCCATCGTGCTCGCCGTGCTCAAGAAGGCCGACCCGCGGACCATCTCCGACCGGCGCTCCCGCGCGTTGCTCGAGCATCTGCGGCCGTCGTGGGACACGTGGTCCCGCCCCGAGCGCAACCGGATGGTGCGCGACCTGGTCTGGTCGATCCGCTGGAGCCCTCGCCGCGGCCTTGCCGGCTTCACCCTCGACACGATCGCCATCGACAACTTCATCGAGCAGGGGGGAGGCGAGCGCTTCGCCGACCTTCCGCGAAGGGGAAGCGCGTGACCGACGATGTGAAGTACGACAAGCACTACCGCGACGACCCGGCCGCCTGTGGGGCGCCGTTCGCGGAGTTCGAGGCGTACTGCGGTGAAGCCGAGGCGGGCTCGGTCCTCGACCTCGGCTGCGGCCAGGGGCGCGACGCGCTGATGTTCGCCCGCGCTGGCCATCGGGTGGTTGGCGTCGACGTGTCGTCCGTCGGGATCCGTCAGATGCGCGCAGTCGCCAAGGCCGAAGGGCTCGACGTGGAAGGGGTCGTCGCAGACATTTCCACCTACGAACCCGACCAACGCTTCGACGTCGTCATCCTCGATCGCGTACTCCACATGCTCGCCGCCGAGAACCGCATCCCGACGCTCGCGACAGCGATGGGTGCGGTCGCGAGGGGCGGCCACCTGCTGGTCGCCGAGGGGCCGAAGGGGATGGCGCCCGTCCGCGAGGTCGTTGAGAAGCGCGGTTGGGTGTTGGTGAAGGCGAAGTCGAACCGGCTGATCGCGAGGCGCCCCGACGCCTGAGCCTACGGGGCCCGTCGGCGTGTTCTTCCACGACCTCGACGCGTCTCGGAGGCGTCTCTGCGCCCGAGCCAGAGACGCCAGAGAGCACGTCCGTGTTCCGGCAGGCGAGCATGCGTCGTAGTTTTCGCGAGATGTTGTCGCGAACCGCCGTCTCGCCCGGTGAACCGCTGACCACGAAAAAGCCCAGTGGTTGTCCCACTCTGGAGCCGTGAACCATCGGCTCTCTGGTGTGAACCGGCTTCTGGGCGTCTGGAGGCGTCTCTGAGGCCCAAGAGCCCTCATAGAGCATCGTTCGGGGCCCGGCGACGCGGCGAGGTACTCTGGCGCCCCCCGACCAGAGAGCACCCACGTCGAACACCGACCCGCCGCAAACCCGCACCAGCACGCCAGATACGACAAGACCCCCGCCGGCATTGCCGACGAGGGTCCTGTTAAGAGAAAGACCCAGGCTGACTAGCCTGGGTCTTATGAAGCTCCCCTTGCCGGTCCACGAAGAGCCTCCAGGGCCGACATCATGCCTTCGCTCGCGGTCGTGGGTAGCGAATCCCCGTTCTGGACGCGAACCAGCTCGTCGGTCAGGTGCCGCACGCCGCCCTCGTCGAACGGGACCTTGAGGCTGATGCGGACCACCTCGCGGTCGATGACCCGGATCTCCTCGACGAACTGCAGCACGAGCTGGCGCTGGGTCTTGAAGGGCAGCTTGTCGAACTCGACCTCGAAGGCGTCGGCGAAGCGCTCCAGCTCGGCGAGGTTGGTCTCCAGCGCCCGGCGGTAGTAGTCGTCCTTGCGCAGGATCTCGGCTTCCTGCTCGATCTCGGCCTTCGAGACCTCGAGCTTGGCGATGTGCTCCCGGCAGACGGTCGGGTCGAGGCCCTCGCCGATGGCGCGGTAGTAGTTCTGGATGCTGCGGTCGACGTCGGCGAGCTTGCGGCGCAGCTCGCGCGGGTCGGTGCCGTAGCGGTCGCGCCGCGCCTCGATCTTCTTGCGCACCAGCTCCTTGAGGGCCGCGAGCCGCTCGGGCGAGCAGATCTCGCGACCCAGCAGCTTGATCACTTCGCCCTCGAGCCACTCGCGGTGGATGCCCACCGGCTGGCACACGGCGCGGCCCTTGGTGAGGTAGCCGTTGCAGTAGTAGCGGAAGTAGTCGTAGGGCTCGCCGCCGTTCCTCGGCGTCTTCTTCTGGCGGCGGCCCACGAAGCGGCTGCCGCAGTGGTCGCAGACGATCAGGCGCGCGAGCAGGTAGCTCACCGACCGGCGCGGGCTCTGGCGCAGGTTGAAGGAACGCTGCTCGGCCAGCGCCTTGCGGCGCTCGAAGATCTCGCGGTCGATGAGCGGCTCGTGCGTGTTCTCGACGACGATCCAGTCATCCTTAGGCTTGCGACTGCGGTTCTTGAGGCTGCGCTTGTTCCAGACGCTGTCGCCCACGTAGGTCCGGTTGCCCAGGATGTGGCCGACGCTCGACTGGTTCCAGTGGGGGCCGAGCGGGCCCGGGACGCCACGCTCGTTCAGGATCCGCGCGATGCTCCGGGCGCCGCGGTTCTCCTCGACCGCCAGGCGGAAGATCTCCCGCACGGTGGCGACCTCGTCGTCGGGGCCGGGCACGAGCTTGGAGTGCTCGCGGCCGTGGTCGCCCTGCACCTTCTCCAGTCGGTAGCCGTAGGGCACGCGCCCGCCGTTGTGGTAGCCGCGCTCGGCGTTCTCGCGCATGCCCTTCATCGTTTCGGTGGCGAGGTTCATCGAGTAGAACTGGTTGATAACCTCGATCATCCCCTCGTAGAGGAAGCCCTGTGGCGTCTGTGGGTCGTAGTTCTCGGTGATCGACTTCACCTGCACGCCGTGCTTGCGCAGCAGCGACTTGAAGAGGATCGACTCTTCCCGGTTGCGCGAGAAACGGTCGAGCTTGTGGACCAGGATGTAGTCGACCTGGTGCTTGCGGCAGAAGGCGATCATCCGGCAGAAGCCCGGGCGCTTGTCCGCCGGCGCGTAGGCGGACTGGCCCTCGTCGACGAAGCTCTCCGCGAGCTCGATGTCGTCGCGGTCCTCGATCCACCGGCGCAGCGCCTTGCGCTGGGCGGGGATGGACAGGTCCTTCTGGGCTTGCTCGTCCGAGGAGACTCGGCAGTAGGTGACGACGCTGGGCATGACATCCTCCGGGGCTTCGTGTCGAGGCCCGTCCAGCACGGGGCCGTGCAGCCCCACGCTGCAACCTCCGTACCTTCGGTTCCGCGAGCACCTCAAGCTCTTCTCCGAAGAACCTGGGACGTCGTCGGAGGCGGGCCTCCTGCGCCCAGAACGCGCGCTGCACGAGGGCCAAGCGGCGGCCGGGCGGCGTGGCGACGACCGTTGGCAGCCCTCGCGACCCCCGCTCGCCGACCAGATCACCGGTCCACCTTGCGTGCCATTCCCGGTCCAACTGACCGCTTTCCCGGTCCAACGGGCACGCTCCCCGGTCCAACGCACGGCGTGACCGGTCCAGCGAGCGCGGTTCCCGGTCCAACGAGTCGGGAGCGCTTCTGTTGCCTCAGAGATGTCTGTTGCCGAGGGCGGGCAACGCTTGCTGTCCGCCCCTCACAGCCCCCCCTCGACAAACCAGCAAACGTCGTCATCGACGGGCTGGATCACGATGGGCGCGAGGCCTTCTTCGTCGTCGGGTGCGTAGAGGCGCAGTCGGTGGTCGCTCATGACCGCCAATCCTGATGCCTGAGCCACGACCGGATCGTGGCGCAGGCCTCCTCCAGCGGGATCCGCGGTCCCCAGAACATGGGAGCGATCTTGGCGTAGGCCCTCTCGATGGCGTCGCGCTTGTCGGGGTCATCGAGCCGGAGCGCGGACTCGTCCGGGCTCGGAAGCGCGCGCATGTCCTTCTTGGCGACCATGTCCTGGGCCAGCTCGGCGACGGTCATCTCAATCGCCGGGAGCTCGCCCGTGGCCCGGATGATCTGGGCCGCGTCCTCGTAGTGCCGCACGAAGGTGTCGGCTTCGATCACGTCGCGCTCGTACCGGCGCGCCATGGCGTCAAGCTTCTCGAAGAGCGTCACGAGCGGGTGGACGCAGCGCACCACGCGCGGGCGGTTGTCCTCGTAATCGCCGAGCATGCCTTGGGCGTCGAGGTAGTCGTGGACGAACGAGCTGAGCGTCTTGTCGACATGGGGTACGACCCGGGCGTGACCCACCTCGAGGCGGACGAAGGGGCTCATCGCTGGCGCGAGCTGGTCCAGCCGGACGCCCGGGTAGTGCCCGAGGTAGTCCGCCCCCCGCGCACGCTTGTCGATGCGGCTCCTGTCCCTCTCGACCCGGACGGAAGGAACGACGAGCATGTCCGCGAGCGCGTCGTAGAAGGCCTGGCGCTGCGCCACGGGCCCCTTGTTCGTGCTGGTCCAGCTCTTCACCTCCGGCAGGCCGGTCACGGCACCCGGCTGGATCATCAGGTCCAGGTCCTCGGAGAAGCGCTGGATGAGGCCGAAGCCCTTGGAGAGCGAGGTTCCCCCCTTGAACCAGATGTCGAGGCCGGTCTCGTAGAGCGCCCAGAGGGTGTGCGTCACCCAGTAGTCCTTCTCGATGAGCGCCTCGGCGATCCCCGTTTCCCGAGCGACGATTCTCAGGAGCTGCTCGAACTGGGGATCCTCGTGAGCGAAGCTCATGGCGCCTCGCCTGCCGCCGAGAGGCACCGCTCCACGAGCGCCAAGGTGGCCTTGGTGCCGTACCGCTCGGCCATCTCGTGAAGAAGCTCCCTATCCCAGCGCCCCTGCTTCAAGGTGGCGACCAGGCGCTCTTCGAGCTCGGCGACCGAGACACCGGCCATGTCGCGGTGCTGGATCAGGTCGACCACGAAGTACTCGGGTGGCGGGTTCTCGGGGAAGAGGACGCGCCGGAGCAGGTAGCGCCGCCCGTCGAAGGTGAACTCACCGGTGCGCCTCGTGTTGTAGACGAGGGTCGCGGCGAAGATCGCCGTCGCTCCCAGGCCGAGGGCGTTCCACCTCGGCGGCCCGCTGATGATGAAGGGGCTGCCGGCGAAGAAGGCGCGGAGGATCTCGGTCTCCTCCGGCGGCGCCGGGCCGAAACGGCTCGGGACGGGGGCGTAGAAGAGGCCGTGGGCGGCCTGATGCAGCTTCCCCTCGCGCACCAGCCGCTTGGCCAGGCGTGTCGGGTTGGCGCTCCATCGGCGCAGGTCCCGCGTGCGGTAGGCCCGCCCGGGCTGGAGGTCTGGTTGGGCTGCCGTGCTCATGGCGCTCCTCGTAAGAAATTCACCGTAGAAAAGATACAGCACAACGGGCATCCGCGCAAGACCTCCCGTGCCACGCCCGCGCCACCTTGCGTGCCATTCGCGGTCCAACTGACCGCTTTCCCGGTCCAACGGGCACGTCCCCTGGTCCAACGCGCGGCCTGACCGGTCCAACGGGCACGCTTCCCGGTCCAATCGAAGGCTCGCCGCGAGCAAGGCGGTTCGGAGAGCTTCAGCCGAGCTCCGGCACGCCGCCTCGACTGTCGTAACCCGCTGTCGTTCCTGGCTTTTCGTGACCTCGCCGGGGGCTGGCACCGCTCCTGCTCATAGGCCTCACCGAGCCGCGCGGCATGGGGCCGGCGGCAGGTTTCCGACGAGGACGCGAAGTGCCGCAGCCGCTCCACATCGAGGTCATCCGCAAGCCGCACCCGGATGCGGAGCGCGAGGCCGCTCTGGCGGCCTGTGCCCTGGCCGATGCGCTGGCGGATCAGCTCATCGCTCGAGCGCGGCGCGAGGTCGCCAGCGAGCGCGGCGTCGCCGAGGAGGACATCGACCGTGAGCACAAACGAGTGGCTGAGGCTGCCCGGGCTCTTTCGGCGGTGGGAGTTCGAGCAGGTGATCGAGCCTGGTGATGACTTCCACGTCGAGGAGGCGGGCCACGCCGAGGACGGATCGCAGCTCTTCGCCATCTACCGGCGCGAGTACACCGACGAGGAGGCAAACGATGAGTAACGGATGGGACCACGCACAGGGACTGGCGGACAAGCACACCGGCTCGGGCAGCGGGCTGTTCGTGCGGCTCGCCAACAACGGCGACAAGATCGTCGGCGCGTTCGTCGGCGAGCCCTACGCGCGCGAGGTGCACTGGGGCGGCGAGCGCTACGAGGAGTGCACCGGCGACGGCTGCAGCTTCTGCGGCGACGGCAAGCGCCCCAGCCTGCGCGTCTCGATGAACTTCTTCGTCCCGTCCGAGGGCGACCTCAAGATCATCGAGGGCGGCGTCACCTGGTTCAAGGACCTGCTCAAGGTCCGCGACAAGTACGGGCTGGGCAAGTGGCTCTTCGAGATCGAGCGGCACGGCGAGGCCGGCGACCCGAAGACGACCTACACCATCCTGCCCGAGGAGCGGCTCACCGACGCCCAGCTCAAGGAGATCGACGGGCTGCGCCTGCACGACCTGCCGAAGGTGGTCTCGGGCGGCGGTGACAGCTTCGACTCCTACGACAAGGACAGCGGGCGAACCATCGACGGGCGCACCGCCAGCGAGCTGATGCCCCGGCTCAAGGCGCTCCCCCGCTCCGCGCTCGACACCTTCCTCGGCGAGTTTGGAATCCAGCGGGTGCGCGATCTCGCGGCCTCCGACGAGAAGGCGGCCCGCGCCCTGCTCGAGCGCCTCGAGGCGGACGGCAAGCAGGAGGAGGACACCTCCATCGACCCCTTCGCCTGAGCCATCAGGAGAACGGGGCGGCGGCGCTGTCCTCGCGGGACCAGCGGAGTCGAGCCATGACCGAGTACATCGACACGGTCTTCGGACCGAACGGCATCCTTGCGCGCCGCTTCGAGGGCTACACGCCGCGGCCGGCGCAGATCAAGCTCGCCCTGGCCGTGGACGCCGCGCTCAGCGACGGTCGGCACCTGATGGCCGAGGCGCCCACGGGCACCGGCAAGAGCATCGGCTACGGCGTTCCCGCGACCTACCACGCCGCGCACCACGGACGCCGCGTGGTCATCGCCACCGCCAACATCGCCCTGCAGGAGCAGCTCGTCGGCAAGGACCTGCCGCTGCTGGCCGAGCTGCTGCCATGGCGGATCGAGTACGCGCTGCTCAAGGGCAAGAGCAACTACCTCTGCCACGACCGCCTCTACCAGGAAGAGGCCGAGGGCACCCTGGAGCTGCTCGACGACCGCGGCGATGGGGCGATGCTCGACGAGCTCGTCGCCTGGGCGCGTTCCACCGTGACCGGCGACGTCAGCGAGCTGTCCTTCCAGCCGCCCTACCGCCTCTGGCGCCGCTTCTCGACAACCTCGGACGAGTGCAAGGGGAGCGACTGCCGCTTCCGCGACGAGTGCTGCTCGCTGCGGGCTCGCGAGGCCGCGCAGGAAGCCCACGTGGTGGTGTGCAACTACCACCTCCTCTTCGCCCACGTGCAGGTGAAGGAGGCGACCGGGCAGGATCTGGTGCTGCCGCCCTTCGAAGTCGCCATCCTCGACGAGGCCCACAAGGCGGCCGACATCGCCCGCGACTTCTTCGGTTTTCGGATCACCGCCGGCAGCGTCCGGTGGGCGACCCGGCTGCTCGCGAAGATCGACGAGGCGCGCCTGCGCCAGACCATCGCCGACGAGGCCGACCGCTTCTTCGGCCGCCTGGCCGCGCACCGCCGCTCGCCGGCGTATCGCAGCCGGCTGCGGCGCCCCGACGTCGTGCCCTGGAGCCGCCTCTGCGAGCTGCTGCGCAAGGCGGCGGACGCCTACGACGAGAGCCTCGCCGACGTCGACGACACCGACCTCCGTTCCGACGTGCGCCGCACCGGCGCCCGCTGCGACACGCTGGGCGCCCAGATCCGCGAGGCGATGACGCTGGCCGATCCGGGCTCGGTCACCTTCATCGAGGAGGACGCGCGCGGCAACGCCGTCTTGCGGTCCAAGCCCATCGAGGTGGCCGACCGCCTGCAGCGGTCGCTCTTCGACGACGCCCACAGCGTGGTGCTCACCTCGGCGACCCTGACCACGGGGGGATCCTTCAATCACATCAAGGGCGAGGTGGGCGTCCCCGACCCGCGCCTGCTCACCGTGGAGTCGCCCTTCGACTTCAGTCGCCAGGCCCTGCTGGTCGTGCCCTCCGACATGCCGGCGCCGGGCGATCCCGCTTACCCGGCGGCGGTCGCCGCGGCCTTCGCCGAGATCCTCGAGCTGGCCGAGGGGCGCACGCTCGGGCTCTTCACCTCGTACCGGAACCTCGACGCCACCTTTGAGCGGGTCCAGGGCAACGGGCACCGGGTGCTGCGCCAGGGCGACATGCCCCGCACCGCCCTGGTCGAGGAGTTCCGCCGCGACGTGCGCTCGGTGCTGCTCGGCACCGAGTCGTTCTGGGCCGGCGTCGACGTCCCCGGCGAGGCGCTCTCCTGTGTGGTCATCGACCGGCTGCCCTTCCCGTCGCTGGACGACCCCGTGCTCGATGCGATCAGCGAGCGCGACCGGCAGTGGTTCCGGACCTACAGCCTTCCGAGGGCGGTCATCGCCTTCAAGCAGGGCTTCGGGCGGCTCATCCGCAGTGCCTCTGATCGCGGCGTGGTCGTCGTGCTCGACCGGCGCCTGGTCACCAAGCCCTACGGGCGGATCTTCACGGCGAGCCTGCCCAACGTCCTTAAGAGCCGGCGCATCGAGAACGTGCGGCGCTTCCTCGAGGAGGCGGCCTGATGCTCGCACGAGTCGCCGGTACCATCGCTCTGCGCAAGGACGAGTGCCCGCCCAAGGTCCTCGAGCGGCTGCGGCGCGACCTGTCCTTCCCGAACCCCGAGTACGTCTCGCGGCGGCGGATGGGGCGCTATGTCGGCGCCACGCCCGAGCGCATCGAGTGCCTCGCGGAGCACGCCGGCGGCTGGGTCGAGCTGCCCCGCGGCGCGGTCGCCCTCTTGCGCCGGCGGGCGGCCAAGGCCGGCGTCGAGGTTCGCTTCGAGGACCATCGGCGCGTCCTCGATCCGGTCGACCTGCGCGCCGAGATCGAGCTTCGACCCTACCAGCGCGACGCCGTGGGCCGCATGGTGCGCGGCGTCCAGGGCACGGTGGTGATGCCCTGCGGCGGGGGCAAGACCGCCACCGGTACGGCGGCCATCGCCGAGATCGGGCAGCCCGCCCTCGTCATCGTCCACACCCACGACCTGCTCGAGCAGTGGCGCGAGAGCGTCAGCCGCATCCTCGACGCGACCGCCGGCGTCATCTCCAACGGGGCGTGCGAGCCGGCGCCGATCACCATCGCCACGGTCCAGACCCTGGTGCGCCTGGCGCCTCGCGAGCTCGCCGAGCTGGGCGGGCGCTTCGGCTGCGTCATCGTCGACGAGGCCCACCACGCCCCGGCGAGCACGTTCCAGACGGTGCTCGCGCACATGCCGGCCCGCTTCCGCTTCGGGCTGACGGCGACGCCCGAGCGCGAGGACGGTCTGACCCCGCTGCTCGACTTCACGATCGGCCCGCGGCTCTTCGAGATCGGCTACCAGGAGCTCGTCGCCTGCGGCTTCCTCCAGGCACCCGAGATCCGCCCGGTCTACACGGGCTTCTCCTTCGACTACGTCGGGCCGGAGGATCACCACCGCTGCCTCGGCGCGCTGGTCCGCGACCCGGCCCGCAACGCCATGGTGGCCGACCTCGCGGCGGGCGAGGCCAAGGCCGGCCACACGGTCCTCGTGCTCTCCGGCCGCGTCGGTCACTGCCGGCGCCTGGCCGAGCTCGTGCGCGAGCGCGGCGTGACCGCCGAGGTCCTCGTCGGCGCGGTCAAGAAGGCCGACCGCCGGGACATCCTCGATCGCTTCCGGCGCGGCGAAGTGCCCGTGGTGGTCGCCTCGACCCTGGCCGACGAGGGGCTCGACGTCCCCCGTCTCGACCGCATTGTCCTCGCCTTCCCCGGGCGCACCAAGGGGCGCACCGCACAGCGTCTCGGCCGGCTGATGCGCCCCCACCCCGACAAGCAGGGCGCCGTGCTCTTCGACGTGGTCGATGCCGCCGTGGGCCCGCTGCTGCGCCAGTTCCGCGAGCGCCGCCGGCTCTACCGCCAGCTCACAGGAGGGAACCCGTCATGGAGATGAAGCCGCGCATCGCGCCGACGCTGGAGCTGGGCCTGATGAAGGCCAGAGCAATGCTCCAGGACCCCGAGGTCAGCCTGTCGCCTTGGGACGCCCAGATGCCGGTGCTCTGCATCGAGGAGGGCGGCGTCGTGGTCGAGCTCGAGTTCCCCGACCGCGAGGCCCTCGCCCGCTTCCAGCACCGCATCGCAGCGCTGCGCTGCCAGGACTTGGAGGACGCGTGAACCCGGCGGTGCAGAACATCCCGGAGAAGCAGCCGCCGACCATCGACCCGGCCGCCGAGATCGAGGCCCGTGACCGGCGCCGGCGCGTCGAGCAGGCGCTCGCGGGCCTGCCGGCGCCCGACCGCCGCGTCATCAACCTGCGCTTCGGCTTCGACGGCCCCCCGCTGACGCTGCGCGAGACGGCAACGCTGCTCCAGGTCACCGCCGAGCGCGTGCGCCAGATCCAGGCCCGGGCCGTCCGGCGTCTCCGCAGGAGCGCGCGAACCACCGGCCTCGGCGACTACGCGCCGAAGCAGGAAGAGGGCTGAGGCGGATGGCATCGAGGTTCCGCGAGTTCGTCGAGGAGGTGCGCGCAGCCAGCGACCTGGTCGAGGTGATCCGGGCCGACGTGCAGCTCAACCCCTCGGGCCGGACGCTCAAGGGGCTGTCGCCCTTCCACCAGGAGAAGCACCCCTCCTTCGTCGTCTGGCCGGACAACCAGAGCTGGCACGACTTCTCGGGCGGCGGCGGCCTCGGCGGCGACGTCTTCGCCTACCTCCAGCACCGCGACCAGATCAGCTTCAAGGAGGCCGTCTTCGCCCTCGCCGAACGCAAGGGGATCCGGCGGCCGGACCAGGACGAGGAGGCCTTCCGCAAGGAGCTCGCCCTGCTGGTCGAGCGCCGCGACGTCGAGCGGCTGCTCACGCAGGCCGCGGCCTACTTCCACCAGGTGCTGCCCAGCCGGGTGCGCGAGGAGTGGTACCGAGAGCACTACGGCTTCTCCGACGAGACCATCGACCGTCTGCAGCTCGGCTGGGCCGACGGCCACCTCTTCGAGCACTTCACCGAGACGCTGAAGATCGACCGGGGGCTGGCGCTCAAGACGGGCCTGTTCGTCCGCGTCGGGCGCGGCAAGGTCGAGGACTTCTTCTCCGACCGGCTGGTCTTCCCCTACTGGCGCGGCGGCCAGGTCGCCTACTTCATCGCCCGCTCCACGCAGTACACGGGCGACGAGGCCTGGGAGCGCTCCAAGTACAAGAAGCTGCTCACCCACTCCGAGCGCCACCGCTACGTCTCGGAGACCGTCCGCAACGACACCTTCTACAACGAGGACGCGACCCGCGGCGCCGAGCAGGTCCTGATCACCGAGGGCGTCACCGACTGCATCAGCGCGATGCAGGCCGGCATCCCGTGCATCTCGCCGGTGACCACCCGCTTCCGCAAGCAGGATGTGCCGAAGCTCCTGCGCCTGACCCGCTGGGCCAAGCGCGTAGTCATCTGCAACGACGCCGAGCAGAGCGGCGCGGGCACCGCCGGGGCGCTCGAGACCGCCGCGGCCCTGCACGCCGAAGGGCGCGACGTCCGCATCGCCGTGCTGCCGAGGCCCGAGGGCAAGGACAAGATCGACGTCAACGAGTTCCTCAAGGCCAACCCGCCCGAGGCCTTCGAGGCCGTGCTCGCCGAGGCGCGGCGCTACCTCGAGCACCTGATCGAGGCCATCCCGGAGGACACGCCGAAGATCGACTTGGCCCAGCAGCTTCGGCCGGCCATCGAGCTCATCGCCCGGCGCCCCGCCATCGAGCAGGATGGCTATGTCGACCTCATCACCGCACGCTTTTCGGTCGGCCGGCGCGCCGTCCGGTCGATGCTGCGCGAGGCCAGGCCCGAGGCGGCGGCGGGCGACGAGGCGAAGGGCGACCGCGAGGCGGCCGGCGGCGATCGGGGCGGCCGGGGCGAGGTCCTCAAGGGCGAGGTCTTCGAGGACACCGACCACTACTACGTCGAGGGGCGCGACGGCGAGGTCCTGGTGATCTCGTCCTTCCACATCGAGCCCACCGAGCGGATCGTCCTCGAGGACGGCGAGATGCTCGTCGGCGACGTGACCACCGACCGGGGGCGCGTCTACAAGGGCGTCCGGTTCCCGCCGTCGGCCAGGCACTCCAAGCGGGCATTCATCCAGAGCTTCCCCAACGCCGACATGCAGTGGACCGGCACGGACGACAACGTCCAGGGCGTCCTGCGGATCCTGTCTCGCCGGCAGGTCCCCGTCCGCCAGGGGCGGTCGGTCATCGGCTACGTCGAGCACGACGATGGGCCTCGGTGGCTCACCCCCGACGGGCTCATCGGACCCGACGGCCCCATCGAGGACAGCGACCTGGTCCTGGTCGGCCACGACCTCGGTCTGGCCGCGGCGCTGCGCTACCCGATGGAGGACGAGGCCACCTGTCGCGCCCTGGCGGCCAAGGTGCTGCCCGACCTGCTCGAGATCAACGAGTCGGCGATCGTCCTGCCGGTGCTGGGGTGGTTCTTCGCCGCACCCTTCAAGGCCCGGCTGATGCGCATCCTCAAGCGCTTCCCGATCCTGTGGGTGTGGGGCACGCAGGGGAGCGGCAAGACCTCGCTCATCAAGGAGGTCTTCTGGCGGCTGATGGGCGTCGAGCCCAAGGAGAGCCAGGACGCCTTCAGCGTTACGGAGACGAAGTTCGGTCTCATCCGGCTGCTCTCAGCGACCAACTCGGTGCCGATCTTCCTCGACGAGTACCGACCCGAGGACATGTCGCAGCGCGAGCTGAACACCGTCCATCGGCTCGGGCGGTCCATCTACGGCGGCGAGGTCGAACGTCGAGGGCGGGCCAACCTCAGCGTCGTCTCGTTCCACCTGGCTGCACCGCTGTGCATCGGTGGCGAGGCGCGTACCAGCGACGCGGCCCTCATCGACCGGCTCGTGTCGGTCACGCCGGACCCCAACACGATCAAGACGATCCCCGCCTACGAGGAAGCATTCCGTCGGCTCGAGCGCCTCGACCTGGCGGTGCTCGCGGTGCCGTACATCCGCTTCGCCCTCGGACGTGACACGGCGGCCGACCTGAAGGTCGCCACCGAGATCACCGACCAGGTGCTCGCAACGATCCCGGGTGGGAAGAAGGTCTCCATCCGCTGCCGGGACAACCTCCGGGTCGTCGTCCTCGGGCTGACGATGTTCGAGGCCTTTGCCGCGGCCATGGGGGTGCAGGGGCTGCCCGAGCTCGACGTCGAGGCCGCCCTGTCGGCCTCCATCGCCGACCTGATGGACGGCGAGGAGGGAGCCAAGAGCCCGCTGGACCTGTTCGTCGAGTCCTGCTCGGTGCTCGCCTACAACGGCGCGCTCGTGGAGAACCGTCACTGGGCGGTCGTCGGCGGGCTGACCTGCCTGCACCTGCGGTCGTGCTGGGAGGTCTACCTCGAGCACCAGCGCAAGATCGGGCAGCCCGTCGACGCAGGCGCCCTGCGTCCGTTGCGCCGGATGCTGCGCGAGAACCACCAGCGCGGCGGCTACGTCAAGGACCTCGCCAAGGTCGTGGCGATGGGCGACCGGCGTGTTCGGACCATCGCCCTCGACCTCGACGAGGCCAGCAAGTTCCTCGACGTCGACGAGTTCCCCAAAGGCAACGACCGCACCTGGGGCGGCGCCCGAGACGCCATGCACGCCTGGCAGGACCGCGACTGATGAGGGGGCAGGATCACATGAACGCGGCCAGGATCACGGCTCTGCACGCTCAAGAGCACGCCGGATTCTCCAGTGCTTTCCAGCGCTTCCCGGTCAAGATCACAAGATCACGTTCTTTCAACAAGAGACACGTATTTGAGGGCCTGATTTCCATTCGGCCCGGACCGGGATCCGAAAAAGAAATTGGATCCGATCCCCTATGGGGGAGCCCTCCGCGCAGAAACCCGTGCTCTTGTGATCTTGGGCCTCAAGCGCCGGTAATCACTGGAGAATCGCCCGACACACGACGGCGTGATCTTGCACAAAACCGCCCCGTAGAGGGGGTCAAGCGCACAAACGCGAGCGCGGGAGGGACGCCATGAGCCTTGCCGACCGCTATCGCGGAGGACGCGCGAAGCCCTCGGGGGCGTCCTCGTTCACCTGCCCGCACTACGACCCGAAGCCGGGCAGCAAGCGCTGCCGCCACTACCTCGACGGCGGGCCGTGCGCCCGGCCCGACGAGTTCATGTGCATCGAGTGGCTGAAGGCGAACGGCCACGCCGTTCCCTCGCCACCCGACCCGGCCAGCTCCAAGCCGAACGGGAAGCCTGAGCCGAAGAAGGATGCCGAGTCCCGCGTGGCGACGGACCTCTTCGGCAACCCGCTCCCCAAGCCGGAGCCCGTCGCCAGGCCGACTCGCCAGGTGGAGCCGGCGCCTCCGGCGCCAAGACCGGCATCGGACGACGCGGCCGAGGACACCCCGCCCCTCCGCGGGCTGACCACCGAGGACATCGAGGGCTTCAAGGCGCTCCGCGTGGAGGTCTGCCTCAGCTCCGAGGCCTTCGGCGAGGTGTGGCTGGTCCCTGAGTACACGGGCCAGGACCGCAAGGAGATCACGCCGGAGCACGCCGCGACCATCTGCCGCGTGCTCGAGGCGTTCCCGGGCTCCCGGGTCATCGCCTTCGAGAAGGACCCCAAGCCAAGCAAGGAGGCCGACGCATGAGTGCGCAGCCGTTCGTCAACGAGCACCTGTCCTACTCGAGGCTGTCGAGGTTCGAGCAGTGCGCCTTGTCTTACAAGCTCCACTACATCGACAAGCGCAGGGCCGAGCCGGGACCGCCGCTCAAGTTCGGCAAGCTGGTCCACGCCGTCCTCGAGGTGCTCGTACGCGAGCACATGGAGGATGAGCGCACCGGCCCGCTCTCCGAGGAGCGCGCCCTCGAGCTGTTCCGCCAGGGCTGGGCCAAGGAGGGGCTCACGGGCATGGAGCTCTTCGAGGAGGGGCTGGAGATCCTCGGCGCCTTTGTCCGCGACCAGGGCGACCTCGACCACCGCGACGTGCTCGCCATCGAGAAGGAGTTCCACCTGCAGGTGGGCCGCTTCACGGTGCTCGGCTTCATCGACCGGGTCGACTGGGTGGACGACGAGACGGTCGAGGTGATCGACTACAAGACCAACCGGGTGCTCTTCACCCGCGAAGAGGTCGACCACAGCCTCCAGATGAGCCTCTACGACCTCGCGGCCCGGCAGATCTGGCCGTGGGTCAAGAACGTCCGGCTCACCTTCCACATGCTGCGCCACGGCATTCGCATGCGGACCGAGCGGACGCCCGAGCAGCTCGCCGCGGCCCGCGCCTACGTCGAGACCCTCGGCACGATGACCGAGGAGGCCAGCGAGTTCCCGGCGCGGCTCAACAGCAACTGCATCTACTGCGACCACAGGCTGCACTGCCCGGCCTACGCCGACGCGCTCCAGGGCAAGCGGGACGTGGTCTGCGAGGACACCGCCGACCTGGAGGCCGTGGCGAGGGAGCGCGAGGAGGTCGCGCGCCTGGCCAAGGTGCTCTACGCCCGCAAGAAGGAGCTGGAGGACATCCTCAAGGCGCACCTCGAGGACCACGACGAGCTGGTCCTCGCCGGCGTGCGCTACCGGATGTTCAACACCACGAAGCTCGAGTACCCGTTCGAGCCCACGCTGCGCGTGCTCGCCGGGGCCACCGGCCTGCCCAGGGATGAGCTCGTCGCCCGGCTCGCCACCATCGACAAGAAGGCCCTCGACCGCCTGCTCAAGGAGGTCGCCCAGGACCGCGCCCGGGCCCGGCTGCTCAAGGCCGAGCTGGAGAACGTCGCGTCCAAGTCCCACTCGGCGCGCCTGTGGGCGAAGGAGGTGCCGGCGTGAGACCGCTCGCCTTCATCGACCTGGAGACGACCGGGCTCGACCCGGAGCGCCACGAGATCCTGGAGATCGGCGTCATCCGCGTGCACGGAGACACGCTCGAGGAGATCGAGCGCGCCGACGTCCGCGTCCGACCCGAGCGTCTCGACAAAGCCGACCCGCGGGCGCTCGCGCTCAACGGCTACTCCGAGAAGGGCTGGAGGGACGCGTCGTCGCTCACCGAGGCGCTCGGCAGGATCGCTGCGCTGTTCGAGGGGGCGACGCTGGCCGGCCACAACGTCTGGTTCGACCGCGCCTTCCTGGACGCGGGCTGGCGGCGGACCGGTGTGACGCCCCCGGAGATGGACCACCACGTCCTCGACACCGCGACGCTGGCCTGGCCGCTGGTGGCCGCGGGGCTCGTCGAATCGGTGTCGCTCGCGCCGGTGTGCGAGCGGCTGGGCATCGACGGGAGCGAGCCCCACCGCGCCCTCTCCGACGCGGAGCGGAGCTTGGCTCTCGCGCGCTGTCTGCTTCCCGAGGCGTCGCTGCTCACGCGGGTCCGATCCCTGGAGGCGGACGAGCGGGCCGTGGTGGAGACCATCGTCGCCCGGATCGACGCGGGCCGGCGGGACTACGGCCCCTGGCGTACCGACGACGCGCGCAGCTACCCGGCCGAGGCCCTCGCCGAGGTCCTCGACGCGCTCAACTACTGCGCCGCCGAGCTGGTGCGGCTGCATCGCGCGAACAAAGCCGCCGGCATGCGGACCCGGCGGGTCTACGTCTGCCACCCCTTTGCGGACGACCCGGAGGGCAACGCGGAGCGAGTGCGCGAGATCTGTCGGGCGCTGAGCGAGAGCGGCTTCCTGCCGATCGCCCCGCACGTCTACCTGCCGCACTTCCTTGACGAGAAGACCGAGCGCGAACGGGCGCTGTCCCTCTGCCTCGAGCTGGTCGAAACCTGCGACGAGCTGCGCGTCTACGGCGGTCGCGTCACCGCCGGCATGCGCCGGGAGATCGAGCACGCCGAGCGCCGGGGGATCCCGGTTCGCTTCGCCGAGGAGGTGGCGTGATGGGCGGGCAGATGTCGAGGCGCAAGGGCGCCCGCTTCGAGCGCTGGCTGGTCCACCGCTTCCGCGAGGCGATGCCGGACGGCGACGTCCGCCGCGGGCCGCAGAGCCGTGGCGGTGAGGAGGTCCCGGACGTGGACGCCCCGCCGTTCTGGGTCGAGGCGAAGCGGGGACGCAAGCCCAACATCCGGGGCGCGCTCCGGCAGGTCATCGAGGCCGCGCCGCCCGGGCGGATCCCGATCGCCGTGGTGCGCGACGACCGCGCCGAGCCCCACGTCACCCTGACCCTCGACGACTTCCTCGACCTGGTCGCCGAGTGGTGGGCCCTGAGGTCGCGATGAGCAGCACCCTTCGTCAGACCATCCGCTCGCTGCGCGCCGAGGTCCTCTCGCCGCGCCACGCGCCCCTGTTCGAGGCGGCCCGCCAGGAGAGCGACGCCTTCGAGCCCCACCACACCATCGCCTCGGTGCTGGGGACCCTCGCCGACGAACGCCGCGAGGCCTATCCCCATCGCGAGGCCCTCACCCGCGCGCTCATCGCCGAGCAGCAGCGCGCGCCTTGCTCCTTCTGGGCGGCGACGCTGCTGCTGGCCTACTACCCGATGCTCAGCCGGCTCCGGCACCGCATCTACGGGGACACGCTGCCGGGCCCCGACCTCGATCAGATCGTCATCACCACCTTCCTGACCGTGGTCGCCGAGTTCCCGCTGGACGAGAAGCGCGACCGCACGGCGATGCGGCTCAAGCAGCGGACGCAGCGCGGCGTGTTCCGGATCCTGCGCGAGGACCAGCGGCACCAGAACCTCGTGCGCCTCACCGACCTCGAGCGCATCGAGGTGACGGACGAGGCCGGCTGGCCTGGCGGCCGGGACAAGCCCCGATCCGGTCCCCGCAACCCGAAGGACGCCGCCGACGCCGTGTCGCTGCTGCTGGAACACGCCGGCGACCTGCTCGACGGCGAGTGCTTCGATCTGGTCACCGCGACGCTCATCTGCGGCCGCCGCATCCCCGGCTACGTCCGCCGGCTCGCACCTCGGCTGGAGGGGGACGAGCGGCGCCGCCTCTACCAGCGCATCAAGCGACGCCACAGCCGCGCCCTCGCCCGTCTGCGTCCCGTGCTCGAGCACCTGCGCTGTCCCCACCCGGACCGCGACGGGCTTTGCCAGTGCAAGGACGCAAGCTCGTCAGAGGAGTTGGCTGAACGATGAGCACCGAAGACCCCCGCGCGACCATGGCCAAGGCCTTCAGGGAGACGACCCTGAGCCTCATCGGCCTGTTCCAGATCTACGAGGTCGATCCCGACTTGACCGAGGCGACCGCCGAGGTGCTCCGCAAGCTGTTCCGGCGGCACCTGCAGGACGCGCGGCCCATGGCCCGGGACCGGCGCTACAGCCCCATGCACGCCCTGGTCGACGAGATGGACCAGGTGGCCGGCCGCGCTGCGTGAGGCGGGCCGGGCGATGACGGACACCTCGGGCAACTCGGGCCGGCGATCCGGACGGCCGCGCAAGAGCGAGCCGCCGAGGCTGCCCTACGACGAGGTCGACCGGCTGCTCGTGTTCGGCGAGGTCGTCCAGACCGAGAGCGGCGAGAGTACGACGGTGGTCTACCCGTCGTACCGCGAGATCGCCCGCCGCTACGGCGTCTCCCACAGCCTCATCGCGCAGTACTCCAAGCGCCACGACTGCCTGCGCCGCCGCAAGGAGGCCAAGGCCCGCATCGCGGTCAAGACCGACCAGAAGCTCGTGGAGATGCGCGCCACCGCGATCGCCGTCTCGAAAGACGAGTCCCTGCAGATCATCGACACGTACCTGGCGGGCTTCCGTGAGGCGCTCGCCGAGGGTCGCGTCCGCTTCGACAACCCCACCGACTTCGACCGCATGTGCCGGCTCAAGGAGTTCATGCTGGGCGGCGCAGACTCGCGGCAGGAGATCCACGCGGCCCTGTCCCTCGAAGATCTCCAGGCCCGCCACCAGCGGATGCTGCGCGAGATGCGGTCCTCCTCGAGCGCCATCCGAGGCGAGGTGGTGGACGCCGAGGTCGTGCCCTCGCTGCCGGCCGGAGAAAGTGACCAGGCTTCGGGCTGTAACTCCCCGGCGCCCCCGGCCGAGGCCGGCCCGGAAGAAGTGACCGTACAGCCCGCCGAGGCCGCTCCGGGCCCCGCGCCACAGCCGCCCGTGTCCGCGCCCGGGCCCGGAGCGTGGGAGGATGGGGCCAATGGCGGCGCAGGCGCGCCGCACGGGCGGAACGTGGCGCCCACGGCGGCGCCTTCGGGGCCTCCCGGCCTCGGGATAGCGGACGCCGCGCGAGCTCTGCCCGCCCCCGGCGCCGAGGACAGCGGAGCTCGGGCGCCCGCCGAGCTCGCCGCTGCAAGCTCGCGCGGCGCGCGACCTCATGATGCTCGCGGAGAACCTCGAGAACCTCTCGCCGACTCTGCCGAGAACGTGTGCGCCCTGGGTTCTGCTGAGTCTCAGCAGGTTCCTGCCGACCAGACCGCCGAGCCGGGCGACGCCGAAAGCCCGCGAGGTTCCGCGGAGTTCCGCCGCTCCCCACCGGGCGGCTACGCGGCGGACGCCGCCGACGGGCAGCCTCATGGTGTTCTTCTTCGGCCCTGTGGCGAGGGTGTGGGCGAGGGTTCCCGAGGGTGTGGCGAGCATGCTCGCGACCAGGACGAGACATCATGAGCTTCTGCGCAGCAGCTCCGAGCAAGTGCCAGCATGGGCGCGCACAAGTGCGGGCACAGGCAGCCCACAGGCTCGTGGAAGAACACGCCTACGAGTTCGAGGCGGGCCACGACGAGCTGGCGGACGCCCCGTCCGCGGGCGACCCGGGCGCCCGGCGAACCGCCGAGAAGACCCGAAAGCGGCGGTCCGCGCCCGCGGGGGCACGGAGTTTCGCGGACTTACGGCGCGTCCTGGGCGCGATCCTGGCCGAGGCCTACCGCCGCTTTCCTCGGTTCCGGCCGGGCGCGGCCCCTATCGGCGTCACCGCGGCGCCGAGCTCGCCCGCCCCCCGGGGGGGCGGTCCGACTTTCGGAGCCGGGCGGACCTACCGGATCGGTGCCTGGTGGGGATTCCGACCGCGTCAATTCCTGGAAAGTGGACGGGGGTGCCCGTGGAAAGTGAACGCCCCTTTCCGGCGGGCGCGCGAAGGGGGGTGTTCAATTTCAAAGTGCAAGTGGGTCTCGCGGGCGTCCGGGCCCGGATCAGCACGGCAGCTCGCGCACGGAGCGGACGAGATCCTCGTCGCTCGGGTGGGTGTAGATGCTGGTGGTCAGCATCGACTTGTGGCGGGCGAAGCGCTGCGTGAGGCGGATGTCCCGGGTGCGCCGGTAGAGGTTGGAGCAGGCCGTGTGGCGCAGGGCGTGGAAGCTGAAGCGGCGCTCGAAGCCCGCCCGCTCCTGCCAGATCTTGAAGACCTCCCGGAGCTGGCGCGAGGACAGCCGGTTGCCCTTGCGGCTGACGAAGAGCGGCGCGTCGGGGGCGAGGCTCTCGCCGGCGCGCTTCTTCCAGCGGTAGAGCTTGTCGAGCTTCACCCGCGTCGCGTCCGGCAGCACCACCTCCTGGTGCTCGGTCTCGTCGCTGGAGCGCTTGAAGACCCGGAGCTGGACCCGGCGGCGGGCCTTGCCGCCGTCGTCGAAGATGTCTCCGACGTCGAGGGCGAGGATCTCGTGCTCGCGCAGGCCCGTGCCCAGGGCGAGGCTGAAGATGACGTGGTCCCGGAAGCCCGCGCGGTGCTCCCCGGTGGTCTTGAGCAGCAGCCGCTGCTCGCGTTCGGTCAGGGTCTTGGGCGGGCGGGCGACGGTGTCGGCGTAGGCGGTCATGTCGGTTCCTCCATGGGGCTGTTGATCGCGAGCCCATGGAGGCGTTCAACCGCCGGAATAGCAAGGCAAACGGCGGTTGCGATCGAGGGGGCGCCATGACCCTGGGCATCGTCAAGAAGAGCGAGCAGGAGTTCGCCGAATGGCTGGCCGAGGAGTGGGGCTTCTTGTGTGGGCTCTGCTCCTTCGACGACGAGCCCCTGGTGCTCGAGCCCTATCAGATCTCGTTCCTGCAGAACCGCTCGCGCTTCCGCTGGGTCACCAAGAGCCGGCAGGTGGGCTTCTCCTTCGTCTTCGCGCTGGAGGCCCTGGCCCGCTGCCACCTGCGCGAGAAGCACACCGCGGTCTTCGTCAGCTACAACCTCGATGACGCGAAGGAGAAGATCCTCATCGCCCGGCAGATCCACGAGGAGCTGCCGCTCGCCTACCAGAAGCGGCTGGTCGTGGACTCGAAAACGGAGCTGGCCTTCGAGTCGAACGGCCCGGGCAAGCGGCTCTCGCGCATCCTGTCGAACCCGTCGAAGGCGCCGCGCGGCAAGAAGGGCGACGTGTACCTCGACGAGCTCGCCCACTACGTCAACGACCGCGAGGTCTACCGCGGCTCGACCGCGCTCATCCTCCGCTCGCACGGGCAGCTCTCCGGCTGCTCCACCCCGCTGGGCCGGCGGGGCATCTTCTGGGAGATCGCCACCGAGGAGCTGCGCAAGTACCCGCACCACAAGCGGCAGGAGGTGCCGTGGTGGCTGTGCCGCTTCTTCTGCACCGACGTGCGGCGTGCGGCCTCCGAGGCCCTGCATCTGCCGACCGAGGAGCGGGTGGCCCGCTTCGGCCGGCAGACCATCGTCGAGCAGCTCGACTCGCTGCCGCTCGAGGACTTCCAGCAGGAGTTCGAGTGCCGTTTTGTTGATCAAAGTTACAGCTTCTACCCCTACGATCTGATCCTGCCCTGCACCAGCGACGACGTTCGCCTGGCCGACGACTTCACCGACATCCCCGAGCCCGAGGGCCTCATCGTCGCCGGCTTCGACGTGGGCCGCACGCGCGACCGCTCCGAGCTCGCGGTCTTCGAGGAGACGAGCGGACGCTTCACCTGCCGGCTGCTTCGGTCCTATAACCAGGTCCCGTTCTCCGAGCAGGAGGCCGACCTGCGGCGGCTGCTCGAGCGGCTGCCCGTGGCGCGGCTGTCCATCGACAAGAGCGGCATCGGCATGAACCTCGCCGAGAACCTCGCCCGCGACTACCCGCAGGTCGTGCCCGAGGCGTTTAGCAACGAGGCCAAGGAGCGCTGGGCCACGGACTTCAAGATCCTGCTCCAGCGCAAGGACGTCTCGCTGCCCCGCGAGCGCGAGCTGGTCAGCCAGATCCACTCCATCAAGCGGCGCGTCCTGCCGTCCGGCAAGGTGAGCTTCGACGCGGAGCGCACCGCCCGCGGCCACGCCGATCGCTTCTGGGCCATCGCGCTCGCCTGCCAGAAGGAACGCGGCCCCGCGCCCAAGGCGGGGACGGAGATCGGCGTGCGGGTGATCGGGTAGGCGGGTCGTGGCCGGCACAGGGCGTGGGCCCGGGCCCCAAGACCGCGGAACCTCGCGAGTATCCAAAGCCTTGAAATAACTCGATGTTCGCCTTGCTGCGTCGCCCGAACAACGCCTTCATGTCGTCGGGTCGCGGACGGACCGCGCCCGCCACCAAGGAGGCGAAAGATGGATGCCACCACGACGAAGCGGACTGCCACGGACCACAACGACGCCGACCTCGATCTGCTCGACGAGTTCGACGACGGGGACGAGGGCCTGAGCGAGGAGGAGCTCGAGGGGCTCCTCGCCGAGGCGATCGAGGCGCACGCCTACGAGAACGACGAGGTCGCGCGGATCGACGTCGCCACGTTCCGGGACTGCGGCGTGCTGACCATGAACCGCGGCCTGGTCCTGACCATCGGCGACGCCGAGTTCCAGATCACGATCGTGAGGAGCCGCTGATGCGCACCGTGCAGCGGAAGGCCGCGGGGCTGCTCGCCCGCATCAACGAGAACGTCGACGACCTCTACGCCGGCCGGATCGACATGCCCGCCTTCGACGCGCGCCAGCGCGCCACCTGGGACGCGATCGAGGAGGCCGGTCCCGAGGTCAAGGCCGAGGTGCTGCGCGCGATCCGGCAGCGGATGCCGGCGGCCGCGCGCGCGGCATGAAGGAGGAGAGCGAACCATGAAGAAGGCGCAAGTGCAGATCGGCGGTACCTACATCGCCAAGGTGAGCGGGAACCTCGTGGCGGTCCGCATCGACCGCGAGTCGCCCTACGGCGGCTGGGACGCGACCAACCTCAAGACGGGCCGCTCGGTCCGCATCCGAACGGCGGCCCGCCTGCGTGGCCCCGCGAGCAGCTCGCCACGTACGAAGACCACGAACGGCTGATCGCCTGTCCCCGTCCTGACGCTCCCTGGCTTTGCCCTCTCGGAGGCGAGGCGCGCGGCCTCACCGTCTTGTCGGTGAAGGACTGCCTCCTCCGGTGCGGGTCGCGCGCCGAGCCTCCATCCCCGAGCTGGAGAGCCCATGGAGCGCACGGTCAAGGTCTTCGTCATCCCGCCCGACCGGGTCCCGGGCGGGCCGCCCGAGCCGGCGCGCGAGCTCGTGGTCGAGGCGCGCAGCACCGACGCCCTCCGTGACGCGGCCCGCGCGCGGCTGGTCGAGGACGGCTACCGGGTGCGCTCGCTCTCCTTCGGGCCGAAGGGCCTGGTCGCCTACGTGGAGGCGTCGCGGTGAGCGAGGCGGCGGCCGTCCACAAGGCCGAGGCGCGGCTGCAGACGATCCTGAAGGCCGTCGTCGTCAGCGCCAAGACGCAGGACCCGGCGAGCCGCCCGGGCGGCGAGGACCTGTCGTCGGCCTTCGCCGCGGCCGGCGCGCTGGAGCCGCCCTACGACCCCGAGGCGCTGTGCCTGCTGCTCGAGCACTCGAACTCGCTGCGGCAGAACGTCGACGCCTACGCCACCAACATCGACGGCTTCGGGCACCGCTTCGAGCCGGCCATCGACTTCGACGCCGACGATGCGGACCAGCGCGTGGGCGACACCCTCTACCTCGAGCGGCTGGCCACCCGCGACCGGGGCGAGCTGGCCGAGGGCGCGGCGCTTTCGCCCACCGACGAGGAGGTCGCCGAGCGCAAGCGAGAGCTCCAGCAGCTCGCGCGCATCGAGCGGGCGCGGCTGGAGTCCTTCTTCGACTTCTGCTGCTTCGACCACTCCTTCGTGGACCTGCGCCGGCGCACTCGCCAGGACCTGGAGGTCACGGGCAACGCCTTCTGGGAGGTGCTGCGCGACGGCCGGGGCGAGATTGCCCGGCTGGTCTACGTGCCCTCGTACTCGGTGCGGCTCTTGCCGCTCGACCGGGAGCCGGTGGAGGTCGAGGACCGGGTGCGGGTCTCGCCCGTCACCTTCGAGACGGTCTCCGCGCGCAGGCGGCTGCGGCGCTACGTCCAGGTCCAGGGGACCGACCGCGTTTACTTCAAGTCCTTCCGCGACCCGCGGGTGGTCTCCCGCCGGACGGGGCGCGTCTACCCGGACGCCGCGGCGCTGCTCGATGACGACCCCGCCGACGGCCCGGCCACCGAGATCGTCCACTTCGCCATCCACTCGCCGCGCTCGCCCTACGGCGTGCCGCGCTGGGTGGGGACGCTCTTGAGCGTGCTGGGCTCGCGGCAGATGGAGGAGGTCAACTACCTCTACTTCGAGAACAAGAGCGTCCCGCCGCTCGCGCTGCTGGTCTCGGGCGGGCGGCTGTCGGAGGCCTCGGTGCCGCGCATCGAGCGCTTCATCGAGGAGAACCTCAAGGGCAAGGCCAACTTCCACAAGGTGCTGATCCTCGAGGCCGAGGGGGGCACGGGCGGCGGGGACACCACGCGGGCGAAGATCGAGCTGCGCCCGCTGACCGACGCGCAGCAGCAGGACGCGCTCTTCCAGGTCTACGACGAGCGCAACATCGACAAGGTGGGCAGCGCGTTCCGGCTGCCCAAGCTCCTGCGCGGCGAGAGCAAGGACTTCAACCGGGCGACGGCTGAGTCGGCACTGCGCTTCGCCGAGGACCAGGTGTTCCAGCCGGAGCGCGACGAGTTCGACTTCCTGATGAACCGCCAGCTCCTGGCGGACCTCGGCATCCGCTTCTGGCGCTTCCGCTCGCAGACGCCGGTGACCCGGGACCCGGAGCGGATGACCCAGATGGTCGAGAAGCTCGTGCGGGTCGGCGTGCTCACGCCCGAGGAGGGGCGCTTCCTCGCGGGCGACATCTTCAACCGGGAGTTCCGCAAGATCGGCGACGACTGGACCAAGAGGCCCATCACGCTGACGCTGGCGGGGATCCAGACGGGCGTGGAAGACCTGCGTGCCAGAACGCGCAAGGGCGGCGTGCTCGACGACGCGCGGGCGCTGCTCGACCTGCGCGACGAGCTCGACGCCGAGGAGCAGCGCCTCACCGAGAGCCGCCTCGACCTCGCCCGCCGTTACCTCGACGACCGGGAACCGGATCGGTTCCCGGTCCCGCGCGACGAGTTCACCTCGTGGTTCGAGCAGGAGGGGACCGGCGATGCGCGCTGAGAACCTCGGCGAGGCTTGGGCGCGCCAGGCGCAGCTCGATGCCGAGCGCGGCGTCATCGAGTGCCGCATGTGCCGGCGGCACTCGGGCCTCGACGAGACGCTGACCCTGTGGCTGGACGGCGCGCTGGTCTTCGCCGTGTGCGACCGCTGCGCCGGCAGCCACGACATCCTGATGACCCCGACCGACGCGGGCATCGAGGTCCGCGCCCGTCGGCGCGCCCCGATCGTCGTGGGAGGCCGGTCATGAGGATGCGGCCGACGAGCAAGCGCCCGTGCAAGCTCGAGCGCGGCGATCTGCGGCGGGTCTCCCAGGACCGCCGGCGGCTGCTGGTCGGCTACCACGTCTGCTGCCCGCGCTGCGGCTTCGTCACCGTGGCCCTGAACGGCCACGAGGGGCTGGCCATCACCGAGAGCGAGGACGGCAGCGAGGTCACCTTCTCCAAGCCTCTTCGCTGCCTCTACTGCGCGGTGCTGATCCACCTGAAGGACGGCCTCGCCACTCTCGAGGAGGACGACCGTGTGCGTGGCGTGCGCTACCGCTGAGGACCTGTGCCTGATCCTGCAGGCGCGGGAGGCGGCCGACGAACTCGTCGAGCGCTGCCTCCACGTGCCCGTGCGCAAGGCCATGAACCTCGGCAGCGCCCGCGGCTTCGACCGCGCGGTGGGCAAGCTCGCGGCGCTGCTGCGGGCCCGGGCGTCGGACGCCGACGACGCGGCGGTGCGCGCCGCCGTGGGCATCCTCGACGTGGACTGGGCGGCGACCACCGCGAGCCAGCGGCGCACCCTGATCGGCCGGGCGCTCGAGGCGGCAGGCCGCAAGACCGCCGCCGTGCCGCGGGCCGTGCAGGCGGTGTTCGGGGACGCGGCGACCGAGGTGGTCCAGGCCACCCGCGACGCGGCCCGTCGCGGACAGGGCCTCGCCATCGCCGCCGACTTCAACGCGCTGGACAAGCGCATCGTCCGGCACCTGACGAGCAGCCAGGCCAACTTCGTCCGCGACGAGTACGGTCGCCGCCACGACGTCTTCGGCCAGCGAGCCCGCCAGATCGTGGCCGAGGGGCTGAAGGCCGGCCTAGGCCGCGAGGACATCGGCCGGGATCTGGAGCGCGCTGCCCGGGAGGTGATCGCGGGGCGCGGCAGCTTCTACTGGGAGGTGGTCGCCGGCTCCTTCGTCTCCCGCGGCCGGTCCTTCGCGCAGCTTTCGGCCTACGCCGAAGCAGGCATCGACCGTTACATCATCGAGGCGGTGCTCGACGAGCGCACGACGGAGATCTGCCGATTCCTCCACGGCAAGACTTTCTCGGTGAGCCAGGGCCTTTCGACCTTCGAGCAGGTCGAGCAGAACCCCGACGCGGTCAAGGAGCTCACGCCCTGGGTGCGCGACGGCGTGGACGCCAAGGGCCGCCAGGTGATGTTCGTGGACCGGGGCGGCGGGCGGACCCGGCGCGTCGCCGTGGTGGATCGACCGGGCTTCGGCACCCGCGACGCCCGCGGCAGCTACTCGGCCGGGCTGTCCACCGCGCGGCTACAGGAGATCGGCGTCTCGTTCCCGCCGTATCACGGGCTCTGCCGCACGACGACGGTCGCCGACGTATCGGCCCGGGTGGTCACGCCCCGGGTGGCCGAGGCGGTGCCCGAGCCCCGGAGCCGGCGGGACGGGCCGGCCGAGCTGCTGGCGGCCTCCAAGCGCTTCGCCTCGTCGTCGGGCGAGGCCCTGCCGCTCGACAGCGGGTTCATCGAGAACTTCGACGTCCAGTTCCGCCTGGAGCAGATCGGCGGCAACGACGTCACCAAGGTCCGCTTCAAGGTCACCGACCAGCACGCCGAGCGGGTGCGCGCCGCGATCCTGCGAGGCGAGCGGGTCCAGCGCAGCGACACCTACCGCCACCTCAAGGGCCGCCGCGACCCGAAGACCGGGCGCATCGTCAAGGGGAGCGAGCAGGGCAGCCTGCGCTTCAGGGCGGTGAGCTCGTCCTTCGGCAAGGTGCGGGTGCGCATGGTCACCGAGAAGGGGGCGCTCACCAACTTCGTCGAAATGGACATCCCAACGGCCAACGCCACCGAGGCCTTCAAGGCCTACGGCGAGGCGGCCAAGCGGCTCGGCATCGCCGACGCGACGAGCTTCCCCTCGGCCGAGTCCCTTGACGTCCTGCGCAAGGCGAGGCTCATCACCCAGTACGACCGAGCCGGATGGGAGAAGCTGCGGCGGCTCGAGGATCTGTCGCCCGAGACGGTGGACCCCATCTTCCGCGAGGCGCAGAAGCGCTTCCCGGAGCTCGGGCAGGTGCTGGAGGACACGAAGCTGGTGCAGACCGCCCCGGGCCACGTCTCGCTCTACTCGAAGGCGCAGGCCACGCGCCTCAAGAAGGACGGCGTGGTGGGGCTCATCCACGACCTGTCCGACCCCGACGCCCTGGTCCACATCCTCGGCGACCCGGACGGCTCGGGCCTGCTGTCCTCGACCCAGCGCTACGGGCGCGGGCTCTTCGTTAACGGCATGAGCACGGGCACCGACTTCGGCACCGGCGGCGCGGACGGCGTGTTCACCCGGGTCGTTGCCCGGGGCCGGCGCCACCTCGGCCTGCACTCCCACGGGGCCCGGGTGCTCATCGACGCCGACCAGGTCGGGCGGTCGGACTGGTACTTCTTCAACTTTGACAACTTCGGCCGCGCCGGGCCCGCGCAGTTCCGGGAGCGCAAGCTCGTGCCCGAGATCCGCGGCACGCTGCCGCGCCTGGCGAGCAGCAACGAGATGGTCTTCCAGCACGGCATCCCGGTGGACGCCCTGCGCGGCGTGGTCATCCCGAACGCACAGGCGCGCCGGCGCATCATCCAGAAGCTGCGCGACGCCGGCATCACCGAGGTCAACGGCAAGCCGATCGAGAAGTTCATCATGAGCAGGGAGAGGTTCTGATGTTCGACTGGAAGCGCCACCAGGCCTGCCTGGCCGAGGGTCCGCCGGACGCCTACGTGCTGCTCGCCATCCGGCCCGAGCGGCTGGCCGACGAGGGCGGCGACGGCGAGGAGACCGTGGTCTGGGACGACGGCAGCCGGCAGCGGGCCTTCCCCGTGGGCCGCGTGATCGAGGACGAGCCCGAGCGCTTCCGCTTCGAGGACGACCGGGGCCGGGCCTTCACCCTGCGCCCGCTGACTGCGCGCCTGTACGCCGATCGGGTCCGCGACCAGGTGGGCGGCCCGGATCTCACCACCGACGAGGCCGTGCGCGAGTTCTACCTAGCACCCCGGGCCTGGTAGGCGTCCCGAGGAATCGGGTGTCCCCGTTTTGAAGGGGGGTGGCTTTGCCTCATCGGAGGTGAAGCCTTGGCTCAGGACCCCGCACCGAACCCGAGCGCCAGCGCGACCACGAGCGACCCCGCCGCGCGGCTGAAGGAGATCCGCGCCCGCGTGGCCGAGCTGCACCGGCGCATCCAGGCCGAGCGCGACCCCAAGGCGGTCGCCGCGCTGCGCACCGAGGTGGGCAAGCTCACCGCGCTGCTCTCCGAGCTGATCCGGTCGGCCGCCGCCAAGGCCGGCGCCGTCGACAACGCCGCGCCGGTGGTCTGGCCGCGCGACCTGAGCGCCGAGCCCGCCGGCCCCGGCGAGTGGGGCCCGGACCCCGCGGAGGTCGCTGGTGGATGATCGCGTGACCAGCGCGCTCGAGCGCGCCCGGGCGGTGCTCGACCTCATCGTCCCCGAGCTGGTGACGAAGGGGATCTGGGGCTCGCCCGCGGGCAAGACGCACCTGGCCCAGCGCATCGTCGCCGAGATCCCCGAGCACCGCGTCTACGTCGAGCCCTTCGCCGGCGGCGCCCAGGTGCTCTTCACCAAGGAGCCCTCCGAGGTGGAGGTGGTGGGCGACCTCGACCCCGAGATCGCCTTCGCCTTCCGGTTCGCCAAGAAGGTCACCGCCGAGCAGCTCGCGCGGCTGCGGCGCAAGAAGTGGGTCGGCGACAAGGCCCACTTCCGCAAGCTCTACGAGTCCGATCCGCCTGACGACGAGCTGGAGCGCTTCTACCGCTTCGCCTACCTGATCCGGTTCTCGTTCAACAAGCTGCGGCGCGGCACGCTGCCCGACAAGCTGGTCGGGGTCCAGGCCCGCTTCGTGGACAAGCTCGAGCGGCACGCCCCGCGGCTCACGAGGGTCCGGGTGCGCTGCGCCGACTACCAGCAGGTCATCGAGGAGTTCGACGGGCCGGACACCTTCTTCTTCCTCGACCCGCCCTACGCCGGCCACGACGCCGACTGCCGCGTGGGCGCCGGCCACAAGGACTGGGACGAGGCCCGGTTCGCCAAGGTGCTGCGGACGATCCGCGGCCGCTTCCTGTGCACCTACGGGCTGCGCGGCGACCCGGAGCTGTTCCAGGGCTTCCACGTTCGGCGCTGGCGGCACACCTCGGGCGTCGGCACCTCCCAGGGCCAGGGGCTGCGCACGGGCGTGACGCTGGTGGCCACCAACTACGACCCGGACAAGGTGCGCCGCTTCCAGGTGGCGGTCAGCAAGACCATCTGGGGCTCGCCCGCCGGCAAGAAGAAGCTCGCCAGGCGGCTGGTGGCGCTGCTGCCTCCGCACAAGACCTACGTCGAGCCCTTCGCCGGCAGCGCCGCGGTGCTCTTCGCCAAGGAACCGGCCGACACCGAGGTCTTGGGCGACGCCGACCCCGAGATCGCCCAGGCCTACCGGATCATCAAGCGGCTGACCCGCAAGCAGCTCGACCGGCTGCGGCGGATGACCTGGACGGGCGACGAG
>Ga0114931_10000712_pt1 | contig 41282 bp, 50 predicted proteins | sample 2SBtaG_FD_89579 | JGI IMG/M metagenome (GOLD analysis project Ga0114931, IMG submission 89579) | Deep subsurface microbial communities from Kolumbo volcano to uncover new lineages of life (NeLLi) - 2SBTROV14_V59a metaG | ecosystem: Environmental > Aquatic > Marine > Volcanic | place: Kolumbo... | reverse complement strand
GCAAGCCTATTGATACGAAAATCCGATTGCCCGTCGGATTGATCTTTAACCTGACCAGATCGAATGCCTTGGTCTGAGAAGCAATGCTGGCCCATATGGCATAGCTGACCTGTTGTGTCATTAGAGAGTCGGAAGTCGCTAGTAGAACCGAATTGATCTCTGGTCCGATATCACCGACTCCGAGACCAAGGCCAGGATCTCTCCTACTGGGAACCTCTTTTTCGTGCCCGTCCATTGCCTTCTCTCTATCATCTCGCCCTTCTTAAAGGACTCTCCCCTGTCTCGCAACTCAGGCCAATGGAAAGCCATCAGCTGGTTCAGTCTTTTGACACCACTAGCCCGACTAGCAGCACGCCTAATATTGACAAGTACAAGACTCCGTCCTCCAGCAGCCTCAAAGTCTTCAAGACCCTTGACTTGACTCGGTCGCAGGTGCCGCAAGCCAAACGCCTGGTAGTCTTTGAGTGACTTCGCTTCGACTGCGATTGGTATGCCCTCGTAGACCAGAATTGCATCGAATGGCTTTGCTGACTCAAAACGGCTCCCTAACAATGCCGACACAGGAGAGTCGGTAATCTTATACCAGAAGCATCCAAGCTCTTCGAAGGAATGCCTCAACTCAGTGAGGAATGTTTTTTCCTTCTGTCTCTTCTTCTTAGCCAACTAAAGAAACTCCGTCCCTCTTTCTAACTGATACTACGTCGTCGAACTCAGATTTGAATTTGTCGTCATGAGCCACAACAAAAACCTTCTGCTCTTTTGACAGTTCCTTTAGCAGATCGAGATATGCAGAACGGCCTCGGTTGTCGAGATACTGGTCCTGCTCGTCCATAACCAGGAAGTTGAAGAACGATCCGTAGTAGTCGTTCATCAGCCTGGCTAGTGCCATGTCGATCGAGAGACTGATCATCGTCTTCTCACCGCCCGAATACATCTTGAATGGGACTTTGCGGTCTCCGACATGAATGATGCACTCGAACTTCTCTCTGAGGTCTCCGCTTTTTAGTCTCGTCTGAGTATCGAATGAAATCGTGAACTCACCAGTGCTGAGAATATTGACGAACTGATTCGACTTGTTGGTCAGAGTCCCGCACATCGAGTCGAAAAGGAAAGACTTGATGCCCTTGTCACTGTAGGCCTTCTCCCAGAAGAGAAGATAGGGCTCAAGATCGGCGAGTTTTTCTATCTTCCCGTCGATCTCTTCTAGCTGCTTAAGGACTTCTTTTTTCTTACGGGCATACTTCTTGATCTTCTCAACGAATGGATTCTCTCTGTCTTTGATCTCTTTAAGATTCTCTTCGAGACCCGATATCTTTGACTGGATGAGTGCACGCTCTCGTTGGCGCTCTTTCGCTTCTTCGATCTTTTTGGTGATCCCTTCGGATTGAGCCTGAAACTTGTTTTTCATGGCTGTTATCTTCGTGTACCTCAGTCTCAGATCAGCCATGGACTTTTCGTGCTCTTCCTTTTTCGACTCACCTTGCTTGATAACTGATTCGATATGAGCCTCTGAGACTGGCTGATTGCAATGAGGACAATCGCCTTCTCCAATGCCAGCCATACGCTCTATAGCCTCATCCAACTCCTCAATTTTCGACTTCTCTGCCAAGACCTTGCCACGGATCTTCGTGATCTTGAGAGAACAAGATTCATCCGACTGCTTTAGCTTCGACTGATCTTCTCTGAGTCTTTTAAGTTCATCTTGAGAGTCTTCATCTGGTCCAATCTGACTTTCAAGTGACTCGATTTTCTCCTGGACTCCTGCCAGGTCGTCGGCCTTACTCTGTTCGAATTCCTTCGACATCCTCTTGAACTCAACAGTCCTGTCATCTTCTAGGTAAGCCTGCTTTAGAGCCTTCTCTCTATTGAGATCGTCTGTTTTGTCTTGGATAGTAGAGACAGCCTTGCGGACTCTTTTTAGACTATTCTCGAAATTGATGCGCCTGACTTTGGAGAGAAGCTCTTTTTGTTTCTTGTCTGTGGCAGCTGCGAAGTTGAATAGCTCTCCTTGATCGAAGACGACTGTCGATCCATATAATTGCCAATCGATCTTAATTCTGTCCAGAAGCCAGGCCTGCGTCTCAGCAACCGACGCCTTCTCGATTGTTTCCTTCCGAGAAGAACCGCCTCGGTACAGTTCAACGATAAGTCGATCACCAAATTTTCTTCCATGATCGTCAGTCTCATCACACTTACGATAACGGCGCACGTCGTAAACATCACCGAGACAAGAAAAACGAAACCTAGAAAGGCAATCTTTGCCCGCACTCCAGTTGATAACTTCGTCATGCTTCGCACCTCTCACTGTTTCGCCGAAGATAGCCCAACTTGGTCCGTCCCAAAGATTGCTCTTGCCTGACCCATTAGGGCCGTCGATGAGCGTTAAGCCTGGTGTGAAGTCGTCGATCTTCGCATAGCTGTAACTCATGAAATTTTTGAGTTCGATTAGTTCAGCCTTCAAATTTCGACCTGATCCTAGTGTGAAGGTTAGCCTTGTATTTTATTCTCGACTTCTTCCACTTGAACTTGCGGATATCTTCGTACAGTTGGAAAAACTCGGCGTCTTTCGAAACACCTCTTTCCCACATCTGTGAGAGAACATGAAACCTATTTAGAAACGTGTCGCGGAATTGATTGAGATCAGCCTCTCTGCGAGGGATGAAGCGGATCGTACCTGCAACGCTATTCAGAAATATTCCACCCTTCCCAATCCGGTGCTCTGGGGTCACGTCACTCATGTCGGTCATCTGATATATGACCTGGCTATGAGCCCAACTCTTAATTCTTTTACTTATTGTAGCCCGCATCTCTGATCCGTTTCGTTGATCCAGCTAGAAGAGAATCGTCAAAAGCTTTCCCGTGCTCATGTCTGACCTGATCCATTTCTCCGCTCTTAACGAATCTCTGGTCGAGTGACCTGTGCATCTTCGACATCTGAGCGTCATAGTTGCGAGCGTCAACGTGCAACGATGGCGCTTTTAATGGGACCTGCAATCTAAATACTACGTTCTCAACGCCACACTCTAAACAATCGCTTCGCCATTTTGTGAAGACTGGGATGGGGACTCCCTTGATCTCACATGTCGCTGACTCGTCATTCTCAATATCTGAGAGTGAAATAATATTTTGATCCAGGTTCGCGCAATTCGAACAAATCGTGTCATAGAGTGGCATCTACGCCTCCAGAAACTTTCTACCTATTGAGAATAATCTCTTCGTATCAAGTCCAGGGTCCATGTAATCAACATAGGACTTGAGAAGCGATACCTTGTCATCCTCAGAATCAACATTCAAACGCGATTGCGTAACGTCTTTTGTGTGCCTGGAAATCTTTACATGGCATTCCAGACCGAGCGATTTCGACTTAAAAGAACGCACCTGATCTGACGTCCCGTTTACGTGGACGAGGACTGTGTCCCCTGGCGAGATTCTCTTCGGCCGAGAGAATTGTATCTCGTCATCTTCCCACCACACCTTTGCTTCATGGAAGCTCGGTGTCCCGCCGATGGGATAATGGGAGAACACGTCTGAGTCGCGATCATATATGACCACACCTTTGGCTTGGTCTCTCTCTGCCGCCGTGTGCTGATTCGGACTGCCAATATAGGTAAACCGGTCGTTGAGAGAATGGTGCTTATGATAGTGACCGGAGAACACACGCTTGAATCCGTCAAATGCGTCGACCTCAAGGCTGAAATCATCGCGCCTTTGGTTGTTGAGATAGGCTCCCTTCACTCCCGTATGGACCAGAGCTACAAGACCCTTCCTCAACTCGGTAGGGATACCCTTCAAGAGCCTCGAAAGATGCGTGCAATAGGGAATGACGTAGTAGTGGAGAGACTTCAGGTAGAGGGGCTTGTCAGCTACAATCCAACCGTCTCCAAGTTCTTCGAAGACCATCATTGGATGAATCTCACCTTCTCGATCTTCCTGGTCATGATTGCCGATGTTATCGACATGAGTGAGCACGCCGCGTTTCTTCCACTCCCTTCGCTTCTTGTAGAGAAGATCCATAGCCGAAGTCGGGATCATCCCTCGGACGTGGAAGGTGTCTCCTCCATTAAGGAAAGCGCCTCCCGACTCCAGGACACCGGCACGCTCCCCAATCTTGAAGATCCCGTCGAGGACTTTTGATGCAACGTCAAGTCGATCGTTTCGCAAGTGGAGATCAGAATATAGTAAATCAATTGGCATCTAACTCCATTTCCTTGATTTCCGCACGGATACGTTCTGCAAGCATCTCGAAGGGTTCGTTACTCCCGAGTCTCGCGTATGGGACGTCTTCGCTCACTACAAATTTTTGGAGCCAAGGTATATCGACTGAGACAGAGACCTCGACAGTTGCTTCAACTTTCCCGCTCAAATACCTTCTCCATTTTCAAGACCATGCTCGGATTAAAAGAGTGTTCGAGCAAAACGAAAAGGAATGAGCTGAGGCGATTGGCAATCTTGGTAGCCTCTGGCCCCATGTCATCATAGTTTTCCTCCAACCGCTTTCCGATGAACTCGAAACCATGGTCGAGAAACTCTTCGCTTTGGAGCACCTGCTTCTCTGTTAGGACATCTTTCAGACTCAAAGACCGACGCAGGTCCTTCATATATTCTTTTGGCGTCATAAGGTTGGCTTCCTCCCACCGACGACGAAACCGTATTTGTCGATCTTCACTTCGACAGAATGGAAAGGTTCGTAGAGGTGGTTCTTTGTGTTCTCGATCTTTGTTTGTATCCCCAATGGAATCTTCTTATCCTTGCCCTCTATCTTACGTTTAAGAGACAAACTCTTGGTCCGTGCGAACTGAAGCTCGATAGAAGAGAATCCCTTAGGAGCCTTACCACCATAAGTAGCTGTCTGTTTTTCCCATGGTGACTTGGTCTGCTTCGTGTAGACCCGGTTGATCATCAGAAAACAGACCTGCTCGCGATCAATGAAATGTCGGCTGCGGCGGATGCAACCCGTGATCGCATTTGCTGTCTTCATATTGTGGTTCTTCGTCTCATCGTCCAACTCGTACTCGGAAGGGGTCGCTGAGATAGAATCCCAAACCCAGACGATAGGACGAGACGGATACTTGACCCTGAACTTCTCGATCCTCTTAATGCCAAGCTCGAAAAGTTTCTCAAGGGAAGGTGGCTTATAAAAAACTGCCTTGTCCCTATTGAACCCCATCAGCTTGGCTCGATCGATATCGAACTTGATCTCTGTGAGTCCGTAAAGAGCCAGGCCACCCATCTCTTGGACGCGGCACATGACATCGACAACAAGTGTGGTGTTATGGGTTACTGTAAAGTCGCCCAAGAGAAAAAGTCGATCCGATCCGTCAAGAGTGAAACCGTAATAATCGCCTTCGCCCTTGTCGATTAATTCAAAACCAGTGACTAAATGATCTCTTGGATCTCTTCTTTTAGGAGCCTGTTTTCTTGCAATCAGGGTTGGGACTTCATCACAATCACCACTGATATAAATACGATGATAGACACCTTCAAAATCATAGCTTCTTAATCGAACTGTCTTTTCAGCATAAGTCGCTCTTAGACCAAGAGATCTCGCGAGGAATAAAATATCATCACGAAGCCCAACGTATTTGGTTGCAATCTCAAAACCAGAACCATCTTGAAACCCGTCTGTATCTAGAAGCCCGGCAAGCAACAGCAAGCGACACCGACGACTCGCCGTTTTATACTCATGCGGAATCCTCTTCTCACCGTTAATGACGAGATTCTCTCTGACCCATGTCAGCAAATGGTTCGGTTGCCCACGAGGGGTTGAAAAAATATGCGATGGACATTTTTCGCCGTTTTCCCTCTTTCGATAACGAAGATCATTGCGATCAGCAAAGTCTTCAAAATAAGCCTCAAGCTCTTGATCAGGGTTTGAAATGATAGTTAAATTTATGGTGCCATCACCGAGCCACATTCCCACCCAACGTGGATCAAACGGAAGATCATTGCCCTCAAACTCCACGCCTGTTCGCCAAAGTTTTAAGTTCTTTTGATCTGTAAACGACAATTCAAGGTAGTCTTTGACAGAGATATTAACGATCTCGTCTCGCTTAAACCTATTCTCTCGAAAACCCTTGTACTTAAGGGATAAAATATGTGACTCATTACAGCCCCACTTTTCACCATAATTCGGAAGAACGTCGTACATTTTTTCGCGACCACGGCCTAGCTTAATAACCCGTCTTGGCAGACCGTCTGGCCCCATTAAAAGATCACCCTCAACAACGTCTTCAACCTTCTTGATCAGGCCGTCAGCCATAATAACTGGCGTACCCCGGCTTAAGCATTTACCAGAATCGCTCTCCCCAGCTGCATGGATCACATGACCTGAGGGAAGACCTTTCGGAGTCAAAACTGGGAGAAGCTCTTCGTGCATTGGGATGAATGACTGCGCAGTCACACGGCCATTGTTCTCTTCGTTCGGTACAAAAAAGTCTTCAGAGCCAGCACACAATTCTTCAAAAACAGAATCGTCGAGTTCAGAGTCGTCGGGCTCAACCTTCGTCTTCTTCGCACTCACCTTCTTCGCCGTCTTCTTCGTACTCTTCTTCGTCCCCTGGCGCTTGAAGGTTCCCGTAGTCATTTGTTAGTTCCTCAACCTTTGTTTCGACAAAACTACGCACACGTTTAAAAGCCTTTACTTGGCTCTCGCCCTCTTTCAGGTCAGAAGAATAAGAGACACTGAAATTGACCGAAGAGAAGTCCACTGGCCCTGGCAATTTCATACCAAGGGAGACGTTGATACGATCGGGCTCTGCCATCATCCAACCCCTAAACCAGCAAGTTCTTCTTCGAGTTCATCGTCTTCAAATTCAACGTCAGCTTCTTCTTCCTCAGCTTCTTCTTCCTCAGCTTCTTCTTCCTCAGCTTCTTCTTCCTCAGCTTCTTCTTCCTCAGCTTCTTCTTCCTCAGCTTCCTCCTCAGCTTCTTCCTCGTCCTCGATCTCTTCGTCCTCGATCTCTTCGTCTTCGATCTCTTCGTCTTCTTCCTCGTCGGCAGCTTTCGAGCCGGGGAGCTTGATCAACTTCAGAGACTTTTTCATTTCTTCGAGGCCATTCTCCTCCCAAACCGCATCAAGATCGGCCATGTCTTCTTTCATGGACTCACGAAGATCACGGGCAACAGCAGTCTCATTGATTCCCGGGAGGATCGTATAAGAGACACCGAATGCACCTCGCTTGGGGTCAACCTTCTTGGTTAGTCGCCAGTCACGACCGTTCTTTAGGTCCCAGAACTCACTATCGAGATCGGGAACGTAACCCATGACAACCTCGTGAACGGAACGGGGAGTCGCCCAGACTTTAATAGCCGGGGAGTCATCATCGTAATCAATGACGTTGTAGAGATAGCGCTCCGTTACTCGAAGATCATCGGCGATCCTCTTAAGGACAATTTTCTGTTTCTTGCCGTCCGCCTTGTCGTAAGCCCTCAGAGCCCTTTTTCTCATCATGCAAGCGGGACATTTCGAAATGTCTGTCTCCGCCTCCGGGTTGTGGAAGTCAATCGCCTGGTACTTCATTGGCGCGTTGAAGACCCCACTACCATTGTTCTTGTTCATGGGAAGATCATGGACAGCCTTAGGGACAAAGAAAAAACTGTCATCTGGGTCCGCCCAGTGCGGGAGAATCCTCAAAGTGCTTTTGCCACGTTGCGGCTTGAAAAAATTGACCCGTGAGAACTTGGATTCTTCCCGCTCTTCTTTCCGCCTCTGTGTCTCGACGGCTTTCTTCTTGAGACGATCGAGCAAGGAAGACCGACCGCCAGATTTAGCTGAGGTCGGGATCTTCTTTTTACGGACCAGAGATTCCTTGCTACTTGAGACCTTCTTTTTTACGCCAACCGTTTTAGACTTATGCACGGTTTTACCCTTAACCTCTGCACCGGCCCTTTTAAATTGCTTCTTCATAGATTAAACCTCTTCGTCAAGTTCTTCGTCTTCGTCTGCATCTTCGATCTTGTCAGCGACAGCATTGAGAAAGTCATCGACCTTCGGGAGGAGAGTGTCTTGGAGTTTCGTGGCAAGGTTGTCCAGGACAGGAGAGATCGTCCCGATGTTCTCGCCGAGAAGAGGAAGGTTCTCGATCAGGAAGTCGACCTTGCTCAGGATCAGTTCTGCTGCCTCGTCGAATCCCTTAGGATCAGCTAGCTTCATCGACAGGGGCTTGGCGTCCTCGACGTTCTTCAAAATGCGTGCCTCTGCCGCATCTGACCTTACTCCCTTGGGCTCTCCCTTGGCTTCGGCAACCTGAGTCCTGATATCCCTGGTCGTCACGGCTCCGTCGAGGATCTTCTTCCGGAGTTTCGGAGAGACACCTTTGGGGAGCTTGTCCTGAGAAGCCGTCAAGGTGTAGCAAGTCTCGTAAGAGGGAGGAAGATAGGTAGAGTCCTTGGAGAGCCTGGTCTCGATCGACTCGCCCCAGTCATTCACGACGTGGACGAATTTGATGAGGGTCTGGTAGCCCACGTCTTTGAACTCTTCCACGCAGAACTCTTTGAAGTTCTCAAAGCCAAGTGCCGCCCAGAGTTCCTCATTGTGGATGTGAGCGACGATCTTAGCGAAGTCGAACCAAGACATCTGGAAGGCAGCATAGGCCTTTCTGGCATCGTTTCTGGCCTTCTCAGCCTCAACCATACCCGGGACATGGCTCTTCTTCGTGGTGATCGCCACTTCTTTGCTCTCAGTCTTGGCGGTTGTGGTCTTTTTGGCCGTTTTCGCCTTGGCCTTTTTGACAGTCTTGACCTTCTTCACTGTCTTCTTTCCCCTTGCTTCGTCAATGTCGATAGCCAGTGCTGCATCACCCATGAGATCCTCCTTAACCGTGGTTTTCAGCCCGCCTGTTGGCGGATATTGATTGGATGAGATCCTTTCTCATCTCAAACGACTTTGCCACCTGCTTCAGAACCCTTGCCTCTTTCCGGTACTTGACCAGCGTCGATTGCCACTGAGACCAGGCCGGGATCATCCTCAGCTTGCGGTCCAGCTCCTTGACCGTCTTAAATTCCTTCCCGTTCTCGGTGATCAGATCCCGCTCTTGCCTTGAAGTCCATAGCTTGTAGGAGTGTTCCGCCTCCTCAAAGCGGGATTCAGCATGCTCTGCAAGAACCGCATAGTAGCCGAACTTGGATGCCGCCATACGCAGTTCATGGTCGATATCCTCGCCGATAGATAGGTCCTTCTTGATCTGGACCCTGATCTCATTCTTGGTTATGCCCTGGATCTTAACGATGAGGTTGCCAATGGCGCTGGACGCACCTTTCTTGACCATTTATGCCTCCAAAAATGGTTCCATCATAGTTATACGTTTTACGTTCGCTGGAAAACGACTTTAGGGTATTTTTTTCTGATAGTTTCGACGTCGAAACTGCTTAGGAGGAGATGATCTCGACGGAATAGGCGTTCAGAAGGTTCTCCTTGCCTCCCCAGGTAGATTTTTCTCCCGTGACGACCAGGACATTGCCCTTCTTGACGCGAGCACAGTAGGAAGCCCACTCATCTGAAAAGAAGTTGAGTTCGATCGAGCCAGTCGCATCGACGATCCTGGCCTTGCCCATTTTCCCCTTCTTGGAATGGATGGTCCTGTACTCAGCGACCATGCCTGCCACACAGATACCTCGATCACCGTTGCTGAACTCAGACAGCTCATTCTCGGTCGAGACATCGTAGTCTCGGATGCCCTCATATATCTCAGACAACGGTCGCTCGAAGAACCCCATGACCTCATGGAATTTTAGAAGGAGATCCCTCTCGGTCAGTTTGGGGCAGCGCTTGCCCTCTTTCTGCTTATAAAGCCAAGTAATGATCGCCCTGCGGTCCTCTAGGCAGTCGAATGCTCCTGCATAGGCCATCTTCAAAATGGCGTCCCATTTGACCTTGCCTTTGTGAATCCGGAAGTAGAAGTCCTTAAAGCTCGTGAAAGGCTGCTTACTGGCTATCTCAGCCGCTGCTTTAGGACCAAGCCCTGAGATACCAGCTAGAGACCATCTTGGCCTCTCTATCTCAGCTGGGACTGTCTCATGCCTTTCCCAGGGGATTGCCTTCTTGACTGTGAATGTCGCCTTGGACTTCATCAGATCAGGCATCAGTGGGACGATCCCCATCTTCTTGGCAGCCTGCAAGTTCATCAGGAGCTTGCCTCTATCGTTCTTCTTCGTGTTCCATTCGAAAACAGCTGCCCAAAAATAAGCCGGGTAGTTGACCTTTAGGTACTGGCTGATGAATGCCAGAAGAGCGTAGACGGCAGAATGGGAGCGGTTGAAAGAATAGCCCGATGCCGCTTTTATCTGGTTCCAAAGATCAACAGCCTTACCTCGATCTTTAAGAGTCTGCTCTGCACCCTTGAGGAATTCCTTTTCAAAGCCCTGGAGCTTCTCCGCATCTTTCTTTCCCAGAGCCGATCGAATCGTGTCTGCATCAGAGAGTTTGATTTTCCCGATCCTATGAAACACCTCCATGAACTGCTCTTGAAAAACGATGATCCCGTAGGTACCACCCAAGACCTCTTCCAGGTCCGGATGAATGTAGTCGACCTCTTCCTCGCCGCGCTTCCTTCGGCAATAGGCTTCATGCCAGCCATTCTCAAGACAGCCAGGTCGGTAGAGAGCCACAGCTGCAATTAGATCGTTTATGCAACTCGCCTTCATGGTTTTTAGAAGATGCTTCATGCCGCCGCTGGCAAACTGGAACACTGCATCGGTCTCGCCCTGCTGGAACATCTTCCAGACTTTTTTGCAGGGCTTGTTCCAGGCGATCTCCTGGATCTTCTCGACATAATTCTCAGCTGTGAACTTGCAGCCTGAGTTCTCGATGATGAATTTGTTTATGTCGTATTCTTTCAGACCGAGGAAATCCATCTTCACCATGCCCTGGCGAATGACATATTTATCCTCAGCCTGAGTGACGGTGACTCGTCCGCCATCTTTCTTCTGACTTTTGACAGGAGTCACATCCGCAATCGGCTCGGAACAGATAATGACACCTGCTGGATGGACTGACTGAGTCTTGACCTGGCCGATGATCTCCTGGACAGCAAGGTGGTACTCAGGGTTGCCGTTCATCATAGACGCAAGTTTTGGACTCGCTTCCATTGCTGCTTCAAGATCCTTCTCGTCTCCCTTTGCCAAGTCAAGGTTCGTCGTGATCTCAAGTAGCTCACTATTCGAGAACTCGAACAACTTTCCGAAGTCGATGATCGCGCTCTTGAGCATGAGTCGACCGTAGGTTTCGATTTCGCAAACGCAGTCTTGTCCATACTTCGACACCACATATTGCTTGATCTCTTCGCGCCTCTCCGATTCGAAGTCGAGGTCTATATCGGGAAGCTCACCGTTGACGCAACGGTTCTCGTTTAAAAATCTCTCGAAGATTAATTTGTATCTGATCGGGTCAATGGCAACGATCTGTAAAAGATATGAGATCAGCGAGCCAGCCGAACTACCTCGACCCAGTCCAACGTAAATACCTTCTGATCTTGCGTGTCGGCAAATGTCCCAGACGATCAGGAAATAGTCCTGGAGGTTGTGCTCTGTGATAACCTTGTATTCTTTTGCAAAGCGCTCGATATAAGTCCTGCGATCAGCATAAATTTTCCCAGCCGCTAGAAACTCTTTTAGCCTCTTCGTGGTCAGTCTCTTAAATAGTTCTGAGGAGGTCATCTTCTTGGTTGGGAAGGAAGGTAGGTAGCGACGATCCGGGAACTCAAGACCTCTGCACTTCTCAACGATCTCTTCCGTCGCTTTCATCCCATCAACGACAAACCGCTTCGGTAGATACTCATGGTTCTCAGTGAAAGTCTCGTAGACTTCTTTTGGAGTCTTCAAAAAGAGCGAGTCAAATGCTGTGTAGCTCTCAGCTGACTCTGACTTGCCATAGGCATTTCTCTTTAAGAGAGTCTGCACCATGGCATGATCGGGATGAATATAGTGACAGTCATTCGTGATGACCTGTTGGAAACCTTTGCGGTTGCGAAGACGTTCGTAGAATTGGATCTGAACTTTTGCTTGGTCTTCCGAAGCATGGCCTTGGAACTCGACATAGAAGTCCTTGCCAAAAATATTTCTGAACTGATCGTAACGTTTTTCTAAGCCAAGAGTTTTCTCGCCTTCGAATTCTCGCCAGCACTCGGCCGAGAGAACTCCGCCAAGACATGCAGTCAGACAGACCAGACCGTGGTTGTGTTTCTTTAGCCAGTCAATCCCGATGCGAGGCTTGTAATAGAAACCCTCGCTGTTACTTAGCTGCTGGAGTTTCAAAAGACTGTGGTAGCCGTCGTAGTCCTTTGCCAAAAGAACTAAGTGATTCGATCTTCGCTCTTCTTTATTTGTTGGATCATCAGTGAAGTAAAATTCGCAACCGATGATCGGAGTCAGGCCACGATCTTTCATCGCGTAGAAAAAAGGAAGCGAACCACTCATCGTGCCGTGGTCAGTTAGTGCGTGAGCCTTGAACCCGGCTTCATCTATCGCTTGAGCCCACTTCTTCGGTGCATGCAAGCCATCAGCTACAGAGAACTCAGAGTGTGAATGCAAATGACTAAACAAGTGTTAGTTCTCTTTTGAAATCTGTCCTACCCGACTCTAGGACTATCGTCTCAATTTTTTCTAATGACTCTCTGATTAATTCGCAGACCTCAAGAAACTCAGCCTTATCGTTTACTGGGTCTATGCGGTTAAGGTCATCCATAAGGCAAAGGCAACGGTCACGCTCTTTCTTAATTGCTTCTAAAAAAATCCGAGGTATTGGTTTGTTCATGGCAATCTCCCATTTCTAAAAACGCTTCTGGTCCACATAGTCTGCGTTGCCATTGCCGCTGTCTTTATCTGATCGACATCGTAACTAAGCAACTCCCATATCTGATCGAATGGCAAAGTCGCATCGACATCTATGATCGGAATCCTGACTCGCTCAACAAAATCTTCGTAGTGCTTAGAAACTCTCTTGATCAAGTTCTCGTTAGGAGTCTCGTTCTTAAACGACATTCTGTTTTGAATCCAGATAGGCGGAGCCTTGCAGTAGATGAAAGCGTGCGGCGGTTCAACGAACGGACAGTAGTTGAGATAGGTGCTCTCCATTAGATCGAACTCGTAGTCGCTAAGTTCTTCCATCTCATGAAGGGCTTTATCGAAGACCTCATGCGTGTCCCAGAAAGAGAAGAGGTTTATGACCTCCGCTTTGGTCATCGCTTCTTGGGATGCGATGTTGTCCTTAAACGTTGGTTCAGGGTTTCTAGCTGGGAATAGAAATTTGGGTCATGGGAAAGCTGCTCACCGATTATCTTGTAGCCTCTTTCTTTGACTAGCAGGTCAGCTGCGACCTGTTTGCAGGTCGGGGGTCCGATCAAGGTCAACCACATTTTATCTCCACAGTTTCGACGTCGAAATTTAACCTCGCAATCTCCGACCTGAAGTTTCCTCCCAGTAAGTGTCGCGCATAACTTCCATCCTCGTAGCCAATACTACGTTCTTCCAATGGGGAGGGACCGCGAAACCGTAGTGCTCCTCGGCATAGCTTCGGTCGATCAAATGACCGAAGAGACGATAGTCCTTGTTCGGGATGCACCACTTGCGCTTGGAGACCACTGGGAAGGTGTGGACCTCGTCGTCCTCGTCCATGACCCCGCAGTAAAAGAGAAGGTGGTCGTCTTTGACCTCCCAGTTATCGGTCTCGTCATTTGTGAACGCCTCTATCGTTCCATTTGGCATCTCGATCTCTAGTCTCTGCTTTCTCATTTATAGCCCTCTATAGCCCTCTATATGTCTCTATATTTAGCCATTCCACCATAAGCATACAGCCCTGTGGGGCTGCCCCAGTGAACAGAACCAGTTGGGAAGAACTAGTCTGGTAATGTTCGTAGACCAACCAACATTCAACATACGAGAAACGTTTACCACGGTTATGACCGAGCGCAGCGATGGTCATCCTATGGCGCTTGCGCCATAGCTTATAGAAGGCAAGCATGCCTAGAGAAGGCAAGGGATGCCAGGAAAGGCAAGGATATGCCAGGAAAGGCAAGAATATGCCAGGAAAGGCGGGTACGCCTATAGACGTTTATTACGGCGTAAGTGGACCTTCGGTCCATCGGCCTTCGGCCGACCACTCGCCGCGTCGAACGGCGAAGTAAACTTCTACGAAGTTTTACGTTTTTTAGATTTCAAAAATGAAAAAATAAAACGGAATTGGGTCATTTTAGAGCCTTTTTTTACATAAGATACAAATATCATTAAGAAATGTTTTTTTAAAAAAAATGAAAATAATTGTTCTACTTACCATTATCGGTAGATAAATAGACATATATAAGGCTGCGCGAGCGCTGAAAGGGGCCCGATACCCAATTTCGACGTCGAAATTGGCAAAAAATGCCCTATCTGGCTACCTGCCACCCCGATTTCGACGTTAAAACTGTTAAAACTCTCCTCGACTCACTGATTTCGACGTCGAAACTACTATGACCTTCCCTGACTCAATTTCGACGTCGAAACTACCACATAACTCACCAATTTCGACGTCGAAATTGATAGGCCTTCGAAATTAATAAAGAATTTGTATCCTTTACTCGGGATAACATTCTGAGCCAGAATCTTAGAGCCGATAACTTCCATCTCGGAGGGTTGAATGTCGAGAAAAGATGAGCCGATCTTCGGGGAGTATGTGATGAGGGGCCACGGCCAGCGCTATCTGGTCACTGACATGGTCCTCATGAAAGATCAGAGGGACGGCAAATGGGTCTCATCGGTCCTTTACCATCGGTCAGGAGAACAGCATCCTCAGTTCGTCCGTGAACAGTCGGATTTTAGAGCGCAGTTCGAGAGGGTGATCGACATTGAAAAAGCAGTTTAAAACGGTCCACGGTAATGACTATGAAACCCCTCACTGGCTCTTTGATCGACTGAACAAGGAATTTAGGTTCACCTGGGATCTGGCTGCGAGTCCTGGCCTTGAGAAGTGCGAAAAATTCTTCTCACCAGAAGAGGACTCTCTTAAACAAGACTGGCATCTTTTAGACGGCTGGCTCTGGCTCAATCCTCCCTTCAGCCCATTGAAGCCTTGGATACAGAAGGCTCAGTATGAGTTCAGGAGAGGCGCTAAGATCGTCGTCTTGATGCCAGTGGTGATCAGTACTCGATACTTCGCCCACGTCCCACCGACCCAGGTAAGGATCATTACTGGTCGTGTGGACTTCCTGAAAGATGGAGTCCCATCAAAGGGCAACACTCAAGACGTATGCCTCTCAATTTATGGTGGGGAGTTCTCTGAAAGAGTTAGGTGGGTCAGTAAGCGTCTTCTCAGGGAGCCGCCAACCTTTAAAAGGCGGCCCCAGGAGGGTCGCAGTCCTCCCAGGGCCTAGGTGCTGACAAGCGGGATTCCTCTCTCAGTCAGCGCCTTTTCTTGCGGATAGGTTCCGCGAATCTCAGTCGGTCTACAGTTTTCTCATGTCTCTTGTACTGTTTCATCGACATTCCGACCGACGACTTAAGGCACTCTTCACGGTATTTGCAAAAGCGGTGACAGTTTTGGTCCTCTCCATCCCAGTATCCAAAGCAACCAAACTTGCCAGGCTTCGCCTCTTGCAGGTGCAGATAGGCTCTCGCTATCGCGGCTTCTATCTGTTCTTTACTGGCACTTGATGGGACACTGATCTCATGTTCTCGGCAGTAGGCCAGCAATTTATCTCTTGTCAGTCCTCGCAAGGTCACTTGACGATCTCTCTGATGAGAGAGAGTTGGTCCTTGGCTGACTTATGGCCAAGCCCCAGGACCTCGGAAACCAGCTTAAGCGTTACCGACGCTCGTTCATCGGTTAGGTAGCTTTTACGCCGCGTTTTCCTCGTCGTTTTTTTCTTCGTTTTCCTCTTCGTTTTCTTGGCTGTCTCGGACATTACCTAATCCTTTCGTTAAGGGTTCTATCTATTTTACGATCACTCTCCTCTGTCTGAGAGACCGTCGAAGTAACCGTCTGGCATTTTGCTTTGCAGCTCGGCTAGAAGTTTCTGAATGCCTGGTTCCCAGAAGTCTTCAGTTCTGGCCCGGATGAACCAGAGCAGATAGCGGACTGTCTTTAGAAGATTCATGACTGCCTTAGAGGTTGCAGTCGACTCGATGATCTCAGCCTTGGCAATCTGGTCCTGGGCGATTTTTTCCAGGTCGTCCATATAGGTCAGGACCACTTGCCGGTCAGCCTCGGTCATGGGCTCGCCCTTAGTTAGTCGTTTCAGAGCAGCTGTTGTTTGGTCGTTCATATTCTCTCTCCCGAGGGGCCGAGATCGACCCCTTTAAAATTCAACTCACATGAGCCAGTCAAAGCAGGCATCCTCAGGGGCATCCTCAGGGGCATCCTCAGGGGCATCCTCAGGCACTTCGATCTCAGTAGGGTCAGAGTCCTCAGGGGCCGCAGAAAGTCCCTCAAGCTCATGATTTTCGGGTTCAGACGGGGATTCTGGTTCTAAAGAGAGACGCACTCCCATTTTAGACAGCTCTTTGACCAGATCGAATTCTTCGACCAGCTTGTTTCGAGCCGATGAGAGTTCCTTGCCCAGGACTTCCATCAAAGCGTTAGTGGTCTCAGCGAAGCCCTCAGAGCGAGCCCTAAGGTTGCGAGCATGAGTTTCGACGCGCTCACGCATCTCAGTAGCCTTCTTGAGCTTCCCCTTAAGGGTCCGCTCGGTCATCCCGCCCTTGACCTCAGACTGGAACTCCCGGAGGAAGGCTTGCAGGTCTCGTTCGACTTCGTAGGCCGCACCGAATTCGATAGCGTCAGACCAGGCTGGATCATCGCTAACCGGGGCGACCATTAGACTGGCGAGGGGTTTCGTCTTGAAGAGCATTCTCAGAGGCTCCAGACCTCCTTCAAACCGCTTATCGACGAAGTAGACGCCACCGGACCTCGGCCTCATGGAGATGGCCCTACAGTCCCGGAGGACGGATCGCTTGACCACCTCGGCGAATTGACGACCGTTGAGGACGTCGCGCTGGTGCCTATAGCGCTCTTTTATCTTGTCGCTGATCTCTCCGTACTGGAGAAGAGAAACGGCGCTCTCGTCCCTCTTAGAGCCGTCAAATGAGATCCTCTCAGAGCCCTTGTCCAAGGTGACGTCACAGACGTTCTTGAATGTAAGACTTCCATCTTCGACCACCGGAAGAACGACAAGGATTTTGCACTCTTCGGAGTCTTTGTACCTGAAATATTTAGCCTTGAGAGTCCGAGGGACGTCGCCTTCTTCAAAGCCGACCTTCGCCAGGAGTTCTTTCGAAACGGATTGGACAGCCTTAATCAGGGCTGCCTTGGCGCCATTTCGAGGAGCTACGTGGCCGAAGCCAGCGGTTTGCAAATCGTCTTGGTTGATTTCGAAGTCGTCCGGGATGGACCACCATACGAGTGAGCCTTTGCGTTCCATGAGAATCCCCTTTGTTTATGCCCGCTGCGACACGGGAGTAGATCATCTGGCCTACATAATACTCATCGGACTCCTGGCGAAAATCTTTAGGACTTTTTTCAGAAAAGCATGTTATTTCGCATTCCGAGTAATGATCTTCGCAAGTTTCCCCATGGCGCTACCAGGGAGATCAGAAATCCTGTTGATAACCACATGATCAGGGTAGAAGTGCTTGACCGAGTCGCTGAGGATACCGATGCCGACCACTTCCATCTCAGATTTACTAATCTTTTTCACATTGGCCTTGAGAGCCACCTGCATGATCTCAACGTCGCTGATTGCTGCCGGGAAACCATCGCTAAAGACGATCAGGATCCTGCGCTTCTCACGACGCTGGCTTAGTCGGTCAGCTGCCCAAGCCACGGCCTCTGGATCACAGTTGTTGTGACCGACAAAGAGCTTCTCGATACCGTTCAGCTGCTTGGAAGCGAAATTCTTGTAGATGTAATAGTCCTGTCTTTCTTGGGTCCGGTTGAAACCATTCTCTTGGCCGCGAGATGCTCTGCGGAGGTCTCCGCAATGCGTGGTGTGCCAGCCAGTCACTTCGAAGGGGATTTTTAAGGCAGTCAGGGCCTCAGCCATGGCGATCACAGCTGCTTTCGCAGTCAGCATTTTCCTACCTCTCATCGACCCTGACATGTCGACCAGCATCTCGACTGTGACATTGTTGGTCTCAGTTCTAGTGGCAGACTTGAATGGCCGGCGGAAGTTCCTATCGGTTGCCAATCGGGCGAGGTTGGACGTGTCGATCGACCCACGCTCACGATCCCTCACCCAACGACGGTTTTCTTGAACCAGAAGTACCTTCTCAAGTTCCCGGCGGATCGGGTTGACTACGTGAGAAACATCTCTCAGGAGCCCACGATAGGCCGCTGTGTCGCCTTTCCCGCTTAGGTCGGTCTCAGTGTCCCAGGCAGTCGAGAACGGGACGTGCAAGGAGCGTCCATCAGCAACATGGGCGATATCTGGATTGACCTGATCAGAGTCGCTTGCTTCGTCCTGGACTTGACGTGCCATTCGTTCGTCGATAGAGGTCTCGGCCTGGCGCCAGGCATCCTCTGACTCTTCGTCACTGCCATCAGACGCTGCCATACGGTCACCTAGCGACCTCTCACCGCTCTCACTCTCACCACTCTCGCTCTCACCACTCTCGCTCTCACCACTCTCGCTCTCACCACTCTTATCTTCCTTTTCTTCTTCGGGAAGGGCTTCGACGATTTTCTTGACCATCTCACCGGTCAAGACGCGCAGGCTTTCGGTGTCTTCGCAGTCATTGAGCCTATCAGCGTCGTCTGAGACGAGATCGAAGTAGGGTTGAGTTTCTTCGTCGAGGCATGGGTCACGGTGGTCCATGACATCGCGGATGGCCATGATCAGGCGCACCGGCCAAGGGAGGACGGGTTTCAGTTCTTCGTGAAACTCACAGGTCTTGGACCCCCATGGCCTGAGAATGGCCTTTATGTCGGGATGGAGTCCCATTTGCTTAGACGAGAGTCGACTTTGGACCTCCTGCATACAGACAGGACAGACCTTAGACTTGATCATTAAGTCGTTGTCGTCTTTGAATTTATTATTGATCACATCGAGGTTCAGACCACATCCAGGATAGACCTTGACGATCTCGCGCTCGATACGACTGTCTTCGACAGCGTTGAGGAGCTTTTGATGAAGGGAACGGCCCTTCTCCTCAAGTTTTTCTAGTTGGCGGAAGTCAGTGTAAAGGCAGTGGGCCACTTCGTGATCGAGGTAGCCGTGCATCTCAGTCATGAGTTCTTCGCTGAGATCAGCACAGGATGGGAGCCAAATGGTTTTCCCATCGGTCTCGCAACGAGTTCCCTGGAAGACCACTTTGATATTGTGCTGGGAAGCGATGATCCGACCTAGTCGTTCTAGGCCTGTTTCGAATATCCGTCTCATGGAATCCCCCTTCCGGACTGCGATCCGGGGCCGATCATCCGGCCTACATAATACTCATCGGCAAATGGGCTAGAAACTTTAGGGGATTTTTTGAAAATCCCCGTTTTCTCTGCAATTACCGGGAGAAGAAGACTCGTTGCATGAAACCCCTGATAGCTTGCTCATCCTCAGCCGAGACCTTGGCGAAAATTGTGCTCTCAGCAGCCCGGAAAGGGGCCTCCTGGCGCTTGTCCTTATGGACCACGATCATCTCTGCCCAATCCAGGAGACGGCGCGTTGAGAAGGTGCAGGTCAGGCTTTCCTCGTTGAAGGCCTTGCGGACTGAGTTGGCTATCTCGACCAATCGTTTGGCCATAGGCTTGGTCATACCGCTGACCGAGCTGGTAACCACCTTGATCTCAAGGTCCTGACTCAGGTAGTCGACCTTGAACAAGCGCCAGCGATCCATGAAAGCCTCGTTCATGACCGTGGTCCCTTGGTAGAGACTTCGGTACTGTTGCATCTGACCGAGAGTGTTGCCGGTGGCGAATACCCGGAACTCTTCATGAGCCTCGACCACTTCATTGCCTTTTTCTTTGAGCATCAATCGACGGCTGGGTTCGAGGACCGCGTTTAATGCCGAGAGGATGGCAGGCTCTGCGTAGTCGATCTCGTCGATGATCAGCCAACACCCGTTACGCATGGCGTAGGGTAGGGCTCCGTCAATCCAGACCATCTCGCCAGCCTTAACAGCCCAATGGCCCACAAAGTCGCTGATCGTGGTCTGTTGGTTCGCGTTGACTCGGATCACTGGCTGACCAGCCTTGGCTGCCATTTCGTAAATAAGGGAAGTTTTCCCAGTACCGCAATGACCGGTGAGCGCGACGGGATATTTGTGCTTGATGCAGTAGTCTACGTCAGAGGCGAACTCTTGCATCTCGTAATGAGGATCGGAAGCTGGGATCATGGCTTGGAGTTCTTCCGACAGACTGTCTCGTTTTTCTGTTTCCATGCCAGCCAATTCAGCCTCCCTCTGTTTTTCTTCATGCTCGCGGATAAGTCGCTCAGCAATGACTGAGGTCTTCCCACCGAATTTTCCCATATAGTCTTTGAGAGAGATCTCAGGATGGTTTTCACGAAGATGAGGAACCAGGTTCCCATCCTCAGCGAGGTACTCACAGAGTTGGCATTTAATCTGGTCATTCATTGGAATCCCCTTTCGATCATCCAGGCTGCGACCCCTGGTTCCGGTCTTTTAAGAGTTTCGACGTCGAAACTCAAGGCAGATCACCCGCCCTACATAATACTCATCGGACTCCTGGCTAAAATCTTTAGGACTTTTTTCAGAAAAACGTGAAATTTAGTTCTCAATCTCTTAATCCTCTGAAATGACCGACTCTTGATATTCCAGCCATTTATCCATAACTTCCTGATATGCCTTCTTCTTCTCCCCTCCGCAGCTGACGATCATATGATGTAGTTTCTTTTCAAATGGAGTCCTGACCCCAAGATAGGCCACATCGAAGAAGTCGATTCCTAGTTCCATGAGTCGATGTATCAGCCAGGTCTTGTTGATCTCAGAGCGCCTTTGACCCTGTCCGGCCAAGGCTTTTAGCTCCTTTACCCTGGCTTCGAGATAATGGTTGCCTTCAAGGCTCATCCTTAAACTGACATTGCGGGATTCCTGGACCTGGACTCCCTTCTTTTTCTTTTTCTTCATTGTGCACTTTCCTTCAGGTAGAGGACTCGAAAAGTTGTTATCCGATCATACGGGAAAGAGCGACCATCCCTAAGAGAGATAACCCATGAGGTCGTAGTCCCTGACTTCGATGCAGTCCAGACAAAGTCCGTAGCGTCAATCGGGTAAGAGTAGTCATCGAGTATCTGGGTCAGCTCAGACCGAGTGGGAAGTTTGTAGCCACCTGGCACATTCGCAACCGCCTCATCATAGGTCATTCGGTTTGGAGTGAAGATCACGCCAATCGCACTAGGACCTTCGCCATTCTCACCTTGATCTTGCTGGCTCTCACTGACATCGACATCAACGCTCACATCGACATCGACGCTCACATTCGGTTCGAGAGAGGCAACTTCCGGATTCTTCTTTTGTAGAACTTCCTCGGTCGGAACATCTTGTTGAGTACTACTGTCTTGCTTAGTGCAATCGCTTTTGTTCGGATCACACTGATCAGCCTTGAGCGAACTAAGATCGGCACCACAACCGGCGAGCAATGCACATGCCATAAGTAAATTCTTCATGACTTTCTCCTTAAGCTACGTTCTTTTTGTTTGAGTAGACTTTCAAGCACTCCAGCAGAGTGTTTGTGTGGATCTCAATTACTTTAGGAATGGAACCATCTTTTTCCTTTTGGTAACCACCTGCAAAATTCCAAGCCACAGGGACCTTCATGTCTTTCAAGGTCTCAAAGACGATGCGGTCACGTTCTGCCAGTTGCTTCGTAGTAAGCCACCCGCCCAAAGGATCATCAACATGAGGATCGGCACCAGCTTGGTAGAGGATCACTTCACAACCTGCGAACGTATGCCGAATGAAGTCAGGCAGAGACCTCAAGAAGAACTCAGCATGTCGAGCGGTATAACGACGGGCTCCAACCGTTAGGTGGTCGATCCATTTTAGACCAAGCTCCTCGATGATCTCATCGGTGCCGTTCCCATAGTGCTGATCACAGTCCAGGATGCCGACCTTAGTTGCTAGTCCCTCAGTCTTAAGCTTTAGCGCGGTAACGACCAGGCCGTTGAAGGTGCAGTATCCGCCTCCTCTGTCATAGCCGGCATGATGGAAGCCTGAGGTAGGGGAGCAGGTCGCGGTTTTCAGTTTGATCGCATTCTTGGCTGCGTGATAAAGGCTGCCAGAGGTATATGGGAGAGACTCAGCGACCTCTGGATCTTTGTTGTAGAAGCCATTCTCTTTCTTGCAGTTGAGGACCGCTTGGACATAGGCTGGGTTATGGGCAAGGCAGAGGTCAATCTCTGACACTGGACCGCTCCTAATGATTTCAACGGGTAGCCCTGCGTCTTTCCAATATTCTGTAATGATTTTAGGCTTGTATGCCGAAGGGGAGAACGCATCCTCGTTCTTCGCCACTTGTTTTTCGTTATAGAAAATCTTCATGATCTATCCCCTTATAATAATACTCATCGGCATTCTGTCTAAAATCTTTAGTCTTTTATTTAAATTTTCTTAGATTCCTATCTTTTTGCGACTGTTCTTAGCCTTCTTTCTGAGATCAGCTATGAGCTTTTCATAAGTGCATTCTTTTTTATTGTAGTCGTCACGCCAGCGATGAAATGTTGGTTGAAACAAACGACCGAGCGGAAAGTCAGCGCTTGGTTTGTTCAGTCGCATCGTATTCACATCGAGGACCTTCCCAAGATACTCTTCCTTGTTCTCTGTAATCCTGGCCCTAGTCTGGTCATCAAAACCAGAGACGTGGCCGATATAGACTGTCCCGCCTTCGTGGTAGACGGATAGTTCCAGCGACCCAACCTGCTCGGCGAACTTACCATTGCCGTTTTTAAATCCTGTGATGAACGCTGAGACTTCATAGGCCTTCTTCATTTTAGCCCATCCGACTCCATAGCCCATGCGGATGTCTTTGATGATCAGACCTTCGCCGCCCTTGTCAGTGATATCGTGGAAGTGCTTTTGGAATCCCTCAGTCCATTGAGGGATAGCTACAACATGCTCGTTGTCCATACGCGCTACGACTTCTTCGAGAATGCGACGTCTCTTTTCAAGGGCCAGACCACGAATGTCCTGACCGCGAAAGACCATGCAGTCAAAGGCCCTGTAAAGGACGTAACCAGCATCTTCCTGTTTAGCTATAGCCGTCCCAGAGCCTGAGCCCATGATCGAGGCGGTAGTCTGAAAGTCACCTAGGAATATCTCTCCATCAATGACCGTGTCCTGGAGAGACTCTGGGTAGGCAGGGCTTGTTATGTGAGGGACGTTCTTCGTTTTGTCGACATGCTTCCCATCGACAGTGGACTCCCTACGAGACAGGAGTGTGTTGCCCTTCTGCCTTCCATAGGGATCGACTCCGTTTCCCAGATAGAGCACGTATCGACTCCCGTCGATCTTCTCTTCGGCGACATGCCACTCGGAGAACTCTTCTGGGAGCTTGCCCTTGCATCTGGATGGTGGGATTAGTTCTGCCATTACATCTCTCCCAGGATCTCTTTGAGATCATCTTTGGGACTGGTTTTCTTAGACTTAGATCTGGTTTTCTTAGACTTGGCTCTGGTCTTCTTGGCTGGCTTGTCAGCTTCCAGGACAGCCTTGACTGAGTCATCGACATTCGTCTTAGGCTTGCGCTTAGGAGCAGTCTCACCAGGCTGGATGGAGAAGCGTCCTCTGACCTCTTCTTTAAAAGCAGGGGTTGCAGTTAAAGCCAGGTGCTCTGAGGGAGCATTTTCAGCGATCTTTTCAAATACAGTAGAGCCGACTAAGTCTTTCAGCTTGGCAGCGTTGACCGAAGATATCTCAAGGAGAGACCGCAAGTTGATCTTCCCTGACTTGATCAGGTTTTCGAGTTCATCTTTATTGACCGACCAATTGTCGCGACTCTTGTAAATGATCGTGCCGTATGCAGTCTTGATGCCCTTTCCCATGTCCACATCAATCTCGTCAGTCGTTTCCAGATACTTCTCGATGGTTTTCTTCTCACCATCAAAGACCTTCTTGTACTCCTGCGAAATGATCTGGAAGCTAAAAGCCTTCTCAGCCATTTGTTCCAGTGTGCTTGGGATTGACGCCATTGTTTCTTTCTTCCTTTTGATCGCCATGGCTATTCTCCCTTTCGTAGATAGTTTTTGCTCTTGCTTTGATCTCTTCTGCCGAAGGCCTTCCGCCGACTTCTTCTTCGAGTTCTTCCATGGCCTTGATGTAATAGACATCCCACGCTGACATAGTGACCTCATCCTGTTGTTCTTCAGACCAGCCTTCAGAGAGCCACTCTGCGAAGTCATCCCAATTCTCTTCTGGTATCTCTTCAGTCCAGGTCCTCATATCGACCCTCGTCTTTCCATTGGTCATAGAGATAGTCAGCCCGCTCGTCCTCAGCGTCCTGCCTGCGTTGATCCTCATCCTCACAGCCAGTACCGTGGCAAGCCGAGCAAGTAGAGCCGTCACAGTCGCCTTCTCCACTGCCGTTGCAGTAGCTACAAATGGAGTATTCATCCTTGTTTCTCATGGCTCTTCCTCCCATCAAAGTTTCGACGTCGAAACCGTCGCCCATATAATACTTGACGGCAAAGGATGCAAATTCCTTGAGGAAAATTTTTAAATTATTGAAAATCCAGGGATTTTAGACTGAATAGAAAGTCAGCCCGAGTTGACAAGTCCCGGGCCGACCAAGGTAGGTAAATGCTGGATTATTCTGAGGGATAGTCGGAAAGATTCTGGCAGTTTAAGTGAGCTAAATCGTAGAAGGTGTCTAATCCATAGGCGGTATCTCCAAGGTCAAGGTCAAAATATCTCTAAGATTCAGGGAACCTTTCCAGCTAAGCATTCCCGCCATTTTATCCCGTTGCTTCGACAGTGAGTGACCTGGCACATGCCGATGATAGCCATGAGCAGACAGAAGCCAATGATCAGGAGAGAGATGGTCACTACATCTCTCAAGACTCCCCTCTTGATCTTCAAAGGGATCACCGTGACGAGATCATCATCTTTTCGCATGTCGTAGAATCCTCTTTCCGAGAACGCCATATTTGTATGACCCAGCGTCTCTATCCTCTGGGAAGGCAAAATGCTTCACCTCGAAATATGCTGCTAGCTTCTTCTCAGCACGTTTAGCCGAGGAAGGCTTGAGCTTGCCATGCTTCATCGCCTCATCATGGTAGGCATCCCAGTCCCAGCACATGACGATGGTCTTCGCATTGGTTTTCATGAGTAGGTCTATTTGTGCATCGTGAAGGAACTTACCATTTGTCGCCATAGCAAATTCGCCGATCTTGCAGGCATCAACAAAGCCTTCGCACAGAGCGACAGTTTCGCATTCCTTGGCTCCGTCATAGTTGTAGAGGACCTTGTTAGCGGACAGTCCTCTAGGGTTTCTCACCTTCCGATACTCCTCAGTGCCCCAATCAGGATGGTGGTCTTCTAGGACATCCCTGGCTTGCCAATGGATGATGACATCGTTGACATAAGAAGGGACGATGATCCTATTCTTATAGAAGCCACGCTCAGTGTAGCCCCAGCCATGCTCGATAGCGTATGAGAGGGGGATACCGCGACTCTTCAGGTACTCGCTAAAGAGATTCCTAGTCCGATCGAAGGGAGTGAAGCCAAAGGGTAGATCGACTTCCTTGTAGACCGCCTCTTCCTCATCCTCTTCGAACTCTTCATCAAAGAGCTTGTAGGCAAGGTGTTCAAGAGCATTTGGAGCCGAGCCCCCAAGGATACGCAGAGCCACCTGATAGTTCGCGCTTGAGTAGTGCTCTACCAGTCTGATCAGAGTCCCATCCCAGTGACATCGATAACAATGGAAGATCCCCTTCTTTGGATTGATCCAAAGTCTCTGCTTTGTATCCGCCTAGTCACAACCTCGTTCAGTGCACATAGGGCAGTTGAGAGAGAACTCAACATGGTCATCAGCAGACCGCTCCCTATACTTGATCCCCTGCTCTTTCAAGTAGTCAGACAGACTGAAGTTTGGATAGCGCTCTGGTCTGATATCTTTCTTGTCACCGTCAAGGTCAATGTAGGATGGGATGGTCATTTGTTCCGTTCCTTCTTGACTGCAAAATTCTTTTGACAGTTGGGACACTTTATAATTAGTCCGTCACATTCGACTTGGGTCGTGGTCATTTCAGCTTCTCAGGTAAGAACTTAGGCTTGATAGTGCCCCAGATTTTGTGATGGAAGATCATCCTCGAAAAGTCAGTGATCAGAAAGATGGTCCGACCAGAAGAGTTAGAACGATACCGATCGCAGTGCATCCTCATCATGCCCATGCGCTTCTCTTCGGGACTCTGATTCAGGGTCGCTAGGAAGTCAGCGATACGGATCTTCTCGAATGACTCAGCGACTGAGCCACTGCCTAGGGTTCTCTTCTTGAATGTATCTCGATCGTTTGGCCTACGAGCCTGAGAAGCCGTCCAGATAGCAAGCCGCCTGGTCATGGCAATCGACTTGATCTCTCTATAGACGTCTCGTTGCTCTAGGTCTTCTCTTCGGTAGTGTTCACTGTGCCGACTCTTTAGTAGGTCAGCGTAGTCAATGACAAGTAGATCAGGGCGCCAGCCTTCGCGGTCGAACTCTTTAAGTTTGGCCTCAACATCGGCCGTTGTATAGTCCCACTCGGTATTCATGGGGATCAGTCTAAGATTGCCTGCGTAACGCTCTGTAACTTTGTCGAGAGAGTCCTGTTCTCTCTTGTCCAACTCATCCTTGCGGATCTTATGGTAAGGAATGCGCGTGAATCTTGACTGGTAGCGCATCATGGTCTGTTCTGTGTTGCCTTCCAAGACGAAGTGAGCAACCTTCTTGCCGACGATGGCTCCTGCGTATCCCATATGGATGAGACCGATTGACTTGCCTGTCTTGGCCTCAGCGATCAGGACCCCAAGCTCTCCCTCTACTGGAGACAGCCCGCCAGCCATGACCGAGTCAAGATCGGGAATCATGGTTGAGACATCGCCCCCAGTGATCTTGATCTGAGACAAGTATCGGTTACGGACCTTCTCAAAGAGTTCAATGTCGATCGTTTCTTCTTGGTTGAAGTTGATAGCGTGCAGGTGGTTGATCTGCTCCAGGACATATAGGTAAGCCTCATCATGCTCACCGGCATTGTAGAGGGTCTGACCGTGGGCAAAGAGTTCGGCAAATTGTGCCCGTCTCGCGAAGTCCTTTAGCTCATCCCGGATATATTCAGGAGACTCTGGATCGTTTGAGACGATGCGATCGACAAACCGAGTCAAGGTTCTGCGCTTGCCCTTGGGGATACGTCTTAGAAGTTCTTCGACCTCTACCTGAGAGGGGATTGATCCGTCGACCTCGTAGCGCTCGTTGATGATCTCAAAGAGCCATTTGTGAGCGTCTGAGTGTAGGTACTCTTCTGGGACGAATTGAAGGCATTTATCAGCGAAGGCCACATCCTTCAGCATCAACGAGAGCATGTTATCTTGGAACTTAGCTCCGTACTTGAACGGCACAGTCATCAGTATTCTGCTCCGGCATTGTAGGTTGCTTCGTCGATATCGCAGTTAACTTCTTCACGAAAACCATAGTACGTCTCCAGACCTTTCGATTGGACCTGTTGGAGAGACGGAGAGATTCCTCGCCAAAGTAAAGCCTTGAAGCTACAGGCTATAAAAAGTCCTAGGTCGATATCGTTTTCTTTGACGATCTCAAGAATGTTTTCGATGCAGGTTAGTTGACTACTGTTCTTAGGTTCCCAGGATGGGTCTAAGTCCAGGTAGAATTCACGCCACTTGTTCCACTCAGAGACGAACGGCCGGAGATTCTCCAGTCGCTTCTCTTGTTCCCACTTTTTCGCAAGTCGACGCTTAGCCGTGGCTCCTGCACGCTTAGGCGACTGCAAGAGACTAGCTGTAACGACTCTTTGTGCGATCAGGTGGTTGCGCTTTGCTACAAAGCTCTTTGCTTTGTCGACCTCGATGTCAGGCTCTTCGCGCTCAATTCTAATGCTTGCTGTACTTGGGACAAACAACTCACTACCTCGTCACGACATTTCCTTCTATGACGTCTTCCGTCGTCAGGATCAGAACCGTGAAGACCCATCGCATATTTGAGGATCTCGTCTAGCGTGAAGTCTTCGTTGATGATCTTCTCGATATATTTGTAGTGGTCTGTTTCTAGGAATTTTTCGAGAGTGACACTCATGTTTTTCAGGTCGTATTGTTGTTCGATCGACTCATCGACCTTTTCGAGATGAATGTCTTCGATGGGAGTATAGGAAGGATTTTTAAGGCGATTAACTTTCCGAACGAGGTCGCGCATCTTGTTCGTAGCGCATGTCCCCATATACGTAGAGACCTTTGAGCGCTTGTTCTCGTCATGGCTCATGACCGCACGCCAAGCTGCTATCCTGGCTTCTTGAAGAAGATCATCGAAACGATATGCCGATCGATCGTCATTGACTAGTCGCTCTAGGTATTTTTTGACGATGTAGCGGAGAAGGGGCTCGTGTCGCTTAATTAAGCGAGAGACTCGATCCATGGTCGTCCTCAAGGTCAACATTCAAGGTCAATTAGCGCGACATACATGGATACGAAACGCAGGTTCGCTCTTGTATTGCAGCAGTCGGCTGACCGAATGATTTAAAAGATTTCTCTGGCCTTTGATTAGAAAATCATACACCTCGCAATCGGCCTTGCCAAGAGCGACGGATTCTTTGTAGTTGCCTGCGCCTTGAGCCAGTCTCAGGGCTCTACCAATGCCTTGTTTCGTTTGGATCTCAGAGGCTTGGAACCGAGCATTCACAAACGCATTGATATTGGGAATGTCTTGACCTTCGCCCATAATTGAAGTAGCGATCAGGCACTTTAGCTCACCCTTGTTAAACGCTTCCTTTATATTCTCTCTGTGATCACGTTTGTGTTTCCCGTGAAGGAAAACCGCTCCTTCGATCATCGAGCTGAGCAATTCGCCGTGCTCGATATTCTTGACAAGGACAAGCGTTCTCTTGCCTCTGTTGTTCGCACAGTCATTCGCTAGGCCAGCGATGTATTTTTGAAACGGTATGTCGTTACAGAGACGAGCGTAGGCTTCTCTGTAGTTCAGCTTGCTATATTTTTTGAGTTGCCAACGATGGATGTTGATGTTCGGACGGATAAGCCAACCGTCTTCAATAAGTTCTGAGGCTGTCTTCTTATAGATAACTTTCGAAAGGACACCGAACATGACCATTTCTTGACCGTCTGGTCTGACTGGCGTGCCCGTGAGTCCGTAACGATAGTAGGCCGAGACAAGCAAATGGTTCAACGCTTGGTAAGATTCGCTTGCTGAATGGTGGAACTCATCAGTGACCAGGACCTTGAAACGTTCGAAGTGTTTCCGGTCACGCCTAGCTAGAGCTTGGATGTTCTGGACAACGATTGGATGGTTACCGGTGACATCCATGCCGACCATGCTCTCGCCAAAGATCCATCTGAATACCTTGGCAGTCTGCTCTCTCAGTCCCGTGTCTGGCGTGACGAATAAGGTAGGCAGACCTTTATCAGCAATCGCTTGAGCAGCAAGGATCGTGTTGTGAGTGACCGTGAAGTCGTCCAACAGAAACATACGATCGCCATCTAGCTCAAAGCCGTAGTAGTCGGCCTCAGGCAAAAGCTCGACCTTAAAGCCGACATTGAGGACATTCTTTTTCTGCCGCCTTCTGTCCGCTTGCCTGCGGGCGATGCGACAAGGGATCTCGTCAACGTGACCGGAGATCCCAATCCGATGATAGAGCCCTCGAAATCCAATGCTCTTGATCGTTCCGACCATCTCGCGCGAATAGGCTGCCAGTCCGAGGGATCTGGCCAGGAATAAGATGTCGTCACGGAGACCCGCATATTTCGTGACGATATCGAAGAAACCATGATGCAGGTAACCGTCAGTGTCGAGTAGGCCAGCTAGCAGGGCGAGTCGTTGCTGCCGTTCATTGATCTTGTAACTGAATGGAATCCTTTTCTCACCGTCGACTCTGGCCTCGGCTAAGTGATGAGAGATGCCACGAACATAGGTCCCGAACGTTGTCCGGTCCCACTTTGTCGTGCAGTCGGTCTCTGTCTTTAGGTAATCAAGAATCTCTTCGTCCTGATTGAAGATCCTACTGCTACGAAATGCTCCATCACCGAGCCAGAGTCCCAGCAAATAAGGGTCGAGAGGGGTCTCGCGTCTCGGAAATTCAACGCCAGTCCGCCAGAGCTTCATCATTTGCTTAAAGTTATCGCTCTCTCGCAGATAGTCGCTGACCGAGATGTTGACGATTGCATCTTTCTTGTACTTGCGCGAGTGTGTTGCCGTGCAACGGAGGCTGAGGACGTGGCTCACGTTGCACTCCCAGGCAGCGCCCTTGACGGGGATGATGCGAGCCATACGCTCTCGACCTCGCGCCAATGAAAGGACTCTCCGAGGCTTGGAGTCTGGGCCCATCAGAAGATCCCCGACGATGACGTCCTCCACCGCCACGGTTGATCCGTCGTGACGTAGGAGGTTCGTTCCTTTGGCGAGGCACTTACCAGCACCCACAGACATAACGATGATCCCCCGAGCATTTCTCTTTAGACAGGCCCGAGCTTCCTCCTGGTACTCTCTCGACTGGATATTCTCCGAGGCCTCCCTGGTCATTGCAAACGAGCCAGTCTTAGGCTTCTCCCGACAGTCCTCGATCTTATAGGGGATGTTCTCAGCCTTAAGGTAGCGGATGACCTGAGGGACCAGACCAGCTGGGAAGAAGCCGTTCCGTCGGTCTAGGAGGCGCTTACGACCGTCCCACTTGATATGCTCGCCAATGTGCCGCCTTATATGCTCGGCTCCATCGACCTCGAATGAGAGTACCTGCCACAACTCCCTCAATAGGATCTTGTCGCATTTTGCCCGACAACGGGAATTGTACAGTTCCAGAGTGACCACAGGTGGTCTCCGAAGTGCGTCGTCTTGGTGATGGGGAGAGCTTGTATTGGATCATCCGTGAACCGTCAAACAGAATTTCGACTGTCGAAACTGCCAACCCTGTGGACAAACTGGGGATAAAATGGGCACCCTTGACCTGTAGGCCTTGGGAGAGTAAGAGTACAGACCATTGGGTTATCAACGTGGAGATGCCACTCGGTGTCAAAATCCACCCCAACAACGGAGAGACATATGTTTCTAATCAATCCTGACGACGTGGCAGCCTACCTACCGAAGAACAGTCCGAAGAACAGTGAGGCATTCAGATTCTCGCTGAATGCCCTTCTTAAGCAGCTTATGATCACCCCTCATAAAATCTGCTACAGTGACGCCTTTCCAGAAGGGACTAGCCGCTTCGTCATGGGGAAATGCCTTGGGGCTCTCTGGGAATACTGTAATGACAACTACCTCCCCTGGCTGAACATGCTGGTCGTCTCTAAGGCCTATGGCCTCCCCAGTACCGGTGTCCAGAGTTGGTATGCCGAGCAGTTTGGCGATCTGACTGGCTACGATAAGTTCTGTCGACATCATGCTGAGATCGCCTCTATGGCTATAGCTCAAGGCATCATCGACATAAAAAAAAGAGCCGCTTGAAAAGCAGCCCCTTAATCCGAATCCAGTCCACATCATAACAGAAACCGGGCTCACCATTGAACCCGGCTCCAAGATAGGACGAACTCACACTATCCCTGCTTCACGGGATGCTTCACATGCTTTGGCTTACCAAAACCGAATAGACCTGCTAGCCATGCCATCGCATTGACCGCATTACAGAGAGCACGAACAACCTTGTTGTCGAACTTGTTCTTGGTCTTGTCAGCAACCCAGCCAGCACCCTCTGCAACCGCTCTAAGACCAGTCATAGCGACTAAATACATGGCAACGAAGTTGGGGACTCCTAGGAGCTTCGCTAGGTAGTTAATTGCTGAGGCCCATACCTCAGGTGGGATCGTACTAGCCTGGTTGATCATGACATCCTCTCAAGTTTTTGCATGGCGTCCATGACCTTCGTTAGATAGGCATGACCGAGACCAGTGCCAGGATGACCAGCATTGTAGGCCATGACTGCATCTGGGAGATTCCCATAACGATCCAGCATCTTCTTTAGATGACGACAACCGTAGTCAATGCCGACCTTGGGGATCATCAGTTTGGAGAGTAGATCGTCAAAGCCATGCTCCCTAGCTACCCCTCCCATCACTTGCATCAACCCCCATGACATCTGTTGACAGACATGCTCAGTCATTTCAGAGATGTTCAAAATCTTTGACCAAGTCTTAGGAGACAGGAACCACCGCCAACGTGGCTCAAAACGTAAACTCCATTGGTTGCATCCTGACTCAACCTGGATCATGGCGTAGACAAGATCAGGATTCAGACCATGCTCTACCGCTACTTCCTTTGAGAGCTGACGGAAGGGCTCAGCCATGACTATCTCCATGTAAGAACGAAGGCTGGGTTTTTATATAGGAACTCAGCCACAAACCTTAGCCTGGGGAACAATGGCCCCTAAGCTATGTATCGGAGGGAAGGACCTAGGCTTTAGCCGAGTCTTCAGAGGCAAGAGATTCTTTGTGAGCCTTTGCAAGATCACCTCCCCAGATACCGGAGAGAGTCTTGACCACCTGGAAAGAAGCTAGCAAAAGTTTCGTCTTCTCATCCTCAGTCAAGTCCTTTAGCTCATCATCAATCTTGTCAGCCCCGACAATAGCCTGGACGGCAGCAGGAGCCGTCTGAATGAAGGTCATGAAGATCTCTGACTTACTGATCTGTCCGTCGTCTGCACGTGCATCAGCTAGATGCTGGACCACAGTCTGTGCGTAGCCAATCACATCCATGGCTTCCGAAATGTCTAACTTGTTCTCTTTCTCTCCCATCTCACCCTCCCTGGTTAAATGCTCATCTCACATCTTTCAGTCGGTCTATCTCTGACATGGTTTTCCTTACTCTACCATGCAGAACGTTAAGATCCTCGCCATGCTTCTTGACCGTGACCTTCATTTCGATCAGGTTGTCATGATCTCTTTTCTGATCGTCTCTTAGATCGAGAGCATGGGATATCTGATGAGTGGCAGTATTCAGGTCGAGCTTGATCTGTTCGATGGTCTCAGCTTGAGTCTCAAGCCTCTTAACAGCACTTTTGACAGCCCAGACAAGTATCCCCCCGATGACAACGATGAGACCGTTGGCTAAGGCAGGGACAAGGCTGGTCAGAGAGATCATTGGAGTTTCCCTTTGGCCACATGTTCAGCAAAGAGCCAATCGACCATGGACTTCTTCCTACCATCGTTACAAGGGAGCCAGTCACCATTGTACACCAGTCGACTGACACTCTCCTGGTCTAGCCCACATTCCTTGACTGGCTTCTTGGTATCGGCAGAAACATAGCTCACACAACCATCGACTACATCGAGATCCTCTTTTCTTTTCTCATCTCGTTGGTAGAGGTAGCCGGTGCAGTAGTTGTCCGAGGTAGCTGCATGATCATGCGGAAACAAGTTCTTATTCGCGAGAAGACTCCAAGTTTTTGATTGGTCTCCTCCTGAGAAGAGATGATAAGCGGCGCTGTATAGAGCGTTGTTAGGCTCTTCCTTGCTTGCCTCTCTAAGCAGTTTGAGGCTGTTGTCATTGATAGCGCCTTCGACCAAACCGTTTCTAATCGTTGCGATGATGCTAAGATGTCTCTGGAAGCCGTGTGAGTTGCTTGGGATGTTCGGACCAATAGCCATAGCAATCTGGCATCTTGAGTCACAGTCTCCTCCCTCTAAGATAAGAATGCGGTAGATATCCTTCATAGTAGAAGGAGTCATGACACACTTGCCAAGGAAGTCGTCTGCTTTGATCTTGTAGACCTCTTTATCCTCATCGCTACAGAAGTTCCAGCCGGTCAGATAGAGATGACTGGTACCGTATTCGATCATCTTCTTCGTTAGGCTAAGCGCCTTAGCCCTGTCTTTCTCACCGAGACTATATAGACACCAGGCAATGCCTTGGACCATGTCTCTTGAGATAGGAGTGTCTGAGTCAGCTGGAGAGATATCAGGGTGACGGAGTGGCTTACCATTGTCGAATAGAATTTCGACGTCGAAACTGGCCAGTCCAGCCGAGTAGGCAAGGCAGGAGAATAGCGCTGAGTCCCCTTTACTCCCGTCCATCAAGACCATGCCATGAGAATCTAAGCTCGACCTGCCATCCTGGATATAGACATCGTGCATCAAGTCAACGACCTCAGAGAGGCTATTGGGCTTCTTGGGATCGTTGTCTTTTTTAATGGAGGCGCAACCGAAGAGAACGATGCAGGTCAGGAACGTTAGGATTCGCATGGTGGCTCCTTCGGGATTAAATTCTTTCCCAGACCATATATGCTCTGAGTGTCGCCACAACTGACGGAGAAGCACCTAAATAATTTATCTTAGCTCGGAGCTTCACTGTGGTTTGAGATCCAAGAGTGATCTTAATGATCTTGGAAAATTGATTCATATATTGATCAGTAATCCCGTCTGCACCACGCCTTGGTATAGACGTAGAACTTTCATATTCATCAGATGATGATAAAAAAGTATTTGAGCTATCCGTTATATATAGATATCCAATGCAAGCATCGCCTGTCGCTAGTCCTGTTGTTTGTACGCGGAAGGTTGTCCCGAAATTAACGAGATATGTCCCTGCTGGCATAATAAGAGTTTGAGCGCCTAGATCAGAAATGACGTTATCGCTCCAAGATGTATCATTCTGATCTGTGACATTATCTTTACCATAGACGACACCTTGCGCTGCACTTGTAGCCAGTCCAGCACCGCCAGTCGTATCAAACCCGCCGATAGCCTTGATCTTGCCATCCGCCCCATTCACACATAGTTCATCGGTCGGTGTCCCCGCCACGTTGACATTGAGGCATAGGTCCTGGTTCAAGGCTCTATTGGGGATCGTCCGCTTTTGTTGGGCGAAGGCCGTGACGGGTAGCAAGCAAAATAGTAATGCGAGATATTTCATTGAGAGACCTCCTTTAATTGATTAAAAAGGATCTGAAGTGACATAGCATCCTGTTATGCGCATTACCTTTGTGAAGGTTCCGCTCGTAAAAACAGATATTGCTTCAGTTCCTCCGCTCGCAGCATCGCCACTATGACGGAAATGTATATCTCCATTAGGTTGACTAAAACCATCGACAACCGTGCCACCGCTCCAAGATATATTTTCTTGATTGACATAGAATCTAAATCCAGTGGCTACATTATTATCAAATAAATAAGGGAGACCTCTTAGCGCGGCATTCCCAGATCCTCCAGATCCAGCGTTCCAAGTAACATTTACCCAGATACAGACTAAATTACCGCTTCGTAAGTAATAAGCTTTTCTGAAAGCATAAGTAATACTGGGATCAGAACTAGATGCGCCAATAGTTGGAGTCCATTCACCTTGTTTTTCAGTCGGTATCTTTTGGGAATCTCCTCCCCGTATATTCGCTATTAGTCCTCCATCGACGACCTTTAGGTCATGCACATTCGTGCTGGTCGAATAGCTGACCGCTCCAATCCCCAGCATCGCTAGTCCAGCGAATAAGGCCAAAATCTTATGATGTCGTTTCATATGCTACCTCGTGAGAGATGTTGAAGATAAAAGCATAGGATTATAATCTTACCACTTGTACAATTCTCAGCTGGACATCACCTGATCCATCCACAAGGCCACTCGTATGAGCCCTGATAATATCGCCTGCAGAAAATCTGGCCGTTACAGATACTGTGTCATTATTATGATCGCTGTCTGACAATGATGAATTGTTTACCAAAGAAATAGCGAGCCTATCTGCGGCTGTAATACTTCCAATTGATGTTGTTAACTGTGAACTGTTTAAAGATAGTCCATATGAGGCAGCACCTGTGCTTACACGTCTCTCACTATATGTAATTGAATAGATACCATCTTCATTTATAGTGAAACTATCACCATTAGTAGCACTTTGCGTGATGGTGATACCCGTGCCAGTATTTATTTGTATGGTAGTGAAGCGCCTTATATTAGTATTTGTCAATCCATGACCACTTCCACCAATCATTTGAATTTCAGAATCGGGAAGCTTTGTAAGCCCCGCCGAAGCGCCGGTCGCATTCGCGAAGCCAATAGCGGAAGGGTTGGAGGATTTGACGACGCGCCATTTAATAACGGAGCCAAGAGTATCCCATCCCGCACCTGCCGCGCCATATGTCGTCCCATTTGGGTAAAAATACTGACAAAAGAAAACATCAGTATCAGATGATCCAGGACTGTTGGTATCGAGACCCATGCCGTAACAAGTGCCGTTTTGAAACGTCATCGGTTGCAATCCAGCCGAACTAGCCGCGCTGATAGGAAGCCATTTTTCCCCGTCATATACCTGCAATTCAAGATGATCAGTCACCTGAATTGGCGTCAAAAAATGTACCCTTTTACGCCGGTTTCCCGTCAGCGCGGTGGTCCCCAGAATACCAGAGGAACCAGATGGCCCATGAACAAAGCTAGAAGTGTCATCGGAATCTGTAGTGCTGGAGTTTGAAGCATACTCAACATCACCATTCCCGACATTGGTAGTCGAGCCAGCCCACTCGGCGATGGGGACAGTGAAATCAAAAGAGATTGAATCTCCTGCCGCCCATGTGAATGGGTTGCCAGCACTCCAAAGACCGCCACCTGCTTCTGTTGTCATTTGTAACCGCCCAGAAGACGGCTCATAAAAAACAGTTCCTTCATGGAAGGCTGTCCCTGAATCTAAGGCCCAAACAGTACCAACGTTTGTATTATGAGTATTGTCTAGATTACTGCTATCAATGGTTAGATTATTTGGAAGGGTTATAATCTGAATAGTTCCAGAAACACTGCTAATTTCCCCAGTGATACTAAAGTGCCCCTTACTTCCCACTTGGTTATAAGTTGCAGTCGAAGTAGTTAAAGATATACCGGAGATAGTTGGAGTGAAAGTAATATCGCCCCCAACAACGTCTGCACTCACCGTAAACGGGCTCGGCGTAACCGTAACGCTGTTCATAGTCATCGTGCCGGTAGGAGTCGCTGCATTATTTACAAACCGGACTTCCAGGGCGTCACTGTTGTCCCAATCAAAGGCGATAGGCCCTACTAGACCGTCAGCATTCTTGAGGGTCGTATTCCCAGAGCTATCATCGGAACTAAGAGCTACCTCAGTATAGGTCCCAGAGAAGTCTGAGACGCTGTTCTTATAGACCTCTACTCTAATGTCTCCATCCGTGTAGCTACCTGGATGCTGATAGAAGAATAGCCCCAGCTTGCGGTTTTTAGACCCCTGAGGAACGGTCATCCTCAGCCGGACATAGTCGCTGGCACCAGTCCCCAGAGTCAGCTTGACGGCTGAGGTCTTGACCGGATAGAGGGGGATATCAGCCGCTAATGAAGTCCCTGCGACAGTCAGTCCAGTAGCACCACCTGTGCCACCCTCAGTAGCTACCCAGTCACCGATGCTACTGGTAGCCCCTAGATCGACACCAGATACTCCATCTGGGTTGCTGTTCAGGTTGATAACCCCGCCAGTACCAGAACCCGACACCTGACCGCAAAAGAGGCCCTGAGTCGTTCCGTCAGAACATCTGATAGCACTCCCACCAGGGATCATGCTGGCTGTGATCTCGATTCTATGAGTACCGTCAATGGTCAGACTAGATAGGTCACATGTGAGATTGGTTGCATCAGCCGAGCACAAATCAGTCCTTGGGTCAAAAGTACCAGCGGTGGTTGCACCTTCTACCCAGACAGTGACCGACAGAGGCCTTCCAGGGAGACCATGAGCCAATGGGAAGGTGGGAGCCGCACTAAGGACACCTGAGTCATAGGTTGCTGAGGACAATGTGTTGGCGTTGAAGGAAAGCTGCTTTAGCTTGAGATCGACCGAGTCAGAAGAGTCCAGGCTGGATAGATCCCAGAAGACCTCGTCAGACCTCTTGTCGACAAGCCAGCCATTCTCAAGCTGGTTCTTTACTTGACCATCAGACCTAGACCACAGGCCAAGCCATTCCTGGCTCTCAGGGCCAATCGTTAGATTGAGAGGTTGCTTGTAGGAATAGAGCTTGCGAATGTCTTCGTCGGAGAGAAGTTTAGTAACGAAACCTACATTAGAAACAGATCCAGAAAAGAAATTCTGTGGTGTAGCACGTAGAGCGCCAATCTCAAAAGACGGTGACGTGACAGTATGGACGCCAGAAGGCCCAGAAACCTGGCTTTTATTTAAATCTAAATAGAGAGTCCAGGTATCATCAGATGCTCTAAAAGATGCCAAGACAAAATGCCAGCTTCCATCTACGAAACCCGTAGTCTTTTGTAGGACAGTGCCTTCTGGTTCATTAATAATGCGTATATCATTGGTGCCAATTAAATTATCTACATACCACCCACGGTCAGAACCACTATTTTCTTGCCCCATAAGCGTTTGAGTTGAAGAAGGACTCCAATCATTTGATTTGAACCAACCCCAAACCGTAAAATCTGAATCACCGGGATTGAAGAAAGCATCAGTAGATGAAAAATATTGGCTCGTACCATTAAGGGTCGCCGCACCAGTAGCCCCAAATAGGTCCGTCCCGGTGAATGGGGTCGACCCATTGTTGGTCAGGTCACAAGCTGCCGCACCAGAACTACATGCTGTCACCCCTGAATTGTCCGTGGCATCGCTAGAGAGATGCCAGTAGGCCAGGTCATCCGCAGGCGTGAAATTGAAGCTAGAAGATCCGAGGACATGACCAGCGGAAATCTGACCGACAGATCCCACCGACCCCACAGTCCCCGTAATGGTCTTGACGATGGGATTGACTACTTCGCCTTTGTCAGGCATCAGACCGAGGAATACTTGGTCAATGTCAACCAAAGCTGCATCAGCTGTCGACTCAAGACAGATGCTAAGGGTTCCTGAAGATGGGCATTGGAATGGGTAGCCGAATTCAGTCCAGGAGGACTGTACTGCAAGGACCTTGGAAGCGACGTTGGTAGTGCCATCGTAAGCAGTGAGCTTCAGATTCGCGTCACCACCCTTATAGAACGTACGTGCATAGCAGGTCTGACCTTGGAGTCCATCAGGGATTGTGACTTGGTCACCACAAAGAGTCTGACTGGCTGCTGAGGCATCCCAGGTTCCAGACTTGTTGCCCACGAATGCCAAAGTCGTAGTGGAGAAGGTCCCTCCTGAGGCAGTCCATTTAGAGGTCCCAGATTCAAAGCCAGGGTTTCCCTGGATATTCACATTGCGGAGGTTCTCTTGACTGACATCTCCTCCACCACCTGCTCCCGAAGAGAAGCGATGGATATCAGCATTCTCAATGACATTCGTGGTCGAGGAAGCCGTCTTATACTTGCCAGTTGTGTTCGTACAACGAAGGTCAATCCAACCGACAGGGATGCCGGACAGAGACGACAAAAGTTCGCCTGCGTTTGTTAGAGCCCCTACGCTTGCTTGCTCAGTACTGAAATGAGTATCGACCAAATTGGTCGTTGCATCATAGGTAAGAACCATCCGGTGATACAAGGTCACCGTACAAGTAGGGAGAGTAAAGGTCCCACCATCAGTCTTGACCACACCACCTGTGATCGTTCCATCCTGGAGGCTAACAGTCGTAGCAACATAGCTACCAACCGTCCCACCCGATGGAGGGACTGACTTGCTACCACCGTCTCCATCCGTCGTTGAAGAAGGCTCGATATTAAGGAGCGTATTGGCAGGGATCGAGGCATGCAGTGAGAGGCTGATTGAGCGCATCATCAACCGCACTCAGGATCGTCTCATCATCCGTGTTCGCCGCCAGTCCCAATTCCTTCAAGACCGAACTCTGGATGATCTGGAAGTTCTGGATGAACGTCCGACCTTCAACAAGTGTCGTCACACAAAGGAGCGCGACGATCAATGCGACCCATTGGCCCTTCGAGAACCTTCTCATTTTTTCTCCTTGCGACAGACTTCGACTTCCTCACCAGACTTAGCCGGATCTTGGAAACTGACTCCACCATCCTCGAACTGGAGGACGCACTTCTTACCTTCATCTCCGTCAACACACAGAATGGTCTGCTTGACGGTCTTATCTTCACAGTGAGAGCGAGGGATAAAAATAACGATAGCGGCTGCTACCGAAAACAGCAATATGGGTATGATCAGTATTCTCTTAGGCACCATAGATTCTCACCCTCACCCTGGCTGGACTTGGGACCGTATATGTAAAGTCTACACGGTCATTCACAGTGTCGATCGTGTAGTCGGAGGTTTCTTCCTTGAGCACACCATTCACAAAAACATCAAGTGAGTTCGTCCCGTCGATATTCGTTACTAAGCTAAATTGAGTCTGACCGGACGAAGTGAAGAACTCGTCGGAGAAGTCCACGGCCGACTTGAATACATGGCTCCCAGTCGCCGTATCCCAAAAGACTTTGAGTAGACCCATAGCTCATCCCAGGAAAGGGGAGCCCGAAGGCTCCCCAGGTTCAACTTCAGGCGATCTGAGAAACAAATTGAGGGTCAAACTCGATCTCTGTTGCGGAGATGGCCCTGCCGATCTTGACGATCGCTTGACCAGTCGTCGAAGGAGCAATCTCAGTCAGAGAGCCAGCCGTTGTGGCATCGACATACTGAGCCTTGCCCGGAGTCAGTCCGGAGAAGCCAGAGATGACTGCCCCACGACGGACATAGATCAGACCAGCTGCCGTGTTAGCGATACTGGCATCCGAAACGACACCGAAGGCTACATCGCTGAGACCAGAGTCCGTGGCTGTGGCCAAGGTCATCGTCGCACCGATTTTGACCACTTGGCGAACCGTGATGGTGCTTCCCTGAGCGTTGGTCAATGACTTCGTGTAGTCGACCGAAAGAGCAGTCCCGCTACCACCTGCCAGGCCGTCACCCAAAGAAGTTGACTTGATCTTGTTCTCGTCAACCGAATCAACTGCCAACTTGGCAAGAGCGATCCCAGCGTCTTTGACCTGGAGAGTATCGGTGACGATCTCGATGGTAGAACTATCGACATTGACGTCGAGGGTGCTACCAGTCTTCGACAAGCCGTTTCCAGCAGAGACCTGACCAGCAGAACTGAACTGAGTGAAGGACAGAGCAGTGGTGCCGACAGTGATCGGATCGTTCGTGGTAAGAACGAAACCGACGTCACCATTTGTCGTACCTTCTTCCACAAAGGTGAACAGACCGGCGGTGATTTCAGATGCCGAGTCAGCGTCAGTAACACGGGTCATGATCCAAGGGTTCGAAGCATCCCCAAGAGCGGTAACTTCGTAGATACCGTTATCGAGGCCAGCCTCATTCTTTACCAAGATCCGAT
>Ga0114931_10000711_pt1 | contig 41302 bp, 35 predicted proteins | sample 2SBtaG_FD_89579 | JGI IMG/M metagenome (GOLD analysis project Ga0114931, IMG submission 89579) | Deep subsurface microbial communities from Kolumbo volcano to uncover new lineages of life (NeLLi) - 2SBTROV14_V59a metaG | ecosystem: Environmental > Aquatic > Marine > Volcanic | place: Kolumbo... | reverse complement strand
CCCCCTTCTAGCTGCTCGATTTTCCTAGCCGCAACGCATTGAAGTGATCGCGAAGGACTACGGTTGTTCATCCCTTTGCCATGGGCCCCTGATAGCCCAGCGCTGAACGAACGGCGGTAGAGGCGCACCGCATACTGCGACTTGGAGGAGGAACCCATGACTAGGCTGTGGATCGTGGCAGCGCGTCCATGCGCAGCCAGGCGGCGTCGACGTGGGCGACGGGCTCGCGGTAGGCGTGACGATGCGGCATGGCCTCCCCCCGCACGCACGGCGGCGCGCTCCCGACAAGCGCGTGCAAGCAGCGCGCCAGCCCTACCGAACCGGATCTCCGGGTAGCGCCCCCGGCAATAGCTGCGTTCCTCGAGCGCGCTGGAAAGCCAGAGCGCCGTTCCCGAGCGGCGTCCCTCCAGAAGCTTCGCGAGCGTGGAAGCGTCGGCCTCCACGACCGCCGACGGGCGCCGGCTGGCGCCGTGATGGACGAAGATCCGGCGGCCCCGGGCCTGCAGCGTCCAGCGCCCCTGGGGCCCGCGTCGAGGACGAGATCCGCGCGGTTGTGCGAAAAGGGCCAGCTGCGGGAGAGCGTCGAGTCGAGCGCTGCGTGGATGCGCTCGCTCGCGGCCTTCGGCGCATCTCGACCGGCTGTGGGGGCGTGCCACGCGCCGGACGCATCTGCCATTGTCACGACCATTAATTTGGTTCGTTTCGTGACCTGGGGCAAGTTCCGGGCCCTGACCCTCGGCGTTGCGGCTTGCATCGCCGCCCAGCCTTTGCGACAGATCCCGCGACCATGGCCATGAAGCCTCCTCCTCCCGCAGGCGGTCCCGCGGGCGCTCCCGCCGCGAAACCGAAACCGCCGCCCTCGCCCGCCAGGAAGAAGGCGCAGCGCATGCTGATCCTCGGAGGGCTGGGAGTGCTCGCGCTGGTCGTGGCCTACACGGTCGGGCGCGTGCAGACCGCATCGCACATCACCGAAGCGAAGCAGAAGGTCGAGCAGATCGACAAGAGCCAGAAGCAGACGAAGGGCCAGCTCGACTCGGAAAAGGCGATCGTCAAGCAGCTGGAAGCGCGACGGCGACTGCACATGGCGCTGCTTGCGCTCGATCAACGCAACTTCGGTATCGCCGACCAGCACATGCACGCGGCCGCCAAGCTGCTCGGCGAGAGCCAGCCCGCAGCAGGCAGCGACCTGGCGAAGCTCCAGCAGAAGATCCAGAGCTTCAAGCTGGTCGCGACCGAGGATCTGGCCGGCCAGCGCCAGAAGATCCTCGACATGGCCCACAGCTTCGACGACCTGGTCCCGCCCGCGAAACCCTGAACGGCGGGGCCCCGAACGCGGGGATTTGCGCGCTGACTTGCGGCTTGTGCGCAGACGCTGCGCCATTTGTCGCCCGTCAATGCAAATGGCGCGCGGATCGTCGCTTTGATTTGCAACGCCGCAGGAAAATCACCGGACGACGTGGACTGGCACGGGAGGTGCTCCCGGAAAAATGGGGCTCCGGCGCTGGGGTCGGGACCCCGGGCGCGACGGCCAGGAGGAGCGATGCAGCCCGTACCCACTTTGAAGAGTGTGATGACACCCTTTCCGCATTCAGTCGAGGTGAACGCGGATATCCGCACCGCCCGGGCGATGATGGATCAGCACGGAATCCGGCATCTGCCGGTCACCGAGAACCACAAGCTGGTCGGGCTTCTCTCCGAGCGCGACATCTGGGTCGCCCGGAACGTGAGCGACGAGACCTTGGCCGAGCTGAGCATCTCGGCCGGCAACGTCTGCAGCCGCAACCCCTTCGTGGCCGAGATAACCGATCCACTGGCCGACGTGGTGCTGGACATGGCGGCGCGGCAGGTCGACTCGGCAGTGATCGTGCGCCACGACCGGCTCGCGGGGATTCTGACCACTACGGACGTGTGCCGCCTGCTCGGTGAAATCCTCCGCGGCCTCGCACCGAGCCAGGACGTCCCCGCCTGACGCCTAGCCCCGGCGCTTCCTGACGTCGTTTATCAAGCCGTTCGTCGAGCTGTCATGCGAGTTGGCGGGTGCGTCGCCAGAAAGCTCGGGCAGGATCGCCTTGGCCAGCTGCTTGCCCAGCTCGACGCCCCACTGGTCGAAGCTGTTGATGTTCCAGATCACGCCCTGCACGAAGATCTTGTGCTCGTAGAGGGCGATCAAACGGCCCAGCGAGTGCGGCGTCACCTTGTCGAACAGGAACGAGCTGGTGGGGCGGTTGCCGGGGAAGCACTTGTGCGGCACGAGCGCTTCGATGCGGTCGGCGGGCATGCCGCTTCCCTGTAGCTCGGCCCGCACCTCCTCGGCCGTCTTGCCCTTCATCAACGCTTCCGTCTGAGCGAGGAAGTTGGCGAGCAGGATCTCGTGGTGGCGTCCTAGCGGGTTGTGGCTGTGCGCCGGCGCGATGAAGTCGGCGGGGATCAGCCGCGTGCCCTGGTGGATGAGCTGGTAGAACGCGTGCTGGCCGTTCGTGCCCGGTTCGCCCCAGATGATCGGGCCGGTGGTGTAGTCGGCGATCTCGCGCCCCTCGCGATCGACGCGCTTGCCGTTGCTCTCCATGTCGCCCTGCTGGAAGTACGCCGCGAAGCGGTGCAGGTACTGGTCGTAGGGCAGGATGACGTGGGTGCCGGCGCCGAAGAAGTTATTGTACCAGACGCCGAGCATGCCCATCACGACCGGGATGTTCTGCTCGAACGGCGTCGTCCGGAAGTGTTCGTCGGTCTCGTGCGCGCCGGCGAGCAGCTCCTCGAAGTTGTCCATGCCGATGACGATGGCGATGCTGAGCCCGATCGCCGACCAGAGCGAGTAGCGCCCGCCGACCCAGTCCCAGAACTGGAACATGTTGTCGAGGTCGATGCCGAACTCCTTGACCTTCTCCGCATTGGTGGACAGCGCGACGAAGTGACGCGCCACGGCGGATTCGTCGCCCAGGGCGTCGAGCAGCCATTTCCGCGCCGAGTGCGCGTTGGTCATCGTCTCCTGCGTCGTGAACGTCTTGGACGCGACCGAGAACAGGGTCGTTTCAGGATCCAGCCGCTTCAGCGTCTCCGCCATGTGCGTGCCGTCGACGTTCGACACGTAGTGCGCGGAGAGGCCCGCCTTCCAGTACGGCCGGAGCGCTTCGGTGACCATCACCGGACCCAGGTCGGAGCCTCCGATGCCGATGTTGACCACGTCCGTGATCGTCTTTCCCGTGTGACCCTTCCAGCTACCGCTCCTCACGGCCTCGCTGAAGCGCCGCATCTGTGCGAGCGTGGCGTTCACGTCCGGCATCACATCCTTGCCGTCGACCAGGATGGGGCGATTCGACCGGTTGCGGAGCGCGACGTGCAGCACGGCACGGTCCTCCGTCACGTTGATCTTCTCCCCGGCGAACATGCGCTCGATGAAACGCTCGACGCCCCGGTCCCGGGCGAGACCGAAGAGCAGCATCATCGTCTTTTCGGTAACCCGGTGCTTCGAGTAGTCGAAGAGCAGATCGCCGAAGCGGAGCGAGAAGTGCTCGAATCGCTTGGGCCCAGACTCGAAAAGGGACCGCACGTGCACGGAGTCCATCTCCAGGCGGTGCGCGGAAAGGGCTTCGTACGCGGCAGACTCGGTCAGGCTGGACATGGCCCCTTGTCCCGCCGCCGCGGTGACATTTCAACTCGATTCGGAGAAAGGCGGGTGCTTTCCGGGCCTTGCCCCTTCCGCCCTCACCCCCGCCGAACCGGAATCAACCACGGCACCGCACCCGCGATGAGCGCGAGTACGACGAGCAGGATGCTCCAGGCGGAAGTGGTGTGATCCATCGGCGAGCGCTGCACGACGCCCTCGAAGACGTGGACGAGCAGCGCGCCCAGCCCGTACGCGGCGACGCTCGCGACGAGAGAGGTCTTGAGCCGACGCGCCTGCTGGACAGAGCGCACGCTGTTGGTCCACACGCGCCGCGCCACATGGCGCACCCAGAGCAGCGCGGGCGTGACCGTCGCCAGGAGCGTGCCCGCGACGACCAGCACCGACTCGGTCGACGAGATGGTCGAGCCTTTGCCGTGGGCGAGACGGAGACAGTCCGCCAGCACGGCGACCACTCCCGCGATCGCCCACAGGTACGCCACGATCGAGAGCACAACGAGCAGTGGCCGCGCCAGCCGCGCCTCGCGGCTGGCTTCCTCGATGCTCCAGCCGAGCCCGGCCACCGAGGAAGCGGGCAGCGTGCGATCTCCGGGCTTGGCCAGTCCGGGGGCAGTGTTCGGCGCGGGCGCCAGAACGGTCGTTCCCTGCGACGGCAGCGGCCCGAGCGGATCGAAGCGCGCCAGCGCTGCTTCCAGCTCCGCCATGTGCTGGTAGCGATCTCCGGGCTCCTTCGCCATCGCGCGCTGGATGACCAGTTCGAGCGCTTCGGAGATGGAGGGATCGAGCTGGCGTGGCCGCGGGGGCTCCTCGGTGAGCACGGCCGTGAGGATCTCCGCGGGCTCTCCGTCGAAAGGCTTTTCGCCTGTGAGCGCGCGGTAGAGGATGGCGCCGGCGGCATAGATGTCGACGCGATGATCAACCTTGGCGCCCCGCGCCTGCTCTGGGGCCATGTACGAGGGCGTGCCCATGACCATACCGGTCTGGGTGAGCGTGCCGTTGCTCGCCTGCTTGGAGATGCCGAAGTCGAGGATCTTCGCCAGCGGCGCCGCGGGCGGTCCGACCAGGAACACGTTCTCGGGCTTCATGTCGCGATGCACGACACCCGCGTTGTGCGCAGCCTCGAGCGCGCTGCACACCTGCCGCACGATGCGCACGGCAAACCCCGTTTCGAGTTTCTCGACGCGGTCGAGCATCGCGCCGAGCTCCTCGCCGTCGAGGTATTCGCCGACGATGTACGGCCGGCCGTCCTCGGTGCGGTGCACGTCGTAGACGCCAACAATGTTCGGGTGCGCGATGCCGCTCGCCGACTCCGCCTCGCGCTGGAAGCGAGCGACCACGTCGGTCTGCCGCGCGTACTCGTCGAGCAGCATCTTGATCGCGAAGCGCTTGTTGTGAAGCCGCGTGTGCCGCGCCTCGTACACGCGCCCCATGCCGCCCTCGCCGATCACCCGCACCACCTGGTACGAGTCGGCCAGCGTCGCTCCGATCAACGGGTCGATAACGGAGTCGCGCGCGTCGTCGAGGGGCGTCGCGTCGTGCGGACAGACCTTGAAGCTCTGCGGATAGCGTCCGCCGCAGGCCGGGCATACGCGCGGCAGCGCCTGCATCGTGCTGGAGCTGGGAGAACCGCCGTTTTCCGGTGCGGCAGCCGTCGCGGCGAGCGCGAGCGATCCGCCAGCGACAGCGGGGCCGGACGCCGGTCCAGTGGGGCTCTCCATGGCAAGCCGATCGTAGCTGAAATGCCACCTGGAGGCGCCCCCACATCCTGGGGGCGTGTGCCCCCAGGGCGCTCCGGCCGCGAGGAGTGGAAATCAGGCTGGAAGCCCGGCGCGCTGCAGGCGCGCGCGCCAGAGCAACACCGCCGCACACGTCGGCGCCAGCACGGCCACGACCAGGGCGAACACGTCCCACGCGCCGGCCGCCCGCGGCACGTTGTACAGGATGACCTCCAGCAGGGTCAGGGTCGCGTCCGCCGTGACGCACAGGGCCAGCGCCGTGGCCAATCGCGGGCGCTAGCGGCTGCCCAGGACCCACAGCGCCACCAACAGGAAGGCATCGAAAGCGATCCAGGCGACCTTGATGCCCGTCGACGGGAAGAAGCCGGGGACCGGCGCGAGCGCCAGAAGCGCCATCCACGGCACGAGCAGACCGGCGAGCGTCTTGACCACGACCGCCGGAACCCTGAGCAGCGTTTCCAGTCCGAAACGGAACAGACCCACCCGCGAGAAGGCCGAGAGCACGTCGACGACGGTGAACAGCTGGGTCTGGCCGCGCGGGCAGGCCACGAAGATGGACTCCCAGTGCTGCGGGCGCAGCTTCGCCTTGAAGGACCGGAGCCCTTCGAAGTCGTACAGCCCTCCACTCGAATCGCGGACCGCGGTGAGCCACGCGTTCACGTCGCCGGCGAGCGGCGCGAGCCCCAGCGTAACGAAGTGGCACCCGGACTACGCAGCCGACTGCATGGCGTGGTGCACGAGCAGCTCGATAGTGCCGTTCGGCGCCGCCGGGTCGCGCAGGAAGTCCTCGAAGAACCAGCCCCCGCGCCCGTACACGGGCGCCACCGCCAGGAAGCCGAACACCTGGCCGCCCTGCTCGGCCACGAAGTAGCGTCGCTCGGCAGCGAACGAAAACGGGTGCAGCGCAACCAGGAATCCCATCGGAGCGATGGAACGTGAACGGCTCCAGCGCTGGATGAGCAGCTGGACGGATCGCCGCGCCGGGCTCGAAGGGTCGACCGCCTCGGTCCCGGATAGCTCGCGCACCTCGACGCCCTTGGCGCGGGCCCGGCGCAGCTGCTCGCGCAGGCTGCGTGAAGAGCGCAGGACCTCGTTCCACTGGTCCGAGTCCCACACGGGCTGCTGGCCGATGCCGAGCGTCTCGAGGTCCGCACGCTGGACGAAGCGCTTCTCGACAGCGAAAAAGCAGACCCGCCGCCCCGCGTTCTGCGCCGCCTCCACGAAACCCCTGGCCACGGGCTCGAGCCGCTCGACATCCGCGATAGGAGCGCCGGCGGCCACCCAGGCGCCACCCGTGTCGACGTAGGCGACACAGGCGTCGTCCCCATCGAACCAGTAGCAGAAGCCCGGCTCCAGCACCTGGAAGGAAGTCGCGTTCCAGCCATGCAGGCGCAACAGCTCGAGCACCCGCAGGCGCTCCTCGGCAGGGACGGGATCGACGCTCACGGCACGACAGGCGCCCGGAGATCACGACGTGTCGCACAGCCGGGCAACGTGGCGGGACCCTAGAGCCCTCCCGTCCTGCGCGCAAGCCGGAGACTCGAGTCAGGCGAGAGCCGCGGTCTCGAGCTTCTTGTGCGCCTCGGCGAGCAGCGATTCGAGCACCTTCATGCGCGTCTGCATGTCGGAGATGGACGCGGTGCGGAAGCGCAGGTCCTGATAGTCGCTGAGGATGCGCTTGAGCAGCGGGGTGTCCGTCTGCGGCAGGGACAGGATGTCGTACAGGCGGGTGCGCACGTTGTGGGCCGCCTCCGCCCAGATCACCGCTTCGGATACCCCGCGTCCGCCGCGGACGAGCGCGAACACGCCCGGACCGTCCGGCGCCACCGCGAGCCGATCGATTTCGAGGAGCGTGTCGTCGCTCCAGGCGATGCCCGTTGCGGGATCGAAGTGTGGGAACGTCGCCGGGTGTCCGGCGGGCAGACCGATCAGGCCGCGGATCACGTCGAGGGACGAGACCACGCCGACCGCACGGCCTTCCGCGTCGACGGCGACCACGCGGTGCACGCCGCTTTCGGCGAGCAGCTTCGCCGCATCTTCAATGCTCGCGTCCGTACGGACCACGATGGCCGGACGGGTCATGCGCTCCTTGACCGGCTCGGGCGACTTCCTCGCCACCAGATCGCGGAACGACACCACGCCGATCGGCCTGCCTTCCGGATCGATCACCGGGGCTCCGGTCACGCCGAGCGCCAGGATGTAGCCGAGCCCGTCTTCACAGCTGTCGTCGGGGCGCAGACTGAACAGCTCGTGGTTCATGATCTCGTCCACGGTCTTGGCCATATCGTTCTCCTCCTCCTGACGCCGCGACGCCGGCCCCCCGTCTTGCAGCAACATTCATGCCCTCGCGGCACCGTCGTGCGGTCTTCGTCTGCGCTGCGTACCGAGGAGATACCAGAGCATCCCAACGCTGCAAACGAACACCGCCGCCTCCCACAGCAGCACGGCCGAGTGCTCCGTGAAGCGGATACCCGCGACAGCGTTCACGATGCGCACCGTGAACGACAAATGCCCGCGCTGCGCCAGCCCGGAGGCGTTCCAGAGGTCGCGGGAGAGCGTGGTGAACACGCACTCGCCCAGGATCTCGTGGGATACCCGCGTGATCACCACGAACGCCAGGGAGAAGATCACGTACAGGCGGCTCAGCCGGGGCCAGCGATGCCAGAAGAGCAGCGGCAGGCCCAGGACCCAGGCGACCATTGCAAGCGCGTGGAGCGCGTCCACTGCGGCGCTGAGGATCTCGTAGATCACGCACCCCCAGACGCTGCAAGATCGAAACCACCTCGCGCGCCCGGAACGCGAAATGCATGCGTCCTGGCGCCATGGGCCGCGAAAAACCGTCACGTTGGCGCGGGTCGTGCAAGGTGCGAGTACTATGCAGGGCGCGCGTTGATGACGGGGCACGGGGCGCTCCTCGCCCGGTGAGGGCGCCCGGGCCTGCTCTGCCCTGGAAGGAACACGGATGAGCACCCACGACGACTTCGCGGAGCGTCGACGCCAGATGGTTCATCACCAGCTGGCGAACCGGGGCGTGCGCGATCCAGAGGTGCTGGCCGCCATGGAGCACGTTGCGCGCCACGAGTTCGTTCCCGCCGAACTCCTGGACCTGGCCTACGCGGACCGGCCGCTCCCCATCGGCAAGGGCCAGACCATCTCGCAGCCCCTGATCGTTGGGATGATGCTCGAGGCGCTGGAGCTCTCCGGTTCCGAGCGGGTACTGGAGATCGGAACGGGCAGCGGCTACCAGGCTGCTCTGCTGGGCGAGCTCGCAGCGGACGTGATCTCGGTGGAGTACGTCCCCGAGCTGGCCGAGCGGGCGCGGACAGTGCTCGAGCGCCTCCGCTACGACAACGTCCGCGTGGTGTGCGGCGACGGAAGCCGGGGCTGGCCGGAGGGCGCACCTTACGACGCGATCATCGTAGCTGCCGGCGCGCCGCGTGTTCCAGCTCCGCTGACTACCCAGCTCGGCGAGGGCGGGCGTCTGGTGATCCCGGTCGGCGACGAGTGGGGACAGAATCTATCGAGGGTGCGCCGCCGTGACGGTGAGCTCTCGAGCGAGCAATTGACCGGCTGCGCCTTCGTTCCGCTCCTCGGCGAGCACGGCTGGCACGGCCGCTCCGCGTAGCACTGGGACTAGAACAGCTGCACCTGCCCGCCGAGCAGGCGCTCCGTCATCAAGCCCAGATCGAGCAGCTGGTCGCCGACGATCTCGCGGATCCGGCCGTGCGCTGCGTCGTAGGGTCGGTTCTCGACGGTCGCCACCCTGATGTCGACCAGCTCCGGTTCGGACACCGGACTGCCGATGCGGCTCAACACCACGCAGTGTGCGGCTTCGACAGCGTCGAGCTCGAGCACGATGCTCTCCGCGATCTCCCGGGCCAGTACGTTGTACAGCTTGCCGACGTGGCTGACGGGGTTCTTCCCAGCCGTCGCCTCCAGCGACATCGGACGATGCGGCGTGATGAGACCGTTTGCACGGTTGCCGCGGCCGACTTCCCCGTCGTCGCCCGCTTCGGCCGACGTGCCCGTCACCGTCAGGTAGATCGAGCCAGGTTCCTTCCCGTCCGCGGCGTTCACGCGAATGTTCGTGTTGTCGGAAAACCCCGAAGCGATGCGGCGGGCCTCTGCCTCGAGCTCCGCGCGCTGCGACAGATAGTCGTCGAAGCTCGGGATATGGCGGTCGACGAACGCGCGCGCGATCGTTAGATCGATGCGGCTGCCCTGTCTGACACCCATCACCTTCACGTCCTCGCCGCCGCTCGGGTAGCGATCACGGAAGCCGCGGGTATTGAGCAGCCGCTCGAGCTCGAGCACCAGCCGCTCCAGCCTCGACAGCGGCGCATAGCCGACGCCTATCGACGTGTCGTTGGCGAGCGGCGTCTCATCGGGACGGCGCCCGAACAGCTCGCCCAGATCCACCGACCCGGGGCGCACCATGCAATGCAGATTGACGTGACGGTCCACGTCGAGCGAGCGCAGGTTCTCGCGCAGCCAGGCGCGGCTGTACTCGATGGCGATCTCCCGGACCGGCACCTCCACGTCCCCGACGCGCATGACGGCGCGACCGGCGAGGTAGATGTCGATCGGCTCCAGCACTTCACCCCCGCCGAAGCGGGCGCGTGCTCTGCCGCCCCGCAGCAGCGCCTTGTCGACGTTGTGATGGAGAATGCGCCCGAACTTTTCGAGATAGTATTTCGACAGCTGCACCGACAGCTGCTCGGCCAGCGCGTCACACACGCTGTCGGGGTGTCCGAGCCCCTTCCGCTCCACGATCTCGACGTCCGGCCGGATCTGCTGCTCGGAAAGCGCACTGATGTGTATCTGCATGTCGCGTCCTCCGCGCGAGCGGATGGTGGCGCCACGCCGCCATCCGCCAGGCTAGCAGATCAGGACGACTTCACGTTGATCTGCTTGGGCTGCATCTCCGGCTTCGTCGGCAGGAAGAGCGTGAGCACGCCATCCTTGAGGTCGGCCTTGATCTTCTCGGCATCGACACCCTCGGGCAGCGTGAACGCCCGGGTGAAGCTGCCGTAGGAGCGCTCGCAGGCGTAGTAGGTGTCCGTCTTCTCTGACTTCTCGGCTTCGCGCCTGCCGCTGACGCTCAGACGGTTCTGCGTGAGCTTCACGTCCAGATCCTTGGGCTGTACGCCCGGCATGTCCGCCTTGAAGACAAAGCCCTCTTTCGTTTCTTTCACCTCGAAGGCGGGCGCGAACGCCTCTTCCTCGGTCCACCACGCCGATGGCGCCATCTCCCCGAACGGATCCCAGCGCATCATCTCGCGCATGGTGCGGAGCGGATCCCAGTGTCGGGTGGGTGTCGGTGTCGCGGTCGTGGGCTTGTTGCCATTTTCCTAACGTGAAATCGAGATGTTGGCCATCCGTCGTCCTCCTCTTGATTGGTGCTCGACCGAGGTCGAGCGTTGACCCTCTGGAGCAAGCTGCGTTCCACGGGCCCGGAGCACGACTTTCGACGGCCACCGCGCCAGGAGTGCGCAACCGATGCGCAGGAGGCACCCGGTACGTGGAAGTCCTGCGTGAGGCGGCCGCGGCGGTGGGAGCTCGGTGCGCGTGGAGCGGTGTTCCAGCCCGGGGCTAGCGACCCAGAGCCGCCCGGTCAGCCAGGACGCGGACCTGCCCGCCGCGAACCATGGCCGCCGGCACGTCGCCGCCCTCGAGCAGCGCCGCGAGCGCGCTCTGCTTGCCTTCTCCGGTTACCAGGAACGCGATCACCTCCGCCATCGCGAGGGCGCGCAGGGTGAGCGTGACGCGATCGGGCGGCGGCTTCGGCGAGTCGTGCACCGGCGCGACCAGGGTCGGTGCCGCCGCGACCGCGTGCTGACCCGGGAACAGCGAGGCAGTGTGACCGTCCTCGCCAAGCCCGAGCAACGCCACCTTGAAGGGCAAGAGCTCCTTGACCCGGGGCTCCATCGCTCGCGCGGCCTCCTCGGCACCCAGTTCCGCGGGGAAATCCAGGAGCGTGTAGCCGAGCGGACCGAAGGCCTCGCCGATCATGCGGTCGTTGCGATCGGCGTGTCCCACGGGCAGGCAGCGTTCATCGGAAGCCAGCAGCTGGATGCGGCTCCAGGCCAGCGGCTTGTCGCGCAGGAGCTCGTACGCGCGGCGCGGCGTGTTGCCCCCCGCGAGTACCGCTGCACCGCCGTTTTCGAGCTGCTTGCCGAGGAGCGCTGCAGCGGCGTTCGATGCCGCCTCGTGATCCTCGAACTCTTCCAGAACCAGATCCGACGCCATCGATGATCGCCTTTCATGATATGACACTGCAGCGGTGGTTCCCCCGGGTCCCATGTCGCTTGCCACGAACGCATCCCGTCCCTGGACAATGGTCGCGATCAGCCGGCCCGGCCGTCAAGAACGGCAGCACGACGCGAGCTGTGGCCGCCACGATCCCGCCCGCCGGCCCTGGGTCCGGAGCACGACAGGATGAAACACCAAGGATCGATCGGCCTGTGGTGTGCCATCGCTATCGGCGTGGGTGGCATGGTGGGCGGCGGCATTTTCGCCGTGCTTGGGCTCGCCGTGCAGCTCACCGGTGGCGGCGCGCCCGTGGCCTTCCTGGTCGCCGGGGCCGTAGCGCTGCTCACCGCCTACTCGTATTCGCGCCTCTCCGTCGGCTACCCGAGCCAGGGAGGCACCGTCGAATTCGTGAACCGGGCGTTCGGCGAGAACCTGTTCTCCGGCAGCGTGAACGTGCTGCTCTGGGTGAGCTACATCATCATGCTCTCCCTGTATGCGCAGGCGTTCGGGGGCTATGCAGCCGGGCTGGTCGGGCATCCACACTCCGCACTGTGGCGTCATGCGTGCCTGTCCGGCGTGGTGATCGCGCTCACCGCGCTCAACGCCTTCGGCTCGTCGGCAGTCGGGCGCGCGGAGACATGGATCGTCGGCATCAAGATCTCGATCCTGCTCCTGTTCGTCGGTACCGGTTTCGCCTCCATCGACGCCGCGCGTCTCGCCCCGTCGAGCTGGGGCTCACCGCTGTCGCTGGTGGCCGGCGGCATGCTGATCTTCCTCGCCTACGAGGGCTTCGAGCTGATCGCCAATACCGCCGGCGACGTGAAGGACGCCAAGCGGACGTTGCCCCGCGCCTACTTTGCCGCCGTCGGATTCGTGATCGTACTGTACGTCGCGGTCGCCGCGGTCACGGTGGGCAACCTCGCCGTGCCGGAGATCGTCGCCGCGCGGGACTACGCGCTCGCCGAGGCGGCACGACCGTTCCTGGGGCAGGCCGGCTTCACGCTCGTCGGCGCCGCGGCACTCCTGTCCACCGCCTCGGCCATCAATGCCACCCTCTACGGCGCCGCGCGGGTCAGCTACATCATCGCCAAGGAAGGCGAGCTGCCCTCGTTGCTCGAGCGCAACATCTGGAATCGCCCAGTCGAGGGGCTCCTCATCACCGCAGCAGCCACCCTGCTGGCCGCGAACGTGTTCGACCTGTCGAACATCGCCGTCATGGGCAGCGCCGGCTTTCTTCTGGTCTTCGCGGTCGTCAACATGGCGGCGGCACGGCGTTCGGATGACATCGGTGCCAATCCGACCATTGCAATCACCGGCACGGTCGCCTGCCTCGCGGCGCTGGCCGTGCTGCTCTGGCAGAGCCGCCACGACCTGGTGGGGCTGTTCGCGCTGCCGGCGATGCTGCTGCTCGCCGTCACGGTCGAGCTCGCCTACCGGGTCGCGAGTCCGGCACGACGGAGCTGATCGCGCACCGGCCGCGGCCGGTGCTAGCGTCCCCCCCTACCCGGCCATGACGCGACCGCCCGACGTGTTTCCGCCCCGACCGAGCTCGCTGCGCGGACGCCGCCGCGAGCTCGCCACCCTGGTAGCCGGAGTGCGGGGCGGACATCCGACGCGCATCGCACTGGTCGGCGCGGGAGGCAGCGGGAAGTCGACGCTGGCTTGCGCACTCGGGCACCGGGTCTCGCGCGACTTCCCGGGCGGAATCCACTGGTTCAGGGTGGGCGCCTGGGACGCGCACACGCTGCTCGAGATGCTGGCCCTGCGTTTCCGGACGCCGCGCCAGCGGCTGTTGCCCGCGCTACGCCGCGAGCTCGGAGCGCGCGGCGACAGCTTCGTCGTGCTCGACAACCACGAGGACGACGCTGCCGTGGCCACGCTGCTCGACGAGCTGCGCGACGCACCCGTTACGTGGCTCGTGACCGCACGGCGCTGCCTGCTGGCCGGAGTCTCGATCTTCCCCGTGATCGCGCCGCTCGTGACCAGCGGGCGGAGCGCGTTTCCCCGGGTGGCCTCCCTGACGCGCCTCTTGCGCTGGAATCCGCTGGCGCTCGACCTGGCGGACGCACTGGTCGCGGACGGCGTGGCGCGGGTGTCGGAGCTCGAGCACTTCCTCAGGTCGCGAGGCGTGGATCGGGTGCGCGTGATCGAGCACGAGGACGACCTGCCCGAGGTCGGGCTTCTGGTCGAGCTGGCCTGGAAGCGTCTGTCGCCGGCCCCTCGACGCATGCTCGGCGTGCTCGCCCACACGGAAGGCGACCACGTCGACCGCGAGTCGCTGTTCAAGCTCGCCCGCGCGCGTGCGGGGGCGGCCGAGGCGCTGGACACGCTCTGCCGCTGGCATCTGGTCCAGGAACCCTTCGTTGGGCGCTTCGCGCTGCATGCGACGGTGCAGCATGCGGTCGCACGCCGCACCCGCGCCGACCCGCGACGCCATTTCGAGCACTACGTCGCGCTTATCGAGCAACACCCCGAGCGGCTCGATCTCGAACAGACCCACCTGTTCTCGGCACTCGACTACGCGCACTCGGCAGGCAACCTGGCCGCGGCGCTCAGGCTGGACGACCTCCTGACAGGCCTGGACATGTAGCACCGGCCCGGACCGCCCGGGAGCTGCCGTGTTCCACAATCATGCTGCTTGATCTACAAGGGATCCGTGAGCGAAAGACAGCCGAGGGAGCACTCCCCCCGGCGCCGACGACGACGCCGTTGGCGCTCGCGTCTGCGCCGGATCGGGATGGGGACGGAGAATGCGCTGGAGCTGCTCCGGCTGGGGCGGCTGGGCGTCAGCGACAACTCGCCCTACGAGGTGACCCACCAGGACCGTACCTACAAGCTCCGGCACTACCTGGACGAGCTCGGCGGGCACGCCTCGCGACCTGCACTCCTGCTCGTTCCTCCGCTGATGCTCACGGCGGAGATCTACGACGTAGCGCCGGATCTGAGCGCAGTGCGCCGTCTGGTCGACGCCGGGATCGACACCTGGGTAGTGGACTTCGGCGCGCCGGAAACGGAAGAGGGCGGCATGGAGCGCACGCTGGACGACCACGTGCGCGCCGTGGCCCACGCGGTCGATCGCGTGCGCCGCGTCGCGGGACGCGACGTCCATCTCGCCGGCTACTCGCAGGGCGGCATGTTCGTCTATCAGGCGGCGGCCTACCGGCGCTGCGCCGGCATCGCGTCGCTCATCACCTTCGGCAGCCCGGTCGACATCCACAAGAACCTGCCGAGCCTCAGCGCCGATGTCACCGGCCGCATCCTCCGCATCCTGCGCCCGGTGGTCGAGGTCCCTCTGCAGCACATCGAAGGCCTCCCGGGCGTGCTCACCAGTACGGGCTTCAAGGTATTGAGCCTGCGCAAGGAAGTCGAACAACTGGTCGACTTCGTCCGCAAGCTGCACGACCGCCAGGCGCTGGAGAAGCGCGAGAGTCGACGCCGCTTCCTCGCCGGCGAGGGTTTCGTCGCATGGCCGGTACCCGCGCTGCGCAAGTTCGTCGACGAGTTCATCGTCCAGAACCGCATGCTCTCGGGCGGATTCGTCATCAACGGCCGGACCGTGACGCTGGCGGACATCACGACGCCGGTGCTCTACTTCGTCGGCGGGCGCGACGACATCGCACGCCCGGCGTCGGTGCGGGCCATCGAGCATGCGGTGCCAGCAGCCGAGCTGTTCGAAGCCACCGTGCCCGCAGGCCATTTCGGCCTGGTGGTGGGATCGACGGCGGGACGCGACACCTGGCCGACGGTCATCGAATGGGTCAAGTGGCGCGAAGGCAACGGCAAGAAGCCCCGGCTGCTCACCGAAGAAGAACAACCCGCCCGCGGCCAGGTGGAAGTCGAGGACGCGGCCTTCGACGAGCCGCTGGACTTCGACCTGTTCTACGACGTGGCGGTGGGCACCCTGGAGACGGCCTGGGAAAAATTCGGGCACGTCTTCGAGGACATCGGCGACGCGGTCGACAACCTGCGCTACCAGTTGCCACGGCTGACGCGGCTCAACGGCATCGAGGACGACACGGCCGTCAGCTTTGGCGGCGCGCTGTCGAGCCAGGCGCGCGCCATCCCCGACCAGACGTTTTTCCTCTGGAAGGGGCGGGCCTTTTCCTACGCCGAAGCCGATCGCCGCGTGGAGAATGTCGTGCGCGGCCTCATCCACTGCGGAGTCCGACCCGGTCATCACGTCGGCGTGATGATGCGCGGCCGTCCGAGCTATCTCTCGATGGTCACCGCCATCAACCGCATCGGCGCCGTGTCCGTCCTGCTCAGTCCCGAAGTCGACGACGAGGCGCTCGACCGCGCGCTCGGGCTGGACCATCTCGAGTTCCTCGCGACCGATCCCGAAGACGCCGCCCGGGCCCGCGCTGCGTTCGCGGGAGCGGTGCTGGTGCTCGGCGGCGGTGGCCCCAACCGCGCACTCGCCGACGGTGTCGTCGACATGGAGGCGATCGATCCCGAGGCCGTGGAGCTGCCCGGGTGGTACCGCCCGAATCCGGGGCGCGCTTCGGACCTCGCCATGCTGATCGTCACGGTCGACCGCGGCGGGCGCGGGCGCGCGGCCGCCATCACGAACCGCCGCTGGGCCTTCTCCGCATACGGCGCGGCGGCGACGTGCACGCTCACCTCCAAGGACACGGTGTATGCCTGTCTTCCGCTGCATCATCCGGCGGGCCTGCTCGTGTCTGTCGGCGGAGCGCTGGTAGGCGGCGCGCGGCTGGCGCTGGCGACGCGCTTCGAGCCCGACGTGTTCTGGAACGAGGTACGCCGCTACGGAGCCAGCGTGGTCTTCTACGCCGGCGAAATGTGTCGGCAGCTCGTCGACGCGGCGCCGAGCCCTGCGGAGCGCGACAGCCCGCTCAGGCTATTTGCCGGCAGCGGCATGCGGGCCGACGTGTGGCGGCGGGTCATCGCGCGCTTCGGGCCGGTGGGTGTGCTGGAGTTCTACGCATCGACCGAGGTGAACCTGGTGCTCGCCAACGCCTCCGGCAAGAAGGTCGGCGCCGTGGGCCGTTCGCTCCCGGGCAGCATCGACAAGACGCTGGTCGAATACGACTTCGACGCCGACGAGTTCTCGCGGGATGCGCTCGGACGGTTGGTGCGCTGCCGGGCCGATCAGCCCGGGGTGCTGATCGCAAAGCTCGATCCGCTCCACCTCCCAAAAGGCGACTCCTCCGATGGCGCGCCGAGCCGCATACGGCGCGATGTGTTCGACACCGGCGACACCTGGTTCGTGACCGGCGACTTCATGCGTCGGGACGCCGACGGCGACTACTGGTTCGTGGATCGCCTGCGCGACGTCGTACGCACGCCGGGCGGCCCCGTGTTCCCCCGCGCGCTCGAGGACAGGCTGCTCGAGCTGCCCGACGTGGAGCTGGCCGTGGTCTACGGCGTCAAGCCGGAAGGCGCCGCGGGCGAGGTGATCGCGGCGGCTGTTGTGCCTGCGGACGGCGAGTCGGTCGATCTGGAGCGCCTGTCGAGCCATCTCGCGAGCGAGCAGGGGTACGCGCGTCCACGTCTGTTGCGCCGGGTCGACCGCATGCCGATGACCGATGGCTATCGACCGATCAAGGCCCGCCTGCGCGAAGAGGGTGTGCGGGCCGACGGCCAGACGTTCTGGCTGGACGGGGAGCACTACCGGCCTCTCGACGACGGCAATCGCGAGGCAGCCTTGCGCCGCGTCACGCCGTAGGCGGCGCAATTTGCCCCAGCTCCGGCCGCGCTCCGCACAATCCGCGCCCTGCCCGTAGGGGAGCGCCGCCTCGAGCCAGCAACATAATTGAATTGAATTCAATAGTTGCGACAACCAGCGTGGGATCCGGAGAACATGGAATGGTTCTCGCTAGCCCTCGATAGGGATCATGCGACCCGACCAGCTCACGGAATCCGACAAGAGGAGCGGCACCTACACTGTCGGAGAAGTTCTGCGTCGCGAGACGGCTCAGCACCGGCTCAGCGGGGAAGCGCTGGCCGTGATGACGGAGCTCGCCACGACGGGCGAGCCCGGGCGCGCGGACGAGCTCCTCGGTGAGGCACTCGCCCTGCTCTGTCCGGAGGCGGATCACTTCGCGCCGCTCTTGAAGGCGCTGGCCGATCGCGCTCACGAGTTCGACGAGCTGCGCACTCTGGCCGAGACCGAGCCGCTCACGGGCCTGGCGAATCGTCGCGTGTTCTCCGCTGCCCTCTGGCGCGAGCTGGCCCGCCGCTCCCGCCGCGGGGGCGTGCTGTCGGTGGTGCTGTTCGATCTGGACGCCCTCAAGGCCCTGAACGACGACGCCGGCCACGCTGCGGGCGATCAAGCTATCCGCGAGCTTGCGCGCGCGTGCACGGAGGCGACCCGCTCGAGCGATCTGGCCTCCCGTGTGGGCGGCGACGAGTTCGCGCTACTGCTACCCGACACCGACGCGGAGGAAGCAGCTCTGGTGGCGGAACGCGTGCGGACCAGCACGACGGCGACGCACGTCGCCGGACGACCTCTCGGCGTGAGCGTGGGCGTAGCGACGGCGACCGGGACCACGACCGCAGAAGCGCTCCTCGGCGTCGCCGATGCCCGGCTCTACCGCGACAAGCGCGCCCGGCACTCCGCCCACGTGGCCTGAAGCCTCAGCGCGTCTTCGCGACGCTCTGCTCCTGGATCCGCACCTCCATGCTGCAGGGATGGCGCACCCACAGATGGTGGCGCAGGTGGTTCTTGAGCACGCAGATCGGCACAACCCCTTCGTCCTTGCTCCCGCTCGGGGCCGCGATCTCGATGGCTCCCCCTGGCTTCAGCGTCGCCACGAAGCGCGCGCTGCCCCCGGGCACCGAAGTGCAGCCGTCGACCAGCTTGTTGATCGTAGCCTGTGCCCGCCCGGCACCGAGATGTGTGGAGTCGGGACAGTCGGTGAAGACGATCGACCCCTCCACCACCTTGACGGGAGAGGGCCCGGAACTCGCTGGAGCGGGGGCCGCCTTGGCCGGCGCCGCCCGGTGACACGCCCCGGTCGAGCCGGCGAGGGCCAGAGCAAGCACGAATCCAGCCTTGTAGGAGGCCATTGCCCTGCCTGTCTAGCATGCCGCGGCGCGGGAGATCCCTCGCCAGGATCGCCCGTTCCGGGGCTCCCGGGGGCGCTGCAACGACAGCCCACCGACATTTCGGGAAGGAAATGCCTTCTCACACGGGCCCGGAAAAGGGAGCATCAGGGGAATGCAAGCCCCGCAGACCCCGCTGGCTGGGCACTATCGGTTTTCCAGGAGCCTGCAGACCGGAGCCAAGTCGGTCAGCTGGCTTGCCATCGACGAACAGACGCGCCGCACCGTCATCGCTTCCGCTCTGGGCGCCGCACGCGTGGCCGGCCTCGAGGGCATCGTCGGTGTCCGTCAGCCGCATCTGACGGCGATCCTGGATGTGATCCACGACGCCGATCCGGGCTCGCTGCCGCCGCAGGCCGGCCTGAAATCGGCCGCAGTGGTCGTCGCCGAGTACGTGCACGGCGTCACACTGCACGATCGACTGCACTCGAACCGGCTGGAGCGAGCCGAGGCCGTGGACCTCGTCGAGAAGCTCGCACAGGCCGTCGAGTCACTGCACGCAATCGGCGGAGTGCACGGCGCTATCTCGCCACGCGGCGTCGTCGCCAGCCCCGAGAACGGACCAGAGGGTCCAGTACTGTCGCAGCTCCTCGCTCCCCCTAGCGGCTCGTACTGCTCGCCTGAACGACTCCGGGGTCACGGGCCCAGCACCGTAGACGACATGTGGGCGCTGCATGCGACGCTGTACGCAGCGCTGACGGGTACCACACCTTTCGGCGGCACCAGCCGCGAACAGCTGGTGCGGAGCATGCTCTCCGCGGGTGCAGCACCGCTCCCGGAGCATGGCATCGACGATCCCGAGCTGCAGGACATCATCACCCGCGGTCTAGCTCCCGAGCCCAACGACCGCCGCGTGGACGTCGTGGAATTCCGGGAAGCGCTGCACGCCTGGCAGGACTCGCACGAGAACGCCGTCGAGGAGCCGGCAGCCGGAATGACACCAATCCAGCCGGCTGACGACGACGAAGCGGAGTGGGACGACGACAACGCGCAGACCATCGTCAGCTCGGCAGCCGAGCTGCTGGCAGCGGCCCGCGCGGCCAGCGGCGCCGCCGACGACGACGAAGTCGACCGGGTGCTGCCGCCAGTCGACGACGAGGACGAGGACGACGAGGCCCCCACCAGCATCGTGGACGTGTCGTCCTTCAGGCTGGGAGAATCCGGGCGTTCTGCCCCCGAGCCCGGCCCACCGCCGCCGCCGAGGCAATCGGCACCGGGCCCACTGCCGCCGCCGTCGGCGCCCCAGGCCGCGCCGCCGCCCGCTCCGGCGGCGGGCGCAACCCCGTACGACGACGAGGACGACGACGAGGACGCCGCCACGCGGATCCTCGACGCGGAAACGGTGATCGGCTCTGCGCCCCAACACCCCGCGCCCGTGCCAGCCCCCGCTCCGGCTCCCGCCATGGGCTTTCCGGTAGCTCCGCCACAGGCGCCCCCGTTCACCGCAGACGCGCCGCCCCCCGTCTCTCCGCAGGATGCCACGGTGCTGTCTTCTGCACAGGAGCCGGCACAACCCAAGCGCACCGGCGTCATCCTCTGGGCACTGCTCACCCTGGTCATCGCGTGTGGCGTCACGGCCTATCTGGCGCGCGACCGGCTGATGCCGGTGCTGGCAGGACTAGGTCTGGTGTCTGCTCCGGGCACGGCAACGCCCGCCACACCGACCGGCAGAGCCACCCCGCCCCCGGCGACCGCACCGGGTCACGACGCTGGAAGCGACGCGGCGACAGGCGGCAGAGCGGCTGCCGGAGACGGAGCTAATTCGAGCAACGGGGCGGCCACGCAGGGCAAGGCGCGACCGGACGACGTTGGAGAGTGCGTGCAGTCGTATTTCCTCCCCAGCACCTTCCAGAGCACCAAGCGGTTCGACTTCCTGTGCAAGGACGCCGACTTCCGCGGAATCAACTCCCAGCTCTACCGCCGCATCGTGGCCGCAGGCGGCGGCAAGGTCACACCGGGCATGAAGGAGTGGTCGAAGTTCAACTGGTACGAGCTCCCCGTCACGGCCGTGGTCCGCCACGGCTGCTGCCCGACCGATGTGAAGCCGATCCAGCTCCCCAAGCTCGGCGGCTCCTGCAAGGAGCTCAGCAGCGTGCTGGACGACATGGTCGCCGAGCCGCCCGCGCCGGCGGCGGTCGCCACACGCGCGGGTGGATTCGCCGACGCTCTGAACTGCCTGTTCAAGAACGGAATCTCGCGTCCATTCCACTACGGCAAGCTGCCAACAGGCGCGAACCGGGCAGCGTTCGAGGCGTTCTGGCAGCGCGCCGTGACCCAGTATGGCAAGTGACAGGCAGCCGGCAGCGCCGGCTCAGCGCGTCAACGAGCGGATCGTGGCATCGCGCTGCACGTACTCGGGCGTGAAAACGTCGATGTGCGTGCCGTCCGGCTGGTTCGTGATCAACGCCTGCATGCCCTGCAGCCGGCCCCCTGTGATCTGGCAGTAGGTCTTGGGCGGGCCCTGGACCATGACCTTGTTCGCGCCGAGAGCGGAACACTCCACGGGCGCGGGGGACAACGTCGAGAAGTCGACCACCTCGAGATCATCTTCGCGATAGCGCACGGCCAGACGGTAGTCGCCGGTCACCGTGCGCGTGCGCGTACACCAGCGCGGCTTCTTGTCCTTCGCGGCGGTCGGCGCCCCGGCGTCGGCATCCACGGGACCGCAGTTCACGGTCTGCGCGGCCGCCTCCGGCTGAGCGCGATGCCCACCCGCCCACTGGACAAGCAGCGCCATCAGCTCGTGCGCGTGTGCCTTCTTCTCTTCCTTGTCGTGGCGTTCGGTCTCGATTGCCTTCTGGCGCGCGACGATCTCCTGGTCGAGCTTCGCCAGCTCGCCCGTGTCGGCACAGTAGTCGTACGCGCGCGCGCGCCACTGGTGGGCGAGATCGATATTGTCGACTTTCAACGACTTGCGCGTGGTGTCCAGGGCCTGCTGGCACTTCTCCTGGTTCTTCTTGCTGCAGGCAACGACGCCCAGCCCGAGCGCCAACGTCGCCCCCCAGCGAAGCCATGGGCGGCGCCGCCCTGCGCTGTTGTCCAGTTCGTTGCTGCCGCCCACCCGTGACCTGGCGCTTCCTACCATGCCTCCGGCTCTTACTTCTGTGCCGGTGTGCTGGCAAGCCCGCGGCGACCGCCCGCACGCGCCGGGGCGCGCCTCTAGCGCCCTCACCCGGAGCGTTGTGGGACGCCCGGGTAGTGATATGCTAGCCGTGGCGGCGTGTTCAGCCGGCCTCCGACCAAAGCGAGCTGAATGGAAACGACCCCAAAGATCTACTGGGTATGCGTGATCGTGGGCATGCTCCTGGGCGCGTCCGTCGGCTGGGCGACCCGGTACTCCGCCATGCACACCGCGCTCGCCCAGCAGCAGTCCCTGCTCATCAAGAGCGGCAAGTGGAACCCCGACAAGGCCCGGCGCGAGATGCGGGAGCTCCAGGCCCTGGCGATGGACGCACAGCGTCGCCGTCGGGCGGAAGACCAGCCAAACTCGCCCGATGGCAAGCTCGTTGCCCACGTCCTCGACGCTCACATCGATGGCATGGACGACATCGATCTGATCACGGCGCCGTACCGCGACTACCAGGACCAGGCTCTACCGGTTGCGCTGGTATTCAGCCTTCCGGGCTTCCTGCTCGGACTGGGCGTGGCCGTCGTGCTCGATCACAGGAAGACGAAAGCCGGCGGCGCGCGCCGCGAAGAAGCGTCCTGAAAGTCTCGTAGCTGCGCCGCGCCGTCTTGCTGTCGACGCTGATGCCGACGAGGTCCACGTCCTTCACGTCGCGCTCGAGGTCGAACGGTTCCACGACGTCGCCGGAGAGCTCCCGCTCCCCGGCTCCCTGCTATCGGGCGCGCACCAGTGTCCCGGTGCCACGCCAGGGCGAGGTCAGCGCGTGGAACGCGATCTGGTTGCCCTGGAACTCGCCGTCCACCTGGTACGGGATGCCGTCATCGTACACGGTCACCTTCGCCCGCTGGAACGCGGCGTCCGTCACCACGTACTGACGCGTCGCGCTCACGCCGGGGCCGAGCGCATTGATCCGGTCTCCGTCGAAGGTCACCCGGAGGTGCCCGACCTGCACGGCGAGCAGACCCTGCAGCATCGCCTCGAGCGGCACCTCGGACTGGAAGCTCGCCAGCACCCAGGTGCCTTGCAGGCGGCGATTCGCGGCGGCGCGGCTGGCGGCGGACGCATCCTCCGGCGTGCGCCCGGATCCGCCACAACCAGGGAGCAGCGACATCGCCAGACCCATCACGAGAACCACGGTGGCAGCACGGAGTGTGTTCACACTCCAAGCGTAGATCATGTCGCGCCGCTCTGCCTGCCTCTCGACACCGACACCTGGCGCACGCAGACTGGGCTCATGCCCACTCCGCGCCGCCTGCCGCGGCTTCTGCCGCCCGCTGTCCAGAAAACGGACCTAGCGGCGGGTGGATGCGTGCTCTCTTCGCCTACCCCGCTCGGCGACTTCCCGCGCTGTCTCGGCGACCTGCTCGATGCCTGGGCCGGCGCGACGCCGGAGCGCGTCTTCCTGGCGGAACGCGCTCCGGACGGACGAGGCGGCGTGCCGCGAGATCACGGACAAAGGCTACCTGAACCAGCGCGCTGTGCTCGATCGCCGCGCAGCCGACGTCGCACGGCTCTTCGCCGAGCCGCCGCCCCCGGACGTCGTCGGCAGTCGCTGACCTCCGGTTGGCTCCCCGGCGATGATCCTCGAAAACACACCCGGCATGCTCCCTACTCCGAGGTCGTGGCCGGGGCGACAGGCCGCCGGGATCAACAAAAGCGCTGGCCAAACGCCGCCCCAGCCTTCAAAGTCCGCGGTCCGCAGTCCGGTTCCACCCCGCGTCGTGTCATGAGCCAGCTTTCCGACATCGTTTCCCGCCGGCGCACCTTCGCGATCATCTCGCACCCGGACGCCGGCAAGACCACGCTCACGGAGAAGCTGCTCCTGTTCGGCGGCGCCATCCAGCTCGCCGGAGCCGTCAAGGCGCGAGGCGAGCAACGCCGCGCGCACTCGGACTGGATGAAGGTGGAACGCGAGCGGGGCATCTCGGTCACCGCGTCGGCCATGACCTTCGATTTCGAGCGGCGGACGTTCAACCTGCTCGACACGCCGGGCCACCAGGACTTCAGCGAGGATACCTACCGCACGCTCACCGCGGTCGACTCGGCCGTGATGGTCATCGACGCCGCGAAGGGCATCGAGGAGCAGACGCGCAAGCTGTTCGAGGTGTGCAGGCTGCGCGATGTCCCCATCGTCACCTTCATCAACAAGCTCGACCGCGAGGGGCACGACCCCTTCGACCTGCTCGACGAGATCGAGCAGACGCTGGCGCTCGACGTGACTCCCGCCAGCTGGCCGATCGGCATGGGGCGCAGCTTCCTCGGGTGCTACGACCTGTTCGGCGACCGGCTCGTGCTCATGGATCGTGCCGACCGCAACATCGCCAGCCAGGGCATCACCTGCGAGGGCCTCGACGACGAGAAGCTCGGCGAGCATCTGCCGGACGACGCGCTCGCCACGCTGCGCGAACAGGTGGAGATGGCCCGCGGGCTGTGCCCGGAGTTCAAGCTCGATTCGTACCGGGAAGGGCATCTGACACCGGTGTTCTTCGGCAGCGCGCTCAACAACTTCGGAGTCCGCGAGCTTATGCACGGTATCGGCGAGATGGCCCCGCCGCCGCGCCCACGTGCGGCGCAGGAACGCGTCGTCCAGCCGGGCGAGGGCAAGGCGACCGGGTTCGTGTTCAAGATCCAGGCGAACATGGATCCCAAGCACCGCGACCGCATCGCGTTCCTCAGGCTGTGCTCTGGCCACTTCAAGCGCGGCATGAAGATGCTGCACGTCCGCGACGGCGGCATGATGGCCGTGCACAATCCGGTGCTCTTCCTGGCGCGGGATCGCGAGCTCGCCGAGGACGCCTGGGCCGGCGACATCATCGGCATCCCGAACCACGGCAAGCTGCGCATCGGCGACACGCTGACCGAGGGCGAGGTGCTGAATTTCACGGGGATCCCGAGTTTCGCGCCGGAGATGCTGCGCGCCGTGCGCCCCGATGATCCGATGCGCGCCAAGCACCTCGGCCGGGCGCTGGAGCAGCTCGCCGAGGAGGGCGCGGCGCGCGTCTTCAAGCCGATGATGGGGGCGAACTGGATCGTCGGAGTGGTGGGCGTGTTGCAGTTCGACGTGCTCGCCGACCGGATCCGCACCGAGTACAACATCCCGGTCCATTTCGAATCGACGGGCCTCGTCACGGCGCGCTGGGTCGAGGCAGACGATCCGCTGTTGCTCAAGCGCTTCATCGCGGAGACCGAATCCAGCCTGGCCCGGGATCACACAGGCGCACCCGTGTTCCTGGCCCGCAACAACTGGCACCTGGAGCGAACGGCCGAAGACTGGCCGGATGTGCGCTTCCTGACGACCGTCGAGCAGGGCTGAGCTCAGAGGGGAGCGCGCGCCCGCGCCGCGCGCTTGGCGTTCGTCAGCGCCAGGCTCCAGCTTTGAAGGAGCTTCGACCGGGCGCCCGGTTCCGAAAAGCTGGCAACAAGCGTCGCGCTGTCGACCCGGAGCACCCGCGTGGTCCAGCCAGCGTCACCCTCGTATTCGAGATAGATCTCCCAGCTCCCATTTCTTGGCTCGACGCCGAACAGATATGTGTCGAGCCCGAGCTGTTCGAGCAGGATGCCGACCGCGTCGCGCGCGCGCTCCACGCTTTCGTAGTTCCACTCCATCGAGAGCCCCCCCTTGCTTCACATGGCTAGCACGCGCCGTGCCGGGCCCTCCGGACACCTGCTTTCCAAGCGCGCGCACGCCACGGAGCCCTATCGGGTCCGACGGAAGAGCCATCTGGGACGCGAATCGATTGCGCTGACCGCGATCCAGCGCGCAGAGTCCCGGGGGCTGTCCCAGCCCATTTCCGGCCCAGCGGCCTCGGGAGGTCCCGCAGCGGGTCGAAAACCTCCTGGGGTGTGATAGGCTGCGGGCTGCCTGCTATCAGATGCTCTGCCCGATTCGGCTCCCGCCGCTCGAGTATTGGTCTGTGTGCTGCTTCGCCTCCCATCCGGGGAGGGGCATCGGAGGGAGCGTTGGCGCCAGACGTTCGCTCGAAGGTCGAGATCGATGGCGTGGGCTGAGAAGGCAGATAGAGATGAGCGTTCGACTGTATGTGGGCAACCTTGCCTATTCGACTATGGATCATCAACTTCGCGATGCGTTCGCGGAGTATGGCGAGGTGGTGTCGGCCACTGTCATCATCGACCGGATGAGCGGGCAATCCCGCGGCTTCGGTTTCGTGGAATTCGCGTCGCAGAACGAGGCCCAGGCCGCGGTCGATGCGATGAACGGCGCGATGCTGGACGGGCGCCCGCTCGTCGTTAACCCAGCGCGCGAACGCCAGGGCGGCGGCGGCGGCCGTGGAGGCGGCGGCCGTGGAGGCGGCGGCTTCGGCGGCGGCGGTGGCCGTGGCGGCGGCGGCGGACGTGGTCGCGGCGGCCGTGGCGGCGGCGACCGCTGGTAGCGAGAGCTCATCGTGAGCCTGGCGGGCCCCAGCCGGACACCGGCTGGGGCTTCGCTCATTTTCGACCCGGAGGAGAGAGCGGCGGTCGAGCCGTCACTCGGATAGCTGCGCGACGATGCTCTGGATCGCCACGAGCCCGAACGTGATCTTCTGGAAGAACGATCTGGCGTTCGTCACCAGCGAAAATTGGGGATGCTTCGACCAGAGCTGGCGGAGCGCACGCCGGAGCTAGCGGAGCAGCACCAACGGACAGCCGGCCTGTTCGCGCAGCGCCCTGAGCGATGACTCCCTGAGCCAGGCGCTGGCCGCACTGATCAGGAGCAACGACGCTTGCTCGCGTCTCAGCGCCCTCGCGATCCCGGTCACCTCGATCACGTCGACTGAACGCACGGTCGCCCGGCTGTGCTCGGCCCACGCCACCGCCGAGCGGAACGGCTCCGGATCCCCGTCCGCGCCCACAAGCACGACCAGCCGCTGTTCACAACCCGCGGCGATGGCCGCCGCGAGGTCGAGTAGAGGCGTGCCCACGGCCGCCCGGTCGAACACCGTGACGACCGGACCGCGACGCGGAGGACCGGGGTCGGCGGTGCCCCTGGCCCCGAGCACGATCAGATCGTGCTGGACAGCGACGTCGAGCAGCTGCGTGAGCAACCTGCCCCGGGCGGTGCGGAAGCTCGACGCCAGTCCAGCCTGCTGGGCGGCCCGGGTGAGCGCGCGCTGTGCAGCCGATGCCGCAAGACGCAGCGTGCGCTCTAGACGGAGCGGATCGATCGGGCTGAGCGTCCCACTTTTGTGCACGACCGAGGTGAACGGCAGCGCCACGGCGCGCAGCAGGGCCTCGTCCTCGACGAACACGCCGGACAGCTCGCTCCGGAGCACCGCGGCGAGCAACGCTGCGGTCTCGACGGGGCTACCAGCGGCGCTTGTCAGGTCGAGCCCGACGATGACCCTGAGCGGACGTTTCTCAGCCACGTTGGGACTTCCGTTTCGAGGCGCCGTCACTCGAGCGCGTGGAATCGTCCTCGATCTTCACGAAATTCGAGAAGCCCTCCGCGATGACCGCGAACTCCATGAGTTGCGCGGAGGCCAGCTGGTTGACGGAGCCCTCCTCGAACTCGCCCTGTTCGTCGGCAACACCCGCCTCGCAACCGGTCAGAAGCTCGATGGCTTCGTCCACGCTGTCCACCGCAACCACGCCGAACTCTCCGCGCTCGCAGGCTTCCACCACGTCGGCGCGGAGCATCAGGTTGTGCAGGTTCGCCCTGGGGATCAGCACGCGTTGTTCCCCACTCAGGCCGCGAGCCTTGCAGATGTCGAAGAAGCCCTCGACCTTCTCGTTGGCGCCGCCGATCGGCTGCACCCGGCCGAGCTGGTTCACCGAACCGGTCACCGCCATCGCCTGCCGGATAGGTACGCCCGACAATGCCAAAATCAGCGCGCACAGCTCCGCCAGCGAGGCGCTGTCTCCGTCCACGCCAGCGTAGGACTGCTCGAACACCAGGCTCGCCGAAAGCGAGAGCGGGAAGTCACGCGCGAAGCGCGAAGCGAGGTAGTTGCCCAGGATGAGCACCCCCTTCGAGTGGACAGCACCGCCCAGCTCCACCTCGCGCTCGATGTCCACCAGCTTCCCGTCGCCCACGCGCGCGGTTGCCGTGATTCGCATCGGGTGCCCGATCGGGTACTTGCCGAGCATGATCACCGAGAGCCCGTTGATCTGCCCGACGCGCTCGCCCGAGGTGTCGACCAGCAGGGTGCGTTCGAGGACGGCCTCTTCCAACCGTTCCCGCACGCGGCTCTGCCGGTAGATCTGCCCCTCGAGCGCCTGCCGTACGTCTCCCCGGCTGGTAACGGCGCTGCGCCGTCGCTCGGCAAAGTGGTCGGCCTCTTTCAGAAGGTCGGAAAGGTCGCGCAGATGCACGGACAACTTGGAGGCATCCTCCGCGCGCCGCGAACTGATCTCGACCAGTTGCGCCACGGCCCCTCGATCGAAGGGCTTGAGCCCTTCACGCCGGCCGATGCCGGCGACCACGCGCGCGTACTCGAGCTCGCTGGCGGGATTGCGATCGACCTGCTCCTCGAAATCGGCGACGACCTTGAACAGCTCACCGAGCTCGCTGTCCAGCTCGGATAGAAGATAGTAGAGCTGGCGATCACCGAAGAGCACGACCTGGACGTCGAGGGGGATCGGTTCAGGTTCCAGGGAGTCCGTGCTCGACAGACCGAGGATGCGCGACAGTGACTCGATGCGGACCTCGCGCGAGAACAGCATGCGCTTGAGCGTTTCCCAGGCGTGCAGCTGGGTGACGACCTTGCGTGCATCGATCAGCAGGTAGCCGCCGTTGGCGCGGTGCAGCGCGCCTGCGCGAATCAAGGTGAAGTCACTGACTAGCGCCCCGAACTGCGCCCGGTGCTCGACGTGGCCGACGAGCCGGTCCGTGCTCGGGCGATCCTCGTAGAGCACAGGCGCGCCTTCGGTCGCCGAGTTGTCGACCAGCAGGTTGACGCTGTAGCGCGCGAATCGGTGGCTGGGGGCCGCCTCGGACAGAAGGCTCGACGCCTCCTCGTCCTTCCGGAAGTCGTCCGCATTGTCGATCACCTCGCGGCGCACGGCGTCCAGGTAGCGGGTCACTGCCGGCAGGTCGACGTACTGCTTCTTGATCTCGTCGATGGTCTGCTCGACGGCGTAGCGCGTGACCTCCCGGTTGAGCTCGCGGACCTTGTCGCGCATCTCCTTCCCCCACTGGGGCAGCTGTCTGAGGTCCTTCTGCAACTTGGACTGCAACGTCTCGACGAGCGCCTTGATGCGCTTCTGTTCGTCTTCGGGCAACTTCTCGAATTCGTCCGGGCTCAGGACCTCGCCCTCGCGGATCGGTGCGAAGACGATGCCGCTCGGCATGCGGATCACGGTAACGCCGCCCTGCTGGGCTTCCTCCTGCACCGCGCTGAACACGCCCTCCTGTCGCTGCTTGAACTCGTCCTCGAACTCCTGCAGGCGCGTCCGGTACTCCTCGCTCTCGAAGGCGGCAGGAATGGCAGCGCGGAGCTCCTCCACGAGCTGGGCCATTTCGTCGCAGAGGACGTGCCCCCTTCCCGCGGGCAGCTTCAACACGCGGGGAATGTGCGGAGCGTCGAAGTCGTGGACGTAGCAGAAGTCGGGAGGCGTACTCTCGACCGAGGCCGCGCGTGCGAGGAGCTCACGCACCAACCGGTGTTTGCCGGTGCCGCTCGGTCCGATCACGAACAAGTGATAGCCGTGGCGGCGCATCTCCACCGCGAAGCGCGTCGCCGCGACCGCCCGGACCTGCCCGAGAGGCGCCTCTGGGACTTCCAGGTCAGCGGTTGTCTCGAACGGAAGCGAGCTGGGATCGCAGGTACGTCGCAGATCCGCAGAGGACACGGCGTCATGAGGTTTCATGGGGCTCGAACCAGGCGTTCAATGCCCAAGCTGGATGCAACGTTTCTGCCAGAGCACCGCTCGCGGCGAGCACGGGCAAAGCGCGGGGGCAGAGCGCAAGGCGCGCGCCCGTGCGCCGCGCTGGCGCATCATCTGCGCGCCCGGGCATGCGGCCCGCGCTCTCCGGCGATCGCCGCCGAGCGGCCAGCCTCAGGTCTTGCCCAGCGCCTGCGCCAGATCGGCGTTGAGGTCCTCGGGATGCTCGACGCCGATCGAGAGGCGCACCATGCCCTCGCCGATCCCCATGCGCGCGCGGTCTTCGGGCGGGATATCCGAGTGGGTCATGCTGGCCGGGTGCTCGGCGAGCGACTCGGTGCCGCCCAGGCTGACCGCCAGCTTGAACAACTGGAGCGAATCGAGGAAGCGGAACGCCTCCTCCTCGCCGCCGACGATGTCGAACGAGACCATACCTCCCGGTCCCAGACACTGCCTGCGGTAGACCGCGTGCCCGGGATCGTCCTCGGTGAGGTGTCCGAGGTAGTACACGCGGTCTACCTTGGGATGGTCCACGAGGAAGTCCGCGACGTAGCGAGCATTCTTCATCTGGGAGGTCATACGCAGCTTGAGCGTTTCCAGGCTGCGCATGAGCAACCAGCCGGTCCAGGGACCGGCCATCGTGCCGAGAAAAGTGCGCATCGCGCGGACTTCCGTGAGCAGCGCGTCGCACCCGAGACACACACCCGCGATCACGTCGCTGTGGCCGCCGATGTACTTGGTGGCGGAATACAGCACCAGGTCGGCCCCGTGCTTGAGCGGGTGCTGCCAGAGCGGCCCCAGGAAGGTGTTGTCCACCGCGACAAGCGCGGGCCGATCCGCCCGGGAGTGTCGCTTCGCGATCTCCGCACACGCGCTGATGTCGACGAGCGCGTTAGTGGGATTGGCGGGTGTTTCCACGTAGATCATGCGAAGCTTGTCAGAAGCGCCGGAAGCCTTGATGACCACTTCGATCTCTTCCGGGCTCGCCCCCGCTCTGAACCCGACGGCGCGGATACCGAAGCGCTCCAGCACGTGCTTGAGGAAATAGTCCGTCCCGCCGTAGAGAGGTTCGCTGTGCACCACCACATCGCCGGGCTCGAGCAGGGCGAACAGGGTCGTGCTGATCGCTGCCATTCCCGATTCGAACAGTGCCGCGGCTTCCGCCTCGTCCCACAGCGTGAGGCGGTCTTCGAGGATCTCCAGATCGGGGTTGTTGAGCCGCGAGTAGATCAGACCCATGCTCTCGGTCGGTCGCGGTTCCCGCAGACCATACGCGAGCTCGAAGAAGGCCTTGCCCTCCCCGGCGCTCTTGAACACGAACGTCGAGGTCTGGAAGATGGGGCACTTGAGCGCCATCTCGGACAGCTCCGGCTTGTAGCCGTAGCTCGACATCAAGCTCTCGGGCCTGAGCCGCTTGCCACCGATGAATACCCCGGGCTTCTCTTTCGTGCTCATGTAGTTCACCTCGCCTAGCGAGTCAGGCCGACGCGTCCCGACGAGTCAAGCGCGGGGCCCGCCGCCGCTGACCGATGCTGGAGACTAGAGCAGCGTGCCGGTCAGAAGGAGCCGGGCCACACTGAAGTAGATGACGAGACCCATGACGTCGACGAGCGTCGCCACGAAGGGCGCCGACGCGCTCGCCGGGTCGAACCGCAGCTTGCGCAACAGGAACGGCAGAAGCGAACCCGAGAGCGTGCCCCAGGTCACCACGCCCACCAGACTGATCGAGACCGTCAGCGCGATACGCATGTAGTGCGCGCCGTAGCTGTGGAAAACCCCCTGCCACACCAGCACGCGCACGAAGCCGATCGAGGCCAACAGACCCCCCAACGCAAGGCCGGCGAGCAGCTCGCGTCCGGCGACGTGCCACCAATCGATGATCCGGACCTCGCCGAGCGCCATTGCCCGGATCACCAGCGTGGAGGCCTGCGAACCGGAGTTGCCTCCGCTGGAGATGATGAGTGGCACGAACAGCGCGAGCACGACCGCCCGCGCCACTTCGTCCTCGTACTGGCCCATCGCCGTCGCAGTCAGCATCTCGCCGATGAACAGCGCGGCGAGCCAGCCGCCGCGCTTCTTGATCATGGTGAGGAAGTCGGTCTGCAGGTACGGCGCTTCCAGAGCTTCCATGCCGCCGATCTTCTGGATGTCCTCGGTGGCCTCTTCCTGCACCACGTCGACGATGTCATCGACGGTGACGATGCCCTTCATGTGCCCATCGGCATCCACAACGGGCATCGCACCCAGGTCGTGCTGGGCCATGAGCCGCGCGACGGCCTCCTGGTCCATGTCCTCGGGCAGCGACACCACGTCGGTCTCCATGACCTCGTCGACGCGCTTGTCACCGGGCACCCGGAACAGCTGCCGGAAGGAGACCACGCCGCGCAGGTACTGGTCGCCGTCGAGCACGTAGATGTAGTAGATGGTCTCGATCTGGTCGCGCGCCTGGCGACGCAGATAGCTGATCGCCTCGTCGACGGTCATGGCCGGCCGCACGCGCGCGAAGCGCGGGTTCATCAAGCCGCCGGCGTCGTCTTCGGCGTAGGCGAGCAGCGCGGTGACCTCGCGACGGGTCGGTTCGTCGAGCAGCGAAAGCAACTCGGCGCGCTCTTCCGGCTCCACTTCCAGGAGCACGTCTGCCGCGTCGTCGGGTGCGAGCTGGCGCATCCAGAGCCGCCGCTCGCCGGGTGGCACGCCCAGGATGATGTCGGACTGACCGTAGGACGACAGGCTCATGAAGAAGTCGTCCGCATCTTCGCGCGACAGGAGCCGGAACCCGTCCACTCGATCCTCGGGAGAAAGGATCGCCCAGACCTCCCGGAGCTCGTCCATCTTGAGGTGGTCTGTGACCTCGGACCACGTCACCGCAATGCCTCCAGGTTGAGTTGACCACTCTGACGACGGGCAGCGTTAGCTCCCCATAGGATCAAAGGCAAGACCGCAGTCGGAGCTGCTGGTGGCGTTCAACCCGGGTAGTCATCTGGACCGGGCTTGGCTAGTGCTATCTGCACGGCTCCGCACCGGCCGACAAGCCGATCACTCGGCCGCGCTGCCCGCCGGGGACCCGCCGTGCCCGCCAGCGCGCCGCGCCGAGAGCCACTCGCGGAATCGCTCCATGTACACGTAGAACACCGGCGTCACGAACAACGTGAGCGCCTGGGAGAAGAGCAAGCCCCCGACCACCGCCAGGCCGAGGGGCTGCCGCGATTCGGCTCCGGCTCCCAGCCCGAGCGCGATGGGCAGCGTGCCGAACAGCGCCGACATGGTCGTCATCATGATCGGCCGGAAGCGCACCATGCACGCCTGGTGGATCGCCTGCGCCGGAGTGTTGGCAGGGTCCTTCTGCGCCTCGATGGCGAAGTCCACCATCATGATGCCGTTCTTCTTCACCAGCCCGACCAGCAGGATCACCCCGACAAACGCGTACACGTTCAGATCCACATGGAAGATCACCAACGTGAGCAACGCGCCGAAGCCAGCGAACGGCAGCGCCGAGAGGATCGTCAACGGATGGATGAAGCTCTCGTAGAGGACTCCCAGCACGATGTAGATGACGAAGATGGCGACGATCAGCAGCACGCCAAGACCGCGGAGCGAAGACTGGAACGCTTCCGCAGCTCCCTGGAAGTGGGTCGTGATGCCCGACGGCAGCACCCTGCGGGCCGTAGCGTCGACGGCGTCCGTCGCCTGGCTCAGGCCGATCCCTTCCGGCACATTGAACGACACGGTCACCGCCGGCAGCTGCCCGGCGTGGGCCACCGAGAGCGGGCCCACGCTCTGTTTCACGCTCGCAACGGCCTTCAGCGGCACCAGATTGCCGTTGGAAGACCGGATGTACAGCTTGTCGAGAGCGGCGGGCTGGCGCTGGTCGGACGGATCGAGCTCCAGGATGACCTGGTAGGTGTTGTCCGGAGCGCAGATGTTCGTGATCTGGCGATTGCCGTAGGCGCTGTAGAGGGCGTCCTCGATAGCGTGGACGCTGACGCCGAGTGACGCGGCGCGGTCGCGATCGATCTCGACGTCGAGCTGCGGATTCTTGAGCTGCAGGTCGGTCGTCACGTCGCTCACGACGGAGAGCTTCCGGAGCTCCGACTCGAGGATGGGCGTGTAGCGGTAGAGCTCCTTGGTGTCCGTCCCCTGCAGCGACAGCTGGTACTGGCTCTTGGTGAGCATGCCGCCAATGCGGATCGGCGGCGGCACCTGCATGAACACCCGCATGCCGGGAACCTGCGAAAGTTTCGGCGCGAGCTCGGCGATGATCTGCTGCACTCCCGGACGCCCGGAACGCGGCTCGAGCCGCATGAACATGAAGCCCTGGTTGGAACCGCCCATGCTTCCGCGCGACCCCACGCTCGACATGAACTGCTCGATGTAGGGGTTCTTCTGGACGATCGCCATGATCTGCTGCTGTCTTTGTTTGACGGCGTCGAAGGAGATGCCTTCGACAGCTTCCGTCATGGCGAAGATCTGTCCGTCGTCCTCCGTGGGTAGGAAGCCCTTCGGGATCGCGCGGAACATCATCACAGTCGCTACCAGCACCGCGGCCGAAGCCAGCACCGTCGAACGTGCGTGCCTGAGCACGAACGACAGGCTCCTGTCGTAGATGCGCAGCATCCAGTCGAACCCGCGCTCGAACGCCTGGTACAGGCGCCCGTGGTGCTCGTCGCGCGGCGGCCGGATGAAGCGGCTCGCCATCATCGGCGTGAGCGTCAGCGATACGAACCCCGACACGAGGATCGCCACAGCGATGGTCACCGCGAACTCCTCGAACAAGCGCCCCAGGATGCCGCCCATGAACAGGAACGGCACGAACACGGCCACCAGCGAGATGGTCATCGAGAGGATGGTGAAGCCGATCTCGCCGGCCCCATCCAGCGCAGCCTGGAAGGGCGACTTGCCCATCTCCATGTGGCGCACGACGTTCTCGAGCATAACGATGGCGTCGTCCACCACGAAACCGACGCTGAGCGTCAGCGCCATCAGCGAGAGGTTGTCCAGCGTGTACCCCAGCAGATACATCACCGCGAACGTGCCGACGATCGCCAGCGGCATAGCCAGACTGGGAATGAGCGTCGCGGAGAGCTTCCTCAGGAACAGGAAGATCACCATGACGACCAGCGCCAGGGTCGCCAGCAGCGTGTACTGCACGTCCGCGACGGACTCCTTCACCGATTCGGAGCGATCAAAAAGCACCTGCAGGCGCACCGCGCCCGGCACTTCCTGACGAAATGCTGGCAGCAGCTTCTTGACCGCCGTGCTGACCTCCACGGTATTCGCGCCGGGCTGCTTCTCGATCGCGAGCACGACCGCCCGGCGGTCGGTGTTCCATGCGGCGGTCTTGTCGTTCTCGACGCTGTCGATGGCCTTCGCAACGTCGTCGAGCCGGACGGGGCTGCCGTTCCGGTAGGCGACGATCACCTTGCGATACGCCTCGGCGTCGGTCAGCTGCCCGTTCGCCTCGATGGTGTAGGCCTTGTTGGGTCCGTACAGGGTACCGGTGGGCAGATTGACGTTGGAGGCGCTCACCGCGCTGGCCAGTTCGTCCAGCCCGACACCGCGGCTGGCCAGGGCGTCCGGATCGGCCTGGATGCGCACGGCGTACTTCTGCGAGCCGTAGACCGAGACCTGCGCCACGCCGCTCACCGTCGAGATCTTCTCGGCGAGCCTCGTCTCGGCGTACTCGTCCACCGTGTAGAGCGGCAGGGTCTTCGAGCTGAGCGCCAGGTACAGGATCGGTCGCTCCGCCGGATTCACCTTCCGGTACGACGGGGGCGACGGCATGTCCTTCGGCAGCTGACCGCCGGCGCGCGCGATCGCCGCCTGCACGTCCTGGGCGGCGTTGTCGATGTTCCGCGACAGATCGAACTGCAGCGTGATCTGGGTGCCGCCGAGGGAGCTCGACGAGTTCATCGAGTCGAGTCCAGCGATCGTGGAAAACTCGCGTTCCAGCGGCGTGGCGACCGACGCCGCCATGGTCTCCGGGTTCGCGCCCGGTAGCTGTGCGGAGACCAGGATGGTCGGGAAGTCGACGTTCGGCAGGGCGCTGACCGGCAGCTTGCTGTACGCCAGCACCCCGAACGCCACGATGGCGATCATCACTAGCGTCGTGGCCACCGGCCGGCGGATGAACAGGCCGGAGATGTTCACTCCCGCGCCTCGGAACGGTGTTTGGCCCGAGGACCCGCCGGCGCGGACGACCCGCGCGGCGCGCTGCTCCCGGGCGCGATCGGGGACTCCTTCTTGAGCTGCACCGGCGCGCCGTCGCGCAGGCGCACCTGGCCGTCGGTTACCACGCTCTCTCCAGGTTTGACGCCGCGCGAGAGGACGATTTCGTCGCCCACGTGGCGTTCGACCTGCACATGCCTGAGCGCAGCCTTGTGATCTGCACCGATGACGTACACGTAGGTCCCGCTCTGTCCGCTCTCCACGGCCGGGTCAGGCACGACGAGGGCGTTCTTCTGCACGCTGAGCTCGACCGTCACGTCGACGAACTGACCGGGCCAGAGCACGTCGTGCTTGTTGTCGAAGCGGGCCTTGATGTCGATGGTTCCAGTCGTCGTGTCCACCGTGTTCTCGATGAACGTGAGCGTTCCGCGCTCGGGCGGCGCGGAACTGCCGCGCGGGTGGGCGCGGACGACCACCTCGCCCGCTGCCATGCGCTGCTTGACACTCGACAGGTAGCGCTCCGGCACGGCGAAGCGAACGTAGATCGGCTCGATGCGCCGGATCACGACCAGCGACCGGCCGTCGTTCGCGCGCACCACGTTCCCCGCGTGAACCAGGAGACTGCCCGTGCGTCCCTCGATGGGCGCGCGGACCGCCGCATACTGGACGTTGATCCGGGCGCTCGCGATGGACGAACGGTCCGCGGCCAACGTCGCGTCGAGCGCGGCGGCGTTGGAGCGCTTGGTGTCGTACTCCTGCTGCGTCGCCAGCCCCTGTTCCAGCAGTTTCTGGTAGCGCTTCTCGTCGTCCCGGGCCTGCGCCGCCAGCACCTTGTCCTTCTCGAGCCGCGCAGTCGCCTCGCCCAGCGTGGCGCGGTACGGACTGGTATCGATGCTGAAGAGCAGGTCCCCCTTCTTGACGTTGTCGCCTTCCTTGAAGTGCACGTCGCGGATCTCGCCGGTGACCTGCGCGGCGACCTCTACGGTGCTGAACGCTTCGACGTTGCCGATGGCGCGCACCTCGACCGGCATCGGCTTCTGCACGGCCTTGGCGACCGTGACGGGAACCGGCCCGCCGTGGTGTCTGCGCCCCTGACCGCCGGACTTGCCGCAGCCGACCACGAGCCCGAGCGGGAGGGCGGCGACGACCACGATCGCGACGACCGAACGAGTTCTCCGGTGCTTGGACAGCGCGCCCATCGGGGTATTGTGCCCGGATAGGCCGGGCGACCCGCGAGGTGTTGTACCTTTCACTGCCGGTGTAAAGCCCGGAAGCTGCCGGGTCGTGCAATTACCCTGCGAAACGGCTGGTGATGGCCGGCGTCCATCTCGAGGCTGCCGAGGTTCGCGATGAACAGGCTCGCGAACATCGGATCTCTGTCGACAAAGGACGCAGCAGAAGCCCGGGCTCGCTCGCTCCGCGTTCCAGCCCGACGGAAGGAAGTCGCGAGCCGTTCCCCCCGGACAGAAATACGCAGAATGCGAGCCGCGGACGCCTCTGCGTGCTAGCGATCAGGCGCTCCAAGGAGGTCGGATGTCCTGGCTCGTCGCGCGTATCTACGACCGCTTCATGGCGGAGAGTGAACAGGCCTGCCTGTCCGCCTGGCGCGCCCAGCTCCTGGGTGGGCTGTCGGGCGAGGTGCTGGAGGTCGGTGCGGGCACCGGCAAAAACCTCGAACACTATCCCGCGGACGTGGCGCGCCTCGTGCTGTCCGAGCCGGACCCGCACATGCGCCGGCAGCTGTCGGACCGGATCGCGGAGCGCGGCCGGACCGGAGTGATGCTGAACGAAGGCTCGCTGGAACAGCTGCCGCTTCCGGACGCTTCCTTCGACGCCGTCGTCGCCACGCTGGTGTTGTGCTCCGTGCCGAACCCGGCGCGCGCGCTGTCGGAGATCCGCCGCGTGCTCAAGCCCGGAGGACGCTTCGCCTTCCTCGAGCACGTCGCAGCCGAGAACAACCCCGGCCGTCTGGTCTGGCAGCGCCGGGTCGAGCCGTTCTGGCGCCTCGTCGCGGGCAACTGCCACACCACGCGACGTACGGCCGACCACATCACAGAAGCTGGCTTCGAGCTCGAATGGATCGAGCGCGAAAGTGTCCGGAAGGCGCTACCCTGGGTGCGCCCCAGCATCCGCGGCATCGCACGCAGGGCGCTCGGGTCGGCAGATGCTGCGTGAGGCGCGTCAACCGAAGAGCGGTTTCGGCAGCGACGGACACGGTCCCTGACGACCCATCTCGGCGCTGATGCCGGGCATCAGATCCGGTGCGCGCCTGCGCATCAGCGCACCGGACGAGCTTTCCACGGAGGAGTCCTTCGGCTCGCTGCGCGCGCTGGCGGAGGCCAAGCCCACGCCGGTGGTCATCCTCACCAGTGGCGTCCCGCTGGAGCGCCCCGACTTCTTCGAGATCCTCGACTTCGCCAAGAGCCTCGAGCTCCACGTGGACGTCGCTCCCAGCGTCACGCCCAAGCTCACTCGCGAGGCAGTGGAGAAGCTGCACGCGCACGGGGTCGGCGCCATGTCCCTCAGCCTGGACGGCTCGGACGCGGAGAAGCACGATTCGCTTCGCGGGATCCCCGGCGTGCTCGAGCGAACGCTGGAGGCCGCGGACATCCTCGCGGACTGTCACATCCCGCTGCGGGTCAACACGCTGGTCCCCGCCAATACCCTGAGCGATCTACCCGCGATTCACGGAGTCGCCGCTCGCATGAAGGCCCAGCGCTGGAGCTTGTTCTTCTGGGTGACCACCGGGCGCGGCTCGCTGCTTCCGCAGCTCGAGCCGGAGCAGGCCGAAGAGCTGCCGATGGCAGGCTCCATGAGCAGCGAATTGCCCTCGCTGGGAGGCCTGGAAACGGGTTCGTGGTATCTCATAAAAACGCTTTTCGCCCGTAGGGGTGAGGCAGCCCACGCAGGGCTTACGGGTGTCCCACGCGCCTCGCCCCTCGCCCCTTGCCCCTACGGAGTATCCTGCGACGGCCCCGATAAATGCTCGGCGAGGAAATCAGCCTCGATAGCAGACAACTTATCGAACTGTTCGCCGGCATACACGTCGAAATGGCCCCCATCGGCCATTACGAGCGTTGAGCAAGGCGCTTTTTCGGCAAGTTTCTCTGTAGCTTTCAATGGAATCAGGTTGTCATGGCGGGCCGGAACCACCATGAGCGGGCAATGAACGTCGGCGGCGGATAATATGGGTCTGTATTTCAAGAACGAAAAGATTGTTCTCGCCGTAACCTCGTTGCGCCACCCGAGTTCGGGCGGAACCATCTCGAGGAAGGTGTCATAACTGCCGGGCGTGTTGAGGAAGGCAAAACTGCCCGGCGGCCCCACCACCGGCATGTAGACGGGTTCTCCCCCCAATTTCGCTCCAATCACGTCCCTCAAAGCGGCGATCAGGAATTTCACGACAAGTCCCGCCTTCGGACGCTCCGGCGGAACCGCCCTCGAATCGACGAACGGAACCTGCGCTACAACGGCCTTTACGCATTTCTCCCTTGCCGCGGTTACTACCACGTGCCCGCCGCTGAACGAGGTTCCCCACAGAGCGATACGCCCACCGTCCACATCCTCGATTCCCTTGGCGAACCTGATGGCCGCCCCCCAGTCATCAAGTTGCATGTCTGCATCGATAAGCTGGCGCGGGTAACCTTCGCTATCCCCCTGACAACGGTAATCGAACACTAAAGAGGCCATACCCCGACCGCTAAACACCTCGGCGTACATGTCGAGCCGCAGGCGGCGCGTCCCCCCGAACCCGTGCGCCATGACGACCACCGGCGGTTTTGCCACGCCCTCCGGCAGGTAAAGCCACGCGGCGCATTCCACCCCGCCGCTGGCGAATTCAACGTCTTGTCTCATCACTGTCCGGTATAGTCTAGATTGCGGCGGAAAAAGCCCGTTTTCGAGATCGTATGTTGCCGCTGGCGGCGAGTCTACAGCAGCAGAGGACTCGCTCCGCAAGCCTCTGGTCGTCCCCACGGCCACCGGATCGCCATTCCGCGGATTCCGGCGCAGACTAGCGACGCGCGGCGATTCGGGCGCTGGGGACCGCCGCTGAGCGGTACGAGTTTGGCGGGTAGGTCCACGTGTTCCATGTCGCACTCCATCCTCCAAATCTCACGCGGCGAAGCAGTGCGCGCTTTCCATCCACGCAGTGTTCAGGCATCCAGTGGTCATGGAGGTCGGCGAGCAGATCGCAGAGCTGCAGCGGCGTTTCGCCGGGTTGGAGCGTGAGAACGCCGCGTTGCGCCAGGAGAACGCGGGTCTGCGCAAGGAGCTGGAGGAGTGGAAGCGCGGGCATCGCGAGCGCGGCAAGCGACGGTCGTCGCGCGCCGAAGGCAAGCGGCGCGCGACGGGGCGCCCACGTGGGCGCAAGCCGGAACACAAGGGCGCGTTTCGACCGGAGCCGAAGGTGGATGACACCGTGGATCACCCGACCTGGTTCGGTCTCGCGATCACGCCGGGCGGCATCACGCAGATGAGTGATCGGGTGCGCCGGTGGTCGGAGGCCGGCTACTCCGAGATCGCCGACGACGTCCACGCGGCGGCCATGGTCGGCATCGACGAGACCGGGCTGCGCCAGGATGGCGTCGGAGGCTGGGTGTGGCTGGTGCGCACGGCGAAGGCTTCGCTGTTCCGGGTCGAGTTGTCGCGCGGGAGCTGGGTTGCCTCCAGGCCGGAGCCTCCGGACACCCCCTTGTCCTCATGCCAGGCGACGATCGTGACGCCGTGACGGGAGGCCCAATCGCCAATCGCCCGGCGCTGCGCCTCGGGTCCGGGATCCTGCTTGAGGGTGCTCACATGGCCCACCCGCAAACACGACGAGAGCGCTCAGGTCGACCCCCGCTCCACTGTCCCGCCTCTGCCGCGAGGCGTACACTCCGGGGGATGGGGTCGGATTTCCTTGCCGTCGCGCCACGCCGTCGCCTGCTCCTCTCCCTGGCACTGACGCTCCTGCTTTGCGCGTCCGGCTGTGCGGCTCCGGCGCCACCCGCCCGCGCCGGGAACGCGCAAGTCGGCACTCTGGCAGGGCAGGGAAATGCAGCGGTAGCGCGAAAGGACTCTGGACAGTCGACGCAGGAGAACGCTCCTCATGCTCCGCACGACCTCGATACGAAGCAGTCGACGAACGATAACGCCTCTGCTCCTCCACGCGATTTCGCGAGGCGTCTCCGCGTTGTCTGGGAGAAACAGCCTGGGCATGTTCCGACGACGAGCTACCCGACCCGCGCCGCCAACGGGACGTGGCTCGCGCCGGACGGCACACCGATTGCGTCGGTGACCACGATTGGCTGGACCCGTCCCAAGGAGCAGGACGGCGTTCCCTTCACTGCATACTTCAGCAAGAAGGACGGGCGGTTCTGGGTTCATGAAGGGGGCGGGATTTCCGGCTACCACTACTGCGTCAGTTCGGTAGACCGAGGCGCGCCGTCGGGTAGGTCCATGTCATCCATGTCCCACAGTGTGGGATCTTGCTGCATGCAGCGGCGCGCCGGGTATTTCCATTCGCGACGAAGT
>Ga0114931_10000710_pt1 | contig 41352 bp, 58 predicted proteins | sample 2SBtaG_FD_89579 | JGI IMG/M metagenome (GOLD analysis project Ga0114931, IMG submission 89579) | Deep subsurface microbial communities from Kolumbo volcano to uncover new lineages of life (NeLLi) - 2SBTROV14_V59a metaG | ecosystem: Environmental > Aquatic > Marine > Volcanic | place: Kolumbo... | reverse complement strand
GAGCGGTCCAGCCTTCCTTATAGTTTCCTTGTATTTACTCCTGTCGTTCCACTGTACCATCTCCTTACCGTCTGCATAGTAGGCAAGAAACACACGACCTGGAAACTGTCGAGCAAATTGTAACGCATCATTTACACTTGGCATGGCGTCCACTACGGCGATACCTACATTATATTCCTTCATTAGCTCAGCAGCTCGGTTAAATGGACTAACGATCTCACCCTCTGGTCCACGGTAAGCAGGATTGTGCTGCTCTACGATCTCTACATGCCGAATACGCTTGTGATTGTCTTTCTGGTCAGCTATAGTCACCATAAGATAGCCAGCGCCCTGATCAATGCCCATAGCGGTCTTAGTCTCTGGCTTGTTAGCCTCTGCCCACGGAAGATCCTCTCTCACAATAGATTTAAGAATATCCATGGTGACACCCATGTTTTCTGCATCTACATATGGAAGGCCCAATTTAGCATTGTAGAACTCCTGCTTATTAGTGGTTCTCTTCCAGAAGTCCCAGATCTCGCCGGTCGTGATGAAATTCGAAGTTAGCTGGGAGACATGATAACTGTTATAGGATGCTCCAGGATTGTGAGCTTCGTATCTACCGTTCTGGGGACTTTTAATCTCATACTTGCACTTGGGACAGCGCAGATATACTTCTCCTGGCCTGCGAGGATCATCTGGGACCACACACTCTGGAAAGACGCGGGGAAGATTACAACCATCTGGACAGCCACACTTAGCCATCCACATATATTGCGTTCCCATGTTAAACCGCAAATCAATATTTGAACCGGGCAATCCAGTAGTAGAAGAATAAAGCTTCATCTTATATGGAGAATGGGAGATACGTTCCAGCGTTTGGTCAATATCCTTATCGCTGCAGAGACGAATCTCGTCAAAGCTAACGTAGTCTAGTGGAACAGAGTCTTTGGCAGACTTACCGCCCAAGTGGAGGAGATAGAAAGAACTCTTTCCAATCTTTCTCAACCCCAGCTTATCATTAAGATCAGCAATCTCAGCAATAGGAGGCACTGACTTGATTAAAGGTGTAAGACGGTCGGCGGAGGTGTTGTCCACCAATTCTTTGTTGGGCATGTAGAAACCTGCTTTACGACCGGGGTGTGACCACAGCCACCACAGAACTCGGAGAAGCATCCAAACAGTTGCGCCAAGCTGAGCAGCCTTAGCCATGACCACTTCGTTTGATTGGTCAGCATAAATGGGCAGCAAATATCTATGGTTCTCGAACTCAAGGGGATTGTTATCTACCTGAGCCCCATGAGCAAGACACCATAGAGGGAAGCTATCCTTAGCCATATACCTAAGGTCCTCCATTGAGATATCTTCTGGGCGTATGATAGGACTAGGAGTATGTATTTCAACAGTCAAATTTATCTCTTATGTGGGCATTTACTTCGTCCATGGTGTACCACCACTCCATAGGATCCTGAGCTAGTCCTTTAGACACACTCCAACAACTTCTCCATGACATCTTATCTCTGGAGGTACGGAAGTAGATCCTAACTGCACGATAAGGTATTGCCAGATACCAGCGCCTACGCCAAAGCTTTATATACCATGGCTGATGCTGATACCGCTTGTCAGAGCTCTTCCTGATAGTGCGTGGAGGTTGCTTTGGTATAGGCTTTCCCTTACTCAAAGGAGGATGCGGTTTAGAATTCAACGTCTTCTCCTAGGTCTACAGACCCTTTTTCAATAACATCTTCAGTACTATTGTCTTCTATCATCTTACTCTGGGCAAGGCCAATAGTCAATAAACCCCCCAAAACTACATTGATATCGAGATGGTTGGCTATGCAATACTCTGCCACCTTACTCATACTTCTCTGGACAGCTGGTGTTGCGGCTACAAAGAGGTGATTCTTTCCTCCGGCAGGGAAGATCAGGAAACTATAGGGAACTGTATCTCCATGCTGTTCAAAAATGACAGAAAGGACAGCGCCCAAGTCGTCCACCATATTGATGCTAGGAGTGCTAGAACGGTGCTCGGCTGCGGCTGCACGAGCAGCCTCTGCTCGCTCCTCTTCTTCCTTATAAAGCTCTAGGAATACTTCCGTGTCCTCAAAACCCATAGCCGCACGAATTTCATCTACATCCATCTCCTGCTCGGCAGCAAGGGCGTTGACTGCGAGAGTGAAAGCATCCTTATTGATTTCGCCTCTGACGTAGTTTCTACGAATTATCTCTATTTGCTGAGTTGCCTCATCCCAATCATCTCTTAGTACAACTGGAAACTCGTCTAAACCTTCCGCAACTCCTGCTCTAAATCTATGGTTTCCAGAAACTATATAATACCCTGGATCTTCATTTCCTTTCGGAACAACAATTAAGCTTTCGTCAAAGCCTTGCTCACGTATACTCTGCCTAAGCTCCTTGAACACATGGCGAGATTGCTTGTTGGAGTTTCTTGGGTGTTCTGAAAGCAACTCCTTTTTTACGATCTTAGTTTTATGGATCTTGACATGTTTTTTATTCATCTATAAACTCCCAACGAAAACCTCCTGCAGTCTTTCTATGTCCTCGGGCACATTCTCCTATATGGGAACCGGACGCTAGCCCAACAGACTTAGCCGCCTCAGACAAAGATGGATACGTAGCAACTGGAGTTCCTATGCTTTCTAATTTCCTTATTTTCTTGCTAAATAAGGTAGAAATTCTTGCTTTGTGTTCCTTAGACAAAGATTTTCCATATCTGTGATTACTCTCTCCACGAAATCTATCTCGTTCTTTTTCTGTGTATATTCTATTGCTGGCAGCTTCAGAAAGGGCTATTTTGTGTTCCTTGGAAAAACTTCTGTTCTGTAAAGCCTTACTAATAGCGCGTTTATGTTCCTCGGTACGTGTTTTTCCTATATGTGCTTTACTTAGTTTTCTTCGAGTCTGTTCTGTATGAGTTTTACCAAACATAGGATGCCTATCAGCCACCATTCTTGGTCCTCCAATAGACTTGTCACAAATATTAAAGCATAAATCCCAGCAAATCTTGACTCTATTTAAAAATAGGTTTTCTAAACATTTTACAAGGTCGGGATGACATGTTTCTACTACGGAAAAAACAAAACTATTTTCTCCATATTTGATAAAAGACCTCTGAAGATGTTCATTAGCGTGAACACCTTTCTTTAACTCTCTAAAGTGGGAAGATCTTCTTCGTCCAATGTCTACACTGGATCCTAAATAGAACATTCCATTGGAAACATTTGTAATACAATATATTCCAGAAATTTTACTCATAATACTTTCAATGCCTTATCGATATCTCTATAATTGAAACACACAAAACTGTTTTCTAAAGCTTTAGTTACAGGATATTCAGGTTCTTCCCGATATCTGCGCTTCACTTCTTCAATGTTGTATAAAGGAGCCAAACCAAGAACGGCCTCCACTCCATAAGACTTTAGGGTGACGGCTGTTCTGCGAGCATTGTCTACTCTCAGCCACACTACTCCAGGTTCGGTTGATGGCCCCATTACTTGATGCTCAGTGCCAATGAACTTCTCAACTTCTCCCCAATAGTATTCTCGTGTAGTCTGCCAGTAGCTCTGGGCATCAGCAGCCTCCTCTGCCAGCATCTCTGGCAGGGCACCGTCTAACCCCATAGGGCCACTCCGCACCATTTTCAGCTGGTCTACCTGTTCTGGGAACTTATGAATTATCAAACCTCCAGCTCCACAAACAATGGAAAGATCAAACACATTGAAAGTGCAGGGGATATCTGGGCCGGAAAGTTGCTCATGTGGCACAATTCTACTGTCTACTATACTGGGATAGTCCAAAACTAACTCAAGTAGCTCTTTCCGAACTGGCATTCTAAAGGGCTGGTTAAACAGGATCACCGGAACTCGATTCTGTTCCTCCAACATCTCAAGTGCATCTCGCAATTGTTCTAGATCCATCTGTAAGTATTCATCCTCGATGTCAAGGAGCAGTGGATGCCCACTAGCACGCAAGACTACGGATAGAGTATCTGGTGCAGAAGTGACCGGCATAATCACCGGAATAACATCTACCCTAGTACCCAACAACTCCAGGCAGGATTGAACTGCTATCTGGACTGAGGCTGTAGCACAGGAATAAGGCCCCGCTACTAGCTCCTCAAGCTCTTCTAGATATGTCCCCATAATCTTCTACTCCGGCTGCTTAAACCACTGTCCCCGCGCATTCTTCTCTAGGTAACGATTCTTAAGAAGCCTAAGGAGTACTCCCCTTAATGTCTTCTCATCTAAGCCTGTAGCTCTTCGAATATCCTCTACGAAGAAGAGCTTACCCTCTTCCATCGCCTCTACTATTTTAAGACCATGCTTGATCTTTTCAAGTGGTTTGTTCATATTTCCTCGTACCACCCCTTATTATTAAAGGCTTTTCGAACTCTAGATATGTTCATTCTATGCACACCTTTAATAGGGCCAAGATCCTCAAGCATCTTGAGATGGTCAGGGGTTGGGTATCCTTTCGACTTATCAAATCTCCATGGACCGATATGTACTTTCTTTATTTCCTCATCTCGCTCGCATTTAGCAACAACAGAAGCTGCGGATACGGCGGGAACGAAATCGTCTGCCTTTACCAAGGCATAATGATTTATCTCAGTTTCTTTTACTGGCTTATCTCCATCAAAGATGTAAAGCCCATCTTCTCCGTGTAAGCCGTACATGAAATCTAAGGTAGTCATATACAGAGATTCAAGAGCAGCAGCGTGGCCCACTCTGGCAATTTCGTCTGGTGTAACCATAAAAGCTATAGTAGTTATAGCTTTCTCTTGAATCATGTCATAGGCTTTCCTACGGGCCTTATCCGAAGAATAGCGCTTGGAATCTTTTACAATCTCCGCAAAGTCTAGCTCTAGAGCGCAACCAGCTACACACAAAGGACCAGCAATAGCCCCATTGCCTGTCTCATCAAACCCAACAATGACTTTAGGATTATGCTTCATTATAAGAGACGTATACTTCTTGTAGCCAGCATACCTCTTTGCCTTATTCATGTTACGTCCTCTATCTCGGGCTCGTACATACTGTTTTTAGGGTTGTTCTCAAAAGCAGATAGGTGCTGCAAGTTATTCTCAACATGAAGTCCCGACACTACGGGCTCTAGTCCTTCGCCCCTCCAATCCCACCTACCTTGAAGAGGAATAATATGGTCTACATGATACCCCTCCGGGCAGGTAACGTAGTAGGATTGGATAGCCTCGAAGTCTGCCCAGGCTGCCGTTCTGCATTTCTTTGCAGCTCTACGTTTAGCATTTCTTGCTCTAGCCCATTCCTTGTTTTCCCTCTGGAAGCGCAAAGATCTTTCCAGCAATACCTCTCTGTTTTCTTCTCTGTATTTCTTGTACTGCTCTTTCCTATGAGTAGTCTTATGTCTCTTCTTTTCAAAAGCCTTTACCTTCTCGGGGTTGTTTACCCTGTACTGCTTGTTCTTTGTCTTTATACTTTCCGCATTCTTTGCATAGTAAGAACGTTTCTTGGCAGAAATTGACTCCCTGTTTGCCTTTGTATACGCCTTATTGCATGCCTTACAGTAATACTGGTTTTTACTGAAGGCATCTAAAGACTTTTCAGTCTTGCATTTGTTGCACCACTTAGTCATGTTACGGGTAATCTATCGGCGTTATATTCCGCCATTCGGCCCGCAAGGAATTGTTTACCATTCTCATACATATATGCCACAAACATGTTTGGTGTCACGTTTGGATCTCCGCCTCTTGTTCCTAGAATAGTACCCACCTGAGCGTACTTTACTTCGGCAATAGTATTATCTACGCGCACTGTCATACGACGAGCATGAGAGTTGGCATCTCGGTAGGAAAGAGGACCAAACCATGGGTCACTCGCATCCTTACGAACCCACCACTCTCTGCGGGGGTCACCGATCAACACCCCAATATTCCTAGGAGGTGAAGGTACCACCACAACTGGTGTCTCTGCCTCTACTCTTATGATCCACCCCAATGTAGCCATGCCTATGCTATTGTCAAGTAGACCTTGAGTGGCAACCTGAAATGGGTCGGCCAGCACACAATTGGCATCTATAAGAACAGTAGACATTATTGTCTAGTAACCTTGACAGAACCTGCGGTAGGTACGTTCTCTTCAATCTTCTGCCCAATAACAGATCCGGCACTTCTAGCGGTCTTAGATACAGTGAGAGGATGAGTGATATCCAGACCTAGAACCTGCCAAATCTCAATAAGCTGAGTAGCCTGGGCTGCTGTTAGGCCCACACCAACACTACCTATGGCTGCTACTACATCTGTAGCTATTTCATCAATAGTCTCTACTACTAGAAGAGTTTCTTGATCCTCGCCTTTTACAGCTCCACCATCATCTACATGGTATTCTGCGGAAATAACACTTCCAACGACTATGCCAGCTATTGCACTTAGGCTTATAAGAGAAGTATAGTGACCACGTTCTACCTCAGTCATATGTAAATATTTGATAGCCCATCCCGATGTTTTGAACGTAGAGTCACCCCAATCCAAATAGGAATCAGTAGTTGTAGCATCTCTAAAGGCTAAAGCAGGAGTCTTACCTGTAAGACCACCTGCGCCCTCTTGATCTAATGTAAGATTAAAAGGTGCTTGAGTTCTGGATTTCTCATAGATAAGCATTTACTTCTTCTTGTTTCTCTAGGAAAGCTTAACACAAGCAATTAACCCGTTTTAAAGACAGAATCAGGTTATCCTGCAGTATTATTCCTGTCTATTTCCTTAGCCTTTGTAGCTCCAAAACAGCCTGCCAAAACAATTGTTGCGAACCTTCTCCGGCAATATTGCAAACCAACGAGAGTTTGCCATCACTTATTGTGATCTCTGAAATCTCCAAACCTAAGGATCTGGAAACAGTTTCTATGATCTGAGATTCAAAATAACGTTGTATTGACGTTTTCATTCGGTTTTATCCCCTATTTTTGAAATTAGAACATCACACTGTGCAATTTTACTACTAAATATTAGTTAAGTTCTTTGTAACTCCGCCTGTACGGCAAAATACATCAGTTCCATCCGTCCAAAATGAACCTACAATTGTGCTAGTAGTTCCGCCTGAGATAAAGCGCAATCCGTTGGTAGTATCCCCAACTTGGAGACTGCCTGCTATCGCGTTGGTTCCAATCCCAAACTGAACAGAGTTGGTTGCACTAGCAGAAATGGTAGCATTGGCCGCATTTCCCCAAGCTAAGGAACCTTGTCCACTTGCGCTGATAAGAGCGGATGTGGCGATACCAAGAGCAAACCCGCCAGCAATAGAACCTGAGTTCGAGGCTAGAATCTGCCCGGTGCTCCCAGATATCCCCACTCCGGTACCCGAGGCAAAAGATCCTGCTCCGCTTGAGACAATCTGGCTGCCCGTCCCCTGAACGGAACCAGAGGCGAATGCACCAGCACTAGTTGCACGAATCTTTGCCCCAGTTACAACAGAACCATGAGCAAACCCGCCTGCTGCGGAACTACTAACCTCAATAAGGCCCCCGCTATCTGCTGCCCCAGCGGCAAATGCGCCTTGAGCACCAGCTTTAATAGTTGTCGTTTGTCCCGAGGTTGCACTGGAGTGGCCTCCGGCGAATGATCCGATGCCAGACGCACTGAGTAAGGCCGTACCTGTAAAAGTGGAGTTTGCTCGCCCAGCAGAAAAAGCGCCAAGACTAGTCGCTTCCAACGTTGAAGTTGCTCCAGAAGCGTTAGCAGTAGCTTGCCATATTGCAACAGAGCCAGGACTAGATGCATTAATAACAGTTGTCCCTAGTACTGTAACGTCACCAAGCGCCATAGCCCCAGCCAATGCTGTTGCGCGAGGAGATATAATCTGGGTCACGTCCTGCAAAGCATCAGAATCCGTGACGGTGATGCCACTGTTCTGAATGCCTTTTGGTCCAGGAGTATCCCCTCTCATTAGACGATTATCTGTTAGCGTTGCTGCGGCTGTAACATCACCAGAACCGCCTAAAGGACTCCAAGTAGTAGACCCATCTGTGTTTTGGTAGAGAGAAGGTGTAGCTGGATCAATGGCCAGAGAACCCTTAGCCGCTGTAACCTGTCCGTCAGGCGGAGCATCTACGCTTATTACTTTTACAGGGGATACATTTGATGTCTGATCTTGTATTTGTATTCCAGCAGTTTTGTTGACAGTACCATCTAAAGATCCATCACTTATAAGATTTAGATTTCCAGTAATAGTGGTGGGTATAGTAACTGTGCCTAATTGTATAGCGGAAGTAGTAGAAACCCCTATATATACCGCCCCGTCACCCCCGCCCCCAGTGGCAACCCCACCCTGGACATAAGTATCACCACCAGCTCCCGTGCTACTATTGACGCCGCCTTGAATAGTCGCAGTGGAAGCCTTAGTCCCCGTAGAACTATTCCCAGCTCTGATGAATATTGACGATATATCTGATAGTATATTTAGATTAGAAGAAGTCGTATGACGAATTTCACTATCTCTAAAATCGGTTGATCCAGACGTTCCTGTATTAGAAATACGAACACCAGTTTGTCCAATACCCGCGAGAGTAATGTTAAGCCCTACTTCGGTAGTAGTGATATTCGTCTTTATTATAGATAAAGGAGTGAGTATAGCCCCAGCATCTCTCCAAATAACAGGATCTGATAAAGGAATATCCACATCATTGTCAGGAGTTCCTGCAGTGATGGCACTGTCTAATGTTGGCGTAGATGAAGCTGTAAGAGTAGATAGCGTAACCGGAATAGCATTGTTTACATCTCTAAAGCGGAGGTCATCTCCATTTCTATCAATATAAACATTTTCATCCCGGTTTGACGCATCCTGGAAATACACACCGGCCGTTTCTAACCCATCTTCCTGTGGAGAAATCTCCGTAGGGATACCCATGGTATCGTCTAAAGGATCCCCTCCCTTTGCGGCTTCCTCATAAATGAGTACTTGAACTCTATCAGTAATAGGCATGGGCTAATTAAGCAACCTTCTTACCAAGGATATTCACATCAACAAATAGATCTGTTGCGTTTACAGCGTATCCAACCATAATAACGGAAACATTACCGGAAGGAACAGAAGTTCCGATACCACCACCGGACTGGAGAAAATAACGATCACCAACGGTTGCAGCTGAGATTACACCAGTTGCTATACCGTGAGATACAACAGTAAGCGTATTACCAGCAGCTGCGGCTGCACTCTCTGCTAAACCAAAAGTTTTCTGAAGTCCAGTAGCCGAAATAGCGGCATTGGACTTAATAACGCGGTCATTAAGTCCTCCCCACTGAACTGCATCACCAATAGCTATAGCTTCGTTAGCGGTGTCTACGTTAGAAACACGGTTAGCATCGCCCGCACCAATAACTTCAAGCTGACCAGAACCATTAATCTGAATGGTAGTAGTATCTACAAGAGCCTGGAGACCAGTAGCCGTAAGCTCAAGACCTGGACTTGCGGTAAGGTCAACCTGAAGATCGCCAGAACCATCAAACTCGATACCACCAGTACCTGCACCTGCTGATGCCAACTTGACATAGACACCAACTGCGTCAATTGCAGTACCACGAGTACCGTCTGCGTCAACACGAAGCTTAGCAGTAGAGAACTCAAGACCAGAAACGGTTGCAAGGTCTACCTTAACAGTAGATCCAGTAATATCAATACCATCGCCGCCAACAAGAGAACCTGGACCAGCGGTCTGAGTGAACTCAAGAGCAGTAGTATCAACAGTGATTGGGTCGTTGGTGATAAGAGTCCAACGAGTATCGGCATAGGCAGTACCTTCCCCGGCCCAAGTGGTCATTCCATCATCAACCTCTGCGTCTGTATCAGCGTCAGTTGTACGAGTAAGCTCGAAAGATGTAGTGGAACCATCGCCTAGAGCAGTAACCTCATAAATACCATTCTGGGAATCATTAGCGTTGCCATTATAGTCAGCAAGCAAAACACGATCACCAACAATAAGCGTTACGCCATCAATGTCATTGAAGGAAGCAGCATTCGTAGGAGCAGTAAGAGTCTTACCAACACCGGCACCAACAGCGGTCCAAGTATTGTCAACTTCTCCGTTAGTACGAACGCGACATGCGGCCTTCCAAGATAAACCGTTAGAAAGGGAATCTACATATGCCTTGGAAGCAGCAGCGGTATTGCCTGATGGTACAGCTGGAAGTCCTGTAAGCTCACCACCACCGGCAACAGTAATGTTACCTGTAGAGGCAATAGCCAAAGAACTTAGAGAAAGATCATCCGCGCCGAGAATAGCCTCGGTTGCGATACCCTCTGCATCAATGTAGAGGAATTTACGTGTAGCCATAGCTTTTATCTCCTAAAGAGAATGGGGGTTAGTAATACTAATTCATAAATGGAAACTAATACTTGCGTTAGTCGTCTATAGACATCAATTTACCACTTATATCGTCATATATCAAGTTTTCGGGGGTGAGATTATACTTTTCTTGTACTTCTTGTCCTATTGCTTCGAACTCTTTAGTAGCCTTAGTTAAGTCTTTCTCCAACTCCTTTTGAAGATCAGCAAGCTCGCGCTCCTTGGCATCATATTCGAGTTTAGCAATACGTAGAGACTGCTCTTGCCACTTTAACTGCAAGCGAAGATTGTATGCTTCCTTCTCAACAATAACTCTCTTGGAAGCTGCTATTTGTCGCTTAGCACGGAACAACTCATACCTAGCAAGGTCACGAGGATCCATGTAATCCCCCTCTTCGTCCTTGACAGGTCCTAGAAGAGAAACATGAATACCCAGCTCCTTCTCAGGGGCCTCTGTCTTCTTCTCTACTGCTGTAGGCTTCTCCTCAGCACTAGTATCTTGTTTTACAACTCGGGGCTTCTTAACGGCAGTCACAATATATCACCTCTTACGACGGTACTTTCTTATGTCTTTGTTGATTAGGCAATACCATAAACTCGTCGTCAGATACGGCAGTGCCCATGATTTGTACGTAGCGAAACCCAGTAAGCGGGTCTCCTAAAGTTTGAGTAAGTTGACTATCTGTGTCTACTAGATATGTCGCTCCAGGAACCAAACCTGAATATACATTTTTAAGAATGCCTAGAATTCTTATAACGCAACGAGTAGCAGTACTCTTGCTTTCGATAATGCCTACTGCGGGCTTGGTGTCATTGTCTATATCTATCTTCTCTACCTGATATAACTCTCCTGCCTTTACGTCTATGATCTTGACACAATCACCAACAGAGTCTGCAGCCTTGCAGATGGCGTCTATAGTGCCTGTAATATCTGCGGTGTCAATTACATCCAGATTACCCGTAAAGGGGTTGAATACATACTTAGAAGGCATTAGGTGCGCGTTACTGTCTCTAGGTTGTTGCTTACATCATACGTTATGGCCAGCACAGCCACAACGGTCCCTGCTGCTCCTCCGGTTTTATAGGTAACGGAAGTAAGCAACGAGCCAGTGTACCCGAGGTTGATGAAATCATAAACCTCTGGAACAAGCTTGTTGAAATCGCGCACAAGCCACGGCGGCGTGCCTTGCTCGGCAGTAACCGAATCGGTAGATGAATCTAAAACGCGACCAATTAAAATGCGTGCCATCTAAACTCTATAAAGTAGGAGGTAAATTATGCAGTGAAGCTTGTCTAGATCGCAATCCTTTGTATCTCAAAGTCCCTCTAACATAGGTTCCTACGTAGTGCATTACTCCGTACTGAAATGTGACCATCTCGGATAATCCTGAGTCATTTTCAGAACTTAACTTACGTGCTTCCCTATCTGCATGCGTAAAACTGAGAGGCCCTTCCAAGGTGGAATCGTCATTGAAGTCTCTTACAAAGTATTCCATGTTGAAGAACCTATACTATTTTACCATGATCGAGGGTATAAAACAAGGGTATTACTTACGCTCCGCTAGGTATTGCTTATGAGGAATCACTTCCCCTGTCTCGGAGATCAAGAATCCCCAATCCTTTACTTTCTTACCAGAACAAAAGATAGTCCAGGCACCATGACCTGTGTCCACTAGACTAATTCTATGAAAGGTTTTGCCACTAAGAAGATTCAATCGTCCAGGTTTAAGATGGCGAGTGTATACATCCCCAGTATTACTCTTTCTCTCCTCAATATAGCCACCAGTGAGTATAACGCTGAATGACCACATCCAAGGATGGTTATGTAGCTCTCTGTCCTGATCCCCTTGGAAGAACTTATGTAGATAGATACCAGGCAGAAGTCCATTGTGCTTGATATAGAACCTAAGCAGATACTCTTCGCCATAGTTTCTCACTACACGACTCCGATGGGGGAACATTTTCACAATATGCCAACATAATTTGTCTATAATATCATTCATTCCTGCACCATTTTGAATATCCCTGACCGAAGGGAAATCTTTTGCGCCCATCCAGTAGCCCTATGTAGTTTCACAGTCCTAGGAAGATCATTCTCCAAGTAGATAGGAATCTGTTTACTCTCAATAATGGGCTCCTCATCCGCACCATTAATGAACTTCCAGATGTTCCTAAGCAGATTAACATAGCTAACTTCTTCAGAAGAGGCAACATTGAAGATGCCATTAGCCTTGCTTTTGAGTAGAATGTCTATGGCCTTTAAAAAGTCATCCTGATGGAGAAAGGAAGTACAGCACCAACTATTTCGGGGATTGATTAGTTTCTACCCTTTTCTAGCTGCTACAATAGAATCATGAATCAAACCCCAAGTGATATCTGGCCCATATACATTGTGGGGACGAACTATTATAGTAGTGGCGTGCTCCCTATCCATAAATATGTGCTCAGCTGCTAGAGCGTATAAGCATCTCGCCCTCCGCTGAGATGTCCATCGTGGGGAAATCCCCACATGGGAATCCTCTCGGGATTCTGAGTCTGCAGAAATGTGGAAATCATTCGTAGACAACAACACTACTGGCTTACCATCTACCAGCATCTTCTGAAGCTCAAGCTGGGCTAGTGGGGGGTGGGTCTCTTCCCCTTCTAAAACGCCTCCAACCAGGCAGAAATCAGGCTCGTCACTGAGAGGCACGAGCGCAAGTCCACGACTAATAAAGTGATCTCTCACCAGTCCCAGAAGAGGATGCGTACCTTCGACAGTAAACTTTGTCCTATTCTTAGTGCTCATTTTCCAAGCTTGTTCTCTTCACATGTGCAATAAAGGAAGATCTTCTTGCACTTTTTGCACTTAGGAAGAGGTTTCTCTTCTTTTACTTCTTTGTCTTTCGTTCCCATAGCTTCTTTGGCTCATTTAGTAGATCATCAAATAGCCTGATATAGGCCGCCTCACCCTGACGGTCAGTAACTCTCATGGGCGAGCTTTTGATAAAGTCAATTTGGTATTTGTTGTTGAGGGAGGTTTCTCGGAGCATTATAAACCAAGGTTGCCTATTCTTCTTGAACACAAGAAGAGTGAGTCTATCATCGGCAGTCTGGCCTTTGGCTTGCTCCCACCAATCCCACACTTTAGTTTGCGGGGCCGTAAGAATCTGATCAAGTGTCCAATCTTCTTGCCACTTCACTTCAACAGAGAAGGGAAAGGCTTCATCAGGAGTTACGATATCTCCCTCCGCATTCCAGTCTTCCCTGAACTTCTTGGTTTTGAAGCCACCCGAACTGGGCGTTCTTGCAAAGTCCGAGCCCCACCATGCCTGCAACTGAGCGCAACCTTGCGACTCTCCCCGACGATCCTTGTCGCGCGAGTTGATTCCAGCCCTCTTAGGTCTGGGTGCTTTAGCCATTAGGTTAGATCGCCTTTACGCTGTAGAACTACAATAAACAGTTCCTGTGACACCGGCGAAAACACAAGGACAAATCCATCAAGATCCCACACAACTGTTGGCATCTCCTTAGCAGTTGGGGGACCAAGCTCGTCCAAAAGAGCCTCTGCTACTAGCTTAGCCTCACTGAAAGGCATAAGAATAGAAGATCCTGTTACGTGACCATCAGCTAGCTCAATAGCAAAGCCCTCATTATCAGAAACGCAGGTGTTGAACTTTTCGCTTACGTCCAACGTGCCGCCAGTCTGACTACACAAAGCAGCAAACTGAGCTGGAGTTTCATCCATCAAGGCACGGAGAAATGTATAGGTTCCCTCATATGGGTTAGCTGCCTTCTCAACCACGGGTGGTGGAGGCGTTGGCGTGGTCTGCTCTACAGTTCCTGCCTTATTGCAACCAAATGCCAGCAGTGCAAGAATCAATACTTTTTTCATTTTATCCCCTTATCCATAAATATTTAGTAGAATGAGACCTATTTCCCTGTCTCTTTCGTCCTTTGATAGTTCATTTAGTTTCTCAAGCTTGGCATAAGCATCCCTAGTATAGCCAGTTCTATTATGCTGCTCCCAAATCTTATATACCCATTCCTGCACCCAGAACTCCTCTAATATAGTGCAATCAATGTCTGTGTGCAAAAGTTTAGTATATGCCTTCTCCAGCCCACACATATGCCCAAGGTTTCTGCGTAACAGGGCTGTGGCAACATTCTTTACTACTGGAACTTTGCCCTTTCCCGCCATCCTCTTTCGTTCTTTCTTTACAGACTCAATAAGGGGAATGGCACGTTTGTTTAGGTTACACTTCTGTGTTCCCGCGTGCATACGTAATCCTAAAGGGGTGAAATAGCCCCCGCACTCTGTGCAGACTACGGCTGATGTTCGGGCTCTAATCGTCATCAGATTTCCGCTCGTGGGCCGCACGCTCACTTGGCCGAAATACGGTATCATATTCTCCATACTTTTCTAGCCATCCTCTCCGTATTCTTTTATAGATGGTAAAGGCACTTACAGGACTTTGCGCGGCCCATTGAGAGACGGTCTTAGTAACTCCATCGATCTCAAGCATAACATTGTCAGATTTATTGAGCACCTGTAATTCGCGGGATAACCACTTTACATTCCCAGGTTCGTAGCCCTTATTATAGTCTATTCTTTCAATAGTATCGTCTATGTTAGGTCTTGGCCCAACCATCATGTAGAAAGCTTCAAAGCTGTAACGCCACATAGGGCAGACTTCAATTCCTCTTCCCCCATAACGCGCATAGTCTTTGTTGTTGGGATTATGACATCGCTGGTTCATATGAACCCAAGTATTGTATTCGGGGCTATTAGACATACCATGGGTCTCTCTACGCCCCCTAGTGGCGCATCCCTTGCACATCTTGCTGCGCCCGGAAGTCAGGTTGTAACCTGGAATGAACCTAGAAGTCTTGCCACACCCCACACAGACACAATAGAACTTGCGGCCATGGTCTTCTAACACTAACCACGAACCGTAAGTTTCTCCTACTTTTACTTTGCTCTTTTTAGTCAAAATCTAATTCTAGTATTTCTAATCCATCCAAGACTGAGAAATCCACTGAAACCTCAGGGGTGGCATCCACTAACACACGGAACAGTTCCTGTGTGTCATAAAGAGCTTCTGAGATAGCAGCATCAGTTATTTGGCCTGGATTTACCTCTGTCAGAGCATAAAACCATCCCTCGAACTCTACTAGTTCCGCAAATTCTTCTCTTGTCATTTGCTCTTGTTTTCAATATCATTGAGGGCAGCAATATCTGCCATGGTTGCGGTTTGAACAGTAGGCATATGTTCCTCTGCATGCTTAGTGGCGAGTTCCTGGAGCCTCTTGGAAGCAAGCTCAGGTGGAAGTTCGATAAGACGGATATCAAATGTATGAGCCACCTTATCGAAATAAGTCTGTACTTCATAGTTAATGTTAAAGAAGCGCTGAAAACGTTCCGACGCAGAGAGTTGCCTCATTATCTCAGACAAATACATCCTTTGCGCTGCTTCTTGTTGTTCTTCCGTAATCTCTTCATCAATGGTGTTTTCAACTGCTTCTTGCTTTTCTGTTTCTTCAGTCATTAGTTTCCTCGTCATCGAAAATAGGATGAGATACAATCTCAAGAGGCTCTCTTCTAGTGCAGCGGCTCCTGCTGCTTCTTCCACTGCGTTATGTAGCATATTAGTTGCAACTTCAGTCATATGTTCCCTGAATACTCCAAGAAACATTGTGCCCAACATCCAAGATAGGTGAGATACAGCTAGGGCAAGGACAGCAGTCCTTAGCTCCAAGTCTGAAAATAGACAGAAGAAAGACAACGCAAGACCCAACCACGAGATGATTCTCGCCGTGAATGCTGCATAGAACAATTGTTTCAAACTCATTTCGTACCCCCTCCAAGGGCCAATTCTACTACATCAAGATTTTTGTATAGGTCAGGAAGAGTTCCCTCATTCTGAATAACAGCATCAAATAGATCATCAGAAAAGGTAGCCTGTTCTGCCTCAGAAGCATGACCAGCGATGCCAAGCTTCTTGGCTTTCTTGTCGGCCGACTCACGGCAAACTCGAATAAGCTTACCTCCAGCAGTGTGTATAGCATCTAGCTCGTTCTTGAAACGAACATCAGAGACTACAACACCGTTTGGGATTACCATAGTCTTATTAGCAGAAATTCCCTCTTCGCGGGAATAGTCATGCCCTTGCAGGACCTTAGTAGCCGTGCTAATGAGTTCATTAATCCAGATATCTTCATCAACCTCTTGTCGGCCCCACTCTGTACCAAGGCTCTGGAGCATGATTCGGGGACTTAGTTGAGGATAATGATGCCCAAGAGAAGCAAACCAGAAGTATAAAACCTCTAGTGCTTTATCCTGCTTATCGGCGTCAACCAAGCTAGCAACCCATTCAGGGCCATAGCTAACTAGACGCGAAGCTGCATCAGCCCAACCTGGATCGCACGCCCTACGAACAGCGCCTATTTTGCACCCAGGAGAGAAATCAACTCCATTGGAACGAATATTGCACTCGATGAAGGTAGGGTCAAAGGTGTTTCTAGCTGACGATGGACCCCAAAGCTGAATAGGATCGAAACCGAACACATTGTAGCCAAATCTTTTCAAAGGGTCAGCGAGGGAAAGCTGAGTATAGCCATGCTTATTTACAAAGCGTCCAGCTACCTCATCTTTTCCAGCGCCAGCATGGCCAGTAATACCTATTATGTGCATCAATCTTCTCCTAGGTCAAGTGACTCAAGAAAGTCTGGATCGAGTTCAAAGCTTTCTTCAGTCTCTGTTTCATCGCCTTCACCAAACATGGCTTGTTCAAGTAGATTAGCGGCAAGATTCCCTACAGAAACTAGATATTCAGTATCACCTGTCTCTGGCGGCAATACCTGAAGATCTAAGAAACCATCTTCGCTGTCCTTGCGAACTATTACTGCTACAGCATCTTTTGGAATGGTTCTAGACATTACACGAGTCCATATCTCTTGGCCTCTTCAAGCTTTACTTTATAGTAAGACTCCTTAACCAAGTTTCTCGCTATACAAGATAGATCCAATCTTTCATTTGTCAAGTAGGCTACTCGGTCCAATTGTACTTTGATTTCAAGCGAGTCCGAGGTCAAATACTCCTTACGGATTAGAGCCAACATAGCTCCGACAGCGTTATTTGACAATTCGTCAAAATCACCATTTGCCTTGCGCTTCAAAAGAACATTGACCTTATCCAGGCACTGCCCAATCTCGCCCTGATGACGGCTGGAACGCTGCTGAATGGCTTCGATTATTTCTCTTCCACTCAATACAAACTCCTGAGTGGTATCTCTTACACTAGGGACTGCCATATTACTTCTCCAAAGAACTGATTCCGTTTTGCTTCACCATTGTAAGCCTTTTTGGGAATAGCTGTTTAAAATGGTCTTGGTGCGTAATTACATACACAGTATTATACTTTTCCTTCTGCTGGTTCAATAATGTCACTATAGCCTCTGTGCCAGATTCGTCAATAGACTCAAATGGTTCATCCAAGAATCTAAAGGGAATAGTCTTCTCAGCTCGAAGGGAGGCTAGCTCACCAAGGGCCATAGCAATGACGAGGTTGGCCCGTGCGCTCCCCAGAAGAGTTAGAGGCATAGGAGCCTCCTCCATGTTTCTGGGATACTTCAATATTAAACCTTTCTTTAATCTTACCACTCTTTAGAGTATCGCGAGTGTGAAAGATAATATTCATCTCTCCATCCGTCACCAAGTCGGAATACTTCTTGGCGAACCGATTAAGAATGGGAGTGACGTGCTCCAACATAAAACTTCTAATACCAGAAGGAGAAAAACTCTTAACCCAGAAGTCTAAAATCTCTGCTTGCTTCACAAGCGCAGCATATTCTAAGACCAGTCTCTCGTGTGTCTCGTTTCTCTCCTTGGCCTTCTCCCGTTCTTTATCAAGCAGGCTGGTAAAAGGATTGGTCTCTGACTCTAGCTCTGCTAGACGAGCTGAAAGCGTCAATATCCTATTCTGAATATTAGCAGTCTGAGTCTTGGCCTCCTTGACCTTCCCCAACTCAAGTTCAACCTTAGCCAGCTTAGCATGGAGATTAGCAACTTGGATAGTAGCCGGACCTAAAAGCTTGTCTAGTTCGTCCTTCTCTTTCTGCCATGCCTCTCTGGTCAGATTGGTGCTCTTCTCAATAGTATCCACCTTGATCATAAGGGGACGTTCTTCCCTTCTGATCTTCTCTCTAATCGTCTCTCGATGTTCTTGAGTGATAACCTGTCCGCATTCTTGACACCGCTCTGCAGCAATGTATGCGCGGCTCTGCTTCTTGGAAATAAGAGCTTCTAGTTTGGTAGCTACAACAATCTTGTCCTCATTTAACTGACGAATCTTGTCAGTGTAGTGAAGATCTACCTTGTTATAATCTTGCCTGATTAGCCTCTCTACTTCTTCAGCTTCGCCAACAGACTGTAAAAGCTCTCCCTTCTGTAGTATTAGATCTGCTTCAGCCGCAACCTTATTGTCCCAGCCAGACTTGTCTGTCTCTAAAGAAGAGAGTCTAGCTTTAGCCTCTTCCACCCTATCTAGGCGAGAACTAGCATAATCTTGTTCCTTGGCATTTAGATCAGAGATACGTTCATCATCTTCTTGGATAATCTTTTGCAGATCCGTAAGCGTATTTAGCTCAATCTCTACCTGCTTGAAACATTCCCGATAGCGCCTACGAGCTACTTCCGAAGCCTTACTAAGTGTCTCCGTGCGAAGAAGGCTCTCCAGAATAAGTTTTACCTGGGCATCAGTCATGGTAGCTACATTAACTCCAGCCCCCGGCATCATGGCACAAAAAGTGATGAAGTCTAATCCCAAGATCTCCTGAATAGCTTCCTATGTAGCCGCTATAGAGGCTCCCGAAACGTCTTTGCCCTGGCACCTAAGGATCAAGTCATTTGCTTTGCGATCCTTATCAGCCTTGTTCCTCCGGTAGCGGGTCACTTCATATTCTTTGTCATCATCAGTAAAGGACACAGTTACAGCACAGTTCTTACCAACCTTCTTGTTGACAATCTCGTCTGATCCAAACCCTCTGACAGTATTCCCCCACAAAGCCCACGTAAACGCATCCAAAGGAAGAGACTTTCCTGCGCCATTGCTATCAGCACGTTGAGCATCCTCGTTTCTTCCCAGGATGAGGGCTAGACCTTGGTCGGCTAAGGGAAGTTCGAGTTCCCCTATTGAACCAAAGTTAGCTATTCTTAGACTTCCGAACTGCACGTTTCTTAGTCGCTTTCTTCTTAGCAGGAGCCTTCTTCTTAACAAGGGCCTTCTTTTTGGACTTCTCTTTCATTCCAGCTTCCACAGGCTCTGTTGCTTCAATTCCTGACACAATAAGAGTCATAGAACCCTTATAGGTGCCTGCCGACAAACAAGCAGAGTCCTCTTGTCGAAGATTGTCAAGAATAAGCTTAGATACAACCTCTGAAATATGAACAGTCGGTATGTCTCCTTGCTCCTCTATATGGAATGTTACGTCAGCATTCACATGAATGTGATTGCTGGCAATAAGCATAGTAATGCCATTTGTTTTTGTCTCACTCATATTCCTACCTCTTTTAGGATATCTTTACCTGTAGAGAGGACTGCCTCTTTATTCAGCTCCTCTGGCAATCTACTGTCTACCCATTGATCAATTACAGCAACTGGACTCAGTTGTGTAGTGTCTAATGTAAACTCTGTTTCTTCATCTGCAATCTCATAGACGATCTCAAGGTGCGCAACTTCCCATCTCTTTCTTAAGGCCTCTCTATCGATGTTCATGTCTTTAGTGATATTGCGGACGAAATCGTTGGCCTTCATCATAGAAAGCACGCCCCTAGAAGTCTTGCCGTCCCTTGTTACTACAAATTCTGGAGCCATAGTCTGCAACTGCTGAAAGTCTACTTTGTTACCTTTCATGGTAACGTGTAAATAGCCTCGGGAACCATAAGCATCCCCCCAATTATGCTGGTGGGTAGCTCCGACATACCAGCCATTAGCGAACAGCTGCTGGTGCTCGTGGAAGTGCCCAAAGAAACAAGCAGCAAACTTGCGATTAGGAACATCTTCAACACGGACATCAGAATCATGTACTAGTACATAATCGCTCCCGACCTTAGCGCCCTGCATACCCAAATGGGCGAACAGAATGCTAGGTTTCGCTGACATCTCAGCTAGTTTTCCTGCTGCCTCTAGAGCATTTTTAGCTTCGCTTAGGCTCTCTTTATAGGGAACAAATACAAAGTTAGCATCTTCAACCTCTTGGCTTTCAGCTAGACGGTCGTAGACATGGATATAATCACTGAGTTCTCCTAACCCAATGAGACTGTGTACATGGCCTTGTCTATCCCCCATATCATGGTTCCCAGGAAGCATATGCAGGTGAATATCCTCGTCCACAAACTTGTGTAGACGATCGATAACTACATATCGTACATCGGTGGGCACCGATGCCCTGCGATGAAACAAATCACCGCAGAACACCACATGCTTTATATCCTTTACTTTTGCGTAAGCCAATATCTCATCTAGAACCGCCGCACTATCAGCAAGTCTGGAGTTATATAGCCCCAGCATATCCGGGATGGTAGTCCGCGTTGCTCCATACTTAAAGTTATGCGCATGGAAGTCGCTGAATACCAAAAACTCAAAAGGCTTAGACATGCTTAACGCAGATTATCTCTTCAATCTGCCTCATAGCTTCTGGAGTCTGATTCAACCAGGCAATAGTTGCGTCTCGTCCCTGACCTACATTATCACCATCATAGGCGTACCAGGCACCCTTCTTATCTATGGCTCCAATCTCTACAGCTACATCAAGAACCTCACCAGCGCGGTTTATACCTTGCCCATGAAGTACATCAAACTCACACTGACGAGCAGGTGGAGCAACTTTGTTCTTGACTACCTTGCAACGGGTGCGATGACCCATGTGCTTATCAGCTTTCTTTATTGCACCAATCTTGGCGATCTGTACTCTCTGTGACGCGTAGAAAGGCAAAGCCTTACCACCAGAGGTAACTTCGGGATTGCCGAACATTACACCAATCTTCATACGAACCTGATTGATAAATACCAACGTAGTCTTAGAATCTGCTACAGGACCAGCCAACTTACGAAGTGCCTGACTCATCATACGAGCTTGCGCTCCAACATGATGATCTCCTACTTCCCCATCTAGTTCCTTTTGAGGAACTAGGGCGGCTACAGAATCAATGACTACAAGATCAAAGGCATTAGACTCAATCAACTCACGAGCAATATTGAGCGCCTGCTCACCACTACTTGGCTGCGACAGAGTTAGGTCGTCCATATTGACACCAATAGCTTCGGCGTACACAGGGTCTAGAGCATGCTCAGCATCAATGAACGCTGCCAAACCTCCAGCCTTTTGAACCTCTGCAATAGCGTGCAAGGTGAGAGTGGTCTTACCACTAGCTTCCTTGCCATAGATCTCTACAATGCGTCCACGAGCCCAGCCACCACCAAGGGCAACATCTAGGCCCAATGAGCCTGAAGAAACTGTCTCAACCTTTATGCTACCCATCTGTGAATAAACATTCACCGTGTTTTCACCGTGATCTTTGTTGAGCTTCTTAAGAATGGCCTCACGGGCCTTTAACTTTGCTTCTTTATCGTTTAGTTTACTCATAATATCCTCCCAATAAAAGCAGCACAGAGGGCCGTCTCTCTTCTCCCCCAGAATGAGACGACGGCCCTCCTACTGCCCCCACTTAGCTACTAAGGCCCTAACGCATTAGCTCTTCGAGATCACTCGACGAGGAGTCAGCGGCTTCTGCTCCGACCGAACTAGGAGCAGGCAGACTAGGTGAGTCGTTACCGGGTAGGGCAGCAACGAAATCTGCTGCACGGCCATTATCGAGGAGCTTAACAAGCCCATCGAAATCCATCGTAAAGCCAACCGCATCTAGTGCTGGCAATTCGAGGGTGTCCCCAAATCCCGTGTCAGAAGGATCCAGATCAGGATACACTTCATAGCGAGTCTTGAGACGATCCATATTCGGGATCTTTTTGATGCGGATACCACGTCCCTCGTGAAGATCAGTGATGTCCTTGCCCGAGGAGTGAATGATACCAAGGATTTGATCGAAGATCGTGATTGGACACGCATAGATCTGGATCTTTGGATCGCCCGCACCAAAGGGGCACTCAGCGTCTGGGCGAGCTTGCTTAAAATCAGCTACATCAGACGCCGTGTATATCGGGTCTTTCTCGACCACTACGTTCAGAAAGAACGTCTTCTTTGCACGAAGATCCTTAGCGAGCTTCTGTGCTTCTACGTTGGACTTGTCTGCACGGAGTGCCTGGACCACATCACAGATGGGGCAGTCGCCCTCAAGGTCTGGCGTTTCCTTAGGACACAGAACAGGTCCCTTCTGGTCGTCACTAACATTCCAATGCTGTGCGACCTCTCTCCAGAACTGACCACCAAGGCCGTTCTTCCACTGAGGCATCACTCGGACGTTATTCTCGCCGTTCTCAGGTCGCCAGAAGCGAGCCGACGAACGAGAGCCACCACGACTGAGCTGCTCCTCATTCTTTTGTTTTTGTTGTGCTACAAGATCGAATATTCCCATTTTATTTGTTTCCTTTATATACAGTTTGTTTTAGGGTTAGATCACTTTGCCCCTCAGCGCGGTATGTTGCTCCTAACTGGATTAGCATATCGCGTCTGTGAATCATAGCGTCTTTCGCAGCCTTTAGCAAGCCAGTATTACGCTTTGCATCTAAATATCCCCCCGAAGCTTTCACATAGGCTGAATCTGTAATGACAGTATTTTCGACCATCTTTTCTGTCATCTTGACCCCAGCTGCCTTGCCATTAGTGCGATGCAGATGGTCCAGCCTCGCATAAGTTCGTGGTAACTCTTCTTTGAGTCTAGCCTCATTGTCTAGAGCCAGTTCATAGGCGGTAGCATACCAGGCGAATAGCTGGCTATGCTCCATGAAACTCTCATTGATATGCTTGCTCTTGAGATCTGTGTGCTCGGTTAGATGATTCGGAAAAGTATTATCTCCAATCCTGAACACATCAAATAGTTCTAGTTCTTTGTCTTCTTCACTCATTGTCATCCTCTTCTTCCCAGCCCTCAAACAAATTAGCCGGAACTATCCATACTTCTTTTTCAGCATCAACAGTTCCGTTACCAGATAGATATACAGGCTTGTATTTTGCAATTGCAAACTTGTCCCCTCTTTTGGTTACTGCAAAGTGCTTATTATCTTCACTCATGCTGCTAGTCCCTTCTTTGCGGCCCAACTAGTGGTTGAGTATGCGAATTCTACTTTCAAGGGAACCAAGAAGTCGAAATCTTCCATCACATCCCTCTTCTTATTGAGCAAATCTAGCTCGTCCTTATGAATATAAGACTGAATCTCGTCATGCACAAGGTTTACAATCATAGAATTTGTATTTTTGAACACTTCCTCGTGAACCCTGACCGTTGCGAACTTGAAAATGTCCGCAGCTGTAGACTGGACAACGAAGTTACCAGCCTGACGCTCAGCACGTCCACTCATCCATCCATATTCTTTCCCAAGGATCTTATAAGCATTGATATGAGGCAGATGGCGAATCCTGCCGAAATGGTTAGGTATTTCAGCCTTGTTACGGGCGATGCGCGAACACTTGTTCACAAAACGTTTGACACCACGATATTTCCTAAAGTATTGGTCAATAAACTCTTGACAAGCTGCGATCCACTCACTATCTGGAGCATCCTTGTAGCGGTCTGGACGATCAATTTGAGTGGAAAGGCCAAGTGCTCCTACTCCATAGATAATGCCAAAGTTGATGGTATTATGGGTTATAAACCCGTTTGCACGATACAGGTGAGAATCAGAATTTACTTCAATATCTACGCAAGGAAGATTTCCCGCAGGCAGTATGGCGAGAACTCTGCAGGGTTTTCTAAATTTAGACACACCGTATTTATGCTCAGGTAGCCTGTTTCGTTTTCCGGTGTGACGTAAATATCTCCTAAAGTAGCCACCATCTGCCTTTAGTAGCCTAATTCTATAGTAGTTCTTGTCATACTCTTTGTTATAGGACAACTCCTGTGTAAACTTCAAACCCAGATAAGAAAGACAGGAACACATATGCCCAGCCAATACAGCGCTACAGGTCGTAAAAGACAGTATGCCTTCCTTGCTCACAGTACCGTCCGTATCTATAAGACCCGCAATAAACTCTGAAATAAACTCTTTGCCCCCACTCAAAACCCAAGAAGGTATTCTAAAAGACTTTTGTGAAGAAGATTTTAGTTCTCTTGTGGTGTCAACCAACTTAAGAGCCTCGAAAAACCTAAGAACTGATCTGCTACCTAGATATATAGATTTATCACGACATACAGGTCTCAAGTCCGCTTTCTGTATTTCATTGAATAATATTCTTTGCCATTCTTGAAAACTTATAGAAATTGTACCTTGTTTTTTGATATCTCCATGAGTTATACACACTGTATGTGCCCCGCAAACGCTTCCATCTCCCATAAATGCGCCCGCAATATATGCCATTTGACCAGTGGCATTGTACTCGCACTCTGGAGCATCTTTATAAGGTCTGTAGATAACTCCTACTGTTTTTGGCGCATTTTCCACTTCTGGCGAATAGAACTCCGGGTTTGGAAGCTCTGTGGTAACTTTCAATTCTTCCGCCCTAACTTGTCTAGTATCACTTAGCACAAACTTATGGTTTTTACTACAAGTCAATGTTCCTCTATTGGTTACGACATGCAACAAATCTTTGGTGCCACCATTATAGGTTTGGGTAATATCTACAAATTGATTATTTTCATCTAAAACTTGTTGAGGGGAAGACACCGACCCAAAAGAGTCTTTTTCTTCTGGGAAAGATAATAGTTGATCTAGCCTCCTCAATCCATTGCTCGTATTTATAATGGTGGAGGGATGAACACACTTTGCCACAGATCGTAATTCTTTATACTTCTTGTACATCTCGTGCTCATCATTTCCGAGCACCTTGATCAGCTCATCATAAGGAATAGCGAACATCTCGCAAGCAGTACGAGAATGAATGTCCTGCCCCTTACTGTAGGCATCCAGCATAATAGGATCTTCAGAGAAATGGGCGGTTAGTCTGACTTCAACCTGGGAATAGTCAGCAAACACAAAGTAATGGTTATCTGGGCAAATGAAAGCTTTACGGATACGAGTATCGTTTCGTGGTATATTCTGGACGTTGGGATCACGGCAGCTCATTCGACCTGTGGATACGTTCTGGTTGAAACTCATGTGAATGTAGTCATTCTCAACCAAGTCCTGAATCCCAATGGCGTATGTGTTCATGATCTTCTGGGATTCACGAAGAGTAAGAATATCCTTCACACCAGCATGGTCTTTAGCAAGAGACTTCAAGACCTTCTTATCGGTAGCAAACCTACCGGAAGCTGTAGTCTTGGTTAGCGGGACTCCCTTCTCGATAAGAGCTTCTGCCAGCTGAGTAGTTGAGCCAAGATTGAACTGCTTACCAAAGAATTTGTAAATCCTATTCTCGGTCTCCTTACATTCTTGTGCAAGCTCGTTCTCCAATACCTTCAGGTAAGGAACGTCAATAAGGGCTCCATGCTCCTCAATCTCTAGTAGGGCCTTGCAAAGCTTTAGCTCATTGAGATACACCTTAGCGATATCAGAATTCATATCTAACTTATCCATGACATGTTCATACAGGGCGTAGGTCAGGAAGGTATCAATGGCGGCGTACTCAGTCATCATCTCGATCGGCACGTATCCATAGTGAATATCCTCTTTACCAACCTTATTATCTATATGCCCCGCTAACTCATTAGCAATAATCCAGTTCTTCAAAACCGAACGCTTCTTGTCCTGGTGCTCCAAACTCGTCTGAAGCTCATCAGCGCGTGACATTACTAGGCTCTTGAAATATTCGCGTCTAGCCTTAGCCTCCGCAATACGCCACGCACCTAGCTTCTTCTCGTTAGCAGCAGCCTCGGGGCCAAACAGGCCCTTGTGTCTATGCTTCATATCATCTGTCCACCCAGAAGAGATTACCTTAAGGGCGGCTGGAGCATTCTCATCATATAGGTGCCACAGGAAGGTTGTGTCGTGGAAGGGCGTCTTGATCTCAATGTCGTCAGCTTTGTAGAAGTGCATATCGAACTTGGCATTGTGTAAAATAATAAATACATCATTCTGAGAGAAGAACTCCTGAAGCTGTGGACGTATCATGTTCATATCTAGCTGGGATGGTTGTGTTCCCCCTAGCCTAGAGTCAGAGTGACGAACCGGAACGTAGAAATGCTCCTTTTGCCATCCGAAGGACATACCCACAATCTTATTGCCCTGATAATAGCGAAACCCATCCGTCTCAGTATCGCACGCAACGAGCTTCTTACTCATCAAGTACTCATAGAACGCCTCCCACTCGTGCGGAGTGTGGACGAGAAACAGCTTGGACCCCTCAAGACCCTCTCTGTATCCAATGGGGACCTGGTTTACCAGATCGTATTTTCAACCCTCAAGCATTACTTATCGTCGTACCACTTCTTGAATTCTTTCACAAGTTTTAGACCCAGATAGGCCAAGCCTCCACTTGTTCCGATCAAAACAACTATTCCTAACCATGTATGGTTCATTTCTTGTTTGCCTTTACTTTAGCTCTCTGCTTTTCTTTCCACTCAGGAATCGCTTTCTTCTGAGTATGCTGAAAGGAGCGCTTCTTCAAAATCTCTTTCTTACCTGCAGCATCGGCCATTGAGTAAATACCCAACGCTGGGGAAGAGATACCATCTATCTCACAGTTATTTCCCCCACACTCCGGGCACTCAACTTAGTCTTCTTGGCCCCTCTTATGGAGTTCCTCGAAAACGTGGCTGCAATCATTACACCTAAAATCTTTTACTATCCAACCCATTATTGATGCAATCCCCACATTGCTCTGGTCTGCGCAATCAAAGCGTCTATATCATGCGTACTGGTCATCTTAGCACGGTGAACAAGAGGAGCACACTTTTTTAGGCTCCCCTTTGGAATCTCGTAAACATCTACGCCCCCACTCATAAGAGGAGTAGTGTAAACCACGGAAATATCAACCCAAGTATGCTTAGCTTCAGAGTTAGTCCAAATACGGAACGCATGGTTCCCTCGAACATAATAGCAATGGTAGCTCTTAGTAACAGACCAACATGGATCGCTCCCAAACTGCTCTATAAATGTCTTATCGTCCTTGTACTTCCAGCGTTTGGGCAGAACTGGACCAGGCAAGGCGGAACGAGCCCTTGTGGCAATATCATCACAAAGACGGCCAAGATTTAGATGGCCAATACGATCATACTTCTTGAATGTCTCACGTACTTCTTTCATGCGCCAGTGCTCCCAAAGCCCCCTTCTCCTCTATCAGTTTGTTCGTCACTGAACTGGTCTACTTCGACGCAGACAAAGGGAAGGACTTTTTGAATGAATAGTTGGCCAATACGATCGCCAACCCGCACCGTGAACAAGTCTTCTGACGTGTTATGCAGTATTACTTTTAGCTCGCCTCGGTAGCCAGCATCAACTATACCTGGAGCATTGAGAACAAAAACACCATTACGGGAAGCAAGGCCAGAGCGGGAGCATACTAATCCAGCGTACCCTTTAGGCAGAGCAATATTATAGCCTGTAGTAATCGCTACGGTCTCTTCTGGGGAAATGTCCCAATGCTGAGCTGAATATAAGTCGAAGCAAGCATCGTCCGAGTGTGCTCTGTTCGGGAGCTTTGCCTCAAATAGGAGCTTCTTCAGCTCCACAACACCACCTAAAGTGGCGCTATCGTATCCCCATTGCATAATATCTTATCCGTTTAGTATATTATATGTTGAAATCCAAAGATACTTGTTTGTAAACGAGAAACCAGATGTACTTATCAAGTCTACTTTCTTGATCTCAGCAAGTATTTCCCGACTATCGGGAGCTACCAACCATATAAGCACACTTGTTGCTTCTGTCAACTCATCTTCGAATATTTGTTTTAGTTGTTCTGCAGTAATTTCAGTTTGTTCGCCTAGTATTACTAATGTTGGTTTGTGGGACAAGCCCTCGACAAAGTCATCTATATTGATGGCTTTGCGAATAGTCGTGTAGGGACATCTTTTTCCAAGGGCTCTAACCCTCTTGAAACTATCATCCCATACCAGAATGTCTAACTTAGTTGCCACGTTGCAAACTCCAGGGAATTTACGTCAATCAGCTTTTGCGTTAGCATGTCTTTGAGAAGCAAAGCGCCTGCTTCCCAGTTCAACGTATCCCCAGAGTCTTTGTCAGCTGGCCACTGAGATAAATCAGGGACTAGCACATCGTCAAAATGAAGCTTGAGAGTTTCGATAGCTTTGAGCATCTCCTTCTTAGCATCTTTCTTATCCCAGAACAATACAACCTCAGTAACGCCCCAATGCTTCAATAGTTCAATCTGGTCATAAGATATCTTCTTACCTAGTGTAGCATATGAGTTGAACCCATGTCTACGTACTGCGAGAGAATCTATAAGTCCCTCAACAATAATACCCATATCACCGTGGCAAGGCACATAAGGCCATAAAGTTCGAGAAGCCTCAGAGTCTGGTGCATTGAAATACTTAGGGGGTCTGTCATCTGTAGCTCGTGCTAACCAAGACACTAAATCATTGTCTCCTCCGTATACCGGGAACAACACTCTACGTCCAATATTCCCTCGAATCTTATTATTGGCATCCTTGATAAATAAATGTTCAGCAGGGACATAGTGTGACTTGACGGCGGTGATTTCCCCCTCGGTAAAGCCTCGCTTAAGTAGATAATCCCAAAATGGCTTTTGTTCCGGATCATCCTTGTCTGTTAGAGGCATTGAGCCTTGGGGCATAGCTCGAATCGTTTTGATTTTCCTGGATGCATTAGGCACGTCTTCATCTACATAAATCCCAGTTTTGCATGCCTCTATGATGCTCTCCCATGAGGGAGCTATCTCGGCATACTCCCTAGCCAGCCGCATCATGGCTTGGGCTCTTGTTATTCCTTCAAATTGAGATACGAAATCGAATACATCGAAGTTTCCGTTATTGAAATCACATTTGAAGCAATTAAACCTTTTTGTGTCGTTGTTGACGTATAGCTTGTAGCTGCGGTCCAAGCAGTTAGGGCAACAAACCCGCAACTCACCGTTGCCCGAGTATTTTACAGGTACGGTACTATCCAGGTAGTCCTGGTAGTCAAATTCCTTGCGGATCTTACGGAGTACGCGGAGATTATCCAAAGCCAACGTCTTTTTCCTCTAGGTAAATCCAAATGTACTTGAAATCATCGAATCGCCAGGGTAAGTAACTAAACGAAAAGTAGGGCACCCACATACGGAGGGAGAGTAGTAGGTATCTACGCTTCCCTCGCTTGGTGTAACCGCCCCCCAGACTAATCCGGTTGGATTTCCTACCCATGATCTCGTGGCCCCACTCTTTACTAAAATACATTAGAAAAAACGAATCTTTCTCTTCTTGACTACGCATTCCCATTGAGTGAGATTGAGTCTATTAGCCAGTTTTTCGGCTCTTTTACGGAAGAAAAAGGTCCCTAAGACTCCCCTAGCCATGGGGTCATCATCGTAGGAATATACTTGATAAATATACATTATTTCTCTATATCTCGAAGCTCTACTTCTTCTTCAAGCTGCTTTTGTGCAGCTTTTAGAATGCGCGCAACGACCTTCTTGGGCACGTTCCAGCCCTCAACTTGGACATTGAGACGGTTTATTTCCCACTTAGGCATCTTCTTTTAACAATATATCGGAAAGGGCCACTAGGCGTTGTCCAAGCTTTTTAGCATAGTCAGGAGGTAGCTTAATTTCACTAAATCCACCATCTTTTTGCTTAGTCCTAAAAGTAACGCAGCTATCAGCCACACCTAGGGTGATAGTCGCAGTAGTATCGCTCTTGTGTATATACATAATCATCTCCTAGGAACTATATAAGGCGACATCTCCAGGATGTAAAGGGGTATAATGGCATCACAGCGAATACATTTGCCTTTTTTCGGTGTGGCATGTGTATTCCAGTTCCCTACAGCTTGCACAGCACGGTATGCTACCTCTCCCTCACTATTGATTCCAGAAAAAACCCAGCGAACGGTAGAATGCGTATATTGAACCTTTACTCCGTCATAACTACCACACCCAGGACAAGATACAGCACCCTTAGGGACCATCTCACTAGCTTGCTCAGCTACACGTATACATTTGGCACAAATAGCTTTAGCTGTCTCGTGGGCTAGGATCACTGGGCGTTCCTTGCTCGCTTTGTTTGAGCAAAAGCTGCAAGTCAGGCTGTCCTTGTGGAGACTCATAGTCTCCGGTGTCTTTACTTTCATCCTCTCCCTCTTCTTCCACCTTAGTATCGTGGTAAAACGTCATATATGAATAATTAGTTTCAAGCGAAACCGTTCTGCCATAGGGACCATTACGATTCTTAGCAATAAACAAGCGCATTAGTTCGTCTTCACGCTCATCTTTGGTCTGAGCCATCATAAGAACCATGTCTGCGTTGTATAATTTGCCAACATAACCTGCAATACCTGCTTCATCTGGAGTCTCAGCCACCATGCCAGAGCGGTTTAGCTGAGTAGCGGTCCACACAGCTACGTCCATCTCTGCGGCAAAGCCTACCACGGCCTTAGTAATGGCATCAATCTCTGCATGCTCAGAATGGTAGGTTCTGTGGGGACACATAAGGTCAAGATAATCTAAAATGATAAGATCGGGAACTAAACCTCCCTGAGAAATAGTCCTGAAGAAGTCTCGAATAGTGTGAATGGTAGCCGTATCGGCGGGATAGTGTTGAATGATGAGAGACTTACCGTAAGTAGCCTTGTACTTCGTAAGGCTCTCAATAACCTCTTCCTGATACTGGTTTAGCTCCTGAGGCTTGACATGAGCGAACATGGAATCAAAGCGATCTGAGATATCCATTTGACTAAGCTCGAAAGTAATATAAGCAACTTTCTTGTTTAACATGAGCGCTGTGCGAGCTAACCACTGTAAGAAGATAGACTTACCACGGCCTGTTCCACCAACGATTAGTCCCATTTGACCAGTCTTGATACCCCCATAAGTGAGATCATCTAGCTCAGGAATGCCTGTAGGAATCTTCTTGTGATTATGGCGATGCACACGATCTTCTACTCGGGATTCAATCTCACCGAAATAATCATATCCTCTATCATCGAGACTAACACCTGCGGCCACAGCATCCTGCATCATAGACAGAATCTCGTCCCACTTACCGTTCTTGGTTAGATCTACGGAATCCATGATGGCCTTCTTGACCGATTGGGTCTTGATGAAGGTGCTCATTTTGTCAGTGATATACTCGGCCTCACTTGGGACCACTCTCTCCTTGATAACGTCAAAGAGAGATACAAACTTGGAAACCTCTTCTGTCCTAATCGTCTTGTCTACGGTGGCAGCTTTGATTAGTTCCTCCCGCAGAAGGGTAGGCGTAAGATGATGCTTAGACTCCGCAATGGTATTGAAGAACCACTGCAGGGCCTTATTGTTGAAGTGCTCAGGCTGAAGATGATGAGCTGCAACGTCACAGAACTCGGGGTTCTCGATCATGTAAGCAAGTACCTTCGCCTGGAACTCAGGCGTGACTGCAAAGTTTACATCTTCTGCCATTTACCCCTCTTTAGCAGCCTGATAAGCAGGATCTGCTTCCATGAACTCTTTAGGGAACGTATAGACGCCTGTCAACACGAACCTTTTATAAAACTGCTCTCTCGTACAGTTCTGTGCATTCATCATCTTCTGTAGCAACTTCTCACTCTGCCTGAATACATCTGCTTTGTCAAGGTCTGGTGGGCGCATATTGCCTAACACTCTGCCCTCAGTCTTGCCCTCGTAAGTCTTAGCACGCTCAATAGCTTTCTCTGTAGCTAGGTGCTTGGTCTTTGGATATGTTCCAAAAGCTTTATCAAAAAAGACGAACTGAGCCTTCAGATATCGCTCTGGGCTAACATCAGCTTCACGACGAGCCTTTTCGACCCGGATCCACAGAGCTACCTGCCCGTCCGTCATCTCATCCATATAGTACTTTACCCGACCACTATAAACATTGATCATCCTGAAGTAAAGATCCCGCAGCATAGTAAGTTCGACGGGAACGGCGCTATATTGGTTCTCACCATCGATAATTCTCTTTACGCTAGACTGTTTAGTCTCAAACTCCTCAATCTTCTTTTTCCTGAAGGCTTTCTTCTGTCGTATCGAGGCTAGCTTCTTTTTCCTCAGCAGCTCTAAGATATGCTCTGTCATTTCTTCTCTTCTTCCATGATTTTACGATATGCCTCGCTATACTTGCGAAATAGCTCAGCATCACCCCCACGATCAGGATGGGTCTCTTTTGCGAGGCAACGCCAAGCAGCAGAAACAACGCTAGAAGATGCAGTAGGAAGGAGATGTAAAGTCGCATAAGAGTCTTTTAGAGTTGGGGAGGAGGAGTTTATTTTGAGTCTATCAGCCTTACTTTTCTGGTGCATCGTCCACCCTTCCTTAGCACGAGCTATGTCCATTTGAACATAATCATCTAAGGAGGAGTAGTCAACAGGCCCTGAGGTCCTATATGCTAGTTCAATGACTTGAAGTAAATATTTGCTATGAACGTGCCAATGCCCTACGTGATCTTCGTTCTGATCATAGTAGCGATACTCAGTAGGAATATCATATCTCAACCACTTACGTACTGCAGATGGTGTATTGATAAGGCGAAAGAAATCGCTTGGCCCTGGAACCACAGTCATTATACCCCAGTAACGTAACTTGGAATTAGAACTTCAGTAAACGTTCGGTACGGCTTGAAGGCAGCGTCTTCAAAGTTAGCGGGAAACGTGTAATTAAAATCGTGGGGTGGATAGTTAATTTGGCTGATAAGTCTAAGGCGTCTAAACGCGCTATAGTGAATATCTACACGTAAACGAGACTGGGATTTGTTCATAGCCCTCATCATTGAGTCAGTGCTTGTGATATATAGCGTTAGTACTTGTTCATCAGTATTATTATTAACGACCACACCTTGAAACCTAGTAAGGTCATCAGGACCTGCCTTTTGGGGCTTGTTGGGGACTACCGCATATAGAGATCCATCTACCCTACGAACCTTCGTGACAGCCATTCCAAGCCTCATATATCCATAAACTTCATCGGGAGGATTTAGGTCTTGAATTCGGACAGCTCTCATATCTCAGTATATCATTTTAGTCTTGATCGTTCCAGAGCTTGCGCACTAATTCTGCATCTGGGCCGGATGAATGAATAGGAAAGCATTCTTCATTTTTATAATCACAAAGACGCTGGTATGAGTGCTCCAAAAGATACTTGTGGCAAAAGTTGGAAAATTCAACCACAATAAGCTTCTTGCCTCTAAGCCCTCGGCCTAGGCGCTGAAGAGTCTTAATCTTAGACTTGCGACTGCCTGCGAGTATGAGGGCATCAATAGCATCAGTGTCTACCCCCTGGTCGAGAATGGTAGAAGCTATAAGAACTGGAAGACGGCGCTTAGAGAAGCTTTCAAGAGCGCCCTGACGAATATCGGTATCTTCAGTGCCGTGGATAAACTGATGAGGTATCATTTTGGACGGCTTGTTCCACAGAGCTTCATCTATAGTCTTACCATGCTGAATCTCCTCGCACAGGATAAGGACGTTGAGGCCCTGGTTAGCAAATATCTCAGCCCACTCTACTACCTTGTCGAGAAGTTGTTCATTCTCAGACACGCCCTTCTTATATGCAGTGGGATAGCGGCAGTTCTTCTTTAGGACCGGCTCAGTAACCTTATCAAAAATGATGTCAGCGCCAGGGTTGATGCCCCGCTCTACAAGCTCCTTCAAGGGGATATCTATCAGCATCTCTCCGGTGGCTGCTATAAGCATGAGATTGGCACCATCAGTGCGGTCCAGAGGGGTGGCCGATAAACCGTAGCGATAGTATGCGGGGCACAGAGTTGCCACTGTGTAGTAAGTATCGCTGCCCACACCATGGCACTCATCTAGGAACAAAACCTCTGCACTTTCAATTAAATGCTGGGCTTCTGGTGTATTCATTCGAGCTTCTAGAGTCTGGATACTGGCTACTGTGACAAAGCTACCTGGTTGCCACTTGCCATCCCCCACAATGCCTACCTCATCCTCCGAAAGCTCCAAACGCTTTATAAACCTTTTCTGAGACTGATACATCAGCTCTCTGGACGGAACCAAGAATAGGGTCTTCAATCCTAAATATTTAGTGACAGCGCAGGCTATCTCGGTATTATGAGTCACTGTAAAGTCCCCAAGAAGAAAACGACCATCTACGTCTAAAGTCCACCCAACATAAAGCCCCGGTCCTTCGTGTTCTACAGCAAACCCAGTATTGGTAGCTTTTCTACCTATAATGTCTCTGGGCTTCTTTCTCTCTAGTCTTACAGGAATTTCCGAAAGTGTATCTCCTGAAATATAAACTCTCCAGTAGGTTTCTCCGTTTATGATCTTGTCACCTAGAGAGCTATGATACCCAAGGGACCTTGCCAGGAACACTATATCCTCAGCTAGTTCTTTTCGAGACTGTACGAGATCTATATTCTTCCCGCTCCAATATCCGTCCGAATCTACAATACCAGCCAGAAGCTGTAGTCTCCTGTCTCTTGAGTTTATAAGGTAATCCCTAGGGATACGAGTCTTTGGAAACAACTCCCGCATACTGTCCAACACAGGATTGATCTTACCCCGAGGGGTAACTATGCCATATGTGGGACAACGGTCTGGGTAGATGTATTCGCTTAGCCCGCAATCCTGGCTCTTGGCAAACTCCTTCAAGAAAGAAACTATCTCATCATCTATATTCGTAATCTGGATTCCCTGGGATAAATCTTTGCGCCCATCACCAATCCACAAACCAACAAAGTACGGATCTAGGAGAACTTCCCGTTCCTCAAACTCTGTGCCTACTCTAAAAAGTTTATGACAATGCTTGAATGTTTGGTTCTGCTTTTGATATTCATCAAGCCCAATATCAATAACTTCCCCGGTTTGCGTATGCCTCAGAGTCAGCACATGCACATCGTTGCACCTAAACGGCTCTCCCTTATTGGGCACAATCTTATATATATCAGACCAGCCAGTGCAAGTAGATAATACTTTACGTGGCTTTGAGTCGGGACCCATAAGCAAATCACCCGGCTTCACCTGATCCGCCAATATTACTGTGCCGTCATATTTCAACACCGGAGTTTCTGGGCCCAAGCACTTACCACCACCCGTGGCTACCTTCACGATGCCCTGCTTATGGGTCACCATAAGCTGACAGGCAGCTTCCTGATATTCATACGGAGGCTCAAAATCGATACCTTTTAGGTCGAAACCGTGACCACCTGGGCGTGGTTCTGGCCTCAAATCCTCTAATTCGACCTCTACCCCCTCTTCCTCCAGGGAACGCCTTAGAGCGCCTGTCAGGCCGCTTGGAAAGGCCCCTGAACGGGGTCTAAAGAGGTGTTTCCTACCATCCCATTTGCCTCTCTGGAATGCCTTGGAGAATTGATAGCCTTGCACCGGATATGATGTTACTTCTCTTACCCGGTATTTGTTATAGTCGCCAGTCAATTTGGCATGAGAACCATATATTGTAATCTTAGCCTTACTCACGGATTAGACTCTCCACAGGTATAATACCCTTACTTCCCTCCATAAACAAGTAGTCATCTGAAGGAAACCATTGATAAGTAATACTCTCACGTTGGAATTTTGAGAATGCATAGGGATTAAGTATGCTTATTCCAGGCGGGTCAAGATTACGATTGAAGATAGCTCCACGAATAGACTTTGGCCGGTCCCTATACCTATAGTAGCATATAATCATCTCAGATGATTTCATCACTTCTTCAAATAAGTAATGAATCCTACGGACTATAATATCCCCACAATTAGCGTTTACGGGGCATCCATCCTCTATGAAGCATTTCAGAGGAAACATCTTAGGATGATCTTCAATCAGGACCATACATTCCCCGTAGACATACCTAAGTGGAATGAAGGTAGTCTTACTCTGGAATGTAAAGAAGCTTATGGGCTCTTTGGTCATTAGTAAGGCGTGGTTCCGTCTGGATCCCATTCGTCCGGAATAGCGCGTCCTGTGCCGATTGTAAAGTCTGGGCGGGTTTCTAGCCCTAGCACAGGGACTCCATATTCAAGAACTACCTTGCGCCAAATCTCTTCGCCTGGATCTGCCCTTCTGGTGGCACTGGATTGGCGGTGGGCATAAATATATTTGATTGGCATTCCGAGCTTTCGACCCTCCTGCACCATAGAGCGGAGGGCGGCCCTAGCGGCCTTCACACGACCCTCAGTCAGGACAGTAGGTGTCCCTTTCCATAAAGACTCTAGGTCTTCTCTAAGCTCAGTATCGGGATCGTCCAGAAGTCCTGGGTACAGCCCATCTACTTCTAGGCCTAGAGTCTTGCGATTCAACGCCCCCGCATGGTACACATAGAAGTCTAAGGGATAGTTCTTGGTATAGAAACCATCGAAGGACACAAAATGAGCAGCAACCTTCTTCACACGCGTAGCCAGAGCTAGACACTTGTCCCCGTCTGCAGCGGCAATCTGTCGATCTGTGACTTCAAACTGAACAGCTGTCTGATGAATCGTGATTCCATTGACAGCGGAGGGAGCCCTGCGAACTACTCTTCCTCCCCGCATTCTGAACTTACGCTGAACAGAAGCAGGAACGCCCTGCTGGCTAAGATCATAGGAACGAACAAAGTCTAGCTTATCCTCAGCCTGGGCGGGCATCTCATCCATTTGGTTAAGCATAGCTGCTACAACAGAGTCTTTGATCTCTGGTGCCCACACAAACTCGTTGTCTAGAGCAAAATCCTTCAATGCTTCCCAGGTCTCATCCCCAAGATGACTATCTGCTCCAAACGTAGGAAGTTCATAGCCTGCCCGTTGCAGAGCAAGCTGGAGATGTCTTACATGTTTGCCTTTGTCACCGTACTTCATTACCAAGCCTTTATAATCATTGTAAAGTAGTATGTATCCTCTATTCGCACAAAACGAAAGTATACTCCCATCTTATGACTTACCCATATAGGTAATGAGACATGGATCTTTTTTACTTGAAGGCCGTCGCCAAACTCAAGCCAATTGTACTTAATAGAAAGGTTCCAGCTAAGCCCCAAGCGATCGGGTTTCCGAACTTGGGTTTGTTTTCTGCCTTTAGTCTCAAGCGGTTCTCTTCCTCCCACTTCGAGTAAAGTCGGTCCCTCTCGCCTTTTAAAACTAACTTCTGATCCTCCAGCTCGTAGATCTGTACATCCTTCAGCTTTAGTTGATTCTCAAGAAGGCTTACCTTCTTGAACATATTGATATACTGAGTCTCGAAGTGAGTAAGCTCCTGATCTAGCAGGAGGAGTTCCTTCATCTCATCAAGCGTGAAGCACTGGTAACGTTCACCCTTCACAGTACAAGGCTTTCCTGTAGGAATCTTGGAGTTCTCAGGGAGATCTCCGATCTGCACAGTTCCATCCCCGTTTAGACCCACAAGGGGATCCTGAGCCATAGCTGGCGCACTTAGCGTTAAAGTACTGAACGCCAGCATAGTAGCGTATACTATAAAATATTTCATGTTATCCCCTTGTAAGCTTATCTAGTTCGTCCCAGTTCTTGATCTCGTGGATCGTCTCCTTTGCCTGGTCGTAAGTAGTCTGAGCCACTTTAATAGCCTCATCAACCCCGGCAATCTTCTTCTGAATCTCTAAGATCTTCTTAATGGCAGCTTGCTTCTTCGCTTCACTCTCAGAGATCTTCTCATCAGCCTTAGCCTGCTCTGCCTTCTCCTCAGTCACAGCCTTCTCATGGAGCAGTTTAGCAAGCTTCTTGCCCTGCTTCCAGGCCCGGAAAGACAACAGTCCGATAATTATCATTGCGACAGCAGCAGCAAGGCCAGCAAATATTGCTCCACGACTCTTCTTTTTGCTATCTTTACCCGCACCCTTCAGGGACCGGAATACATCTAAAAGTTTACTTACAGTATCAGCCATAAAATCCTCAGGCTAGAACATAAGCACCACTAGACTTTTGTCAAGTGTATGTAATGGCGTCATTCCTAGAACCGCCGATAATATCATCATTTATTGCTATAGCAGTAAGTATAGAGGCCAAAATACTTGTGGGTCTCTTATCGAAGTGGGAAGGAATAGACCTTAGAATAGAATCCACCTTAGTGTCCCTAGCATAATATAGTCCTAATACAGAGAAGGTGATCCCAGATCTGTTTGATAGCTCAGTTATACTGATACTGTATTTAGTTCCTGGGGTCATTGGTTGCGTAATAAGTATTACTTCTAGAGAAGTAGTTTCATTAGTTGGCAGAACACCTACTACCTCTACCGGACCACTGCCGTCTACCACACTAATAGAGTAGTTGGAAGGATCGTTGTAAGTGTCATTGACTATAACTTCGTCATCGAACAAAATACGCACGAGCTTCTTAGAGTAAACATTTATGTCTAGGACATTTATAGCCGCCACAGGGGGGCCTGCTTGTCCCTCAAATAATATAAGAAGACTCATTATGAATTCCTATGTATTACAAATTTACCAGAGATGATTGATATAGGGACAAAACCTGTGTTGGGGTTAGTTCCACATTCTGTATCATAGCACCTGCAATCTCTCCAATTAATGCGGTACCAGCACCATTGCTCATAAATACAAGTGTGTTTTGGCTAGAACCACCCGAGGGAGGATTTAGCCCGGTTGCTTGTGTATCTTGTACCCCATCAATATACAAAGTACTTGTGGTTCCAGCAGAGTTTCTTGTTGCAGCAACGTGATGCCACTCTCCAACTGGATAAGCAAGGGTAGACAATACTTCATTGCCTATCTTGGTACCACTTTGATGATATAACCTAAGGTTACCTGCTGAGGTGACATCGAAGGCCCACGGAAAGTTGAAGGCACTACCACCGCCTGGGAGTCTCATACCAAGTATTGATGCCGTTGCTCCTGTATTACTGCCGCGATACAACCAACAAGAAACTGTCAAAGCACCAAAAAACTTAACTACTCCAGCACTAGGAGCTGTCATAGTGGCTTGTGAATTTACAGCACATTTATTTGTGTTTCCACCAACTAATCCATTCATCCTAATATAATGACTAGGAAGTCCGGTAATAGCTAAAGCAGCCTTTTCATCCGTTGTGGTTCCATTAAACTTCCAGTGAGTGATAACACTAGCGGGAGTATCATCCGGATATCCTATAAGGGTAACATCTAATGCCTGAACTGAAGAATATCCCATTACACACGTACTCCGAAGATCAAACACTCACTAGCAGTAGTTATAGTCAATGTAGCAAGCGTAGAACTAACAGCAAATGTACATCCTGTAGAAAAATCTAGTTCATCCTTTTTTATATCTTCACTAGCCTCTCCATTCTTGGGCAATAACATCCACCAATCTGGTGCTGTTCCATTGCTCGGAAGCGTAGTGCTATTAAAAAACATAAGATATCGGTTAACGCCAATGGTAGGATCTAGTATAGCCCTAACCTGGCGTAGTTGACAGGATCCTGTTGCTATATCAACTAGGCTATCAACAAGCCCCGAACTTTTGAACTTTACAAAAGTCTCTGCAGCGGAAGTAACAGAAACAGTTCCTGTAACACTTGTAGGAAGAGGGTTGGATATACCACTAGCAATGTTAACGTCTATGGGGGTTGAATCATCAATAGCTAGAGCACTTGTCTGGCTAGCAATGTTAACATTTGGGGTACCTGTTACCGTTGTAGTAACCGTACCTGTTACCGTTGTAGTAACCATACCAATTATCGCGGTCTTAAGGGGATTAGTGGTAATTCCGGATGGCGCTCCGGTCTCGTCAATAGTGACAACACCCTGCGCATATTCGGAACTGCCAGAAGGTGCTTCTTGGAGGATAAAAGTATCCCCAGATGTATCGTCTGTTCTAGTGACTAGTTTCTTTGCAAAGGCCATTTTATACTCCTATAAAAGTCCGGGATAGTCCCCCCAGAATATCCCATCCTTACTTATGCACCTTCAGTGGTAGCTGGAGGACTCTTCTTCAGGAAGTGCTTACCAACAAGCTCCCAAAGACCGGATGCAGCTGCACCAGTCACAAGACCGGAGAGAATGGCCTGAAGCCAGTCGCCCGTAGTCATAGCAACGGTTGCTATGGCACCAAGGACACCAGCTACTGCTGCCACCCATGGCTTGGCCTTAGTTGGAAGAAGATTATCAATGAACTTGATCTTGGTTGCAAGAAACACAAGAACCATGATAAGTGCAGCCACGAAAAGGCTCCACTCTCCGCCCTTAGCGGCATTGACCATGACATTTAAAAGTTCACCGAAGTCCTTACTGGCTTCCTCAGTTACATCTGGAGCTGCAGTTTGCGCGAAGGCAAGGACAGGGACCAGAAGTGCTACCAATGTGAATAGTGCTATTTTAGCATTCTTCAGCATATTTATACCTCATTTGGTTTATAGTAATGGGCGTATCCCATTACGAAAGATTAGATAATTGTTCCATTGTTGTCACCATTAGTGACAACGCCGGTGCTTGTACTGGTAAGGATGTTGCCAGTAGTTACATCATTAGCAGCTACACATCCTTGAGTAGAAGAATTAACGCGAATAACAGGCTCTCCTGCGACACCAGTGAGATCACACACGTTTCCTGTAACTGAGAATCGGACAACATCATTGATATCAATACTTCTTCTATTGGCGATACCATTCCCTACCCAGCCCTGGACAACGTTTCCACTACAACTTAATCCATTAAGAAAATCAGATCCTAGTACTAAAATTGCTCCACTGTTTGTAATGCTTCTTAAAGAAGAAACATTTGAACTTGTTATATTGTTACTGTTAATAGTAACGCCAACAAAAACTACAGCAGTAATAATAACGTTTATCCCAGTCCTTACTGAACCAGTTGCTGGTGCTCCATCTTCAAAGATTGAATTTCCACAAATAACCAAGCTACCGCCACCAGTGCTACTACCAAAGTTAAGCAAAGCG
>Ga0114931_10000709_pt1 | contig 41391 bp, 33 predicted proteins | sample 2SBtaG_FD_89579 | JGI IMG/M metagenome (GOLD analysis project Ga0114931, IMG submission 89579) | Deep subsurface microbial communities from Kolumbo volcano to uncover new lineages of life (NeLLi) - 2SBTROV14_V59a metaG | ecosystem: Environmental > Aquatic > Marine > Volcanic | place: Kolumbo... | reverse complement strand
GCCCTCGCGTTGCGCGCCTTTCTGCGCCAGGACCCGGACATCATCATGGTGGGTGAGATTCGTGACCTGGAAACCGCCGAGATTGCCGTCAAGGCCGCACAGACCGGTCACCTTGTACTGTCGACCCTGCATACCAACGATGCACCCCAGACCCTTACGCGTCTGGCCAACATGGGGGTGCCCCCCTACAATATCGCCTCGGCCGTGCATCTGATCATGGCCCAGCGGCTGGCGCGACGCCTGTGTACCAAGTGCCGGAAGGAAAGCGATATACCGCACGATGCATTGCTGAAAGCGGGCTTCACGGAAGAGCTGCTCAAGGATGCAAAGATTTACAGCCCGGTGGGCTGCGATCTCTGTACCGGCGGATACAAGGGCCGCGTCGGTATCTACCAGGTCATGCCGGTATCGGAGGCTATGGGGCGCATTATAATGGAAGATGGAAATGCCATGCAGCTGGCACAACAGGCCCATGATGAAGGGGTTCCCGACCTGCGGGAGTCCGGACTAAGAAAGGTTGCAGCCGGTATTACCAGTCTGGAAGAAGTCGATCGCGTCACAAAGGAATAGATCATGGTGGAAAAAGCGCTCAAACAACCGGACATCTTTATCTGGACCGGGACCGACAAACGCGGAGTACGCGTCAAGGGCCAGACACGGGGGTCCAACCCGTCCCTGATACGGGCCGACCTGCGCAAGCAGGGTATTGTCCCGCTCAAGGTCAAAAAACAAAGCACCCTGTTCGCCAAAAGTGCCAAGAAAAAGATCATCCCCAAGGACATTGCCGTATTTTTCCGCCAGCTGGCCACCATGATGGCGGCCGGTGTGCCACTGGTACAGTCGTTTGACATCATCGGCCGGGGCCATGAAAACGCCGGTATGCGCAATCTGATCCTGAGCATCAAGAATGAAGTCGAATCCGGCACCGGCCTGTCGGAAACACTCGCCAAGTACCCGCTGTATTTTGACGACCTCGTCGTCAATCTGGTCGGCGCCGGTGAGCAGGCCGGTGTCCTGGAGACACTGCTCGACAAAATCGCAACCTACAAGGAAAAAACCGAATATCTCAAGGCAAAGATCAAGAAGGCCCTGTTCTATCCGACTGCCGTGATTATCGTCGCCTTTATTGTGACCGCGATCCTGCTGATTTTCGTGGTACCGCAATTCGAGCAGTTATTCAGCAGCTTCGGGGCTGACCTGCCGGCATTTACCCGTGTCGTGGTCAACATGTCCGAATTCATGCAGGAATACTGGTGGGTGGTGCTGGGTATCACCACAGGTTGCGTCTTCGGCCTGTTGCAAGCCAAGAAACGTTCCAAGAATTTCGGCCGGGCACTTGACCGCATGGTTCTCAAGCTGCCGATTATCGGCCCGATCATACACAAGGCGGCCGTCGCCCGTTATGCACGTACCCTGGGCACCATGTTCGCCGCCGGTGTCCCACTGGTCGAGGCACTGGAATCGGTTGCCGGCGCCACCGGCAATATCGTGTATTCGGACGCCGTCCTCATGATGCGCGACAGTGTGGCAACCGGTCAACAACTCCAGTTTGCCATGTCCCAGACCGGCCTGTTTCCCAATATGGTCGAACAGATGGTTGCGATCGGCGAGGAATCAGGCTCCCTGGATAGTATGCTCAACAAGGTCGCGGACTTCTACGAGCAGGAAGTCGATGATTCCGTTGATGCCCTCAGCAGCTTGCTGGAACCGTTGATCATGTCGATACTGGGCATCCTGATCGGTGGTCTGGTGGTTGCCATGTACCTGCCAATCTTCAAGATGGGTGCTGCAATCTGATCACGTACGCAGCAAGCATCCGCTTCTGCGCCGACAGGCATTAGGTATTACTCTATCCTATGGACGCGCTGTTGATGCTGCAGGCATCCCCCCCGCTGTTTTACACGACAGTCGGCATTCTGGGCCTGGTAGTCGGCAGCTTTCTGAATGTCGTTATCTACCGGTTACCGGTCATGCTTGACCGGCAATGGTCGCAGCAATGTCGTGAACACCTGGAGTTAGAACCTGACAGTACGGCAGAACCCTCCGCTGTTAACCTCGTCAGACCGGCTTCCCGCTGCCCGGAATGCGGGCATCGCATCCGCGCACTGGAAAATATCCCGGTGCTGAGTTATCTCGTTCTGAAGGGGCGTTGTGCCGGTTGCAGTACGCCGATCTCACTACGTTACCCGACCATTGAACTGGTGACCGCCGGTCTTTCCGTTATCACCGCAGTACACTTTGGTTATACCTTCCAGGCCGCCGGAGCACTGTTGTTTACCTGGGCCCTCATCCCGCTCTGTCTGATCGATTACGACCATCAGTTGTTGCCGGATTCCATCACCTTGCCCCTGCTCTGGATTGGTCTTACGCTGAGCCTGTGGGCTGTTTTCGTCGACAGTCACAACAGCATCTTCGGCGCCATCGCCGGCTACCTGTCCCTGTGGCTGGTCTTTCAGCTGTTCAAACTGGCAACCGGCAAGGAGGGCATGGGGTTTGGTGACTTCAAGCTGCTGGGCGCCATCGGTGCCTGGACGGGCTGGCAGTTACTGCCGATCGTAATCCTGTTTTCATCGATGGTAGGCGCCGTGACCGGCATCTTGCTGGTCCTGCTGAAAGGCCATGACCGCAGTCAACCGCTGCCCTTTGGCCCGTTCCTGGCGGCCGCCGGCTGGATTACCCTGTTATGGGGACAGGATATCCTGGCGCTCTACCTGCAATAACATCGGCACAGATCCCGACACCGTGCCCCTCCCTGGCAAACACACATCCGGACCCGGCCCACTGGTCATCGGGCTGACCGGCGGCATTGGCAGTGGCAAGAGCGTGTGTGCCGCCCTGTTCAGCACGCACGGGGTCCCGGTCATCGATGCCGATGAACTGGCCCATGCGCTGGTGGCGCCGGGCACGCCGGCGCTGGCAGACATCATTGCGGCATTTGGACCGGAATACCTGGGGGCGGACGGGCGCCTGGACCGGGATAAATTACGCCGGCGGATATTTACCGACGTGGCCGGCCGGCACCGGCTGGAGACCATCCTGCATCCACTAATTCGGATTAATATCAATGAGTTAATTGAGAATATATCCGCGCCCTACTGCCTCGTTTCCATTCCCCTGCTGCTGGAAACCGGGCAAACCGACCTAGTAGACCGGATACTGGTTATCGACGTGCCGGAGTCACTGCAAATCAGCCGGGCGGCCGCGCGTGACCGGCTTCCCATGAACACGATCCGGCCCATTCTTGAGACCCAGGTTGACCGCGCCACACGACTGGCTGCGGCCGATGATGTTATCAACAATACGGGCTCCCTGGATGAACTTGCCAAAAAAGTACAGGCGCTGCACGAGACATACCTGGCGTTATCCACCGGGAATTAATTTGCGCACAGCAGTCACCTGCGCGACAATAACAACCCGTGGAAGCAGCCCTCGACAATTCGCCCGGCAGCGTCTCTAAAAGCATTCTGTACGAGCAACCGCTCAATGAACGCGTCAGGACCTTCCTGCGACTGGAATCCCTGTTCAAACAGGCCGCCCATCATGTCAAACGCGGCACGGAATGGGACAGCCGCGCCACACTGAGCTGCATCCTCGAGATGCTTACCGTCTTCGGCAATACCAATCTGAAATCCGAAGTCCTCAAGGAACTCGAGCGACATGCAAGCAACCTGAAGCGGCTTGAAAAGAACCCCGGTATCGACCATCGACAGCTCACGTCACTGCTTGAAAGCATTACCGAGCGCATGGACAAACTGCACCGGATCAACGGCCAGATTGCCGGTGAGCTGAAAAACAGCGAGTTCCTGACCAGTATACGGCAGCGCGGTGCTATTCCCGGCGGGACCTGTGATTTCGATTTGCCGTCATATCACTACTGGTTACAACAGCCGGCACGCAAACGCACCGACGACCTGTTCCGCTGGCTGGATACATTTGATGTAATCGGTCAGGCCATCCAGCTGATTATCCGGCTGACGCGGGACAGCGCCGAACTCAAGCCGGCCATCGCTGAGAGCGGCGTATACCAGCAAACCCTCGACGCCAACCTGCCATTTCAGCTAATCCGGATTGCCCTGCCAGCGACTGCGCCCTACTACGCAGAACTCAGTGGGGGACGGCACCGCTTTACCGCACGTTTCCTCGAATTTTCCATTCTCGAAGACCGCGCCAGGCAGACCAGCCAGGATGTCAAATTCGAACTGGCCTGTTGTGCTATCTGAAAACAGCCGGCACATCCGTTCGGTTACCACCAAACATGCAAGCACACAACGTGAATAAAACGGTCAGCTGCCCGGTGTGCAAGTCGCCGGTAGAATGGTCAACCCGCGGGTGCTGGAAACCATTCTGCAGCGAACGCTGCAAGCTGATCGACCTGGGCGCCTGGTTTGACGGGTCCAACCGCATCCCTGGCGACCGACCAGTTAACCAGGAACCCTCTGATTAATTTTAACGGCTTGACGTAGGGTGCGCCGTGCGCACCATGTATCAACCGCTGGTAATTTATTCCGGTGCGCACGGCGCACCCTACAGGCCGTTCTTCATCTAAATCCCGTGATATTGAGAATGAATCAGAGGCTCCCTAAGCCGATTCCCGGTGACAACCAGCAATAGCAGTAGGTAGGTCGGGTCAGGTGCGTAGCACCGTAACCCGACAATGTTGCCGACTTCCGGTGTCGGGTTACGGCCTGCGGCCTAACCCGACCTGTAGAGTATTACCGTGAGTTACCACTCCCGTCAGGTGCGGTATTCCAAATTGATCTTCACATAGTCACAGGACAGGTCACAGGTCCAGACCCGTTCCGACGCCTTCCCGCGTCCCAGTACTGTCCTGATTGTGATTTCATCCCTGTCCATCACCTGTTGGCCCGCCATTTCCGTGTAGTCTGCGGCTATTTCGCCAGCGTGAATCACACAGACTTCATCAAGAAAGATAGCCACGCCCGCCAGGTCCAGCTCCGGAATTCCCGCGCGACCGACCGCTGCCAGGATACGTCCCCAGTTCGGATCACCCGCAAACACAGCCGTCTTCACCAGCGGGGAGTGCGCAATGGCATAGGCCACCTGCAGGCACTCGTTGGTATTCCTGCCGTTTTCGACCACCACGGTGACAAACTTTGTCGCCCCCTCGCCATCACGAACAATCGCCTGCGCAAGGTCTTCACAGACCCCGGCAATCGCCTGGCGGATGCGTTCATAGCGCCGGTCCGCTGCCGTAATCACAGGCAGCTCACTACACCCGGTCGCCACCAGCACGCAGGCATCATTGGTCGAGGTATCACCATCCACGGTTATCCGGTTGAAGGATCCGGCAACCGCACTCTCAAGACAGGCTTGCAGCAGATCATCACTTACACTGGCATCAGTTGCAATAAATGCCAGCATGGTCGCCATGTCCGGGCGTATCATGCCGGCCCCCTTGGCAATACCGGTTACGGTAATACTGTAGCCATCAATATCGAGCCGGCGTGATGCACCCTTGGGGACAGTATCGGTGGTCAGGATTCCGTGCGCGGCGTCCAGCCAGCCGGAACCCGCGAGGCAATCAACGGCAGCCGCCAGGCCAGCGCCAATCCGGTCAACCGGCAATGCCGCACCGATTACCCCGGTTGAAAACGGCAACACGTCGGCGGCCTCACAGCCAACTCCGGCGGCCAGCAATTCGCAACACCGACCGGCATCGAGCAACCCCTGCGCGCCGGTGCCGGCGTTGGCACACCCGGTATTCACCAGCAGAAACCGGGGGGACCCGGAGTCCAGATGCCGGCGGGCCACGGTCACCGGCGCTGCGCAAAAGGCATTTTGGGTAAATACCGCAGCACAGCGAGAGCCGGTCGCCAGTTCCATCACAACCAGGTCCGGACGATCCGGGGTCTTGATGCCGGCACAGGTCGTGCCCAGCCGGAACCCGGCAACCGGTGAAAGATCAGGCGGTTGTTTCTTTAACATGGTTGCCAATACGCAGGAAAACTACTGCCCCAATACCGGATCGGCTGTTACAACTCCGGGAAACGGTCAGGTCAGCTTGCCGTGACACTGCTTGTATTTCTTGCCTGAACCGCACGGACAGGGTTCATTACGGCCGACCTTGCGTCCCTTGCGCGTGAAGGGTGCCTGGGCCTTGTTTTCACTGCTGGAATCATCCTGGCCATCAATAACATTTAATTCGGCATGCCGGTATTGCCGTGGCGCCCGGCTGAGGCGTTGCTGCTCGACGGCCTCGACATCGGATTCCGCCCGCACCTGTACCCTGGAAACAACACCAATCAGTTCGTGCTTGATGCGCTCCAGCATATTGCTAAACATTTCGAAGGCCTCACGCTTGTACTCTTGCTTGGGATCTTTCTGGCCATAACCACGCAGGCCAATGCCCTGACGGAGGTAATCCATGGCCGCCAGGTGCTCCTTCCAGGCAACATCCAGCACCTGCAGCATCACGGCCTTTTCAAAATGTCTCACAACCTCTATACCTGCCTGCTGCTCCTTTTCGGCGTAGGCCTCTTCCATGGTTTTCAGAATGCGCTCACGCAGACTATCCTCGTGGAGTTCGTCATCGGCTTCCAGCCACCGGGTAATCGGCAATTCCATGCCGAACCCCTGGTTCAGCGCCTCCTCGAGGCCCGGCACATCCCACTGTTCATCCAGGCTGCCGGGAGGAATATAGGTGCCCACCAGTTCATTAACAACGTCCTCGCGAATGTCCTTGATGGTATCCGAAATATCCGCGGTCTCCATCAGCTCATTGCGCTGCTCGTAAACCACCTTACGCTGGTCATTGGCCACATCATCATATTCGAGCAGAGTCTTGCGTATGTCGAAATTGTGCGATTCAACCTTGCGCTGGGCATTCTCGATGGCCTTGGTGACCCAGGGGTGCTCGATGGCCTCGCCCTCCTGCATGCCCAACTTTTGCATCAGGCCGGCCACGCGCTCTGATGCAAAGATCCGCATCAGGTTGTCCTTCAGTGACAGGTAGAAACGACTCGACCCGGGATCCCCCTGGCGTCCCGCCCGGCCCCGTAACTGGTTGTCAACGCGTCGTGATTCATGCCGCTCGGTACCGGTAATATGCAAGCCACCAGCGGCGATTACCTGGTCGTGGCGCAGTTGCCAGTCAGCCTTGATTTTCTCGAGTTGCGCCTCATCCGGGTTATCCAGGGTGGCGATTTCCGCTTCAAGGTTGCCACCCAGTACGATATCGGTACCGCGACCGGCCATATTGGTTGCAATGGTTATATGGCCGGAACAGCCGGCCTGGGCGATGATGTGTGCCTCCTTCTCATGCTGCTTGGCATTCAGCACATCGTGTTTGATGCCTTCCTTTTTCAGCAGCTTTGAAAGATACTCCGAGGTGTCAACCGAGGCCGTACCAACCAGTACCGGTTGACCGCGCTGTTGACAGTCACGCACGTCCTCGAGAATGGCAGCAAACTTTTCTTCCATGGTGAGATAAACGAGATCCCCCTTGTCGTCCCGGATCATCGGGTGGTGCGTCGGGATCACCACGACTTCCAGTCCGTAGATCTGATGCAGCTCGAAGGCCTCGGTATCGGCTGTACCGGTCATCCCCGAGAGTTTGTTGTACAGGCGGAAATAGTTCTGGAAGGTGATCGATGCCAGGGTCTGGTTCTCGTTCTGGATCGGGACATTTTCCTTCGCCTCTACCGCCTGGTGCAAACCCTCCGACCAGCGCCGGCCGGGCATGGTCCGGCCGGTAAATTCGTCAACGATTACGATTTGCTGGTGTTCAACAATATAATCAACATCCTTCTGGAACAGCAGGTGCGCACGCAGGGCCGCCATCAGGTGGTGCATCAGGTTCAGATTGGCCGCATCGTACAGGCTCTCGCCTTCGGCAAGCAGTTTGTTACTGAACAGCAGTTGTTCAACATGCTCATGCCCGGCATCCGTGAGGAAGACCTGCTTGTTTTTCTCGTCCAGGGTGTAGTCACCGGGCCCGTCTTCTTCCTCCTGCAAACCCAGTTCGGGAATCAGGGCATTCATCCGGGTATACAGCTCCGAACGCTCATCCACAGGTCCGGAAATAATCAGCGGGGTGCGGGCCTCGTCAATCAGGATGGAATCGACCTCATCCACAATGGCAAAGCTGCGTGCGCCCTGCACCCGGTCGTCGGCTGCAAACGCCATATTGTCACGCAGGTAGTCAAACCCGAATTCATTGTTGGTACCGTAGGTAATGTCCGCTTCGTACGCCGCCTTCTTTTCTTCATAGGACTGTCCGGAAGCCACTACTCCCGTTGACAAGCCAAGAAATCCATACACCTTGCCCATCCAGTCGGCGTCACGGCGTGCCAGGTAATCATTGACGGTGACTACATGCACACCCGTTCCAGGCAGCGCATTAAGATAGGCGGGCAGAGTCGCGACCAGTGTCTTGCCTTCACCGGTACGCATTTCCGCGATCTTGCCGTTGTGCAGCACCATGCCGCCAATCAGCTGAACATCGAAATGCCGCATGCCGAGCGCTCGACGGGAAGCCTCGCGCACGGTGGCAAATGCCTCAACCAGGAGTTCGTCCAGCACAACCCCGTCCCGCAATCGCTGACGGAATTCCTCTGTGCGGGCCTTCAGCTGCTCATCAGAGAGCTTCTCCACTTCAGGCTCAAGATCATTGATGCGGGCAACTACCCGAGATTTCTGTTTCAGCAAACGCTCATTGCGGCTACCGAAAATCTTACTGAATACTGTGAGTGCCATGTGAGTCTGTATCTTGATTTACAGGGTAAAAATCGAATGGGCAATGATACAGCAACTACCCGCAGATTAGCAGGTCGGCAGGGTGAATCCGGAGGTACCGGACCAGACCGTAGCCTGGAAGAAATCCGGTCATTTAGCGATATAGGGTGACGGGTTAACGGCTTTGCCGTTGTGCAGCACCTCGAAGTGGACGTGCGGGCCGGTAGAACGGCCGGTTGACCCCATCAGTGCAATCATCTGGCTCTTTTTGACGGTATCACCCACCTTGACCAGCAGTTTTTCGTTGTGGCCGTAACGGGTCACGTACCCATTACCGTGGTTGATTTCAACCAGATTGCCATAGCCCGAGCGCTTTCCGGACCAGGTCACAACACCGTCACCCACCGCCATCACATCAGAGCCTTCCTTGCCTGCAAAATCCACACCCTTGTGAAATTCCTGCTTGCCGGTAAACGGATCGGCCCGCTTCCCGAAATTCGATGACAGCCAGCCAGCAGCGACCGGGCGGCCTGACGGCATAACGCGCGCGCGCAGGCTGCGGTCCATGAGCAAGCGCTCGAGTACCGTCAGTTTCTGTGTCCGGTCATCCAGCTCGGCGGCAAGCCCATCAAGCATCGCCAGGAAATCAGGCAGCCGGGTTGATGGTAATTCGGCGGTCGCCTGCGGACCGCCGACGGGCGGCAGGGTGTCAAAATTGAATTCATCACTGTCAATATCGGCCTGACTGACCAGCCGCGCACCGAGTGCATTCAGGCGCAGCAGCTGGGCCTGCAACTGGCCAACGCGCAGTGTCAGTGCATCCAGATTGTCTTGCGCAGCCACCTTTACGCTGGCCACCTCGGCGCGCTGTTCCTGCATTTCATCCTGCCATTCGGCCACATGATCCACTTCATCCGCCCCCAGCCGAAACCCGGTATACAGTACGGATCCAGCCAGGAGTACCAAGACCGCAGCACTCACCAGGCCGGCAACGACCAGGTTGATCTCGAAATTCCAGACCTGTCCGCGCTTGTTGGTAAACAGTATGATGTTCATCGTCAGTTGTTAACGGCGGTATCCACCGATTTCCTTAAAAATATGCGTTCAAATAAACCCTTGCGTATTAACCGCCTGCTCCGCAAAAGCGCGGTGGCACGCCTGCTGTCCCGTGCCCGGACATACAGCGAGCTGGATGCTGAACTGCACGCACTGATCCCGGCACCACTGAATAGTCACTGCCGCATCCTGTCGATCCGGGATGACACCCTGGTGCTGGCGGCCGACTCACCGGTCTGGGCGGCCCGGTTGCGTTTCCATACCACTCAACTAGTTAAGCAATTATCAACGTCCCGAACTGTGACCGTGCGCACAGTTAGTGTGCGGGTCCGTCCCCGGGAAAGCCGGCCTTCAGTCAGACCGGCCGGAAGGCAACTCCCGATACCGGGGAAACATGCCCAAACCCTGCGCCAGGTTGCCCGGGAAGTCACGGATCCCGGACTGAGAGCGGCATTGCTGAAACTCGCCGGTCATCACGACGAGCCTGATCAGTCCTGACCAGGAGACAACGGCAATGGCGGAGGTCAGTTAACCAGGACCGGCTGGCTGAATGTCATCGGGACAGCGCTGACATCATCAAAAATTATGCGTTCCCAGGCTGACTCATCTTCGATCAGGGCATGCAACAGCTTGTTGTTCAACGCATGTCCTGACTTGTAGCCACTGAAAGCACCGATCAGACCATGGCCAAGCAGGTAAAGATCGCCGATGACGTCAAGGATCTTGTGCTTCACAAATTCGTCCCGGTAACGCAGTCCGTCTTCGTTCAGCACCCGGTAATCATCCATGACGATGGCATTGTCAATGCTGCCGCCCAGTGCCAGCTCGCGCTCGTGCAATTGCTCGATCTCGCTCATGAAACCAAAGGTACGCGCACGACTGACCTCTTTTACAAACGAGGTTGACGAAAAATCGATCTCTGAGTGCTGGATATCCGACTTGAACACCGGGTGATCAAACTCAATGGTAAAACCGACCTTGAATCCATCAAATGGTTCAAACCGCGCAATCTTGTCGCCTTCCTGCACCTGTACCGGCCGCTTGATCCGGATAAACCGCTTGGGTGCATCCTGCTCTTCAATGCCCGCTGACTGGATCAGGAAAACAAACGGTCCGGCGCTGCCATCCATAATGGGCACTTCCGGCGCGCTCACATCCACAAACGCGTTATCAATCCCCAGACCCGCCAGCGCAGACAGCAAATGCTCGACCGTTGAAATACGGATAGCATCACTGACCAGGGTCGTGGACAGACTCGTGTCACCCACATTCCCGGTACAGGCCCTGATTTGAATCGGTGGATCAAGATCGACCCGGCAGAACACAATACCGGCATTCACGGGGGACGGCCGCAGGGTGAGATAAATTTTCTCACCCGTGTGCAGACCCACACCCGTGGCACGAATAACATTTTTAAGTGTACGTTGCCGGATCATGGCGTCATCCAAGCGTTAATGCTGCCCTCTCCACCAGAAAAGCCGCGGCGATGGTAGCACAGCGCCCCTATCCTGCCTAGGAACCAAGACCCGAATTACCCCAGAACTGTCAGTTATTTGGCATAATCATCCATTAATCTGATTGGCGTATAAACCATACATATACGTAGCCGATTTTACTGGCCGGTAGACCGGCCAGTAACCATGACACCGGGCGTGCTAGTCGGCCTGGCGACGCAGAAACGCCGGGATATCCAGGTAATCCACATCTTCCGCCGTATTCCCCCCCGCGGCAGCGGCCACCTTGCGCGCCTTGCCCCGAATGCGCCTCGTGATCGTCGGACGATCAAAGTCCACCCCGCCGGTTCCGGTCTTTGACACCAGCGAGGGGCGCTCCTGCTGCTGTTTGGCCTCTTCCCCAAGCCCGGTGGCCACGACAGTGACACGCAGTTCATCGCGCATATCCGGGTCAATGACGGTGCCGACCACGACCGTGGCATTCTCGGAAGCAAATTCCTTCACCGTATTACCGACTTCCTCGAATTCGCCGATACCCATGTCCATCCCGGCAGTCACATTGACGAGAATGCCATGGGCGCCCATCAGATTGACATCTTCCAGCAACGGACTGGCGATGGCGGCTTCCGCGGCCTCACGGGCACGGTCCTCGCCCTTGGCGCAGCCGGACCCCATCATGGCCATCCCCATCTCGGACATCACGGTACGGACATCGGCAAAGTCCACATTGATCAGGCCGGGGCGGGTAATCAGTTCAGCAATCCCCTGGACGGCGCCCAGCAGCACATCATTGGCAGACTTGAACGCATCCAGCAGGCTGATCTGCTTGCCCAGTACACTCAGCAGTTTTTCATTCGGGATGGTAATCAGTGAGTCCACATACTGGCCCAGCTCCTTGATCCCGTTGTGCGCCACGTGCAGGCGCTTGCTACCCTCGAATGGAAACGGCTTGGTCACAACGGCTACCGTCAGGATGCCTAGCTCCTTCGCCACCTGGGCGACAACCGGTGCGGCACCGGTACCGGTACCACCCCCCATGCCGGCCGTGATGAACAGCATATCGGAGCCCTCGATCACTTCCTGGAGCCGTTCCCGGTCGTCATGGGCCGCCTGGCGCCCGATATCGGGATTGGCGCCGGCGCCCAGTCCCTTGGTGATGGTACTGCCGATCTGCAAGGTGGTGCGCGCCGCCATATTCTTGAGCGCCTGCGCATCCGTATTGGCACAAATAAAATCAACACCATCGATTTTGCCGTCTACCATGTGCTGCACGGCGTTGCCGCCGCCACCACCGACACCGATGACCTTGATAACTGCACTTTGTCCACATGAATCCATTAATTCAAACATAATATCTCCTCCTCAAATAAAACAGAAAACAACGATCGAAAACCCTGACCTGCCATACACTGTTCACACACTGCTCAGCTTCACTCTGACCCTCAGAAATTTCCCTGAAACCAGCCCTTCATCCGTTCCCAAACGCTATACAGTCCTTTTCCAAGACCTGCATCCAGGGTCCGCTGGTCACGGTTCTGATAACCGAACAGCAACAAACCGACACCGGTTGCAAATATTGGATTCCTTACCACATCCACGAGACCGGTCACGTACTGGGGCATACCCAGACGCACCGGCATGTGAAACACTTCCTCCCCGAGATCAACCAGTCCCTCTATCTTGGAGCTGCCGCCGGTCAGCACGATGCCCGCCGCAATGACGTCTTCAAATCCACTGCGGCGCAATTCGGCCTGCACCAGGGACAACAACTCCTCATAGCGTGGCTCCACCACTTCCGCCAGGGTGTGCCGTGCAAGGCGGCGCGGGGGACGGTCACCAACGCCGGGGACCTCGATATTCTCATCCGCCGATGCCATCTGGGTCAGCGCACAGGCATACTTGATCTTGATTTCCTCGGCATACTGCGTGGGCGTACGCAGGGCCACGGCGATATCGTTGGTCACCTGATCACCGGCAATCGGGATCACCGCCGTGTGGCGGATGGAACCCTCGGTGAACACCGCGATGTCCGTGGTGCCTCCGCCGATATCGACAATGCAGACGCCAAGCTCTTTCTCGTCCTCGGTCAGCACCGAGTAACTGGAAGCCAGCTGCTCGAGAATAATGTCATCCACCTCCAGGCCGCAGCGACGCACGCACTTGATAATATTCTGTGCCGCGCTCACAGCGCCGGTCACCATGTGAACCTTCGCCTCCAGCCGCACCCCGCACATGCCGATCGGCTCACGGATACCTTCCTGGCTGTCGATCAGGAATTCCTGTGGCAGGATATGCAGTATTTTCTGGTCCGCCGGTATCGCCACGGCACGTGCCGCATCGATGACCCGTTCCACGTCACCCGGCACCACTTCCTTGTCCCGGATAGCAACGATGCCGTGCGAGTTCAGACTGCGGATGTGGCTGCCGGCAATCCCGGCATAGACCGAATGAATCTGGCAACCGGCCATCAACTCGGCTTCTTCCACGGCACGCTGGATCGAATGCACCGTGGATTCAATATTCACCACGACCCCCTTCTTTAACCCCCGCGATGGGTGCGAGCCGATACCGATCACTTCGATCGAGTCATCGGGCATCACCTCGCCGACAATCGCCACAACCTTTGACGTGCCGATATCCAGCCCCACGATCAGGTTCTTTTCACTCTTCTTTTGCATTCGTACCGACCCTTATCCTTTTGGATTCTTGCTGTTGGCCACCGGTTCCCCTGCCGCTTGCCTGAACACGGAAAAGCCATTGCTGTAACGCAGATCGACATGCCGCAGCTCATCACTGCGATCAGCAAAGATCGTTGGCCAGGCATTCACAAAGCGCTGTAACCGTGGCCAGGTGTCCGCCCGTCCCAGCTCCAGTTGCAATCCGTTGTCCATCTCCAGGCGCCAGGCACGGCGCTCGTCCAGGTGAACACGCGCTACCGTCAGACCGAGTGGCGCCAGTGCGGCCGAGAGGCGCCGGTATTTCTCCAGTACCGCAAGCTCATGCCCCTCCGGACCGGATATCATCGGCAGGTGCGCCAGCTCCGGCGTGACTTTCGGATAGAAGGCCTCGCCAAAACGGTTCAGGTAGGCCCGTTCACCCCAGCGTACGACCGGTTCCTGTTCCTCGATGCTCAGCGTCAGTCCATCCGGCCAGCTGCGCGCCACCGTGGCCTTGTAGACCCAGGGCAACTGTTCGACTTTCCGGCACAGGCCGGCAACATCGACGCCGAAAAATCCGCCTTCCACGTAGGGTGCAACAACAGCCTGCAGGCGCTCCCGATCCAGGTGGCGGTAATCACCGGCGACCTTGACGATCCGCAACGGAAACCGGTACGGATCCTGCAACCACTGGATGCCCAGCAGCACGGCTGCTCCCAGTAAACCGGCAAGCACGACACCGGTGATGGAACGGAAATGCTCCTGCAGATAGAACGCTGCCTGCTGCGCGGGTGTCGGTTGCTTACGCTTCGACACGCTGCCCTCCCGTGTCCCGTTGTTGATTGAGCGTGGTTTCAAGAATGCGACAGACCAGCTGGCCGAAATCCATTCCGGCGACCCCGACGGCCATAGGCACCAGGCTGTGGCCGGTCAGCCCGGGTATTGTGTTGACCTCGATGAACCAGGCTTGCCCGGCCGCATCGAGCATAAAATCCACCCGGCCCCAGCCGCTGGCGCCCACGGCCCTGAAGGCCGAGAGTGCCTGTTCCCGGAGTTGCTGCTCCCGGCCGGCATCGAGACCGCAGGGAATCAGGTAGCGAGTGGTATCGGCCTCGTATTTGGCCGCATAGTCATAGAACGTGTTCGGGGTCTCCAGCCGGATCAGCGGCAGTACGTCCGTTGCAACGATACCCGCCGTGTACTCGACACCCTCGATCCACTGCTCGGCCAGCACCTCTGCGTCATAACGCAGTGCCAGCTGCCAGGCGGCCTGCAACTCCGTGTCCGATCCCACCCGAGTAATGCCGATACTGGAACCTTCTCGTGACGGCTTGATGATTGCCGGATAGCCGGGTGCCTCCGTTACTGTGTCAAGATCGGTCTCGTCGCGAAGAACAGTAAATGCCGGCGTTGGAATGCCCGCACTGTCCCAGACCTGCTTGGTGCGGAGTTTGTCCATTGCCAGCGCGGAACCGAGGACACCGGACTCGGTGTAGGGCAATTCGAGCACATCGAGCAAGCCCTGCAGCACGCCATCTTCACCACCGCGTCCGTGCAGGGCGATAAATACCCGCGCATAGCCACCACAGACCAGTTCATCAACCAACCCCCGATCAGCGGCATCGAGAGCATGCGCGTCGATGCCCGCCGCCTGCAGCGCGGTGAGTACCGCGGCGCCACTTTGCAACGAGATCTCGCGCTCAGCCGATTGGCCGCCCATCAGCACGGCCACCTTGCCAAAATCGGGATCACTGGCGATTCCCGGACTAGCCATGCCCCGACCCCACCGCCGGATTACCGGCAATACGTACTTCCGGCTCGAGCCGGATGCTGTATTGCTGCTCGACCGTTCCCTGCACCTGATGGATGAGCGTTTCTATGTCGGCCGCGGTGGCCGACCCGGTATTGATAATGAAATTGGCGTGTTTTTCGGATACCCGGGCACCGCCGATGCGGGCGCCCTTGAGGCCGGCGCATTCAATCAGCCGCGCGGCATGATCCCCCGGGGGATTGCGGAATACCGATCCGCAACTGTATTGCTGTGTCGGTTGCGTTGCGTTGCGGCGCGCCAGCAACTCGCGGATATTTGCCTGTGCAGCCTGTACATCTCCCTGCACAAGCCGCAAGCGGGCGCTCACGAACCATTCATCGGACGGTCCCTGCACGGTACGATAACCCACGCGGTATTCATCCGGATGACGGGTATGCAGGATCCCCCGGCGGTCCACGGTTTCAACAGACTCCACCTGCGACCAGGTTTCGCCGCCGAAGGCGCCGGCATTCATGGCCAGTGCACCACCGATCGTGCCGGGAATGCCGGCAAGAAATTCAACCCCGGTAACCCCGGCCTTTGCGCTCATCCGTGCCACCTTGCTGCAGGTGACTCCGCTGCCGGCCCGCAGGACATCACCGGCAAGCCACTCCGTCATCGACAGGGCGCCGAAAGTCCCAATTACCGTTCCCGGGAACCCGCCGTCGCGCACCAGCAGGTTGCTCCCCAGGCCAAGCCATAACAGCGGTTCATCAGAATCCAGTACGGCCAGAAACGCACACAGGTCATCGACATCCACCGGCTGAAAGAAACAGCGCGCGCTGCCACCGGTACGCCAGGAGGTGTGCTCTGCCATGGGCTCGTCGTAACGCAGTTCGCCCTTCCAGCCCTGTGAGGTGTTGGTCGCCATCATGCGCCTGCCCCCGCCACGCGCAGCCTGTCCGGCAAGCCGGCAGCAACGGCGCCGATATCACCGGCGCCCAGCGTCAACACGATATCCCCGTCCTGCAAAATGTCGTGCAGCACCTCCGGCAACTGTGTAATGGCTTCCACGAATACCGGATCCAGTTGACCACGGGCGCGAATTCCCCGGCACAGTGCGCGGCCGTCGGCGCCGCTGATCGAGGTTTCGCCGGCGGCATACACCTCACCGAGTATCAGCACGTCCACCTCGGACAGGATCTTGATAAAGTCATCGAACAGATCACGGGTACGCGTGTAACGGTGCGGCTGGAATGCCACCACCAGACGCCGCCCCGGCCAGCCCTTGCGAACGGCATCCAGGGTCGGTGCAATCTCGCTCGGGTGGTGCGCGTAATCATCGATCAACAGGACACTGCCGGCAGCGGTCGGCACCTCGCCGGCAACATGCAGGCGCCGCCCGATCCCCTGGAACCCGGCCAGTCCCTGCTGGATAGTGGCATCCGCTACCTCCAGCTCGGTCGCCACAGCGATCGCGGCCAGGGCATTCAGCACGTTGTGACGTCCCGGCATATTCAGGGTCACCGGCAGATCATCATGCCCGGCCCGCTGCACGCTAAAGCGGGTCTGCATGCCCTGTTGCTGCAGCTGACCGGCCCGTACGTCCGCGTTGGTCTCGATGCCGTAGGTAATCACCGGCCGGGTGACCTCGGCAAGAATGCTGCGCACTTGCGGGTCATCCAGGCACAACACGGCCACCCCGTAAAACGGCAGGTGATGCAGAAATTCGATAAAGGTCTGGCGCAGGCGCTCGAAATCGCCTTCATATGTCGACAGGTGATCGGCATCGATGTTCGTGATCACCGCCATGGATGGCTGCAGGTACAGGAACGAGGCATCGCTCTCGTCCGCCTCGGCCACCAGGTAGTGGCCGTCACCAAGCTGTGCGTGACTGGCGGCACTGTTGAGCTGACCACCAATCACAAAGGTTGGATCGAGACCGCCCCCGGTCAGCAAGCTGGCAATCAGGCTGGTCGTGGTGGTCTTGCCATGCGTGCCGGCGACCCCGATGCCGTAACGAAAGCGCATCAATTCGGCAAGCATCTCCGCACGCGGCACGACCGGGATACGTAGTTTCCGGGCGGCCTGTACCTCGGGGTTGTCAGTCCCGACGGCCGTGGACACCACGACGGCATCGCAGTCCGCCACGTGGTCGGCCGCATGGCCGATCGTGATTTTCACACCCAGCTGTGCCAACCGCCGGGTGACCGCGTTTTCCCGCAGGTCGGAACCACTGACCCGGTATCCCAGGTTGTGCAGCACCTCGGCGATCCCCCCCATGCCGGCGCCACCTGCCCCGACAAAATGGACCCGGCGCACCCGACCCATGCCCTGCGGTTGTGCCACTGCCGTGGGGCGCGCGGGCAGGCTCATGCGGCAACCCCCGCGGTATAGCCGCCGGCCTCGCGACACAATCCCGCAACTTGTCGGGCGGCATCCGGCTGCGCCAGCGCGCGTGCCGCGCGCGCCATGTCCAGCAACACATCGCGCTGTCCGCCAAACGTCGCCAGTATGTCTGCCAATGAGGCCGCGGTGAATTCCGTCTGTGGCACCAGGATGGCTGCGCCGGCGGTCACCAGGTAGTTCGCATTGGCCGTCTGGTGATCATCGACGGCATGTGGATAGGGCACCAGCACCGCAGCCACCCCGACCGCCGCCAGTTCGGCGACCGTCAGTGCACCTGCCCGGCATACCACGAGGTCCGCCCAGGCATAGGCATCCGCCATATCCTGGATGAAGGTCTCCACCCGGACATGGTCGATAACACCGCGGTAGCCGAGTTGCACGGCTGCGATTCCCGCCTCACCGGTCTGGTGATAGATCTGCGGGCGCTGCTGTTCCGGCAAGCGCTCAATGGCCTGTGGCACCGTCTGGTTCAATGCCTGTGCACCCCGGCTGCCCCCAACGACCAGCAGGCGCAGTGCATCGGTCCGTTGGCTAAAGCGTTCCTCCGGTGACGCCAGTGCGATAATCCCGGCGCGTACCGGGTTGCCGGTGGACACGGCATGGCGCGCCACCGGCATACTGCCCGGAAAACCTTCCATGACACAGCGTGCCAGTGGCGCCAGCAGGCGATTGGTTCTTCCCGGGATAGCGTTCTGTTCGTGGATCAGTAGCGGTCGCCGCAACAGCCACGCCATGATGCCACCCGGCCCGGCTGCAAACCCGCCCATGCCGAGCACCGCCGCAGGCCGGAGACGCAGGAACACGGCCAGTGTCTGCCACAGTGCCACCATGAGCATCAGTGGCGCCAGCAATTTGCGCACCAGGCCCTTGCCGCGCAGTGCCGAGACCCGGATGGTCGACAGTGGATACCCGGCAGCCGGAACGACCCGTGCTTCCAGACCCTGACGCGTCCCGAGCCAGGACACCGGAACCCCCAGCGCCGTGAGCTCCTGCGCTACGGCAAGCGCGGGAAACACGTGACCCCCGGTGCCACCCGCCATGATCAGGATCGGCCGGCGTCGATCAACAGCCGATGTCATCGCGTCACCCCCCGGCGTTTTGCCCGGGCCGTCCCGCTTGCGGACAACCCTGCGACCGTACAGCGAGTTTCGTAATCGACCCGCAACAGCAGAGCAACGGCGGCACACATCACCACCATGCTGGAACCGCCGTAGCTCATCAGCGGCAGCGTCAGCCCCTTGGTCGGCAACAGGCCCATATTGACGCCCATGTTGATGAAGGCCTGCATCCCGAACCAGATACCGATACCCCAGGCCAGCAGGGCCGCAAAGGCATTCCCGGCCTTCTCGGCCGTTGCCGCGATGACAAACGCACGCCACACCAGCAACACGTACAGCGCAATGACGGTGAACACACCGAGCAGTCCAAGCTCTTCTGCCAGCACCGCGAACAGGAAATCGGTATGCGCCTCCGGCAGGTAGAACAGTTTCTGGATACTGGCGCCGAGGCCCACACCAAACCATTCGCCGCGGCCGATGGCAATCAATGACTGGGTCAGCTGGAAACCGCTGTTGAACGGGTCTGCCCACGGATTCAGGAAGGTCGTCAGGCGCTCCATGCGATAGGGTGATGATACTGCGAGCCCGGCCAGCGATATGCCGGCCAGTCCGAGCATGCCGCTGAACTGCCCTAATTTGACACCGGCAATAAAAATCATCCCCATGGCCGTGGCAGTCAGCACCACCGTGGTACCGAAATCCGGTTCCATCAACAGCAACAGGGCGACAAGCGCAAGAATAACCAGCGGCTTGATAAAGCCGGAGACCTGGGTACGCACTTCTTCGCCGTGGCGCGCCAGGTAACTTGCCAGGTAAATCAGAATCATCAGTTTTGCCGGTTCGGACACCTGCAGCCTGAACAACCCGGTGTTGATCCAGCGTAAACTGCCATTCACTTCATAGCCGACACCCGGGATTATGACCGCCACCAGCAGGCCCAGCGCACCCACCAGCAAGACCACACCGGCCTGTTCCAGCAGCGCCAGCCGCACCCGGAACAGCAGCATGGCGCCGCCGATACCCATCGCGATATAGATCGCCTGGCGGATAGTGTAGTAAAACGGTTGTCCCAGCTCCCGGTCTGCCAGGGTAATCGAGGCCGACGACACCATGACCAGCCCGAGCGCCGCCAGTGCCAGTGCCCCGAACAACAGCAGGTAATCCAGCGGCGGGCGGCGTGTGCCGCGTGCGTCCCCGGTACGTGCCTGGCTGAGCGCTGCCATCAGGCACCAAGCTCCCGCACCGCGGCCACGAAGGCATCACCACGCGCCTGAAAATCATGGAACATGTCGGTGCTGGCACAGGCCGGTGACAGCAGTACGGCATCTCCGGCCTGCGCCAGTCCGGCGGCAAGTCCGACGGCCTGCGGCATATCTTCCGCGACCACGACCGGCAACGTTCCGGATAACAGCGTTTGCAACTCGGCGGCGGCCGTACCGATCACCACAGCGGCACGACCCTTGCGTTGCAGCGCCACCACCAGCGGAGAAAGATCTGCGCCCTTGGCATCGCCCCCGGCAATCAGCACGACCTGACCCGCGATACCGTCAATGGCGGCCAGCGTGGCGCCGACATTGGTCCCCTTGGAATCGTTGTACCAGGTCACCCCGTGCTGCCCGGTGACCCGCTGCATGCGATGCGGCAACCCGTGGAACTCACGCAGCACCGCGACCATGGCGGCACGGGGCAATCCCAGGGCCGCGCCCAGCGCCAGTGCCGCCAGGGCGTTCACGCTATTGTGGCGCCCGGACATGCCGATCTCGCCCACCGGCATGATCATTTCGTCCCCGCAGGCCAGCCAGGTGACACCCTCACGGCAACACAAGCCATATTCGCCGGACGCCGGTTCCCGTTGTGAATAACGGACCTGTGGCCGATCCGGATCGGCAAGCCGGGCAGCCAGCGGATCATCCGCGTTAATTACCTGCAAGGCGGCATGGCGATAAACCCCCGCCTTGGCCGCTGCATACGCCTTGATATCCAGGTAACGGTCCAGGTGGTCGGCGCTGATATTCAGCACCACGGCCGCGGCCGGTCGCAGCGAACGGGTCGTTTCCAGCTGAAAACTGGAAAGCTCGAGCACATACAGGTCCGGCTCTGGCGCCGCGAGCAGGTCAAGCGCCGGGGTCCCGATATTGCCGCCGGTACGCACCTGCAAGCCGGCATGCTGCGCCATCGCATTCAGCAGTGTGGTCACGGTGCTCTTCCCGTTGGAGCCGGTGATGGCAACTACCGGTGCGCTAACCGCCTGCGCAAACAACTCGATGTCGCCGAGGATTGCAACCCCGCGATCACGCGCCGTGGCGATTTGCGGTAGCGTCAGGGCCACGCCCGGACTGACAATAATCTGTTCGGCACGCGCGAAAGCCGCATCACTGAAACCGCCGAGAAACAACGCTACATCCTCCGGCAGGTCGGTACGTAACTGTGCCAGTCCCGGTGGCTCGGCACGACTGTCGACAACCGCGACCGGCAGGCCGCGCCCCGACAGGTAGCGCGCCACAGACAACCCGGTTTTACCCAGCCCGACCACCAGTGTTCTGCGTTCGTTTGCCAGCATGTCTTCCATCATTGTCAGCGGAACGGCCATTCGCACTAGTCTGCTAGCGAATCTTCAGTGTGGCCAGTCCGACCAGCACCAGGATCAGCGTAATAATCCAGAAACGCACAATCACGCGCGGCTCCGGCCAGCCCTTCAGTTCAAAGTGATGATGCAACGGCGCCATGCGAAAGATGCGCCGACCCGTCAGTTTGTACGAAGCCACCTGGAGAATGACCGACAAGGTTTCCATCACGAACACCCCGGCCATGATCAGCAGGACCAGCTCCTGGCGCACCAGCACGGCCACGATGCCGAGCGCTGCGCCCAGGGCCAGTGCACCGACATCACCCATGAACACCATCGCCGGGTAGGCGTTGAACCAGAGGAAACCAAGACCTGCGCCGACCAGCGCACCACAGAACACCACGACCTCCGCCGACTCGCGGATATACGGAATCCCGAGATACACGGAAAACTTCACATTGCCGGTGACGTACGCAAATACGCCCAGGGCGCCGGCGATCAGTACCGTCGGCAGGATGGCCAGCCCGTCAAGACCGTCGGTCAGGTTGACCGCATTATTGGACCCAACGATGACAAAATAGGCCAGTACCACGTAGAGCCAGCCCATGTTGACCGCGATACCCTTGAAGAACGGAACAATCAGCGTGGTTTCCGCCGGTGTCAGCGCCGAGAGATAGAGAAACACCGCCACCCCGAGTGCGATCAGCGATTGCCAGAAAATCTTCGAACGCGCCGACAGACCGTCGGAATTTTTCAGCACCAGTTTGCGATAATCATCGACCCAGCCAACGACACCGAACGACAGCGTCACCAGGAGTACAACCCAGATATAGCGGTTACCCAGGTCAGCCCACAGCAGGGTCGCAATACAGACGGCCACGATAATCAGCGCGCCACCCATGGTCGGCGTGCCGGCCTTGGAAAGATGGGTTTCCGGTCCGTCTGCGCGCACAGTCTGCCCGATCTGGTAGTGACCGAGGCGGCGGATCATCCCGGGCCCGACGATAAAGGAAATCAGCAAGGCGGTGAGCACCCCGAGAATCGCGCGCAGGGTCAGATACTGGAATACGTTGAAACCACTGTGGTACTGGCTCAGGTAATCGGCAAGGTAGACCAGCATCAGTGCCGCCCCTCCGTCTCCGTTGGCCATGCAGTGGCGCCAAGCGCCTCGATAATGCGTTCCATGCGCATCCGGCGCGAACCTTTCACCAGGATATGCAGATCACCGTGCCGTGCCTGCTGCAGCGCTGCCACCAGCGCCTCCGGTGTCCCGAAATGTGTTGCCTGGTTGCCAAATGCCGCAGCCGCGGCCTGCGCCAGTGAACCCAGGGTAAACAACCGGTCAACCCCGGCGGTGCGCGCCTGTTCGCCGGCCACGCGGTGCAGGGCCTGTGCCTCCGTGCCCAGCTCACCCATATCACCGAGTACCAGCCAGGTCTCGCCGCCGGCCTGTGCCAGCACAGCAAGCGCCGCCTGCAGCGACCCCGGATTGGCATTGTAGGTATCATCGATGACCGTCACCCCATCCGGGAGGCGCTGCAGGGTGAGCCGGCCCGCGACCGGGGTCAGTGATTCCAGGCCGGCACGGACTGCATCGAGACCGGCACCGGCGGCCAGTGCCGCGGTACTGGCCGCCAGTGCGTTCATGACGTTATGCCGGCCCGGCAGGGACAGGCGAAAGGACACATCGCCCTGCGGAGTAACCAGCTGTATCCGGCTACCGTCGACGTCGCCTTCCCAGCGCGCCCGCACAGCGGCCGGCTGGTCAAGCCCGAAACTCAGGACCTCACGTTGCCCTGCAAGTTTGCGCCAGGACGCGGCAAATCTGTCATCGGCATTGATGATGGCAATCCCGTCAGCACCGAGCCGGTCAAACACCTCCCCTTTTGCCCGGGCAACACCCTGCAGATCACCAAAACCTTCGAGGTGCGCAGAACCGGCATTGGTCACCACGGCAATCGTGGGCTGGGTAATACCCGCCAGGTAATCAATCTCGCCGGCATGGTTGGCGCCCATTTCCACAACGGCAAACCGGTCCGCCGCATCCAGCCGAAACAGCGTCAGCGGTACGCCGATATCATTATTCAGGTTACCGCGTGTCGACAGTGTGCGGCCGGCCCACGACAGAATGGCTGCCGTCATGGCGCGCACCGTGGTCTTGCCGTTGCTGCCGGTGATAGCCACCACCGGCAGCGTAAACTGCGCACGCCACCAGGCCGCCAGCTGTCCCAGTGCCAGCCGGGTGTCGGCAACTTCGATTAACGGCAGGGCGGTATCGAGTGTCCGGCTGACTGCAGCCGCAGCAGCCCCCTGCGTGCGGGCTGTTTCGATATAGTCATGGCCATCAAAATTCGGGCCCTGCAGGGCAACGAACAGGTTTCCCTCCTGCAGGTCGCGGCTATCGGTACTGACGCCACGGAAACGGACATCGGTCGTGACCGGACGGGCATCAAGCACAGCGGCGGCCTCGGCAAGTTGCAGCGCCATCATCGGGCCCATTCCCGCTGCAACGACATGACCCGCTCACGGTCACTGAATGGCAGGGCCTTGTCGCCGATAATCTGGACGGTCTCGTGCCCCTTGCCGGCAATCAGCACAATGTCGTCAGGCCCGGCCGCACGCAGCGCCTCGGTAATGGCGTGCGCCCGGTTATGTTCAATCCGCACCCGCCCGCTGTCCTGCAACCCGGAAACAATATCGGACATGATGCGTTCCGGGTCCTCGGTCCGCGGATTGTCGTCGGTCAGCACGATACAGTCCGCCAGTTGCTCGGCCGCGGCGGCCATTAACGGGCGCTTGCCGCGGTCCCGGTCACCACCGGCGCCGAACACACACCAGAGTTTCCCGTGACAGTGCACCCGGAGTGAACGCAGCACCTCCTTGAGCGCCCCGGCGGTGTGCGCATAGTCAACGACGGCAAGCGGGTGTTGCTCGCCAAGTCCAAACCGCTCCATACGCCCCGGTACCGTGCATGTTATCGACAGACGCCGCAAGACCTCCCTGAACGGCAGACCGGTAATACACAAACAGGCAAGTGCGGCCAGCAGGTTGCTGACATTGAAACGACCCAGCAACGGACATTCGATAACACCGCTGCCCCAGGGTGTTTGCACCCGGAAGCGGATGCCGTTGATGTCGAGCTCGAGTTCCGAGCCAATGACCCACTGCGCCGGGAACCGCGTTTCATACGGCTCGTTTTCGAGCCGGTAGGCCACCGGCGCAACGCCCGGTGGAATGTCGTTCAGCAGGCTGCGGCCGAAGTCATCGTCTGCATTGATGACGGCGTATCTCAGCCCTTCGCTGTGAAACAGTTTGCGCTTGGCATGCGCATAGGACTCGAGGTCGCCGTGATAATCGAGGTGATCACGCGAGAGATTGGTCAACACGGCAATATCAAAATCCACACCACGTACCCGACCCTGGTCCATGGCATGCGACGACACCTCGGCAACCACGCTGCGGGCGCCGTGCTGCTGCATGCTACACAATGCCTGCTGCACCGTCAGTGCATCCGGCGTGGTATGGGTAGCAGCGCTCAACTCGTTGTACAGACCGTATCCCACCGTACCGATCAGACCACAGCGGCGGTCCGCACTGTCGAGTGCCTGGGCAATAAAATGGCTGCAGGACGTCTTGCCGTCAGTGCCGGTTACCCCGATCATGAACAGGCCGCGCGAGGGATGGCCGTAAAAACGGTCCGCAATCAGTCCGGTCACCTGGCTGAGTGCCCGGACCGAGACCACCGGCACCGGCAACAGTGCCGCCAACTCAGCCAGCCCGGTTTCGTGCGCGGAAGGCTCCCAGGCCACGGCCGCCGCACCGAGCGCTATCGCCTGGCGGGCATGATGCAGGCCATGCGTGTGACTGCCATCAACCGCAACAAACAGGTCACCCGACTGTACTTTGCGGCTGTCCAGCGCCAACCCGGTCACGCTGATACCCGGCTGCATACTGGCTGTCGTCAGGTCCTGCAGCAGACCGGCCAGTGAATGGGATTCCGCCATCGTCCTGGCCGGCATCATGCCGGCTCTCCCGCCCGACCATGCCGGGTTTGCAACAGCGGCAGATCATCCGGCGGTACGGCCAGCAGGCGTAGCGCACCGGACAGAACTTTTGAAAACACCGGTGCCGCCACCAGACCACCGTAGTACTTGCCGTTGCCGGGTTCATTGACCATCACCACCATGACCAGCCGCGGATCGCTCACCGGCGCCATACCGGCGAACACAGCCAGATACTTGCCGTCGGCGTAGCCACCGGCAACCGACTTTTTCACCGTGCCGGTCTTGCCGGCGACGCGGTAACCTGCGATGCGCGCCCGTGTTGCCGTACCACCGGGGCCCGTGACCGCTTCGAGCATTGTGATCAGCTGGTCAGCTATATGTGCCGGGAATATGCGTTTGCCGGCCGGGGGGTCATCCTGGCGCAGAAAGCTCACCGGACGCTTGATGCCACCGGCTGCGATTACGGCATAGGCCTGGGCAAGCTGCAACGGGGTCGTGGAAATACCGTAACCATAGGCCAGCGTGGCGGTTTCGATATCGTTCCAGCCGCGGTAGCTGGTCAGCAGGCCAGCCGCTTCGCCCGGGAACCCGCTGTCCGTGGGCACACCGAAACCCAGGCTGGAAACCAGCGACCAGATACGCTGCCGGTCCAGCGACAGGGCGATCTTGGTGATGCCGACATTACTCGACTTCCTGATCACGCCGGCGACATCCAGTAAACCATAATCGTGCGTGTCGTGTACCGTGTTGTGACCTACCCGGAGCCAGCCGGGGGAAGTGCTTATCGGGGTTTCCGGTGTATAACGCCCCGTCTCCAGTGCCGATGCCACGATGAAGGGCTTCATGGTGGAACCGGGTTCAAATACATCAGTGACCGCGCGATTACGCAGGGTCTTGCGCTGCAGCCTGTTACGATTGTTCGGGTTGTACGATGGCTGATTGACCATTGCAAGAACTTCACCGGTTCTGACATCGAGTACCACGGCCGAGGCCGACTGCGCCCCGTATTCTTTCATGGCGGCCTTCAACTCACGGTACGCAAGGTACTGGATGCGCCGGTCGATACTCAGTTCCAGATCCTTGCCGGGCTGCGGGCGGCGAATACTCTCAACGTCCTCCACGGCATGGTGCTGACCATCCTTGATGACCCGCTTCGCACCGGGCTTGCCACTCAGCCAGTCATCAAATGCCAGCTCCAGTCCCTCCTGTCCGACATCGTCAATGTTGGTAAAACCGACAACGTGTGCGGCCACTTCACCGGCCGGGTAGTAACGCTTGTATTCTTTTTGCAGGTAAACACCCGGCAGGTCCATGGCGCTGACCTGAGCGGCCAGGGTCGGCTCGATATGACGCCGCAGGTAGACAAATTCGCGGCCGGCATGCCGGGCCACCAGTTGCTGGATATCGTCACGATCCAGCTTCAACAGTTGCGCCAGCCCGGTCAGCCCCGTCTGTACGCCGACCAGTTCCTGCGGATTGACCCACACGGACTCAACCGGGGTGCTGACTGCCAGCGGATCACCCTGGCGGTCGAGGATCATGCCGCGGTGTGCCGGCAGGGTCACCACGCGCATATAGCGCGCCTGGCCCTGATGCTGCAGAAACTCCTTGTCAACAACCTGCAGGCTGATCGCACGCCAGACCAGCGTCAGCAGTGCCACCAGCATGGCAAGCACCAGCAACAGGCGCCGCCCCTGACGTACGGAAAATGATCGTTGTCTGCTCATGGCCTGACAATCACCATCCGGTCCGGCGCCGGAATTATCATGCCAAGCCGGGTACGCGCGTCATGCTCGACCTGGCCCTGTGTCGTCAAGGTGCCCTGCTCCAGTTGTAACTGGCCCCACTCAACATCCATCCGGTCTTTCTCGTAACCCAGCGACTGCACTTCGACGAACAGTTTCCGGGCCTGGTGCTTGGCATACACAACACTGACCGCAGATATGATAACGGCAAGCGCCAGCAGGGAAATGCGTACAAACCCTGCGCTCATTGCAGGCGCTCCGCAATCCGCAGCACGGCACTGCGTGCACGCGGGTTAGCGGCTGTTTCCGCCATGCCGGGCCGTTGCGCCTTGCCAATCGGTCGCAGTCGTGGCCGGTGCCCGACATCAAGCAATGGCAAATCGACCGGTAGTTGCTCACCCCGGTATTCACGGCGGATAAAGCGCTTGACGATCCGGTCTTCAAGCGAGTGAAAACTGATTACGGCCAGGCGTCCCCGCGTGGTCAACAGCTCCGGCACCTGTTCGAGCATGCCTTCCAGTTCCTCGAGTTCCCGGTTAATGTAAATGCGGATTGCCTGAAAACTGCGCGTCGCCGGATGCTTGTTCTTCTCGCGTACCGGCACAGTGGCGGCAATCAGTTCCGCCAGCTGGCGGGTCGTCATCAGTGGTTGCTGTTGCCTCTGTTGCACGATCTGGCGTGCAATCCGCCGCGCGAAACGCTCCTCGCCAAACGTCTTGAGCACCTCGCTGATCGCAGTCTCGCCGGCCTCGGCCAGCCATGCTGATGCAGGCATACCGGCAGCGGGGTCCATGCGCATATCAAGCGGGCCATCGTCGCTGAAGCTGAAACCGCGCACGGGATTATCCAGTTGCGGGGAAGACACACCGAGGTCAAGCAACAGGCCGTTAACACAGCCCTGCAGTTTTCGCTCAGCAACCAGGTGACCCAACATCGTAAAAGCCCCTTGCGCTATTTCAAAGCGCGGATCATTGCCGTATTGCGTCTGTGCTGAATGCACGGCTTCCGGATCCCGGTCCATCGCCAGTAATTTTCCCTGTGGCCCGAGTTCATCGAGTATGGCGCCCGCATGCCCGCCACGACCAAAGGTTCCATCCAGGTAAATACCATCCGGCTGTATATCGAGCCCTTCCAGTACTTCCGCAAGCAGTACCGGTTGATGCGCATCATCCATCGATCAGAGCGTCAGTGATCCCAGCGCATCCGGCAGGTCACTGGTAGCGGAATCCTCTGCAACCCAATTACTGCAACGTTGTTCCCAGGCAGTCTCGTCCCAGATTTCAAATTTGTTGCCGAGGCCAGCCAGCACGATACGTTTTTCAAGATTGGCAAATTCACGCAACCGCGGCGGAATCAGAATCCGGCCGTTCTTGTCAATATCGAGTTCGGTGGCATGACCCAGCAACATGCGCTGCAGTGTGCGCGTACGTTTGTCCTGGTTGGGCAGGCGGACGAGTTTGCGTTCGATCTCGTCCCAGTCGGGATAGGGATACAGCAGCAGGCAGCGGTCACCATGCACGGTCAGCACGACCCGGCCCTCACAACGCTCTTCAAGGGCGCCACGGTAGCGGGTGGGAAACGCCAGTCGCCCTTTTGCGTCCAGATTGATCGTGCTACCACCGCGGAACAAATCAGCCCCCTAATCTCCCCAAAAACCCCATTAATTACCACTAAGTCCCACTTTGCGACACTATAGGGAGTAAGGCGGGTTCCGTCAAGCAAAATCTCGAGAAAATCTCCTTTTGGACAGTAACTTAGGTCAGATTGTCGGTTTCCACCAAGCTCGCATCCAACATATAAATTACAAATCAAAAGCTTGCCGAATTTACCTGGAGTGAATTCCTAACTCGGGACTTTTCCCCGGCCCAAAATAGCAGGAAATTCGCTGAATCAGTCCTGGAACGACAAATGATAACCCGGCGTTAACCCCAATATATTGGGTTTCATACATGGACAAAGTGGAATATACGGGAATAATATCTGAATGGTACACCGGTTTGTGGGAAATCCCGTTACTTCCATCGATAGGGATAACGGCTAGCTCGCTCCTGCAAGTCGCGCCGTAAGCGGCGGGGAATTGGATCCAAAAATGATTAAACTGTCGGGTTACGGTCTCACGGCCTAACCGCAATAGCACTTAAACCCGAACAGCATAAAGTCAGTCCCTTCTCCCCTTTGGGGAGAAGGTCAGGATGAGGGGAAAGACACAACGCGTTTTTTATAGTGACTCACCCTCACCCCGACCCTTGCAAGGGAGAGGGAGAAAACAAAGGGTGAACGGTTTAAGTCAGTGCCATTGGGCCTGACCCGACCTACGGCCGGCGATGTAGCCCCCACGCAAGCGGAGGTCTATTAGTGGAAGTGTTACCAATCCCGAAGGTATCAAAAGAGCCTGCGTGGTTACGTCGATAGCATTCAGAATGGAATATCATCATCGAAATCATCCGGCCCGGCACTGGCGGTTGCCGGTTGTGCCGGCGGTGACGCTGTTCCAGCCGTTCCAGCCGTTTCATTATTGTAGGCGGAACTGCCGCCGCGGCCGCCAAGCATCTGCATGTCATTGGCGACGATTTCAGTAGTATAACGATCGTTGCCGTTCTTGTCCTGCCACTTGCGTGTTTGCAATTTGCCTTCAATATACACCTGAGCGCCTTTTTTCAGGTACTCCCCGGCGATCTCTCCCAGCCGACGGAACATCACCACACGGTGCCACTCGGTGCGTTCCTGTTTCTCACCGGTCTGCTTGTCCTTCCAGGATTCCGATGTGGCGATATTGACATTGGCGACCGCATCGCCACTGGCGGTATAACGCACCTCGGGATCACTGCCCAGGTTGCCCACCAGAATGACCTTGTTGATTCCTCTTGCCATGATGCTCTCCTGTTGGTTCTCCTTCTGCGGAAGAAGGGTCGATTATTCTGCATGCGTGCCTGCCTCACGGGTACAGGCGATGGTACCACCCTCACGGTAATCCGGCAGGGTCGAACGCCTGCTTGTCCACTTTCAGGTAGGCCACCCCGTCTCCGGGGATCACCACCGCCTCGGCAACCCCGGCCATCCCGACCAGCTGCCGCGTCAACCGGTCGGCACCGGCCTGGTCCACCACCTCGACCTTGTACATATAGCTGCTCAGCTTGCGCGGTGACTTCATTGGCAAGGCCACCAGCAGCCAGACCCCCAGCGCCAGGGCGGCAAACAGGAACACGGTCTGCAGCCCATACATGCCCTGTACCACACCACCCAGGCCCCCCCCGAGGAAGGCGCCCATAAACTGGGAGCTGGAATAAAATCCCATGGCCGACCCACGGCAATCTCCCGGGGCAACCCGTGAGACCAGCGAAGGCAACATGGCCTCCAGCAGGTTAAACGCGGAGAAAAATACCATCAATAGGACAACGACACCGATGAGTGTCGGAGAAAACAGGTACAGACCCAGCTCGGCCAGGCCCAGCACCGTAATTGCTCCGAGAAACACCGGCTTGAGCCGCCCGCCACGCTCGGCAAGGATAATGAACGGGATCATGATCAGTATCGAGCCAGCCAGCACCGGCAGATAAAGCTCCCAGTGACGCACACTGGCCAGCCCGATGGTATCGCGCAACAACACCGGCAATACCACGAAACTGGCCGTCAGGGCCGTGTGCAACACCAGGATGCCGAAATCGAGACGCAGCAAATCCGGGTTACGCAGCACCCGTCCGAACTGGGCCGGAATCGCCTCGGCCTCGCGGTGAACCGCAGTGACCCGTGGCCGTGGCACGACGAAGGCCACCACCAGGATGCCGCCGAGGGCCAGCAGCGCCGTGATCCAGAAAATGCCCGGTACCCCGACCCACTCGTTCAGTAATGGCCCGAGGATCATGGCGGCCGCGAACGACAGGCCGATGCTCATGCCGATCAGGGCCATGGCCTTGATCCGCTGGTTCTCACGGGTAAGATCCGCCGTCAGCGCCATGATGGCCGCGGCAATGGCGCCGGAGCCCTGCAGGGCCCGGCCCAGGATGACTACATAGATGGAGTCGGCCTGAGCAGCGACCACGCTGCCAAAGGCAAACAGTAACAACCCGCCGATGATCACCGGCTTGCGGCCGATGCAATCGGACAACAGGCCCGCGGGAATCTGCAGCACGGCCTGGGTGATACCATAGACGCCGATCGCCAGACCGGTCAGTGCGGGGGTAACCCCTTCCAGCTCATGGGCATACAGCGCGAACACCGGCAGGATCATAAACAACCCCAACATGCGCAAGGCATATACCCCGGCCAGGGATAATGCCGCATAGCGCTCCTGCGGGGCCATGCCGGCCCCTGGTTCTGTCTTTTGCTCCACCTCGTTATTGATCCTCTTTGCCTGTTTCAGTGAAATCGTCGTATATTAGCAGGTTGGTCAGTTACCCGTTTGCAAAATCGTGACGCTATGGACACCATCAGAATCCGGGGTGCACGCACCCACAACCTGCAAAACATTGACCTGGACCTGCCCCGGGACAAGTTGATTATTATCACCGGATTGTCCGGTTCAGGGAAGTCCTCGCTCGCCTTCGACACCCTCTATGCCGAGGGCCAGCGCCGTTACGTCGAGTCACTGTCGGCGTATGCGCGCCAGTTCCTGTCCATCATGGAAAAACCGGATGTCGATCACATCGAGGGACTGTCCCCGGCGATTTCCATCGAGCAAAAATCCACCTCACACAACCCGCGCTCCACGGTCGGCACCATCACCGAGATCTATGACTACCTGCGCCTGCTGTTCGCGCGCACCGGTACGCCGCACTGTCCGAAACATGGCGCGGTACTCGAGGCACAGACCGTCAGTCAGATGGTCGATCATGTCCTGGCCCTGCCGGAAGGCAGCCGGCTGATACTGCTCGCGCCTGTGGTCGAGGCGCGCAAGGGCGAACACCTGCAGGTACTGGAAGACCTGCGGGCGCAGGGTTTTGTACGTGCACGCATCGACGGAAAAGTTATCGAACTGGATCAGCCACCAAAACTCGATCTGCGCCGCAAGCATGTCATCGAGGCCGTTGTCGACCGCTTCAAAGTGCGCCTGGACATCCAGCAGCGGCTGGCCGAATCCTTTGAAACCGCCCTGCGATTATCCGACGGGCTGGCACGTATCGCCTGGATGGACCAGCTCGAGCGTGAAGAGCCGGTGTTCTCCGCCAAATTCGCCTGTCCCGAATGCGGCTATTCACTGACCGAGCTGGAACCACGATTGTTCTCCTTCAACAACCCGGCCGGGGCCTGCCCCCAATGTGACGGCTTGGGCGTGCACCAGTTCTTTGACCCCGAACGGGTGGTCGCCCACCCGGAACTCAGCCTTGCCGGCGGTGCCGTGCGTGGCTGGGACCGGCGCAATGCCTATTATTTCCAGCTGATCAGCGCCCTCGCAGAACACTACGGCTTCAATATCGAAACTCCCTTCACTGAATTAGCGGAGAATATCCAGGACATCATCCTGCATGGCAGCAAGGGAGAAGTGATCCGCTTTCAGTACCTCAATGAACGCCGTGGCGCGGTTGAGCGCAAGCACCCCTTCGAGGGCATACTCACCAACATGCAGCGGCGCTACCGCGAAACCGAATCCAATGTGGTACGCGAGGAACTGGCGCGTTACCTCAGCACCCAACCATGCCCGGACTGCGGTGGCGCACGCCTTAACGAAGCCGCACGCCATGTCACTGTGGCGGGCAAGTGCCTGCCGGAAATCACGGCACTGCCGGTCGGCAGCGGGCAGGAACTGTTCCAGGGACTGCACCTCGCGGGGCGGCGCGGCGCGATTGCCGACAAGATCCTCAAGGAAATCAACCAGCGACTGGACTTCCTCGTCAATGTCGGACTCGACTACCTGTCGCTGGACCGCAGCGCCGAGACCCTGTCCGGAGGCGAAGCGCAGCGCATCCGCCTTGCCAGCCAGATCGGCGCCGGCCTGGTGGGCGTCATGTATGTCCTCGACGAACCATCGATCGGTCTGCACCAGCGCGACAACCAGCGCCTGCTGCACACCCTCACACACCTGCGCGACCTCGGTAATACCGTCATCGTGATCGAACATGACGAGGAAGCCATTCGCAGCGGTGATCATGTCATCGACATCGGACCCGGCGCCGGGGTACACGGTGGCCGGATCGTCTCCCAGGGTACGCCTGAAGAAATCATCGCGGACACCCATTCGCTGACCGGACAATATCTCTCCGGACGTGAGTCCATTGCCATTCCCGATCACACCCGTCCGGTCGACCCCCTGCGGATGCTGGTTATCGAAGGCGCCACCGGCAATAACCTGAAATCAGTTAGCGCAGAAATCCCGGTCGGCCTGATGACCTGTATCACCGGCGTTTCCGGTTCCGGCAAGTCGACCCTGGTCAACGATACGCTGTACAGGCGCACGGCACAGGTGCTCAACAAGGCCACGGAGTCCGGCGCCGCGTGCACCGACATCAATGGCCTGGAATACTTCGACAAGGTGGTGGACATCGACCAGAGTCCCATTGGGCGCACACCACGTTCCAACCCGGCCACCTACACCGGCCTGTTTACCCCGATCCGCGAACTGTTTTTCGCCACCCAGGAAGCCCGTTCCCGTGGTTACAAACCCGGTCGCTTCAGCTTCAACGTCAAGGGTGGCCGCTGCGAGGCCTGCCAGGGCGACGGCGTTATCAAGGTCGAGATGCACTTCCTGCCGGACATTTACGTACCCTGCGATGTCTGCAAGAGCAAGCGCTACAACCGGGAAACGCTGGATATCCGTTACAAGGGCAAGACCATACACGAGATACTGGAGATGACGATCGAGGACGCCGCCCCGTTCTTCAGCGCCATCCCGGTGATCGCCCGCAAGCTACAGACGCTGATCGATGTCGGCCTGACCTATGTAAAACTCGGACAGAACGCAACCACCCTGTCCGATGGCGAGGCGCAACGCGTCAAACTCGCACGCGAACTCTCCAAGCGTGATACCGGCAAGACCCTGTATATCCTGGATGAACCCACGACCGGCCTGCACTTCCATGACATTGCGCAACTGCTAACAGTACTGCAGCGCCTGCGCGATCATGGCAACACCATTATCGTGATCGAGCACAACCTTGATGTCATCAAGACCGCTGACTGGATCATCGACCTCGGCCCGGAAGGCGGAATCCGCGGCGGTGAAATCATTGCGACCGGAACACCGCAGGATGTCGCACAAAACCCGCGCTCCTATACCGGACAGTTTCTCAAGAACGTGCTGAATCCGAAGACCACATCAAAGCAACAGCGCGCCGCCGGTTAACTCAGTCAACCGGATCCGGTTTTCCCCGGCGGGGCACCGGTCCTGCCTGGCTTCGAACCGGAATTCCTTGCAGGTGACTTCGTTCTGAAGGAATGCGCGCTATAGCAAGCGCTGGTGACGGGGGTGTCAGCCTATGCCGCTTGCCTGCTCAAACCGGCATACAATGCCGACAAGACGGCAATCGTACAAACGATGACTGCGCCGGTAGGCAGATCAAAGAGCGCCGAGCACAGCAGCCCGCCGGCATAGCCGCTCGTGCCCAGCACATACCCTGCCAGCAAACGCCTGCGTGTGTGACGCAGTACGGCAAGTGACGGAATAATCAGACTGGCGAATACCAGGTAGACACCAACCAGTTGCACTGAAGCGGTAACCGTAATAGCAAACAGCAGATAAAAAGCAATGCTGTTGAGACGCCGGCCCAGGCTGAACCAGATAGCAAGTATGACGGCATATAAAATCGCTATCGGGATTAGTTGTACCGGTTGCACCCACAGAATCTGGCCCACCAGCAAGTCCTTGAGGTATTCGCCACCGTGGGGATTGTGACTGAGCAATATAATGCCGATGCTGGCGGCGAGCACAAACAAAATGCCGATCAGCGCTTCCTGCATCTGTGGCCAGCGTTTCTCTGTCCAGGCCAGTAACAATGCACCGGCAATCGCCGTTGCAACTGCAATCAGTTGCACACTGGCGCCGTGGAGAGGTAGTCCCAGCGCATCGGCGGCGATAATGCCGACTCCGGCCACCTGCGCAATGGCCAGGTCGATGAAGACGATACCGCGTTCCAGCACCTTAATCCCCATCGGCACATGGGTGCTTAGCACCAACAGACCGGCCAGCATAGCCGGCCCGAGAATACTGGGTTCCAACCCATCGTAATGCATGGTTTATTGCTCCTGCGCGCTCTTTTCACCGGTCTTGCCGGCCGCTGTCAACAGCCGCTTGATGGTGTCGTCATACAGCCCGAACAAATCGTTGGCGCCGTCCGTCCCACCTACCGTGAAGGGTAACTTCACCGCCGGGATGTGCGCGCGTTCCGCCAGCCACTCGGAAGCCCGCGGATCCTGATAGGCAGCATAAATCACCATGGATACCGTTTGTTGCCCGAGCTTCGCCAGCAGTTTGGCCAGGTGCGAGGTCGATGGTGGCACACCCGGCACCGGCTCCAGTGCATCGACTTCGACCAGCCCCAGCCAATGGTTCATATAGGCCCAGCCCTTGTGGTAGACGACGATGCGCACCCTCCGGAGTGGCGCGGCTGCCTCTGCCCAGTGCGCCATGGCCGTTTTCCAGCGCCCGGAGAACGCATTGTAGCGTTTCTGGTAGGCATCGGCGTGCGCCGCATCGATCTGTTTGAGTCGCTGAACCAGCTCGGCGGCGACGCGTGCAATATTGTGCGGATCGGTCTGGATATGCGGATTACCCGCCGGGTGGATATCACCCATCGCCCGGTCTACGCGCACTGGCACATCCATTTTATGTACATAATTGGCCGCGACGAGATAGCCTGGCTGGCCCCGCTGCACGCGGGCATTGCTGGCCTGCCGGAGCAACACGGGCAACCAGCCGATTTCCAGCTGGGCGCCGGTAGCAATGACCATATCGGCCCGGCGCATGCGGGCAATCAAGCTGGGACGCGCCTGGATATGATGGGGGTCCTGCATGGCCTGTGTCGCGGTGTAAACCGATACGTCGTCACCACCAATCGCCGTTGCCAGTGCGCCCCATTCGGGCTCACAGGCGAAGATCCTCAGCGTCGCCATAGCGGGTTGTGACAACGCCAGAATACATACTGCCAGAAAAGCTGATAAGCCTGATGTTTTCATAGTACCCTCCTAAAACTGATGTGCGCCGTGCGCACCGAGCAGCATCAAATATTGCAGGGAAAGCTGGTAGTCCCGCTGCGCTTGCGTGTCGTCGCGTGAAAGCTGCAGACGGATGCGGGAAAATTCACTGTTGGAAAAACCCAGTACCAGGCTGTCGCGGTGCGGATTGTGCCGGTCATCGAGAATGCTGCCTTTGGTGACGGCCGGGCCGCTGTTGTCGGCGTACAGTTGTGCGTGCCTGAGTCCGAATTTCCAGCGCGGCGCAAACTGGTAAACGCCTTCCGTATACCAGCCATATTGACGACCATCATAGATAGAAGCGGGCGCAGAGCCTCCGAAATGGCCATGCTCGCTGCGATAAAAGCCCTCACTCTGAAAGGGAAGTTCCGGTTGACCGGATTGCCGTTGGGTGCCCATTTCCACACGAAATCCGCCAGCCACAGGCGGCTGTTGCCAGAAAAATCACCGATGGTGTTGTCCTTATTATCAAATGCATCGCGGTTATGGGCGCTCGACCGAAGGTAGGAAATGCCGGTCTTCCAGCTGTTGCTGATACCCACGTCGCCCCCGGTATGTGCGAATACACTCCATGTTCCCACACCACGATGGGCCGCGCCGGCCGCCGGGAAGGCATCACCACGCAACAGCTCGCCGCCGAGTTCCACGAACCTGTCGGTCGGCGCCAGCCATTTGAGTTGCACGCCGTCATCGCCAAATTGTGTATTGAGAAAAGCGCGGTACGGTAGCGGGCGGTCAATAAAATCATCGTGATGAGTGTGAAACTGGTTCAGATAGCCGATGCCGGAAAAGAAACGCCCGGCTTTGAGGGTAAGACCCAGCGGCATACCCAGCGTCTGGAAAAAAGCCTCTTCAACATCTGCACCACCCCCTTGATCCAGCGAAACGGTGAGACTGCCAAAGAAGAGGTTGTCCACGTTGGACGCGACATCCAGTTCGGATTCGCTCAGCGATAGACCGCGGTCATCCAGCCCGGCCGCATTGCCCATGGGAAATCCGGGTATCGCAAAGCCATCCGGTGATTGACTGAATATCTGGTATTTACCGTTAAGTACGGCGCTGATCTCCGGGTTGAAGGCGTTCGGTGAGGACGATCCGCCTGCGGATGCCGAAGACGCCACATCAGCAACGGTTTCAGCCTGTTGTTGAACCGCAGCCTGAGTTTGTTCCTGTGCTTCCTGTTGCGCGTTTTGTTTCTGTTCCAGTTGTAGCAGATGTTTCTTCATCGTTTCAAGCATTTTCCGGGTTTGCTGCAACTGTTCCTTGAGCACACTAATGTCATCTGCGCTGTCTGCCAGCGAAGGCAGCGGGAAAGCCAGAACCGCCATAACAAGCAGGCAAGCGCCGATGCGCATGCGAATTTGAATCATAATGGTCTCCAGAGATGCCAGGTTCCCTGCTTTCATAGCAAGCAACGCGGTATTCATACGGTAAATGCCCGGGGGCATACCGCGAAAAAAAGAGGGTGAAATTACTTCAGTTCGACAGGAGGGGCGCGGGACAGGAAGGACAGTGAGGTAACGGAGATCAGGGAACAGACTGACACCCCCGCAGCGATGAAAGCGAACACCGCGGGAGGAAAGAAATGAAATGTACCTGAAGGTAGGCTATCGCCGAAATGCTGGGCGTACAGGCACAGCGCGCAGTGATGCGACGACGGACTATCGAGTGCATGCCGGTGTGCCAGCGCCAGTAACTGGCTGAGCACCAACGCCAGAATCAACGCTCCGCAAAGGATGCGATGAATGCGTTTGCCCGGAGCGAGATTTACCATCACCGGATTGTACACCAATTCTGGGCAGAACAAATACTTACTTACATGGGTCGAAGCAGTCATCCGGCCGATTGATGAGCTTCTTACAGTACCCGTGCGCTATCCCGCACCGGACACCACAGGCCATTAACAAAGAGGCTCTTCCCCTGATCGAGTGGGTCGCACCTGCCCGGCATGAAACTGCCGGGACAGCGGATTACCGACCATCTCTGCAGTTACTCGGGGAGGCAGGGTGGCTGCTCAAGACCATTGGCCGCAGGGATGCGGCCATAGAGCGTACAGGGATGTATTTACAGCGTGTCTTGAGCAGCCACCCTGCCTCCCCGAGTAACCTTGCTCAGCAGGTTGACCCATTCGATCAGGGGAAGAACCATCAAAGAATGGCAGAACCATGGCTGCCGCGGTGCCGACCGGCAGGAAATATCGCTAGATTTTCCGTTCCATGAACAGAATCCAGACGGCACCCTGGTCCGCGCCACTACTGTCATCTCCGGGGGCCCCGACGACAATATCAGCCAGCCCGCTGTTGTCCAGATTACCGATGCCGGCGATCGCGGAACCGAAGTGATCGTCGGCTTTGAGGTTGCCACCAAAGCTCCCTGAGCCATCGGACACCTTCTGCCAGCCATTCACCCGCCCATCGGTTTCCATAATCAGGATCCAGATTGCTCCTGCATCATTGGCGCCGTCATCATCATTCGGTGCACCGACCGCCAGGTCCGCAATCCCGTCGCCGTCCTGGTCTCCGACAGCGGCAATCGCACTGCCAAAACGGTCATTGTCAACCAGGCTCCCGTTAAAGCCGCCAGTGCCATCGGCTATCTTTTGTTTCTCCCGAACCTTGCCCCCGGCATCGAGAAACAGGACCCAGATTACCCCCTTGCCCGCGCTGGTCCCGGGGGCGCCGACTGCCAGATCGGGAATCCCGTCCTTGTCAAGATCACCAATGCCGGCGACTGCTGCGCCGAACTGGTCATCCGCCTTCAGGTTGTTGCCAAAACTCCCGCCGTTACTGGAAATTTTCTGCCTGGATTCAACCTTGCCATCCATCTTCATGAACAGGATCCAGACCGCGCCTGCATTGTCAAAACCATCATCGCTGTTCGGTGCACCAACAGCCAGGTCCGTAATGCCGTCGCCATTCACATCCCCGATGGCAGTAACCGCGCTACCAAAGTTGTCTTCATTTCCGAGGTTCCCGCCAAAGCCGCCGGTGCTGTCCGCAATTTCCTGCTGCCCCCGGACTTTACCCATGGCATCGAGAAACAGGATCCACACGCCACCCCGGTTCATCCCGCCATTGTCATTCCCGGGCGTACCGACTGCCAGGTCGAAGACACCATCACTGTCAAGATCACCGATACCCGCTACGGCACTACCGAATTCATCATCATCCTTGAGATTTCCTCCGAAACCGCCCGCCGTAGCGGAGATCTTCTGGTGCTGGTCCACCCGCCCGTCAGCGTTCATGAACAGGACCCAGACCGTGCCCCTGTTATTGCCACCGTCATCACCAAACGGCGCGCCCACAGCCAGATCCGTGACACCATCTGATTCCAGGTCGCCAGGATCAGTGACCGCGCTGCCGAACTTGTCACCCTTGCCAAGGTTTCCGTTAAAACCACCGCTGTTCCCGGTAATCTTTTGTTCAGCGGCCACTCGGATCTTAATACCCGATTTGCCACCGGATGATTTGCTCTTGCCGGAGTTGTCATTCGTACACTGAAAATTGCTGGCGCCTGCCAGTAACAGCGTGGAAACGAGTATCAAAACACGGGCATGGTGTTTCCTAGAGTGCATTGCTTTTAACCCTGGGCAACTGCTGAATTTGATTTATCGGGTTACTGTAACTCCGTTTTACTTATATTGTATCACTGGCAGGATCGAATAATTCCAGATCCACTTGCATTGAATTCGCACGCTTATATATCCACTGCCGCCCCGACCCGGATACCCGGCAGTGCGTCGGCCCGCCCCCGGTTCACGGCAATCTCCACCAGGCCGTTGGCATTTCCATACCAGAAGACTTCCCCTTCGGGGACATCGGAAAATGTCTGCGCCCGCTTGATGGCATGGTCATTCACGATCAGCGTAGCCGTTTCCGGGATCCCGGTAGTACGTAGCCCGGTGATAGCGTTGCCATAATGATCAATATAGACCACGCGCGACAGGTCATCCTGCCAATCAGCACGGGTCCCTGCGGCACACGGTTCGCAGCCCCCCGGCAGGCGTCCGTTGCGCGCGATGAAGGCCGCCGCCGGGGCAAAGACGTCACGGCCGTGAAAGCTGGGGGATGCGCCGGCAACGTCCGGCAAACGGAATGTTTGCACAGATTGTGCGCGACGGGTCACCAGGGCAAACAGCCCCGCGTCCGGGCCAACATACCAGCGCCCGTCGGCCTGCACCACCACTCCCTGCCGGTCGCCGCCCACATCGGGATCGACCACGCAGACAAACACGGCACCCGGCGGAAACCCGGCCGCATAGGCCGGCAGCAGGTACGCCGCAGACTGGATGTCAAATGGCGTTAGATCGGAGAACAGGTTGATCACCGGGATAGCCGGCGCCTGTTGCTGCAATACGGCCTGCACCTGCCCGGTGTACGGGCCCTCGAGGCCAAAGTCGGTGAACAGGACAATCACGGCGATTCCAGGTCTGTATAAACATCCATTGCAAACCGGGGCGTACAGATCGCCAGAAACACCAGGTCACTGCGGCCGCTATTGGTAATGCGCTGCGGCAAGCCCGGCGGAATCAGTACGACAACGCCCGGACCGACTTCCTGTACCGGTAGATTCCCGAGTTCGACACGCCCGTTGCCTTCGAGAATGACATAGCGCTCCACCACCCCTTCCAGGCAATGCAGCCGGGTGGTCACACCGGATGTGACCCGCGCGCGCGCAATCGAAACAGCGGGGTCTTCAGGAGAATTGGACAACTCCAGAATGAAGCAACCTTCCCCGATGAGAGACTCGGATGCCTCATCCGTCTTTAGTATGGTTGGATGCATGTATAGCCGACAATTCCGGAAACGAGTAGCCTGCTTACAGGGTATGTCTGATCACCACAATTATCTACCTGCCGATGAGACTGTTTTTTTT
>Ga0114931_10000708_pt1 | contig 41473 bp, 44 predicted proteins | sample 2SBtaG_FD_89579 | JGI IMG/M metagenome (GOLD analysis project Ga0114931, IMG submission 89579) | Deep subsurface microbial communities from Kolumbo volcano to uncover new lineages of life (NeLLi) - 2SBTROV14_V59a metaG | ecosystem: Environmental > Aquatic > Marine > Volcanic | place: Kolumbo... | reverse complement strand
GTACTCATCCTCATAGAGGATGTGCAGTAGAATATCTTCCGCCCGCAGCGGCTCCTCTTCTTCGGGTTCCGAAATGGAGACGGTCACCGTATCGCCGGCGCGCACCTTGTGATGGACACTGACGGCTTCGCCGTTGACGCTGACCAGATTCTGTTCGATAAGATGTTTGAAAAATGTGCGCGAAAAATCGGCGCCGATGGACTTGGTCAAAAAGACATCAAGTCGGGTCTTATGATGCGCGTCGGTGACTGTGAGGGTCTGGGTGGACATAAAGAGATCACCCCTTGTCTCTTATTTTTTTTCTATCCGCGGGATGCATTTGACGGCGATGAGCACCGCCCCGATGGTGATCGCGCTGTCGGCGATGTTGAAAACCGGCCAGACCTGCAGGTCGATGAAATCGATCACGTACCCGTAAAGGATCCGGTCAACCAGGTTGCCGATCGCGCCTCCGAGGATCAGAGAAAACGATATGATGTAGAGACGGGACAGGTTCTCATCATTGTACTTGTAATAGAAAATATTGTAAACAAGAAGGATGATCGCGATGATCGGAATGATGATAAAAACAATACCGCGGTCTTTGAACAGGCCGAAGGCGATGCCGGTGTTGCGCACCAGCGTCATGTGCAGGACGTCGCGAATAATGGGGAGAGATTCCCCCGGCGACAAAATCTCCGTAAAAAGAATCTTGGTCAGCCGGTCGGCGACCACGACCCCGAAGACGATCGACAGACACATGAAAATATCGAACTGCGATCGTGTCAGCGGTCTTAGCATTTTTTTATTTGAAGCCGTTTCCGTCCCCGTTTCCGCTTCCGTTGCGCTCTTCTTCTTCCTGAGTCTCAACGGTGTATTTGGCGTAGGGAATGGCCTTCAGACGGGCGATCGGAATGGGTTTATTGGTTTTCAGACACAAACCGTAGGTGCCGTCTTCAATGCGTTTTAAAGCGTTCTCTATTTTCTGCAGAAGTTCGCGGTCGTTGGACGCGAGATTGAGATTGAATTCGCGGTCGTACATGTCGGAGGCGACATCCGCGATGTGCATGGCGTGGCCCGATTCCTTGGCCGCGTCCTCGTTGTCTGGAGAGTTGGCCTGCTGCATATTCTTGATGTCGTGCAAAATCTTGGCTCGGAGGCCTTCCAACTGTTTTCTGAATCCTTTGAGCTGCTGATCTTTTAATTCTTTGCGTGGCATCGTAAATCGACTCCTCTGCTGATTAGCGTTTCTAAAATGTTACCATTAAATATTCAAAAGTCAACATCAGGACGTCCGGGCGGTTTCGGCCACCGCCTCGACGCAGCGCTGACAGATCTCCGGGTGCTCTTTATTTTGACCCACATCGACCTTGTACACCCAGCAGCGGGCGCACTTTTGTCCTTCCGCCTTTTCAACCCGTATCCGGGTCTGGGGAAATTCCGTGCCCAGCCCTGTCTTAACCGTGTCATCATACCGGACCTCTGCCTGGGAGACGATCAGTGCCTCACTCAAGAAATCTCCGAATCCGCTGATATATTCCTCCAGTTTTTTCGAGGCGGTTTCAAAGATGACCTTGGCGGCCAGCGAACTGCCGATCTCGCCGGCGGCACGCTTGTCCTCCAGGGCCTTTAAGACAAAAAGCCGCAGGTTAATCAGGCCTTTGAGCTTGTCCTCGACCTCTAGATTATGCCACTCGTCCGGGACCTCCCACCAGTCCAAAAGATGAACGCTTTCAACGGTTTTCAGCTCTACGGTCTTCGGCATCGCGTCAAAGATCTCCTCGGCGGTGAAACTTAAGACCGGGGCGATCAAACGCACCAGATGGTCGAGAATGTGGTAAAGAACGGTCTGCGCCGCGCGCCTGACCGGCGCGTTGGCGGAAGAAGCATACAGGCGATCTTTTAAAATGTCAAGATAAAATCCGGACAGGTCCTCATTACAGAAGGAATAAATCCATTTGAAGGCATCGGAAAACTCGTAATGATTAAAATTCCGGCGGATGGTCTGCGAAGCCACGTGCAGGCGGCTGAGCGCCCACTTGTCAATATCCTCCAGTTTGTCATACGCGACACTATCCCGGTCGGGATCAAAGCCGTTGAGGTTGCCCAAAAGATACCGGACGGTGTTGCGGATCTTGCGGTAGGCGTCGATGACCCGGTCGGTGATCTCTTTCGACAGCCGGATGTCCTCTTCGTAATTGCAGGAACAGACCCACAGCCGCAGGATATCGGCGCCGCTCTGTTTGATCAGGTCATGCGGCGAGATGACGTTGCCGACGGATTTCGACATCTTACGCCCTTCCCCGTCGACGACAAACCCGTGAGTCAGGACGGAACTGAACGGCGCTTTTCCTTCGAGCGCCACCGCCGGAATGAGTGAAGACTGAAACCACCCGCGGTGCTGGTCGGAGCCTTCGAGATACATGGCAACGGGAATCGTCCCGCCCAGCCGGTCCTTAATCACCGCGCGGTGGCTGACCCCCGAATCGAACCAGACGTCGAGGATATCGAAGGTCTTGGTAAATTCAGTCGCGCCGGTTTCCGGACATTTGAACCCGTCGGGAAGAAAATCTTTGACGTCGCGCTTGAACCAGGCGTCGGTGCCTTCTTCTTTGACGACCTCGGCGAAACGCTCGATGACTTCGCTGTACAGCCGCGGCGCCTCCCGCGGATCGTCGGTTTTCGGAATCAACGCCGGGATCGGCACGCCCCAGTGCCGCTGGCGCGACAGACACCAGTCCGGGCGGCCGGTCACCATCGCCTTGATCCGTTCTTCTCCCGACGGAGGAATCCATTTAACGTCATGCCGAATGGCCTCACGCAGTTTGCCGCGCAAATTATCATGGTCGATCTTTAAAAACCACTGATGCGTGGCGCGAAAGATGATCGGTTTCTTTGAACGCCAGGAATGCGGATAGCTGTGACGGATCGTGTCTTCTTGAAGCAGTAAATCTTTTTTCGCGAGGTCTTCGATGATCACCGGATTGGCGGCAAAGACCTGCATGCCGGTGTATTTTTTGGCGCCTTCGGTGTAGTGGCCTTTGTCGTTGACGAGCATGACGACATCGAGATTGTATTTTCTGCCGGTCTCAAAGTCGTCCTGGCCATGACCCGGCGCGGTGTGCACCAGTCCGGTCCCGTCTTCCTTGGTGACGTAGTCGGCGCAGACAACCGGACAGTCGGTACGCATGTCGAGCGGATGACGGTATTTGACCGCGGTCAGATCTTTTCCCTTGATCGTCCGCCCTTTTCCCTCCCGCTTTAACCCCGCTTTCTCGAGGATAGCCGGGGTCAGCGACTGTTCCATGATCAAATATTCCCGGCCGGTGGAGATGACATCGTAATCGAAGGCCTCGTGCGCGGCGACCGCGACGTTGGCCACGAGCGTCCAGGGCGTCGTCGTCCAGATAACAAGATACGCCGGTTTGTCGCCGGGAAGACCGGCATCGGCGGTGTTGATAATCTCGAATTTGACGAAAATCGCCGGAGAGGTCACATCATCGTATTCGATCTCGGCTTCGGCGAGCGCGGTCTCGTTGTCGATGTCCCAGTTGACGGGCTTGAGTCCGCGGTAAATGAAACCCTTTTCGTTTAAGAGCGCCAGGGCTTTGAGGATGACGTGTTCGTATTGGGCATCGAGCGTCAGGTACGGATGATCCCAATCGCCGAAGATGCCCAGACGTTTGAATTGTTCACGCTGGATCCCGACGTATTTCATGGCGTAGTCGTGGGCCTGCCGGCGGAAATCGACGACATTGACATCGGACTTCCGTTTTTTCATCTCACTCATCAGCTTGTGCTCGATGGGCAGACCGTGGCAGTCCCAGCCGGGGATGTAAAGCGCGTCTTTGCCCTGCATGGTCCGCATCTTGACAATCAGATCTTTGAGGATCTTGTTGAGGGTGTGACCCATATGGATGTCGCCGTTGGCGTACGGCGGCCCGTCGTGAAGAATGAACGCGTCCTTGTCCTTGGACTTGGCGCGGATCTTTTGGTAAAGCTCCGACTCCTCCCATCGTTTGAGATACGCTGGTTCTTTGGTTGCCAGCCCGGCCCGCATAGAGAATTCGGTTTTCGGTAAGTTGAGTGTCTTCTGGTAATCCATGGCTTTCTTATTTTAAATATTTTCCGATGAGCACGTCGAGCTCGCCCTTTTTTTCCGGCGGAACCTTCTTAGGATCAGTGACGATCGCGTGCCTGAGCGCGTCAGCGGCGCTAAAATGTTTAATCCCGGCAATTTTGGCGACAGCGGCCTTGAGGATCTTTTTGGCGTTTTCCACGTTCTTTCCTAAATATTCGAGGATCATCTCGACGGTAACGGTTTCGTGTGACGGATGCCAGCAGTCGTAATCGGTCACCGCGGCCAGTGCCGCGTAAGAAATCTCCGCCTCCCGGGCCAGTTTGGCCTCGGTGGCCACCGTCATGCCGATGATATCGGCTTCCCACTGGCGGTACAGTCTGGACTCAGCCAGCGTCGAGAACTGCGGGCCTTCCATGTTGACATAAGTCCCCCGCTTGTGAACCGAAACTTTCAATTCGCGGCAGGCGTCCAGAAGAACCTTACGCAATTCGGGAGCAAACGGTTCGGCCATGGGCACGTGCGCGACGATGCCGTCTTCAAAGAAAGTGTTTCCGCGTTTGTATGTCCGGTCGATGAACTGGTCGGGGATCACAAAGTCCGTCGGGGCGATCTGTTCTTTTAAGCTCCCGCAGGCTGAGACCGAGATGATCGCGTCGACACCCGCGTCTTTGAGCGCGAAGATATTGGCGCGGTAATTGATCTCGCTGGGATTAAGACGATGTCCTCGGCCGTGACGGGAAAGAAAAATGACGTCGACGCCGTGAAGCTTGCCGGCCATCAGCACTTCCGAGGGATGCCCGAAAGGCGTCGTCGCCGCATATTCCCGCAGGTCGGTGATCCCGTCCATTTCGTAAAGTCCGCTGCCACCGATGATGCCGATTTTCATAATTTTATCCTCAGGGTTGGGCCAGTTCTTTCGATCTTTTGGCCGCCGCTTTCAAAGCTCGCTTTACAATCTTTTCCAATCCCAACGAGGAAAAAACCTTGAGCGCCGCCGCGGTGGTGCCTCCCTTGGAGGTGACCTTTTCGCGCAATCTCCCGGCGTCTTCGTTGGTTTTCTGCAGCTGCGCCGCGCTTCCCGACAGGGTCTGAATGACCAGCTCGCGGGCCTGCTTTTTGGTGAGGCCTAAATCCACCGCCGCCTTCTGCATCAGTTCGGCGAACAGAAAGACGTAGGCCGGCCCGCTCCCCGACACCGCGGTGACCGCGTCCATCAACGATTCTTTGACCTCGACGGTGCGGCCGACATTCTTGAGGATGCCGGCGGCCTTCTTCAAATCAGCGGCCGTAGCGTTCTTGCCCTTGCAGAGCGCGGTGACGCCCTCGCCGATCTGCGCCGGCATGTTAGGCATACAGCGGATGACCTTCACGGCGCCAAGTTGCCGTTCAATCGCCTTCGTCGTGATGCCGGCGGCGATCGAGATGATCAATTGATTTTTTCTGACGAACGGCCGGACCTCCGGCAAAAGCGCGCCGAAACTCTGCGGTTTGACCGCCAAAAGAAGCGCGTCGGATTCGCGCGCAACCGTCGGGAGGTCCCGGCTTTTGACCTTAAAGGCCTTGACCAGACGGGAAGCCCGTCTTTTGTCCGCTTCACAAATCAGCACGGTGTGCTGCCTGTAAACGCTTTCGAGAATGGCCCCGCCCATGTTGCCGGCGCCGATGATGCCAAGTTTCATTTTCTTATTCCCCAAAAATTGCCGAACCGATCCGCAGCATGTTGGCCCCCTCTTCAAGCGCGATCCGGTAATCGTTGCTCATACCCATCGAGAGGTATTTCATTTTAATGCGGTCATGGCCGGAGTATTGTTGTTTCAAATCTTCAAAGATCTCTCTGGTTCGGGCAAAGGCGCCGCGAATGACCGCCTCGTCGGAGGTCAGAGGCGCGATGGTCATCAGTCCCTTAACCGCCACGTGCGGCAGGCCTTCGATTTCTCTTAGTAAAGGGACCGCTTCACCCGGAGACAGCCCGAACTTCTGCTCTTCACCGCTGGTATTGACCTGGACAAGGATGTCGGCGGCGCGGCTGATCTTGGCGGCCTCTTTTTCGATCTCACGGGCGAGTTTCAAAGAATCCACCGACTGAATCATGTCAAAGACGGCCAGTGCCTTTTTGACCTTATTGGTCTGCAGATGACCGATCATGTGTTTGGTCACATGTAAACCGGCCGGCTCCAACTGCGCGAATTTTTCCCGGGCCGATTGAAGCTTGTTTTCTCCGATGTGCTTGAGGCCGGCGCGAACGGCGTCGACAACGGCCTGCGGAGCAGCGAATTTTGTGACACCGACCAGTGTGATCTCGTCCGGGTTTCGCTGTAACTGACTGCAAATGCGGGTGATTTCGGCCTGAATCCGGGCCAGTCGGTCTGAAATCATGTGACATAAAATATCACATCACACGTCAAAAGTCAAAAGATCAAACGCTCTCACACCTTCCGGGCCAGACCAAAGGCAACCAGGTCACCGTTGAGGTACCGGCCTTCTCTAAATATGCGGTCTTTGTCGTCGGTTTCAGTGGAATAAAAGACGTGCCCGACGTAGCGGCCGTAAATGTCGATCTTGTGGGTCTTGACCATGACAAACTCCACCGACGCGAGGGCCTCCAGGACGTAACGGCGGGCCTTCTGCCCCTGGGGGTAATCCAGAGAGGGGGTGTCGATGTCGGCCAGACGCAGGCGCTGTTCTTTCCAGACCTGGAACCCCAGGTCTACCCTCAAGAGCAGGGTGTCGCCGTCGATCACCCGTTCGACCAACGCCTTGTAAAGGTATGTGGGTTCCACGGGCCGGATCAGTTTGGCCTCTTCCGGCGGGGCCCCTGTGGGGTCATTGTACTCGTAGAACCTTCCTTCTTTGACCCACTTTGCCAGTGTATTTCTGGTAATTCCATCCTTATCAGCTACACTTTCATACCAAATACGCTGTTCATCATCCTTAATTGACATCAATACCCTGTAATGTGACCAGCTAAGATTATGAGCCCTAGGGCTCGTTTTGTATGTTTGAAAAAAAAGAATCGACTGCTGCAAGGTCCGCACATCGATCCCCAACTCCTCCGAGAGGCCCTCTAGAACCGCCTCTCCGTAACCGGCCCGGTCGGTAAGCCCCTCTTCGACAATCCGCCGGCCCACCTCCCAATAAGTGGCCGCCAGTTCCTGATGGACGGCGCGCCGGGCGCGCTGACGGCCCTGTTCGACAATCCGGCGCAAATCGGCCAGAAGAGCTTTGTACTTGGATGTGGTTAAAGTCTTGGGCATATTGTTCTCCTGAGGTCTTTTTTTATTTTAGACCTGTCTTTTCCCGCTGACAAGACAAGAAATATTTAAATCAAAATGGCCGTGAATCGTTAGCATCCAAACGGGTCATCAATAATCCGGCTGTAAAGAGGCGGCGGTTCGTACCCGATTTTGTCCAGGTAATAATCCATCAAATCGACCAGCTGGGCCACGGCCCAAGTAAGCTTAGGGTCTTCACCGTTTTCGCGCATCTCCTCGAGGACTTCATGCATAAATGTCGGTTTCTGTTGCAGAATGAAGCGTTCAACGACCTTGTCATTAATGGTCAGTTCATAAAAAACAAGCTCGTCATTAATCCGCAGAATCACTTCCCGATGAAGAATTTTTTCTTTCTCCACTCCGTTTTCCGTAACGACCTGTTTGTCTTCATGGACGCTGCACGCCTTTTTCGCCCTTAATTCCTGGATGATGTGAAAAAACGCTCCAACCGCCCACGGATTCTGGTCTTCCAGCTCTTTGTAAAGGTCAGCCATATTCTGCCAAGGCGCTTCGCCGGGGCGGGGAGGGCGTAGTTTGGGCAGGCCCGCAATCATGTCTTCCAGAATCGGGTTAACGATCTCTTCCAAAATCCGCAGACGGGGATACTCCAGGAGAATCTCGCTCCATTTTTTCTCAAGCGCGACAAACCCGTCGATGTTGTAATCCGGAAAGGTCTGATATTGGGTCTCGGCAACCGCCTTGATCCACTCTCGGAGGAACTGCGGAAGGTAGTCGTCTTTACCCCTGTAGAATTCCAGCAGAGGCCTGCCTTCTCCGGCGTCGGTAACCTTGTTACCCACCGTTTCGATCAAATTGGGGATGGCTTTGTAATAGGGGGTGTCCGGTCCGAAGGGCCCGTCAGCGCGGGCAGGGCAGCAAATGGCGCTGAAAAGAAAAGTGAGGATACAGATTCTGAGAATCATCATTATTCGTGGTGTCGTTTCTCCTGTTCATGGCTGAGCATTTGCTCATTATGCATGAGAAAAAATTTTTGTCAATAGTACAAAGCACGTCATAAGGGGTCGAATAGGGACAAAAGGGGACGGCCTCTGTGAAAGACAAAAAAAGGCCTCTGCTTCAGCAGAGGCCTTTTTTTCAAATAATCCTTTTATTTAATTACCGGCTACGATGAGCCTTAACAGCCCGGTGTCTGGCTTTCTCAGGATGCCGTTTGACCTGGGTATGATGTTTCTTGGCCGCCCGGTAATCCCGTCTCTTTTCCTTGTCGGAACTGTTCCGGTAGGCCCGCTTGAGATCTTTTTGGTTATTCTCCATCTTTTTGGCTGCCCAATTTGCCGCCTTCGGATGATTCGTCGCGTCACGGTAAAGCGTCTTTCGGGCCTTAGGGTGCGCCTTGGCGTCTTTGACCACCTGTTTGGCAGCCCTCGGATGCTCAACGGCGTTATTGGCAATCCGCTTGGCAACACGCGGATGTTTCTCTTTTAGTGCCTGATACCGGTCCCGGACTGGATCTCCGTCCCCGTCGCCAGGCTGCCCGTTGGGGGCGCTGACCGCCGCCACTGTAACCGGCTGCGGCTGGCCTGCTACCGCGGCCTGGGTGACCGGAATACCCGAAGTTCCCGGATTATCCCCCCCGTGATTGTCGCGGTACCTGTCACGAACATCCTTCCAGGTCGCATTGGGATGATTTTCCTTAAACTCTTTGCCCCGTTTGGCGGCACGCTGCCACATGTCTTGTCGGGCGCGTTTGGCCTCCTGAAGATTCAACTGACCGTCGCCGTCGGCATCAAACTTTTTAAGATACTCCGGCGTCACGCGCCCTCCCAAGGTATCGCGGGCGCTGGCGTTTTCGCTAAAATCCTTAAACGAGATGTACCCGTCATTCTCGGAAATTTTGTCAAACAACGCCTTGTCATACTTTTGGTTAAAACGCTCATGAGCCTTACTGCCGTTTCCCGCCGGCGACACCGGCGCGTTCACGGCGCTCACGGCCTGGACATGGACAGGCACGCCCTTCTGCGGCTGGCCGGCAACGGCGGCATCCTGGGCATAGGCGGGAAACGCCAGGCCCAACACAGCCCCAGCAACCAACAACTTAACTTCTGTCTTCATACATACCTCCTTGTATTTACATACTTATCAATAACGGTGTGAAAAGAGATCCGGTTCCTCCGGATGCTATTAGATAAGTGTACCACAAAACCGGCACGCAATCAAAAAACGTCTCCAGCCAAAATAACGCCTCCGGCCCCTATTTTTTACAGCACCGGCAGAACAGGCGATCCAGGCTAAACCGTCCCGGACCCATCAGGACAAGCGAGCTTGATATGGTCCAGAAGGCCAGCGCCAGTTCTCTTTTTTCGTAAGGCGCGGAATCGAGCGCGATAAAAGCAGCCACAGTCATCGTCGAGAAAACAAAAAACGCCGCCGCCCGGGTAAATAATCCCAGCGCCACACAAATCCCGCCGGCAAACTCCGACAAGGCCGCGACCCAGGCCATGACATGCGGCATCGGCATTCCCATTCCCGTGACCATTTGAGTAAATCCCGGCAATCCGCCGCCGAAGATCTTACCGTAACCGTGGTAAGCGATCCCGCACCCCATCAGAACTCTGAGCCACAACAGGCCGAAATCGCGAAGATTATCTTTACATGTTTGTGTCATCCATTGCCTCCTTTGTTAAACCCGTTTTCAAACCATCAAGTCCATCTTTTCGAGACGCTCCCTCAGATACGACATATTACGGAACTTCGAAAGGATCAACGACTGCTTCAGTCCGCAGCAGATCTCCTTGACCTGCGGCGGCTGCCGGCTGTAGGTCCTGGCCCCGCCAAGGGCGTCATAAAAAATACGGATCGTGTCACAGAGGTCCTTCTCGCGGTTGCTCTTTTTAGAATCGCCCCTATGAAACACGTCGAGAAGTTTCAGATCGAACGTCAGACCGAACCGATTGACGATCACATTGTCGGTGTGCATGTCACCGTGATATTCGTACAACAGATGGATCTGTTCAATCCCTCTGACCAGGGCGTACAGCAGATGAAACCCCTGATAGACCGAGAGTTTTTTCCCCGGAAACTGATTGATAAAATCCGAAAGCAGCGTTCCCTCGACGTATTCGGACACCAGCACGGTGACCGGGATTCCGTCGAAATACATCGTCTCACCCGTGTGGTAATGGATCAGAATGCCGCAGTCGCGCAGCTTGTGCAGTTTTCGGGCGTAGAAAAAAGCGGTTTTATTCTTCTGGTTGCGGTGGGGGAAAAAGAGTTTAGCGGTGCGTTCAATGCCGGTGTAGCGCTCCTTGACCTTGTAAACCTCGCCCTCCCAGCCGCCGCCGAGACGGGCAAGGACCTCATATTTACTGGTCAGCCTATCGCCTTCTTCCAGATTGAACGCGGTAATCTTGCGCACGTTTGGTTCCCTCTAAAGGATGTGCATCTGATCAAACACCTGGCGGACCAGTGTTCCGGTCTTATCCAGGTCCTTGACAACTTCAGTCTGAATGGTGATCGCGCAGACATGCCCGTCGACATACGCCACGACCAGACGATTTGTCGCCCCGTTGGTCCTTTTGAAATAAGCGTCGACAAAGGCCGTCTTGCCTATCTTTTCGACCGAGTGACGAAGCAATTCACTATCCGGCTTTAACAGAGTCGCCTTCAGATAGGCCTCGGCCCGCCCGTTGTCGGCGAGAATCTCCTGCCATTTTTTTGAGGTCATATCCTCCAGCTGGACGACCATGATCGTCTTATCCTCCGGGTTGACCATGACCTGTTCAGTCGGGCCGTTGGTCACCGCGGCAAATCCCGTCGGCGGCTCAAGCCCTTCGAGACTCACGGTCTGCGCGTTCTGCGCGAAGGCCGCCGCGCTCATCCATCCCAAGGCCAGACAGCTAGCCGCAAAAATCCTCAAAACTTTTCGCATATCCCCTCCATCCTTTTGATGATCAAATCATATTTCCCTATCATACCACGGACGGTCCAAAATCAAAAGAAACGCCTGAATTTTACGCGAACCCCAGCAAACGTCCGCCCTGATACGTCAGAAAAGCCATGCAGTAGGCAAGAATTCCCATGTAGACAAACTGGAAGGCGGGCCACAACAGCGAATTGGTCTCCCGGTGCACCACCGCTATCGTGCTCATACATTGGAGGGCAAAGACATAAAACACCATCAAACTCAGGCACACCAGCGGCGTGAACAACGGCCTCCCGTCGGGCCAGTGCGCCACGGCAAAGGCCTTCTGCAGACCCTGGCCGGAGGTGCTGCCGTCGAGATTAAAGACAATACTCATCGTCGAGACGAAAACCTCGCGCGCCGCCATCGACCCGACCAGCCCGATCCCGATCCGCCAGTCAAAACCCAGCGGCTTGATCGCCGGTTCCATCATCTGGCCGATCTGGCCGGCGTAACTATGCTGGAGCGCCTGCGACGGCGGCATATCCGCGTGCCGAGGAAAACTCATCAACGCCCACAGCACAATCGACATCCCCAGGATCACCGTCCCGGCGCGCTTAACAAACATCCGGCTGCGTTCCCACATGTAGATCATCAGCGACTTAAAAGACGGCAGGCGGTACGGCGGCAGTTCCATAATAAAAACCGGCCGCTGCGAACGCAGCAACGTCTTTTTAAACAACAACGCCATCCCGCAGGCGCCGATGATCCCCAACAGATACATCAAAAACATGATCCCCGCCTTCTGCCAGCTCGCGGCGTGAGGAATCAGGACCGCGATCATGATCGCGTACACCGGCAGCCGCGCCGAACAGCTCATCAAAGGCGCGACAAGAATCGTCACCAGCCGGTCCTTGGGATTTTCGATCGTCCGTGAGGCCATGATCCCGGGAATCGCGCAGGCAAACGAACTCAATAAAGGAATAAACGATTTTCCGTGCAGGCCGAACCGCGTCATCATCCGGTCCATGATGAAAGCCGCGCGCGCCATGTATCCGGTGTCCTGCAGAAACCCGATAAAGAGAAACAAGATCAAGATCTGCGGCAAAAATACCACCACCCCGCCAACGCCGGCAATGATCCCGTTGACCAAAAGATCGGTGAAGATCCCCGACGGCAGACGCGCGCCGGCAAAGGTCCCCAGGCGCGCGAACCCGGTATCAATCCAGCCCATCGGATACGCCGCGATGGTGAAAATCATGTAGAACATAAAGACCATCAGCCCGACAAAAGACACCCAGCCCCAGACCCGGTGAGTCAGAACCGAATCGATCTTTTCGGTCGCGCTGACCTTCTGGTCGCCCTCCTTGCGGATCACGTCTTTTAAAACCGATTTGATCCAGTCGTACCGCGCTTCAATCGCCTCGGTCCGCGCGCGCAGACCGTATTGTTTCAGACGCTCCTGCACCTTGTGAATCTGTTCAATCAACTGTTCCTGATAAAAACGGGTGACCGCCTTGGCCTTCGGATCGGTCTTCAGACGCGAACCCAGCGCCATCATGATGAGCGCCTCGACGAACGCCTGCGGCCGCTCCACGTTGTTGCGCGCCATAATCAGCCGGACAATATGCTCGACTTCCTCCTCGAGATCCGGCGCCATCTTCCATTTGCGTTCGTAGTTAACCTCGACACCGCCGGCAATCAATTCCTTCAGCCGGCCCACACCGATATCCTTATTGGCCACCATCGGAACGACCGGCACGCCCAGCCCCTTGGACAATTTCTCGGCGTCGATCGTCATTCCCTTCTCTTCGGCCTCGTCGACCATGTTAAGCACCACAACCATCGGGATCTGCAGATCCTGGACCTGACTGACCAGATACAAATGCCGCTCCAGATTGCTGGCGTCGACGACACAGACGATCATGTCGGGACGCGCCGCGTCCTCCATCCGCCCCATCAGCACGTCATGGACGACCTGCTCATCGGGAGACCGCACCGAAAGGCTGTAAGTTCCGGGAAGGTCGACCACGTTAATCACGCGGTCATTGGCCAGGACGAGTTTACCGGACTTTTTCTCGACGGTGACGCCGGGATAATTGCCGACCTTCTGGCGCAGGCGGGTAAACGCGTTAAACAGCGTCGTCTTGCCGGAATTGGGATTGCCGACCAGAGCGACGGTCTTGATAACATGGGATTCTTTGACCGGTGTTGGGGTAACAGGCATGACTTACTCTTTCACTGATACAATAATCATTTCCGCCTCGTCCTTACGAAGCGAAAGAGAATAACCGCGGATCTTGACCTCGACGGGATCCCCCATGGGGGCGTAGCGCAGGACCTCGACTTCCTCTCCGGGAGTAATGCCCATTTCCTCAATCCGGTCGCAGGCCTCGCTTTCGGAACGCATCTCTTTGACCACACCACGCTGGCCGATCTTCATCCCGCTTAAAGGAATCTCTATCATTTTTTCATCCTCAACAAAAATACTCCGGGCCAGCTCTTCACTGATCACCATTTTCTGATCACAGACCTTACAGATCAGCGCCCGGTCGCCGGCCACCTTCTCCACATGGGCCTCCTCACAAAAACCCATCTCCCGCAGACGGTGACAGGTTCCAGTTTCGCCTTTGAGTTCGGCGATCCGCACACATTCGCCGTTTTTGACTTCTCTGAGTGTCCGCATCGATCTGATTTCCTGATTTCTTAAATAAGTTAGAAATAAACTTATTTCCCATCATAACACCAAAGCCATCCCTGTCAATGGGAAATATCAATGAAACCTCGGTAAAGGTAATGGATTTATCTCTTAACTCTGGAAGGCCGGATAGGCGCCGTTCTCGTCATGCGCCTCGGCCCCCGTGCAGGACGGGTTAAACACGCAGGCAAACTTCATCTGAGTCCACGCGCGCGCAGGATATGCTTGTCATGCCGGTTCAGGGCGTACACCGTCCCCGTACGCAGCGGGTAAACCTTATTGTCAGCGAGAGTTTCCACCTCCCCTTCCCCCTCGATGCAATAGACCGATTCCATATGATAAAGATACTCCATCGAGATCTCGGCCCCGGCTTTTGGACCCTCCTTTTTTGAACTTGTGTATTTTTCAATATCATGTAGTATACTAATATTATTACGTTGTGCCTAAATAGCTTATGAAAAAACCACGCCTTCTCACCGCCTCAACCTGGACGTTCATTCTCCTGACGATCCTGGGGGGATGGATCCTGTTCCGCTTCGCGGACCTGGCCCCGCATGTCGATCAGGACGTCTTTTTTTCCAGTGACGACCCATCATACCAGGCCAATATCACCATTTCCAAAAATTTCGAGCGCAACGACGCTCAGATCCTGGTCAGCTTCGCCGGGGATATCCACGATTCGCGGTATCAGAAACGCGTCAAAGAATTCGACGATCTGCTCAAAGATTTCAAAGAGATTAATGACGTCAAAAGCATCGTGGATGGCCCCCGAAGCGTCAAAGACGCGATCAATTCTCCCTTATGGTCGCGGCTTTTGATCTCCGACCATGGCCGGTCGTCCAACATGCTGGTCAGTCTGAAACCCGGCGTCAGCCAGGACGCTCTGGAAAAACTGATTCCAAAGATCGAAAGCCTGAAAAAGGTCTTCGAACGCGCCCGCTTCCAGGTCCGCCTCTCGGGCTTTCCCTACATCACCGAACTGATCCGCCGGCATCTCAATATCGATTTAAAGACCTTCACCATCCTCGCCTTCGGCATCTTCGGAGCGATCGTGATTTTTATCTTCCATTCCTGGCAAATCTTTTTGGGAATGATCATCACCTGTCTGAATGCCGCGGCCCTGACGCTCATCAGCTCGCGCCTCCTGGACGTCAAGGTGGGAATCCTCACCGCCAATTTGACGACGATTATCTTTGTCCTGACGCTGTCGCACATCGTCTTTCTGACCTTCAACTGGAAACACCTTCATCATATTGACAACCGGGAAGAGGCCGCCCGCGAAGCCGTGCGCATAACGCTGCCCGCCTCGTTCTGGGCGATGGTCACCACCCTGCTGGGGTTCATCAGCCTGCTCTTTGTGCAGGCCAAACCCATCCGCGAATTAGGAACCGCCGGCACCCTCGGGACAGTCATTTCCTTCGCCCTGGCTTACGGGATCTATCCGAGTTTCTTACGCCTGCGTCTGCCCTCACAGGAAAAAGTCGACGTCAAGCTCGACCGCGCTTACCAAAACATGCTCGCCTTTTTCGAACAGCAGCGGATCCTCATCGTCATCGCGCTGACCGGCGCGGCCCTTCTGGCGGTCCCGTACCTGAAAAATTTAAATCTCGACCCGAGCCTGATCTCATTCTTCGCCCCGAAAAGCGAAATCACCGAAGGCCTCAAGTACATTGACAAACACGGCGGGAGCAACCCCATGGTCATGATGCTCAGCGCGCGGGACAACTCTCTGTTAAGTTCCAAGAAAAACGTCAGAAAACTCATGACCCTGCAGAAAGATCTGGAAAAGAATCCCAACGTCGGAACGCTCATTTCCATGCCCCTTCTCGTCGCGGAAGCCCGGAGGGCGTCATTTTTAAGTTTCCTTTTTTCCAACGAAAACCTGCTCAACCGCATGGCCAAACCGGAATACGGACAGATCAGCCGCGGATTTATCAGCGACGATCATAAAAAGACACTCCTCTTGTTCCGCATGAACGACGAAGGCCGGAAAAAACACCGTCTGGAAGTAATTAAGGAAATCAAAAAAGAGGTCCGCGACCACGGCTTCCGGCCGCTTTTGACCGGCGGGGTTTACGCCCTGCAGGGACGGCTGTCCCAGCACGTCGCCTCCAGCCTGATCTATGGACTGGGCCGGCTGTTGGTGGCCTTTCTGGTGATCGCGATGATCACCTCGCGTTCGCTCCGGGCGGCAATGGCCATGGCCTTCAGCATCGGGCTGGTGCCGCTGTGCATCCTGGGCGTGTTCGGCGCGACAAGAATGCCGCTCGATATCATCGCCGCTCCGGCGGCCAACATCGCGATCTCCATGGGGATCGACGCGATGATCCATATGGTCCACGCCTATCACCGGATCGCCCGGGCGACCAAAAAGGATCCCGACATCTGGGCGACGGTCCAGGAGCGGATGTGGGAACCGGTCATCACCTCAATGGTCATCGTCGCCAGCGGCTTTGCCATCTTCTTCTTTTCTTCTTTCCCGCCGACCCAGCGTTTCGGCGGATCCATCGTGCTCGGAACCATCATCGCGGCCTTCTCCGCGCTGTTTGTCTTCCCGACGCTGGCCGGCGCGCCGCGCGCGCGTCAGCGCAAACAAAAAGAAAAGGCCGCTCCGCCGAAGCCGCGCGCCGCCCACCGCCTCCAGGGATTCAACGACTCCGACCTCAACTGAGATGACAAAAACCTTTTATCTCACCGCCGTCAGCCTTCAAACAGGTGATGATCATTCCCAAGAAGATTTGCCAGGAATAAAGGATAAAAATCACGACCGCCCCGAAGATGCCGAGGTCGGTCTCGAAGAAGACCCCGTCCTCTACCCGATGGGTGAAGCGCTCAAACGCGCCGTCCACAAACTCGACCTTGAATCCCGTTTTAAAAACAGGACCGTCGCTAAATTTTCTTAAGCGCCGGAACGTCCAGACCGGCCTCCCGGGCCTGCGCGAGCGCGCGTTCCAGACGCGCCGGCGCCGAACGGCCCATGCATTTGTGATCCTTGTCGCCTTCAAAGGCCGCGGCCATCCCGTTAATCAATTTCTGCCGGTCAAACTCTCTCCCCGCCAAATAAAACTGCAGATCCAGCACATCGTTGGCTACCGCAACGGCGAAATCCTGATGGTCATTCAGAGTTCACCAACGGTACCGCCGACTTTCAGACCGGCGGTGTTAACCGTCAGGATATAAAGATTCTTTAAAATCAATTCAAACAACAGTTCATCCTCATTCCGCAGGACATTGCACGGAATACCAATCGCGTCGAGCGCGCCGCTGATCAAGTCCGCCTTCGGCCCGAACACCGGCGAGGGGACGATCACCTTCGCGTCCTGTCCCGGCTTTTTCTCAAACCACACCGAGATCACCGTCGGGGTCAATCCATGCTGTTCCCAGTCTTTCGGCAGAAGTTCGTTCTGCAGCAGCACCAGCCGGTCCTTCCATCCGTCGGGAACCGCGTCCAAGACAGCCTGTAAATCTTTTTCACCGACGGCAACCACCACCGCCTCCGGTTCCGGCACGTCCTTGACCACCGCGTCCGGCGGATTTTTCCGTGTAACGGGATACACCGGGTGCCCGCTTTTCAGGATCCCGCGGCCGAACACCCCGCCCATTTCTCCGATTCCGATCAATACCACCGCGTCCTTCATTAACAAACTCCTTTCAAAGACACCGGTTTATTTCTTTAACAACTCCCGCGCGATTGTTTCCCATTCCGCCTCGAGCGAATCGCCGCGCCACGCTTCCCCGCTCCGCTCCTAATTTTTCGTTTCAAAATATGTCAGATCGATCAAGAAAACCGCGCCCAGCAGGACGACCTTTTCCTTCAACGACGCCTCCGGAGGATAACTGATACCGAAATTGTCGGCGGATGTGAACATCTCCTTTCCCAGGCCGCTCCACCGCTTGACGATCCTCCCGGTCTCCTCTGTTCCTTTCCTGATAAAAAAAGTCCACGGTTTCAAAATCGGTCCGAACAACTGGCAGATATCCTCTTCCATCGGGCCGGTCACCGTAAAGATCCGCCGGAGCCAGCTGAATTCCCTTTTCACCCGCCCGATCAACACGCCGTGCCCGTCATAAACCTCCACTTCAAAAAAATACCACCGGAACGGCCGCACGATCTTCAGAACGTCCTGCCTCTGCGGATCAACGAGCGTCATGGTAAAAGGGCGGTGCGTTTTTAAGAACACCCGGACGACAAATCCCATCAGACCGCCTCCGGTCTCGGCGGCAAAAAAAAGTTCCTGACCCCGCTCGTCGGTAATACTGTATTTATTACGGGTCTCCAGACCGGTAAAGATCTCACCCCATTCTCTTTTCTGCCGGACACCCAGCCCGACCGCCGCCTCCAGCGGCTGCAGTCCCGGCAGATCCGATCCCGTGATTCCTGTGTACATCATCACCCCTTTCCCTTGCGCCAACACAACACCAACGCGCTGTTAGACGTTTCCCAGTTTTTCCAGCAACCTTTCCAAAAACGGCTGTTGGGATTCGGTCATATTTTCCCGCGCCTCTTCCAGCGAGAAAAACCGCACCTTGTCCACCTCCGGAAATTCGCGGATCTTACCCGATTTCGGCGGCCACTCCAGGCTGAACGGATTGCAATCTGGTTCTTTTCCGTCGGGCCAGTCACCCTCAAAGGCCCAGGCGTACACGATCTTGCCGTTTTTCTGCGCCGCCGTGCCCAGCTCAATAAGATCCCCGTCGGGAGGGACCATTCCCACCTCTTCTTCAAATTCACGCGCCGCCGCGGCCAGATGATCCTCACCGGGATCAATCAATCCCTTGGGGATGCCCCAATACCCTTTATCTTTATTCACAAAATACGGACCGCCGGGATGAGCGAGAAACACCTCAACTCCCCCTTTTCTCCGTCGGTACATGAGCAATCCGGCACTGATCACTTCACTCATGGCCGCCCCATTTTTCCCGCAAAAATCCTTCCCGCCCGGATCCCATCCGGTACATCTTGTAATGGGCCGGATTCTTCCGCGAATACTCCCGGTGATATTCCTCCGCCGGATAAAAAGACGTGAAGGCGCGGACCGGCGTCACAACGGGATTCTTAAACTTTCCCGATTCCTCCAGCGCCTTCTTCGACCGTTCCGCGGCCTCTTTCTGTTTTTCGTTATGATAAAAGACCACCGTCTGATACTGCCCGCCGCGGTCGGCGAACTGTCCGCCCCCGTCGGTGGGATCGATATTGCGCCAGAAGATCTCGAGCAGTTCTTCGTAAGCCACCTTCGCCGGATCGTACTCGATCTGGACGGCCTCCACGTGCCCGGTCGCCCCCGACGAAACCTCGGTGTACGTCGGATCTTTTTCCGGCCCGCCGGCGTAGCCGGGAAGTACTTGCGACACGCCCTCCAGTTTTCGAAACGGCGGCTCCAAGCACCAGAAACACCCGCCGGCAAACGTCGCTTTTTCCATCACGCCTCCTGTAAACACACATCTTACAATTTCACCCTGCGCAGACGCAGGGCGTTTCCGATCACCGACACCGAACTGAAACTCATTGCCGCGCCGGCGATGACCGGGCTCAGCAAAATCCCAAAAAACGGATACAGGATTCCCGCGGCGACCGGCACGCCCAGAGAGTTGTACACAAACGCGAAAAAAAGGTTCTGCCGGATATTGCCCATCACCGACCGGCTCAATTTCAGCGCCTTGACGATCCCGTTGAGGTCGCCCTTGACGAGTGTGATCCCCGCGCTCTCGATGGCGACATCCGTTCCCGTCCCCATCGCCACACCAACCTCCGCCTGCGCCAGCGCCGGGGCGTCATTGATCCCGTCGCCGGCCATCATCACCCGCGCGCCCTGTTCCGTCAATTCCTTGACGATCATCTGTTTATCTTTCGGTTCCAGCCCCGCGCGCACGTCATCGATATGAAGATCCCCGGCGATGGCCCGCGCCGTTTTTTCGTTGTCGCCGGTCAGCATGATCACCTTCAGCCCCAGATCATGTAACGCGCGGACCGCGCCGTGGGCTGTGTCCTTAATCGGATCCGAAATCCCGAAAATGCCGATAATTGTCTTTTCCCGCGCGACCCAGACGACCGTCCGCGCCTTTTCCTGCAGTGCGGCCGCCTTCTCTTTCAAATCTTCGGGCACCTCGCCGGCCAAGCCGGCGATAAATTTTTGTTTGCCCAGCGCGGCCTCTTTCCCATCCACCCGGCCCCGCACGCCGCCGCCCGTCACCGACTCAAAATTCTCCACACTTTTTAACACGGCGCCCTTTTCTTTAACGTAATCCAACACCGCCCGGGCCAACGGATGCTCGCTGGACTGCTCGAGAGAACCGGCGACGATCAATAAATCACTCTCACCGGCATTTCCAACGGTCTCCGCCGAGGTAACGCGCGGTTTTCCCTCGGTCAATGTCCCGGTCTTATCCGTAAGGACATGCGTGATCTTCTCAGTCTTCTCAATGGCCTCGGCGTTCTTGATCAATATTCCCGACTGCGCTCCGCGTCCGACGCCGACCATGATCGACATCGGCGTGGCCAGTCCCAGCGCGCAGGGACAGGCGATGATCAGCACGGCGATCGCGTTGACCAGCGCGTGAGCGAACACCGGCGGCGGTCCCCAGACCGACCAGATCCCAAAGGCCGCGGCCGCCGTCAGGATGACCGCCGGGACGAAAATGCCGGCGACCTGATCGGCCAGACCCTGGATCGGCGCCCGGCTCCTCTGCGCGTCGGCCACCATGTGCACGATCTGCGACAGCAGTGTCTCGGCGCCGACTTTTTCTGTCCGCATGACAAAAGAACCGGTCTGATTAACCGTGGCCCCGATGACCCTGTCCCCTTCCTTTTTTTCAACAGGAACGGGCTCGCCGGAAATCATCGACTCATCGACCGTGCTCCTTCCCTCAACGATCACACCGTCGAGGGGAATCTTTTCGCCAGGACGGACGCGCAGCAGATCACCCTTGCGCACCGCGTCGACGGAGACCTCTTCCTCCTCTCCGCCGCGCAGGCGGTGCGCGCTCTTGGCCGCCAGGCCCATCAGGGCCCGGATCGCCTGTCCGGTGCGAGCGCGGGCCTTCGCCTCTAAATATTGTCCGAAGATCACCAGCGCCGTAATGACAACCGCCGATTCAAAATACAATGCCAGCGTCCCGCCCATCTTTAACGATGCCGGAAAGATCTGCGGAAACAACACCGCCGCGGCGCTGTAGAAATACGCCGCGCCCACTCCCATCGCGATCAGCGTGAACATGTTCAGACTGCGGTTGACCAGCGACCGCCACGCGCGAATAAAGAAAAACCCGCCGCTCCCGAAGATCACCGGTGTCGCCAAAATCAGCTGCAACCAACCCGATGCCCGTCGGGAAATAAATGAAATCTTAAAACCCGGTACCATCTCTTCGGCTGCCAGCAAAAGAACCGGGAGGCCGAGGCCCACCGCCCACCAGAGCTTCCGCCGGAGAACCGGCACCTCCCCGCTGTCGGGACTCTCTTCGGCCGTCACAATCTTGGGTTCCAGCGCCATCCCGCATTTGGGACAATCCCCGGGCCCAATCTGTTCGATCTCCGGATGCATCGGGCAGGTGTAAATCTGCTCCCCGGACTGAACAGGCCCCGGCGTCTTTGCCGGACTATGCTGATGAGGTCCGTGGGAACAGCGTGACGTCTTGGCGGCACCTTCCCGCGGTTCATTTAAAAATTTATTTTTACAATGCTCACCGCAGAAATAATAGGTCCGGCCGTCTTTTTGCGCCTTGATACCCGTTTTCTCATCGACGTCCATTCCGCATACAGGATCTTTCGCCACAATAACCCCCTTCCCCAGAATTAACGCGTTAATTTTCCGACCAGCGTGTTTCATCACTCTTGGTCCCCGACGGACGGATGATCAGGCGCACCGCCCGGTCGTAACTGACATAATTCCACAGCCAATTGACAAAGGCCACGACGCGGTTGCGAAAACCGACCAGCGACATGATATGAAAAAAGACCCAGGTCAGCCAGGCCAAAGGCCCGTTGAACTGGATCCACTTCAGGTCGACCACCGCGCGGTTACGTCCGATTGTCGCCATGACACCGTAATTCTTATAAACAAACGGCTTCAATTCCCGTTTTGTGAATATCCTTTTGAAATTTCCCGCCAGGTTCCGGGCCTGCTGAATAGCGACGGGAGCGAGCATGGGATGCCCTTTAGGATACCCCTCCGAGATCATGACGGCCACATCTCCGACGGCGAATATATTATCACACCCTTCGACACGGTTAAACCGGTCAACCTTGATCCGGCCGCTCGGGGCAAGACGCCCGTCGTCAAACCCCGGAAGAGAATTGGCCTTGACTCCCGCGGCCCATATCACGGCCCGCGAACGCAGTTTCTCCCCGTTGGACAACGCCAGCACACTGCCGTCGTAAGATTCAACTTTTATCTTGAAATGAATGTCGATATTAAATTTCTTGAGGGCCCGCTCGGCGAGCATGGAAGACCGTTTCGATAAGGCCTGAAAAACCCGGTCACCCATGTCAATCAGATGGATTTTCATCCGATGAAGATCAAGTTCGGGATAATCCGCGGGAAGGATATAATTTTTCAATTCCCCCAGGGCGCCGGCCAGCTCCACGCCCGTCGGCCCGGCCCCGACGATCACAAAATTCATCAAACTTTCCCGTTCTTCCGGATCGCTGGTGAGAAGCGCCTTTTCGAAGTTCTCCAAGATGAGATGACGCAGTCCGATGGCCTCGGTCACGCTTTTCATATCGACGGCATTCTTCTCGACATCCTTCAGCCCAAAGAAATTCGTCGCGGAACCGTTAGCCAAAATTAGATAATCGTAATCAACGGCGCCGATAGAGGTTTCGATACACTTATGCTCCGGCATGAGGCGTTTGACTTCCGCCATCCGGAAAAAGAAGTTTTTTTGGTTCCGAAAGATTTCCCGAAACGGGCAGGCGATCGCCTGAGGCTCCAGGGCGGCCGTGGCGACCTGGTACAGAAGAGGCTGAAACGTGTGATAATTGTTCTGATCAATCAGAACCACCTGCGCGTCAAGACGCTTCATCCTGTGTACCAATTCCAGCCCGCCGAAGCCGCCCCCGATGATGACAATCCGCGGCCGGCCGGCCGCCGGAAGATTGACGGAAGACGGATTCTCGACAGAAAGGCGGGAATCTCCGCCCTGCGGACCGTTTGTTCGTTCTTCACTCATACAATCCCTTCAGTCGTCTTATCTGTCGTCCGAACGCCCGGTCCGCGCCAACTGAAAAACGGCGGTTTTACCGGCTGTCGTTCGGCTGTTCTTCTTTGTCCCGCATCATTTTCCACATCGGAAGAGGCCGTCACTTTAGTATAATCATTTTTTGCAAACAAAAAACTCTTAATCACATAAACCTCTTCGCCGCGGGTCTGTTGAACCCGTCAGCGGTGATGAGAATCTCTGAGGCCCTTCCGGTTATCTAGGACTGCTGGTTTTTGTTGTCCTGGGAACCGGGAAGTTTCTGACGTTTGGGCAGCGTGATGATCATCTGCTCATTCTTTTTTTCGGTCTTAATCCGGGACGAGTCAGCGTCCTCTGGGATAGGAATCGTCTGGGCGAATGATCCGAATTGCTGGGTCTGGAAGTACGCGTTGGGATCTTGCTTACTTTCCTGATTGGAATACACCCCTTTGACCGTCAGGGATGTGGGGTTGACCTCGACATCCACATTGTCCTGATCCATCCCGTGCATATCGAAGGTGATCGTGTAGGCGGTAGGCGTCTCCTGAACATTCAGCTTATTGTTAAACCCGATATTACTGCTGAACATACCCATCTTCTGCTGGTCCTGCGGAATCTGCCGGAGCATGCGCTGCATCTCATCCTGCATGCGTTCCAGTTCCGAGTACGGGTCCCAGCTCCCGCCGCTATTGAGAGAAGACATCCCGGATTGCTGCTGATTTTCCAGGCTGTCGATCTTCTTCTGCATCTGAGAAACCTGCCGCTGAAGATCTTGAATTTGTTGATCCCGGGAGTCTTGCGCCGCCTCCGCGGGAAAAGTGCACAGCGCGGCAGCCAGGCACCCGGCTGCCGTGAAAACGATCATTTTTTTCATGGCAGTACCTCCTCTTTGTTGAATAGAATACTCTATCTTTTTAATATACCCACAACACACCATCCTTCAATCAGCCAAAATCTGAATAACTTGTAGGACAAACGTCCTACAGGAGCTCAACCTTCCGCCCCGCCTTCCGCCGCAGGGCGGCCCGGTAGACCATATGCGCCACCGCGGTATCCTGGATCGCCAGCCCGGTGGAATCGAAGACCGTGATATCAGTGTCCTTCCGCCGCCCCTTCTTCCTGCCGATGACCACCTCTCCCAGCTCCGCGCAGATATCCCGGCGTGAGATCTGCTTCCTCTTGACCGGCACATTGATCTCCCCGCTGTGCGCGGCCTGCGCCCAGTCGTCAATCACCACACGCGCCTTTTTGAGCAGCGCCGTTTCCAGTTCCCGTTTTCCGGCGGCATCGGCGCCGATCGCGTTGATATGCGCGCCGGGTTTGACCCAGGATAATTTGATCAGCGTCTTTCGGGACGGCGTGGTCGTGGTAATGATATCAGCCCCGACGGCACAATCCCTGACCGTCTTCGCGGGGATCATTGTCTCCCCGCGGATCCGCATCTTTTTGATAAACTCTTTGATAAGAAAATCCTTATGCCCCCAGACCCGCGCCTCTTTGATCTTAAACAGCGCGCGCAACGCCTGAAGCTGGGTCACCGCCTGAGCGCCGCACCCGACGAGTCCGACCACCGACGAATCCCCGCGGGCCAGATACTTGGCCGCCACCCCGCCGGCCGCCGCCGTGCGCAGACTGGTCAGCAGCGTCGCGTCCATGACACTCAAAGGATACCCAGTTTTCGGATCGCTCAAAATCAGAGTCGCCATCACCGTCGGCAATCCTTTACCGGCATTGTCCGGGTGGACGTTCACCCATTTTAAAGAACAGGCCCGAAGCGTCCTGACATACGCCGGCATCGCCCGAAAATCCCCGTTATCCTCCGGCAGCGTGATATAAATCTTCGACGGCATCAGGGTTTCTTTACGGGCGTACGCGGCAAAGGCCTGCTCAACACAGCCGACGGCCTTTTTGATATCGATCAGGCGGGAAATGTCTTTCTGTGAAAGAATCAGAGTCGTTTTTTTCATACCCATTAATCTAGCAGAAGAGAGGCGCTTTGTCATCTTCAACGCTTAAAATCATTGCTCTCCGCGATAGGTCCGCGCCTTAGCCCGGCCGGCCGTCAGCCCGGGGAGAGATCAGGACCTTACCGTAACCGATCAAAAACAAGCCGAAGGCGGTCATCCAGAAGACCTGACTGACGGCGATCCATATGATGTAATAGGGTTCGTAGAAAATCGGCGGGAATACCCGGACAACCGCGGCCATGACCACGGCGGCAAACATCGGGACAATCAGCCTCGGCGGCCGGGAGATATCGCGTCCGGTGTGCCCCCAGGAGACGCGGGCCATCATCCCCAGCGTAAAAATTCCGATACCGCCGGCGGTCCAGGCGTGCAGCGCCAGATCATCCGGCCGGCTGCCCGCCACGGTAAAGATCTTCAGGACAAACCCGAGGATCAAAAACGCGTATCCGATAAAGAGAACCCACAACAGCGGTTTGCGCCAGATCCCCGGCGTGTACCACCCGGCCAGACGCAGCGAATGCGCGATGACGAGGACCGTGCATAGAAAAATAATCACCGCCGGCTGCGGCCAAAAAACATCGAGAATCGAAAACACCACCAGGGCGGCCAGGCTGATCATATCCAGCGCCCGGCTGTTGCGCAGAGTAACGGGATATCCGACCCCGTGTTCGGTAAAAAAAGGCATGATCCGGCGTCCAACCGTAAAGATCAGACTGATGATCATATAAATACAAAATCGCAGGGCCTTGCGTTCGGCCACAAGGTTTGCGTGAGCCAGCTCAACATAAAAGACTGCGGCGGCAATGAAGATTAGCAGCAGTTTGGAAAAAACAGCGGACTGTTTCCACTGTTTGACGGCGATGATCGGACGGATGACAGCGGCCGCCAAAAACGCGATAAAGGCCAGGTCACACGCGGCCAACGGCCAGAGCGGGACCGACGACGGCATGAACGCCAGGACGCGGCCGGCGGCCCAGAGCAAAAACAAAATCAAAAGCGGTATCCCGCTCAGCGTCGGGAGTCCTGTCCAATTCATCACCGCCGTCAGCAGGAATCCGGCGATCACCGCCATCGTGAACCCGAAGATCATCTCGTGACCGTGCCACACCGTCAAGGGCATGGCCACAAAAATATTTTTGCCCATCACATAAAACATCTTCCAATAGATCATCGACACGACGGCGTAAACCGCCGCGCCGAGAAAAAAAACGCGAAATCCGGTCTGCAGGACAACCGGCGTATGCCGGGATGTCTGATTCATAAAAACTCCCCTTCTTCTTTGCGGGAAAATGGATGGAAGGTTATTCTAAATGCTTTGCCGCCAGGATTCAACTTCTTCCGGCGTTCTTTGCCGGATCTTTGCCAAACGGGAATTGATGAGCTTGCCGCTCTGCTGAAAAGACTGCAGACGGTAAACGCCCGTCCCTTTCAGCTCCGCGGCGATCCGCCGGACATCCTCGAAGCCGCAGAACGGTTCCACCACCGTGGTGCGGAATTCATGATCGATCCCGGCCGTCTTCAGAAACTCGGCGGTCTCGCGGATCTTCTCGACGGGAAAGTCGACGCCGATCGCCTTCGGATATTTCTCCCAGGTGGTCTTGATATCCATGGCAATGTAATCGGCCATTCCCCGGCGGACAATGTCTTTGACCACCGGCGGACGGCTGCCGTTGGTGTCGAGCTTCACCAAGAATCCCATCGCCTTGATCTTCTCCAGAAACGGGATCAGGTCTTCCTGCTCGGTGGGTTCGCCTCCGCTGACCACCGCCGCGTCCAGATACCGGCGGCGCGACAACAGAAAATTCAGCACCTCCTCTTCCGGGATCGGATCACCGAATTCTTCCGGCAAGACAAGATCGCGGTTGTGACAATACGGACAGCGGAAATTGCACCCCTGGGTAAAAATCACCACCGCGACCTGTCCCGGATAATCAATCAGTGAACACTTTTGCAGGCCGCCGATTCGCATAAATGGTATGTCTTTCTCTCTTTAAACTCCTGTTTCTTTCCCAGATTCCACTGCTGGACCGGACGAAGATATCCGACCACGCGGGAGTACACTTCACACACCGTGCCGCAGGCCGGACACTCTGGATGTTCCCCAGCCACATACCCGCACTGCGGACAAACGCTGAACGTCGGCGTAATTGTGAAATACGGGAGCTTGAATTTATCGCAGATAATCCTGATCAGCTGCTTCAGCCCTTCCGTATTGTGGATCTTCTCTCCGATAAACCCGTGCAAAACCGTTCCGCCGGTGTACCGCGACTGCAGTTCGTCCTGCAATTCCAGGACATCGAAGATGTCGTCGGAATGATTGACCGGAAGGTGGGTGGAATTGGTGTAAAAAGGCGCCTTGCCGTTTTTGACTTCCGGATCATTGGCGCAGACAATGTCTCTGAACTCTTTTTTATCCATCCGGGCCAGGCGGTACGTCACGCCCTCAGCCGGCGTGGCTTCCAAATTGTAATTGTTTCCAGTCTCCTCCTGAAATTCCACGAGCCGGTCGCGCATATAATCAAGCACCTTCACACTGAACGCGTGGCCGCGGGGACTGCAGATATCCTCACCGAACAAATTGAGACACGCCTCATTCATCCCAATCAAACCGATCGTGGAAAAATGATTCTTCCAGTAAGCGTTAAATCGCTGCTTCACCTTCCGCAGATAAAACTTGATGTACGGGTAGAGATCCTCGTCGGTGAATTTCTCCAGGACCTTGCGTTTGATCTCCAGGCTCTCTCTGGCCATCAGCATCATACGGTCAAGAGACCGGAAGAATTCATCCTCATCCTTTGACAGATATCCGATCCTCGGCATATTGATTGTGACTACACCGATGGAACCGGTCAAAGGAGACGCGCCGAACAACCCGCCGCCGCGTTTGCGCAGTTCACGGTTGTCCAGCCGCAGGCGGCAGCACATACTGCGCGCGTCCTCAGGATTCATGTCCGAATTGACAAAGTTGGAGAAATACGGGATGCCGTATTTGGCCGTGATCTTCCAGAGCGCCTCGAGATTAGGATTGTCCCAGTCAAAGTCTTTGGTGATGTTGTACGTCGGGATCGGAAAGGTGAACACCCGCCCCTTGGCGTCTCCCTCGAGCATCACCTCCAGAAAAGCGCGGTTGAACATGTCCTGCTCTTTCTGGAAGTCCTTGTAAACCGCGGACTGGGCCTTGCCGCCGATCACCACGCCCTGTTCGGCGTAATACGACGGCGGGGTGAGGTCCATCGTGATATTGGTGAACGGTGTCTGGAATCCGACCCTCGTCGGGACATTGACGTTAAAGACAAACTCCTGCAGGGCCTGTTTGACCTCGTCGTAAGAAAGATTGTCATAACGGATAAACGGCGCCAATAAGGTATCGAAGTTGGAGAACGCCTGCGCGCCCGAGGCCTCTCCCTGCAGCGTGTAAAAGAAATTGACGATCTGCCCCAGCGCGCTGCGCAGGTGTTTGGCCGGCGCCGATTCCATCTTTCCGCCGGCGCCCTTGAATCCCTCGACGAGCAGATCCTGCAGGTCCCATCCCACGCAATAAACGCTGATCAAGCTCAGGTCATGGATATGCATCCGTCCTTCCGCGTGAGCGTCTTTCACGGCGGGGGGATAGATCCGGTTCAGCCAGTATGTCTTGCTCACCTCGGCGGAGATGTAATGATTCAGTCCCTGCAGGGAATAGGACATGTTGCTGTTCTCGTTGACCTTCCAGTCTCTTTGGTCCAGGTAGCGGTCGACGAGATCGGAATTGAATCTGGCGCTGACCGCCCGGATTTCCGCGTGCTGCTGGCGGTAAAGGATATAGGCCTTGGCCGTCTTGCGGTACGGCGAAGTCAAAAGCACATCTTCCACAATATCCTGCACTTCCTCGACGGAAGGGCCCGTTTCTTCAAGACATTGATGAAGGACATTGATCACTCGAAAGGTCAGTTTCCGCGCGCTGTCACGGTCGAACTCTCCGGTGGCCTGACCCGCCCGGAAAATGGCATCAGTGATTTTTTGCGGATCAAACCTTTCTTCCTGACCGTTTCTTTTTCGGATTGTTTTGAATGTGCCGACGGACTCCATGTCTCCCCCCTCACGTTAACGGTTTGTTACGACGATCTCATATACCTGCCGGCAGTCCCGTCCCAGGGCGTGCAGTTCTCCTAGCGTCGGGGCTATGCCTTTTTTTAATCGCGTTTCCCAATCACACAAAGTCATATCCAGACATTCCAGAAGTTTGTCCGGACATTCATCGCAGTGTCCATCGCAATAGCACTCGAAAGACATTCCAAAAGGAAGTTTTTCGCGCGCTTCTTTGATTAACAATTCCATGGCTGTTTTCGGATCCGGTTTTGCCATAACGTCCATATCCTGATTTTCCAGAACACACTATATTGTGCCGTAAGATATATTATACACAATATATGGTGTTTTCAAGCATTAAAAAATTCGCAACCCCAGACAGGAGCCGCGACGCGTGTTTTGCTGCCGCAGCCGGCTGCGGCAGCAAACTCATCCCGGAACGGTTATGGATGAACCTTATTCCGATCCGTGGTATAGACCCCGGGATTCGGCTGACCCTCCACTTCCAGCTGACCAATAGCCCCTTTTTCCACCCGAAAGATGGCGTGATCAACCAGTGTATAAGTCCCGGGCACCTCCACTCCGAACTCAACCACCGTTGCCCCGCCGGCGGGAACCAATGTTGTCTGCACATTATGGGCCGGAGGACTGAGCAAATCCGCCTCCCGGTAAACATTGTCAAAAGACTCCCCGATCACATGGAAAGAGGAAATCAGATTGGGACCGATATTCCCGAAGAAAATCCGGATCCGGTCTCCGACCCTGGCCTTCAAGGCCCCGTCTCCCATATGCCGGTTATAACGCCCGTTGAAAAAGACATACTTTGGATGCTCATCCAGGCCGTCCTGATGAGAAAAGACCAGCAGACCCGATTCGGCCGCCGGCGCGTTAGCGTCCCCCGCGCCTTCGTCGTTCCAGAAATCGTCCTCCGCGGAGGCCTTTTTGTCTTTCTCCCCGGCCATCTCCACCTTGGGGGCGAAACGACCGTAGACCTCGCTCTGCATCACATAAAACTCCCGGTCAACCTTCGGCAGCCCGTTTTCCGGCTCCACCAGGACTATTCCGTACATCCCGTTGGCGATGTGATCCATCACCGGCGGGGCGGCGCAATGATAAACAAACAGCCCGGGATGAAGCAGGCGAAACCAGGCGACCTTTTCTCCTTCCTTCGCGACCGTCGTCAAGACCGGAGCCCCTCCGCCGGGGCCGGTGACAGCGTGAAAATCGACATTGTGCGGCATCCCGCTGGCGTCGACACTGCTGTGATGAACCTCCAGGACATCCCCGACGCGAGCCCGGATAAACGGCCCGGGGACCTGCCCGTTGAACGTCCAGTACTTATACATCACACCCGGCTTGATCTCCGTCATCTCGACACTGGAAGTCAGATGCACCTCAACGATAGCCGGCTTCCTGCGCGTGATCGGCGGCGGGACGTTAGGAGCATATGTGATTTCGGCCTTTTCCCTTAATGTGGGAAACAGCATCTTTTTAGTATACACCTTAATTTCGTTATCCGCCTGAGAAGCGGCCGCGCTGCCGGTCAAAAATGGCAGGACCAGGATACCAAGAACCAACACGGCGGCCATTTTGACCCGACTGTCATTTTTCTTCATTTTCTGTTTCCTTTCTTCATAATAGCATATATGTATGTGATTACTGTTAATAAATTACCTGCTCAAATCGTACAGCGTGATGCTCTGCAAAAATTCCTGATTGACCTCCCGGATCCGCTTCCACCGGTCATGAACCCCGCAGGGCGATGAGTCCAGGCACTGTTTTCGTCCCAGGAAGCACCGCGACCACTTATGGGTATCTTCAATAGCATCGACAATATCAAAGAGAGAAATCTTTTTTGGACTCTTTTCCAGTCGGAAACCGCCGCCTTTTCCTTTCTGTGAAACGATAAACCCGTGCGCCGTCAGTGACTGCAGCAGCTTCCCCAGATAATTGGCCGGGGCGCCGATCTTCTTGGCGATGCTCGCCGCGCCTTCGCATTCGCCGGGAGACAACCGCGCCAATTCCGTCAGGGCGTTGATGGCGAGTAAACTTGTTTTATTGATCATTTGACCTCTTAAATAGCATGCTTATATGCTATTAAAAACATACCATGCTCATTTTCTTTTGTCAATACTCAAAAAAAGGTGTTCCAAGCGGAAAACCCTTAAAAAAAGGGTGCTTTTATACTTCCCGGTACCGGAAGCAGTCTGTGGTGTGATCGTTGACCATCCCCGCCGCCTGCATATGAGCGTAAACGACGGTCGGGCCGAGGAATTTGAAACCGCGTTTTTTAAGGTCCTTGCTCAGGACCTCCGCCTCGGGCGTCTTGGCCGGCACCTGTTTGGAGGATTTCCATTTATTCTTCTTCGGCCGGCCTCCGACAAACCCCCAGATATATTCAGAGAAACTGCCGAATTCCTTCTGGACCTCAAGAAAACGTTTGGCGTTATTGATCGTGGACACGATCTTCAGGCGGTTACGGACGATCCCGGAATCGTTGAGGAGACGTTTGACATCCCTGGCGGTAAACTTCGCGATTTTCTTCGGATCGAATCCCGCGAAGGCCTTGCGGTAATTTTCACGCTTGCGGAGAATGGTCCTCCAGCTTAAGCCCGCCTGCGCGGACTCGAGCACAAGAAATTCAAAGATGGTCTGGTCGTCGTGGACCGGGACACCCCATTCCTCGTCGTGATAGGCCCGGTACAATGCGTCATCCTCAGGGACCCACCGGCAGCGTTTGATTTCTTCTTTCATTTGATCGGGAAAAAGACGGGGACAGAGCCGCGGCCCTGTCCCCGATGCTTGTTTGATGTTTCGGACTTAGATGGCCTTGCCGCCGCGTTCGCCGGTGCGGATGCGGATGCATTCCTCGAGCGGCATGATAAAGATCTTGCCGTCGCCCACTCTTCCGTCACCGTGACGCGCGCTCTTGATAATCACGTCACAGGTGATCTCAACAAACTCATCGTTGCAGGCAATGTCCAGACGCACCTTTGGGATCAGATCCATCGGGACCTCCTGCCCGCGGTACAATTCCTCCTCAGACTGTTGGCCGCGGCCCGAAACCCGGGTCACGGTGATCCGGGTGATCTTCGCGGCCACCAGGGCCTCCCGGACTTCCTCCAATTTATCCTTTTGAATAATGGCGGTCACCATTTTCATGGGGCACCCTCCTCTAATTTAAATTAATTTAAATCCAGTAATCCATATCCGTGCTCGCCGTGGACATCCTGATCGATTCCGACACTCTCGGTGCGTTTGTCGGCGCGGAACCCGATCGTCTTTTCGATCAAAAAACCCAAAATCAGCGTAACGACCGCCGTGTAAACCACGGTGACAGCGACCGCTTTAATCTGAACCATGAGCTGATCAAGCGTTGTCCAGCTTCCTCCCACGGCCTTGGCGGCATCCGCCATCCAGCTCGCGCGAATAAAGAAAGTCAATCCGATCGCGCCGACCATTCCGGCCACACCGTGGACCCCGAACACGTCGAGTGTGTCATCATAACCGAATTTAAATTTCAATTGGATAGCCCAATAACTGATAAACGAGGCCACAAATCCCAGAATGATCGCGCCCGGCACCTGTACCGCGCCCGCGGCCGGGGTGATGACAACCAGACCGGCCAGGATTCCACTGGCCAGTCCCAGACTGGTCGCCTTTTTATGAATAAAGGACTCGATCAGGATCCATCCCAGCACCCCGGAAGCGGCCGCGACCTGCGTGACCGTCAACGCCCGCGCGGTGTCCAGATTACTGTTGACCGAACTGCCCGCGTTGAATCCAAACCAGCCGACCCACAGCAGACCGGCCCCGACCATCGTCATCACCAGATTATTGGGATGCATGGCCGTGCCCGGATACCCCCGGCGCGCGCCCAAATAAATCGCCAGCACCAGCGCGCTGATCCCCGACGAGATATGGACAACCGTTCCCCCGGCGTAATCGATCGCGCCGTTGGCTCCCATATTAAAAAGAAATCCGTCTGAAGCCCACACCCAATGACAGAGCGGACAATAAACAAAAATGCTCCATAAGGCGATAAAAACGCAGTAACCGCGGAATTTGACCCGTTCGGCAAAGGCCCCGGCGATCAAAGCCGGCGTGATGATGGCAAATTTTCCCTGGAACATGGCAAACACGTATTCGGGGACTCCCGCGTCCATAATCTTGTCATCAAGGCCTTTTAAAAAAAGAAGATTGGGATCCCATCCGATCCAGCCTCCCAGAGTGTTCGGCCCGAAACTCAGCGCGTAGCCGCAAACCGCCCACAGCACACCAATGATGGACATCGCCACAAAACTATGCATCATCGTGCCCAAAACGTTTTTTGTGCGGACCAGACCTCCGTAAAACATCGCCAGGCCCGGAACCATCAACAGAACCAAGGCAGTCGAGGTCAGCATCCACGCGGTAATTCCGCTGTCATTCATCTGCGCCCTCCTTGTTGGGGAATTGAAAAAGGTAAGCTTCCATATGTAAACCATTTTCCGACTACACGATTGTATGACCCGCGACCCTTCCGGTCAATGGGAAAATCAACGGAATTTCAAAAACGGCAACGACTTACTTCTCTGCCAAAATCCCCGCCCGCTGCGGCGCCGGATATCCTTGCACAGTCTTCTCCGGATCGCTTGGACCCAAAAAATTCCCACAAAAAGGACAAGGCTTGACCCTGTCCTTTTTGATATTGATCCGGCCTTTGAATTTACCATGCCGCGTTGATAATCGGAAGCACCGGATAATCCTTTTTGGAACTGGCAATGTTGATAATCCCGATCTGCAGGCCGTTTAAGGTCTGGGTAATATTCACCGCCCCCAGCTGGAAACCGCGCATATTGTCGGTGGAGTTGATGACGCCGAACTGGACACCTTCGAAATCTGTCGAACGGTTAAAACCTCCAAACTGCGCGCCGGTCCCTTTCCCGTTGATGTAATTGACAAACCCTTCCTGAAAACCGTGCGCGTCGCTCTCCGCCGCGTTGACCAGACCGCTTTGTCCACCGTAAACATTCTTTTCGGCGTAATTGAAGGCGCCCCATTGATATCCGCGGAGTTCCCCGTTAACACGGTTGATCAGACCGAGATCGAACCCGGTGAAATCATTATTGGATCCGTACAGCAAATTAATCCCTAACCCGCTGATCGATTCGCTCTCGTTGACGATCTGCATCGGCGTGACCAAAGAAAGCTGAAAGGGTTTACCGCTCGCCATTTCTCCGGCGTACGCGGGTAGAGCCGCCAGTCCCAGACTCATCATCACCACGGCGCTTAATAAAATCTGTTTTTTCATCATTCCCTCCCCTTTTTGTTTTTTCCCGAGTGGCGTGATCCATGTGAGTATCTTACAGAGAAAACAATCCCAGACGACGGCGGACCTTCGACAATGTGCGCTCGGCGATCGGGGCCACTTTGTCCGCGCCTTGCTTGAGAAGAGACTCTAAATGAGTCTTGTCCTTTTGCAATTCCTTATACCGTTCCTGGATCGGCCGCAGTTTCTCGACCACCAAATCGGCCAGCTCGGATTTGAATTCCGAATACTGCCGGCCGGCAAACCTCTCTTCAATCGCCTTCAGATTTTCCTCCGAAAACATCTGATAAATCGTCAACAGGTTGTTGATCCCCGGACGTTTCTGATCGAAACGGATCTCTTTGAGGGAATCGGTGGTGGCCCGGCGGAACTTGGCTCGGATCACATCCGGCGGATCAAGCAGAAAGACCGCGCGGTTGGGTTTGTCATCCGTTTTGGCCATCTTTTTTGCCGGATCGTCGAGACCCATAATCCGCGCGCCCGCCTTCGGGATCACCGGTTCCGGGAGTTTGAACGTCTGACCGTACTGCGAATTAAAACTCTGAGCGATATCACGGGTGAGTTCCACGTGCTGCTTCTGATCTTCCCCAACGGGGACCAGGTCGGTCTGATACAGCAGAATGTCGGCGGCCATCAAATCCGGATACGCGAAAAGCCCCACGCTGACCTGATCGCGCTTCTTCGCGGACTTTTCCTTAAACTGCGTCATCCGTTTCATCCATCCCATCGGCGTCACGCACGTCAGCATCCACGCCAATTCGGCGTGGGCCGGAACGTGAGACTGGATGAACACCGTGGACTTTTTGGGGTCAAGACCGGCGGCAAAAAACAACGCGGCCAACTCCTTGGTATTGGCGCGCAGGACCTTCGGTTCCCGGGGAACCGTGATCGCGTGCAGATCCACGATGCAGAAAATATTCTCGTTCTCGTCATCCTGGGCCCTGACCCAGTGTTTGAGCGCTCCGAGATAATTTCCCAGATGGAGATTCCCCGAGGGCTGGATGCCGGAAAAAATACGTTTGGACATAATGATTTCCCCTTTGTACACCTACGAGGTGCACATGTTATTTAACAAGCAGAAAGAAAATACCGACGGCCACCTGCAGGACGGCGAAGCCGCGCAGATACCGCGTGGGCTGCTTCTCAAACCAGTTCAGCAAATGTTCGGAAGACTTGGCGTTAAGAAGCAGAAATCCTTTGACGATCGCGATAATCCCGATCACCAGAACAATCTTGCCCGGCATTCCCGGCACGCCTAAGGCCGCCTTGATAATGATTCCCCCGACGACCACCGTGATCCCGAAAAGGATCCCTCTGACCTTGCGGCTCCCCTTTTTCACCAGCCGCTTGCGCAGCCACTCCGGTTTCCAGAAGAACAATACACCGGTGATAATCCACAGCCACCCGAGAATATCGAAAACCATGCTATTCCTCCTTGAACAGATGCACGTCCCTTTGCGGAAACGGGATCTCGATCCCTTCCTTATTGAAGGTGTCGAAAACTTTTTTGTTAATATCAAACATCACGTTCCAGTAATCGTCCTGTCGGCACCACATCCGGGCCATAATGTTGACGCTGGAATCGGCGAACTCCTTGATGCCAACCTTTGGTTCCTTGGGAACAGCGCGGCCGTCGCTTTGGATCGTTTCTTTGACGATCGCGATGGCCCTATCGACATCGGCCTTGTAGCTGACTCCGAAGATCAGATCCAGCCGTTTGGCGGTTGAATAATTGTGGATGATTTCCCCGACGATGTGTTTGTTGGGAATCACGATCATGTTGCCGTCGACAGTCTTGATTTCCGTCCGCGGCAATTTTAAATCTGTGACCTCGCCCATTACATCAGCCACCTCGATAATATCGCCGACCTTGAAGGGTTTGGTGAAAATCAATGTCGCGCCGGAGGCATAATTGGACAGCGGGCCCTGCAGGGCGAAACTCAGACCGAAACCGGCCACCGATATCCCGGCGATCAGAGGCGCGATTTCGATGCCGAACTTGCCCAGGGCCACGACCACGGCAAAGGCGATCACGCTCAATTTGACGGTGGCCGTCATGAACTTCATCACCGTGACGTCGACATCTTTCTTCTCGAGGAATTTCTGCAGCAGCGCCGCTATATAATTCCCCGCGAGCCAGCCGAGGACCAGGACGATGATCCCTCCCAGCACCTGAAAACTGTATCGAATGATGAATTCCCAAATCAAGGTCAAAAGATTTCTGGCCGTGCTCAACTGTTCGGAGGCCACGGACCCGATTTTGTCGGAAATGTTCTCCGGAGACATTCCCTGCGCGAAGGCGGGAATGGTTAGAAAAAATATTGCGGCAACCGCCAGCAATTGTCTGCCCCAGCATTTCATGTAATCTCCCTTTTAGATATTCTTACCGTCCCGGGCCGCTTTCTTGATTTCCTTCGAAAGGTTTTTGACGAAACTCTTCTGCCGTTCGACCCGGTCTGCCGATTCCTCTTCGGTTCCGGACGGAGTCTCGGGTTTGTCCCCTTCGGCCCGGCGTGTCTTGACCTCCGACGAAGAAATCATCTTCCCCGAGCGCTTGTTCCAAAAAATTTTCTTCTTTTTCTTCACGTCCTCTTTCTTCCCGACTTCTCAAACGCGCGCCCGAAACTCACCAGACCCATCCCCAGATAACCCACAAGCGTCACCCAGAGCCCATAGCCGATACGCGCCGCGAGCACCATCCGGGAACTTGCCGAATCTTTACCGTTAGCGAGGACCGGCACCTGAAAACCGCTGATCGAGGCTACTTCCATCTGCTTCTTCCCGGTCAAAATCTTTGTGAACCCTCCCACCGCCTCGGACCGCACCTTAACCCAGGGCAGAAAAAACGCTATACAGATAATCACCGTCAAGACCAGAAAGGCCAATCGTTTCACTTTCTTTCCCTCCGATCGTTAATAAATCCAGCGGGAGACCAATTTATTGATTCTATGGAGCAGCGGCTCGAACAGGACATCGCCCGGCCGAACTTTCAATTCCTGCCGCCGTTTTCCGGCCAAAATTTCGTCAAGTTCCCGGATGACACGCTCATGCGGTCCCAGGATACGGTTGGTCACCTTATGCGCCCAGTAAATTAAAAATAAAAAGGCAAATGTCACCAACCAGGCCAGCGTCATCAGCTGGGACTTAACATCGATAAGTGAAGGATATTTCCGTGTCAATTCCGCGGTAATGATATTATCAAAAAAAAGCGGATGGAAAAGCAGTAAATAGTCGAAATAAATCAGGCAGGCGAGGATGATCAGGGCGGCGAAATAGAACGGCAAAAGGATTCTTTGTTCCAGCCTTGTGCTGGTAAACCAGTCGCGATTGTACTTCTTTTTCTTCATTCCACTCCCCGAAATAACAGTCATTTCTTGTCAGATATCCTCTTTTTATATCATAAAAGACGCGAAATGTCATAGAGAATATTGCCTTCCTGCCCCCGCGGCGGGCTCAACCGCCCGCGGAAACCGTGGCAACGGCCTCCATTTCGACCTTCACGTTTTTGGGAAGACGGGCCACTTCGACCGCGGAACGGGCCGGTGCCGTCTCTTCCTTGAAGAATTCCTCGTAAACGGAATTGACCGCGGCAAAATCATTCATATCTTTCAGAAAAACCGTCACCTTCAGGACATAATCCATCCCCGATCCAGCCTCTTCCAGGACCTCCTTCAGGTTGTTAAGCACTAGCCGGGCCTGTTCCTCCACCGGACCGTCCAGCAATTGATTATTAGACGGATCAATCGGAATCTGGCCGGCGGTAAAGACCATGCCGTTGCTCACGACCGCCTGGTTATACGGTCCCACCGGTAGCGGCGCCGAGGACGTCTTGACAATCTTCTTCATACCTGCTCCTTTCTATCTATAAAAACCTTCCTGCCTTCATGAATACACCACGTCTCCTCTGACAAACGGCACATTGGGATCGAGAATCTCGCTGACGACATAATCCAGCGCGGCCAGGAACGCCTGATTGATCTCGCCGGTCCCGGCCCTGTTCTTCTCGTCCAGGAACCGCTTGAATTCCAGCGTCCTTAAATTGTACAGCCCGGCATTGATCTTCTCATCGGGAAAATGGCCGGAAAGATAATGGAAATACAGCGGGATCTGAAAAGACCGGATATCCCGCAGAATCGTGTCGCGCGAAAAAACGCTCGCCGGAAGTTTGCTGACCGCCTTCGGTAAAGAATCGCTCCCGCCGGTCTTATAATCCACGATCATAATCGTGCCATCCTTGAGTTTGTCGACGCGGTCGACAATATAGCTGAAATGAATCTTTCCGCAGGATAAGGCAATGACATCTTCGAAACGCTGTTCCAGATGCAGGATCGACGCGACCCGACGCTCGTTGTTGAGCTCCTTCTCCAGAAAACGGCGCAGGCGTTCGCTCATGACATTCTTCAGCAAAAAAGAATCTGACTTCATTGAACGGCCGAAGGTCTCGGCAAAACACCGGTCGAATTCTTCTTCGAATGTCCGGATGAAGCGCGGCGTCAGCTCATATTTTTTCCCGACGAGCGGACGAAACGCGTGTTCCAGAAGATGATGGATAAACGTCCCGACATGGCGGGCCTCGGGTTCGTCCAGAAGGTCCTCCTGTTCCCGGACGGCAAGGACATAATTCGTATAAAATTCCATCGGATCACGCAAATATGTATTAATACTCGAGGCGGAGAAACGGAAACCCTTCAGGAATTCCGCGACCTCCCGGCTCTTGGGGACAACCTCTTCCTTCGGCGCGATCTTGACGGAAAACGAAGGACGCTGCACGGACACCGGTTCCATCACCCCGTTTTTTTTCTGCCGCTCCCAGATCAGCTCCTCGACAAACCGGCTCTTCTCTCTTTCTTTATTTTCCTGATAGACCAGATGCACATTTTCCGCCGATGAGATCAGGCGCATGAACTGATAGCGCTGAATCTCTTCTTCCAGTTCCAGACGGTCGAGGTTGAGGCTGATCATGACCTCCCGGGGGATCAGCGGTTCATAAATGTTGAGGTTCGGCAGACTCCCCTCGTTGACGTCGAGGATCACGGCGTGTTTGAAATTGAGCGACCGGGTTTCAAACAGGCCCAGAACCTGCAATCCTTTCAAAGGGGACCCGTGAAACGCCACGATCTCCCGCTCGAGCTTGTTCTTAAAGATCCGGAAGATCTCCTCCTGCGTGAACTCTTCGGCCCCGAACGCCGCGCCCTTGAGCTCATCGGCGATTTCATAAATCTTCGCGGCGATATTCAGATTGAGCGGATAACGCCGCATAAAACTCTTATCCACCAGAAGATCCATCGCCGCCTGCAGAAACCCGGCAAAGCCTTCCAGATTGCGCGAGCCTTCCATGCCCGTGAAGAACTGTTCATGGACCTTCTCGAGCATCACCGTCATATCGTCGCGGGAGTACGGAATGTTCATGCGGTCGAGCGTCTCTGAGGTGGTCATGTACAATTCCTCGCAATTGAGAATATCTTCGAGATCAATAAACAGACTGCCAGAGATCCCCGCCGGTTCCTGACCGGTCAGGATCTCTTCGATCTTGTGCGCCATCACCCGCATGACGGCAGGGTTATCCGCCAACATCATGTTCTTGACAAACGGGTGGCGGATCACCTTCAGATAATCCCGGGCGTAATACCCTTCCTTCCGCCGGCTCAGTTGCGCGCTGAACATGCTTTCGAACAGGGAGTACAGCGAACTGCGTTTCAGCGGATAGCCCATAGAAATGTTGAATTCCTCGACGAGAGAAGATATCTCCGTCAACAGAGGAATGATGTTGGCCGGTTCGGGAAGAACGACGACGGTCTTTTCCCGGTCACCGTCGGGAATGGTTTTCAGGATCTCGCGGACCATACAAACCTGAGAATGGACGTCGAAACCCGAATAGAATTTGAGATTGAAGCCCGTCGGGTCGGGTTTCTCGCCTTCCTTAATATCGATATCCAGTCTCCGGGCGGTGCGTTCCAGGATTGGCCAGCGGCGCTGGTCGCCTTGAAAGATGAGTACGGCCATATCCCGTTGATACAGATCTTTAACGATAGTCTCTTCGCAGTGATTAAAATAAAAAAAGTTGCAAAACAGGATCTCATCGAACTCCGGAAAACCCGTCTCCCCGACCAGTTCCGCGGCCCGCCGGTACAACAGCCCCCGGGAATACGTCCTGCGCGCCAGAAGCTCCCGGTGATATTCCTCCCGTATATCAACGATACTTTCCAGCAAACGGTTGATATCCTCCGGTACCTCGTAGCCGATCTCGGCGTTGGCTTCGATATTTTTCAGTCGGTTGTTTTCGATATCTTCCAAATCCAGCTGGTCGATAAAGGACGCGATCTCCCGCGCCCAGGGCAGAAATTCCGCGAACCGTTCCCGCCGGCGCAAAACATCCGAACCATGATTCTTGGCGATCTGATAAATCAGATAATGATTGTCAAGATCGAGCGCGGAGGCGTACTCCTCTTTACGGCTGACGATATACGCGATAAATTCATTAATCGCGAACGACCGCGGCGGAAAAAAGTTGTGTTTCAGCCTGCGGGCGAGTTCCCGGCGGACAAACAATGCCGGACGCTTCCCTCCGAAGACCAGCGCCACCCGGCTCAGGTCCTTGCCCTTCGCGATATATTCCTCCTGAATATAATCGCAGAGATTCTCAATAAAGGGCTGAGTAAATGAATATGTGATTGTTTTCATATCAAATCTTTCTTGAGGCGCGGCGGTGCTGTCCGTTAGTCCAGACAGTCCTCGCTCGAGAGTTTAATCTCAAAAGGAGTCGGAGGATGCTCACCCAGCGAGTTCCGCAGCAAGCAGGCTTACCACAAATTTAAATTTAGAAAAGGCCGCGACGCGAGGACTGTCTGAGCGAATGAGCATCCTCCGACTCCTCATTACGGAAAACTCTCGGCTGCGGAACTCGCCCGGACAGCACCTCCGCGCCTCTTACCCTACCTCCACAACTCGAAGTTCATCCAAATACAACAAACACCCCTTCACCTTTTTACCCGGATACAATTCCCCGATGAGTTCCATGTATTCGCGGACCTGGGCCTGTTGTTCCTCCTCGCGTTCAAACC
>Ga0114931_10000707_pt1 | contig 41511 bp, 51 predicted proteins | sample 2SBtaG_FD_89579 | JGI IMG/M metagenome (GOLD analysis project Ga0114931, IMG submission 89579) | Deep subsurface microbial communities from Kolumbo volcano to uncover new lineages of life (NeLLi) - 2SBTROV14_V59a metaG | ecosystem: Environmental > Aquatic > Marine > Volcanic | place: Kolumbo... | reverse complement strand
CCAATTTATAATTTTAAATTTGACAAAAAACTAAATGAATTAATATAATTTTTCAAAAAAATTATAGCTTCAATTTTAATTGTCGAGATGATTCCTCAGACACACAATTGTGGACACTACCGTTGAAAATGGTAAAGGGTCAATTATTGCCCACTCTCTACCTTCTCTTTTCATTATTCCAATATTAACTATCATTGTTGGCACAGCTTGGTGTCTTATCGACATTGTAATTGAATCATTACAGAAAGATTTGATTATCAATTATAAAATCCACGGACTTGGTATGCTGTCAAATATTATATTTGCTGGACTTGTAATTTTAATATTGACATTATAAAATTAAAAAAACTCCCCCCAACAGTCTGTAATATTGCATTTGGGTTGCGAGCAGTTGTAGTTTTTTGAGAATTTGGTCAGTTAGTGCCATAATTTTTGTTAGCAGTTTTTAAGTTAATTATTAGCAAGTTGCATCCTTGCTTTGGGCTTTTTAAGGGTTTGCTTTTTTGAAAATGTTTAGCTTGGGTAAGCTCACAAAAATTATTACTTTTAAGCTATTAATAAACTAAGCAAACGCAACATACAGTTGCGTTAAGTCGTGCTAACTACAGTTTTCTTAATATATTTTATTAAAGCAAGTCCTTATTAAATAATTTTACAAAAAACCTAACTTACGCCACCTTCAAACTACTCATCTTTGCTTTCTTAAATTTATTTTTGGCATAACTTAACGTCACCTTATGTTCCTTTTGTTTTTTGTCAGAAGGAATTTCGTACATCGCATCTAACATTATTGCTTCACAAATAGAACGTAACCCTCTAGCGCCAAGTTTATATTCTACAGCTTTATCAACTATAAAGTCCAGTACTGATTTATCGAAAGATAATTTGATATCATCCATCTCAAATAACTTTACATACTGTTTAATAATAGAGTTCTTCGGTTCTGTTAAAATTCTTCTTAAAGCAGCTTTTGATAAAGGATTCAAGTGAGAAAGGACTGGCAACCTTCCTATTAATTCAGGAATTAATCCAAATGCCTTTACATCTTGAGGAGAAATGTACTGTAGTAAATTATCCTCATCTATTTCTTCCTGCTCTGAAGATTTATAGCCTATTACTTGAGTTTGCAGTCTATTAGCTATTTTTCGTGCAATCCCATCAAAAGCACCTCCACAAACAAATAGTATATTTTTAGTTTCTATGGCTATTAATTTTTGTTCAGGATGTTTTCTCCCGCCTTGAGGTGGAACGTTAACAACAGAACCTTCCAACAATTTTAATAACGCTTGCTGTACCCCCTCTCCACTAACATCTCTTGTAATGGAAGCATTATCACTTTTCCGTGCAATTTTGTCTATTTCATCAATAAAAACAATACCTCTTTCTGCTGCTTCTACATTATAATCAGCAGCCTGCAATAATCGCGACAAAATGCTTTCTACATCTTCTCCTACATATCCTGCTTCGGTTAATATAGTCGCATCAGCTATACAAAATGGTACATGTAATATTTTAGCTATTGTTTTAGCCAACAATGTTTTACCTGTTCCTGTTTCTCCTACTAGTAAAATGTTAGATTTTTCAATTTCAACCTCATCTTCAACGGTTGTTTTTTGAGTTAATCTTTTATAATGATTATATACAGCCACAGAAAGCACTTTCTTTGCTTCATCTTGACCAATTACATACTCATCTAGATGAGTTTTAATCTCTTTAGGTTTAAGTAACTGTATTTGATTTTCAATTTCCTTGTTAGCCTGACCTGTCACTTCTTCTGACACAATATTTTGTGCCTGCGTAATACAGTGATTACATATGTGACCTGTAACTCCAGCAATCATCACATCTACTTCGTTTTTAGACCGTCCACAAAAGGAGCATTTTACTTGTTCATTTTCCATAGTATAAATTTACTAAAAAGGGATTAAATCGAAATTCTTCAGATCATACTCTGAAAATTTTCATGAAATCAGCAATAAATAACTGAAAATAGGTGTTGACTAGAAAAACAAATTAAGCAGAAACTGCCACTTTATTTTTCACAACGTTCTCAATAAAATTATCAAACAGATATCTAGAGTCATGCGGCCCAGGAGATGCCTCAGGATGATACTGAACAGAAAATATTGCTCGGTCATTCAGCTTAAATCCAGCTAATGTTTTATCGTTTAAATGTTGGTGAGTTATTGTGATGTTTTCAGACTTTTCAGCAGAATCTGTATCTACTACAAATCCATGGTTTTGAGAAGTTACTTCTCCTTTTCCAGTTTCTAAATTAATTACCGGGTGGTTACATCCTCTGTGTCCATTAAACATTTTAGAAGTAGTTAGCCCACACGATAATGCCAAAACCTGGTGTCCTAAACAAATACCGAATACAGGTTTCCCTGAAGCAGTAATTTGTTTTACTGTTTCAATCTGATATTTCATTACAGAAGGATCTCCAGGCCCATTAGACAGCATAAACCCATCCGGATTCCAAGCTTCCATTTCTTCGAATGAAGTATCCATAGGAAACACTTGCAAATAACAATCTCTTTCTGCTAAACATCTTAAGATATTTTTCTTAACACCCAAATCTAACACAGCTACTTTATGAGCAGCATTCTCATCACCAAAAAAGAATGGAGCTTTAGTACTCACCTTAGAAGATAATTCTAATCCTGCCATTGAAGGTACTTTACCCAGCTGACTCTTTAACTTCTCAATATCAAACTCCTCTGAAGAAATAATAGCATTCATAGCTCCTTTATCACGAATATGACGAACCAAAGCTCTAGTATCTACATCAGAAATAGCTACCACTTTTTGATTTTCGAAATACTCTTGTAATGATCCATCTGCAAATTCTCTGGAGAATACATCCGAAAACTTTTTACAAACTAATCCAGCAATATTTACATTATCAGACTCCACTTCTTCATTCGAAACACCATAATTCCCAATATGAGATGTAGTCGTTACCATTATTTGTCCATAATAAGATGGATCAGTAAATATTTCTTGATAACCTGTCATCCCAGTATTAAAACATATTTCTCCTGTAGTAGTCCCTACTAATCCTGCAGCATTACCATGAAAAACTGTTCCATCTTCTAGTAATAAAATTGCTTTGTTTTCTGCGTTTTCCATAATGTTGTTATATAAAAAAAGGATAAAGTAAAATTACTTTATCCTTTTCTATTTTTCTAAAAAATTCAATTTTTAATCTTCCTTTTTCTCTTCTTCTTCAGAATCGTTATCTTCTTTTGAATCTTCTGCCTTTGCTTCAGGAGCTTTCTCTTCAGTAGTTTCTTCCGCTACATCTTCTGTAGCTTCAGCTTTTACTTCCTCTTTTGCTGGTTCTTCAGCTTTTGGAGCCTCAACAACTTCTTCAGCAGGAATTTCAACTTCTACAGCTGCTTCCGCTTTAGCTTCTTCAACAACTTCTGGTGTTTCAACTACAGCTTCTTCTACTTTTGCAGTAGTCGCATCTGCTTTTTTAGCACCACCTCTTCTTCTTCTTGAAGATTTTTTAGACTTAGTCTCTTTCAACATGTTTTCATTGTAATCAACTAATTCAATAAAACACATTTGCGCATTATCTCCTTGTCTAAATCCAGTCTTTAATATTCTAGTGTAACCTCCTGGTCTATCTGCTACTTTTGTAGATACATCTCTGAACAATTCTGTTACAGCAAATTTATCTTTTAAATAACTAAATACAACTCTTCGAGAATGCGTAGAATCTGTTTTAGACTTAGTAATTAATGGCTCTATATACTTTTGCAATGCTTTAGCTTTTGCAACAGTTGTGTTCACTCTTTTATGTTGAATAAGAGAACATGCCATATTAGCTAACATCGCTTCTCTATGAGGCTTCTGTCTACTTAAATGGTTAAATTTCTTTCCGTGTCTCATCGCTATTTACTCTTTATCTAATTTATAAATCGCAACATTCATTCCAAATGTTAAGCCTTTATTTTCAACTAATTCATCTAATTCAGTCAACGATTTTTTACCGAAGTTTCTGAATTTCAATAAATCATTTTTGTTGAATGTTACTAAATCACCTAATGTATAAACATCTGCAGCTTTAAGGCAATTAAGAGCTCTAACTGATAAATCCATGTCTACCAATTTAGTTTTTAATAATTGTCTCATGTGTAAAGAATCTTCATCAAACTCTTCTACTGCTGATTTCTCTTCTGCTTCCAATGTAATTCTCTCATCAGAGAATAACATGAAGTGGTGAATTAATATTTTAGCTGCTTCTGTCAATGCATCTTTTGGAGTAATTGATCCATCAGTTGTAATATCAAAAACTAACTTTTCATAATCTGTTTTTTGTCCAACTCTAAAGTTTTCAATTCCATACTTCACGTTTTTAATTGGAGTATGAATAGAATCAATGGCTATTACACCAACATTAGAATCACTTGAAGTGTTTTCTTCAGAAGGAACATAACCTCTACCTTTACCAATCGTCAACTCCATTTGAAGTTTAACTGATGATTCCATGTTACAAATAACAAAATCAGTATTTAAAACTTGAAATGCAGAAGTAAATTTACCTATATCACCTGCAGTTAGAGTTTCTTGACCACCAATTGTAACAATTAATTTTTCATTATTGGTTTCTTCTATTTGTTGTTTAAACCTCACTTGTTTAAGGTTTAATATAAGTTGTGTAACATCTTCTACAACACCTTTAATAGAAGAAAATTCGTGGTCTACTCCTTCTATTTTTACTGATGTAATAGCAAACCCCTCTAAAGAATTTAATAAAACTCTTCTTAATGCGTTACCCACTGTAATACCATATCCAGGTTCTAATGGACGAAATTCGAATGTACCAGAATAATCATCTGAATTAATCATGATTACTTTATCTGGTTTTTGGAAATCTAAAATTGCCATAGTTTTATCTTTTTTTAATTATTTAGAATAAAGTTCTACTATTAATTGTTCTTTAATGCTTTCTGGAATTTGTGTTCTTTCTGGAACAGCAATTACTGTACCTGTCATTTGAGAACCATTCCATTCTAGCCAATCAAAATTGCAAGGATTTGCAGCTAAAGATGCTGTAATCGCTTCCAATGATTTTGATTTTTCTCTAACACCAACAACATCTCCTGCTTTTACTGAGTAAGAAGGTATGTTTACCAATTTACCATTAACAGTTATATGTTTGTGCCCTACCAATTGTCTTGCTCCACTTCTTGTTGGTGCAATACCTAATCTGTATACTAAGTTATCTAACCTTGATTCACAAAGCTGTAATAGCACTTCCCCTGTAATTCCTCTTTTTCTTGAGGCAGCTTTAAATAAATTAGAGAACTGCTTCTCTAAAATACCATAAGTGTATTTTGCTTTTTGCTTTTCTGCTAATTGAACAGAATATTCTGATTGTTTACCTCTTCTTTTATTTGGACCATGTTGTCCTGGAGGGTAATTCTTTTTTTCCAATACTTTGTCAGGACCAAATATTGGTTCTCTGAACTTTCTTGCAATCTTCGTTTTTGGACCTCTGTATCTTGCCATTTTTTAAATGTTTATGAAAGGAAATTATGAATTAAGGTCATTATCCTTCGATAATTAAACTCCTTTCTATGATTAATAATTATACTCTTCTTCTTTTTGGTGGACGACATCCATTATGTGGCAATGGAGTAATATCAACAATTTCTGTAACAGTAATCCCACTATTATGAAGAGATCTCATTGCTGATTCCCTACCATTACCTGGGCCCTTTACAAAAACCTTTACTTTACGTAAACCGTACTCATAAGCTTCCTTTGCACAATCTTCTGCTGCTAATTGAGCTGCATAAGGAGTATTCTTTTTAGAACCTCTAAACCCCATCTTCCCTGCAGAAGACCATGAAATTACTTGTCCACTATTATTAGTTAAACTAATAATAATATTGTTAAAAGAGGCATGAATGTGTGCTTCTCCGTAAGCTTCTACTTTTACCTTCTTTTTCTTTTTTGCGCTTGTTTTTGCCATATCTCTCTATATTAGGTTTAAACGATTTAACTCGCTTAAATCTTTAATATTTATTTAGTAGCTATTTTTTTATTAGCAACCGTTTTTCTTCTTCCTTTTCTCGTTCTAGAGTTATTCTTAGTGCGTTGCCCTCTTAGTGGCAAGCCTGCTCTATGTCTAATACCTCTATAACATCCAATATCCATTAATCGCTTAATGTTCAATTGAGTTTCAGATCTTAAAGCTCCTTCTATTTTATAATCATCAGTTAAAATCTTTCTGATTTTAGCCAAATCATCATCATCCCAATCTTGAACTTTTTTACTTTCATCAATACCAGCTTGATTCAAAATACTTTTAGCTGAAGATCGACCGATACCAAAAATATAGGTTAAGCCTATTACTCCTCTCTTTTGTTTTGGTAAATCTATACCTGCAATTCTTGCCATAATAAGTCTATTATAAAATTATCCTTGTCTTTGTTTAAACCTAGGGTTCTTTTTGTTAATCACGTACAAACGTCCTTTTCTACGAACTATTTTACAGTCTGCACTTCTCTTTTTTACTGATGCTCTTACTTTCATGAGTCCTAATTATTTATATCTAAACGTTATTCTACCTTTTGTTAAATCATAAGGAGACATTTCTAATTTTACTTTATCTCCAGGCAAAATTCTTATATAATGCATTCTCATCTTCCCAGAAATATGAGCTGTAATAACATGCCCATTTTCTAACTCAACTCTAAACATTGCGTTAGACAATGCCTCGATTATCGTTCCATCCTGTTCTATAGACGCTTGTTTTGCCATTCTATTTTTTAACTTTTTTTATTTTTTAATACTTCTTCAACATATTCATGCGTTGATAAAACTTCTGCTTTTCCTTTTCTTATAGCTACGTCATGCTCAAAATGTGCCGATGGTAACCCATCTGTAGTAACTATTGTAGAGCCATCCTCATGCTGCCTAACACTTTTCTTTCCCATGTTAATCATTGGCTCAATTGCTATTACCATCCCCTCTTTTAATTGTATGCCTTGGCCTCTTTTTCCGTAATTAGGTACTTGAGGTTCTTCATGCAAATCTCTTCCTAAACCATGCCCTACCAATTCTCTTACAACTCCATAACCATTTTTTTCAGCATGCTCTTGAACAGCATAACCAATATCACCAATTCTATTTCCGGCAACAGCTACATCAATTGCTTTTGATAAACACTCTTTAGTAACATCAAGTAATTTTTTAACTTCAGGTTTTACTTCCCCTACTTCAAATGTATAAGCTACATCTCCGTAAAAACCATTCATTAAAACACCACAGTCAACCGAAATAATGTCTCCATTTACCAATGGTTTATTATTTGGAATTCCGTGAACTACAGCATTATTAGTTGAGGTGCATAGTGTATTCGGAAAGTCATACATTCCTTTAAACCCAGGAATGGCATTATTATCCAAAATATACTCTTCTGCTAACTTATCTAACTCAAGAGAAGAAACTCCAGGTTCTATAATTTTAGCAACTTCAGCTAAAGTTTTTCCAACAAGCAAAGAACTTAATCTCATTAACTCAATCTCCTCATCTGTCTTATATATAATCTTTCCCATCTCACACACAAATTATCCTGCCATCCCCATTCCTGTACTTGATCTTCCTTTAATCTTTCCAGATTTCATCAATCCATCATAATGACGCATTAATAAATGACTTTCTATTTGTTGTAATGTATCTAATATCACCCCTACCATAATTAACAATGATGTTCCTCCAAAAAAGTAGGAAAATGCTTGATTTACACCAGCAATCATTGCAAATGCAGGTAAAATTGCTACCAATCCTAAAAATATCGACCCTGGTAATGTTATTCTAGACATCACATCGTCAATAAATTCTGCAGTCTTTTTTCCTGGTTTAATTCCTGGAATAAAACCTCCATTTCTTTTCATCTCATCTGCCATTTGATTAGGGTTAATCGTTACAGCAGTATAGAAATAAGTAAATGCAATAATCATTAAGAAAAAAGTAAGATTATATGCAAAACTACTTGGATTACTAAATGTTGTTATAATCCAAGATGAGGCTCCAGAATCACCAAATCCAGCTAATGTCATAGGAACAAACATAATTGCTTGTGCAAAAATGATTGGCATTACCCCAGCCGCATTTACTTTTAATGGGATGTATTGTCTTACTCCTCCGTATTGTTTATTCCCTACAATTCGCTTAGCATATTGTACAGGAATTCTTCTTGTTCCCTGAACTAATAAAATTGAAAGCACAATAACAATTAATAACATTGCCACCTCAACTAATAATATTATTGGTCCACCAACTCCACCAACTCCAAATCTAGAACCAATTTCAAAAACAAAAGCTGAAGGTAAATTTGCTACAATTCCAATCATTATTAACAAAGAAATACCATTTCCAATACCTTTTTCTGTAATTCTTTCTCCAATCCACATCACGAATACGGTTCCTGTAATTAACAATAAAACCGTAGAAAACCACCATAGCGGTCCAGAGTCAGGAACTACACCTGGGCTACTAGTAATCTGTGATGCTATATATCCTGGTACTTGAAATCCAGTAATACCAATCGTTAAAACTCTAGTAATTTGATTAATTTTTCTTCTCCCACTCTCTCCTTCTTTTTGTAATCGCTGAAAGTAAGGTATTGCCATCCCCAATAATTGAATTACAATCGAAGCAGATATATAAGGCATTATTCCCAACGCGAAAATAGATGCCCTAGAAAAAGCTCCTCCTGCAAAAATATTAATCAAGTCCATAATACCTCCTCCTGTTTTAGCCGCATTAACTTCGGCTAAAATAGTTGAATCAACTCCTGGAAGAATCACAAAAGAACCTAAACGGTACACTAACAATAAACTCAATGTAGTGATAATCCTCGCTCTAAGGTCTTCAATACTCCAAATGTTCTTTATGGTTGTTATAAATTGTTTCATTCTATTCTATTATCCTTCTGTTGAATCTTCTTCAGTTGATTGATCTCCTTCAGGTTTAGTATTCTCTTTTTTAGTCTCTTCTTTTGCTTTAGTCGCAGCTTTCGGTGCAGCAGTAGTTTTTGGCTTAGCTTCGTTTTGAAGTTCCTTAGATTTTGGCTGAAATAAAGCAGTTACTTTACCACCAGCTTTTTCTATGGCTGCTTGAGCAGAAGCTGAAAAAGCATCAACAGTAACATCTACTTTAGCTTTCAATTCTCCTCTACCTAATACTTTCACTAAATCTTTCTTAGATACAAGTCCATTCTCAACTAATACTTCCTTAGTGATTGCTTTCACTTTTTTAGTGTCAACCAACATTTGAATAGTATCAAGGTTTACACCTTTAAATTCTTTTCTATTAATATTCGTAAATCCGAACTTAGGAACTCGTTTTTGTAATGGCATTTGACCACCTTCAAATCCGATTTTGCGTGAATACCCAGATCTTGATTTAGCTCCTTTATGACCTCTTGTCGAAGTTCCGCCTCGTCCTGATCCTTGACCACGTCCTACTCGCTTACGCTGTTTTGTTGAACCTTCCGCAGGTTTTAAATTTGATAAGTCCATCTTTCTTTTTAATTAACTTTTATTACTTAATTTCTTCTACTGAAAGCAAGTGCTCCACCTTAGCAATCATCCCCATAATTTGAGGAGTTGCTTCATGTTCCACAACCTGGTGCATTTTTCGAATACCTAACGCTGTTAAGGTTTTCTTTTGACGAGCAGGTCGTTTAATCTTGCTTTTTATTTGTTTAATCTTAACTTTTCCCATTTTGTTTAGGTTTCTCTATCCGTTAAAAACTTTATCTAAATCAACTCCTCTTTGATCAGCAACTGTATACGCATCTCTTAATTGCTCTAATGCATCCAATGTTGCTTTAACCACATTATGTGGGTTTGAAGAACCTTTTGATTTCGCTAACACATCTGTAATTCCAACACTTTCAAAAACAGCACGCATCGCACCACCTGCAATTACACCTGTACCATGAGCAGCAGGTCTAATGAAAACTCTAGCCCCTCCATATTTTCCATTTTGTTCATGAGGAACTGTTCCATTAATTACAGGAATCTTGATACAATTTTTCTTTGCAACGTCAATTCCTTTAGTAATTGCTTCAGTTACTTCATTAGCTTTTCCTAATCCGTGACCTACAACACCATTTTCATCTCCAACAACAACAATCGCTGAAAAACTAAAATTCCTACCCCCTTTAGTAACTTTTGTTACTCTATTAATAGCTACTAACTTATCTTTTAATTCAGTCTCTGTAGCTCTAATTCTTTTTGGATTTGATTTTCCCATATCTTCTTAATGTATCAAATTAAAATTTAAGTCCTGCTTCACGAGCAGCATCAGCTAATGCTTTTACTCTTCCGTGGTACAAATAACCATTTCTATCAAAAGCAACTTTATTCACTCCTGCTTTAACTGCTTTTTCAGCAATTGCTTTTCCAACTGAAGCTGCAACTTCTGATTTACTCCCTTTAGCCTTTACTGCTTTTTGAGTAGATCCAGCAGCAGCAATAGTTACTCCTGAAACATCATCAATTAATTGAGCATAAATTTCTTTATTACTTCTAAAAACAGACAATCTCGGTTGTTCTGCAGTACCAGAAACAGTTTTTCTGATTCTTCTCTTTATTCTTAATCTTCTTTTACTTCTACTAAGTGCCATAATATATTTTTATTATGATATTATTATTTAGCAGCTGATTTACCAGCTTTTCTTCTAATGTGTTCACCAACATATTTAACCCCTTTACCTTTGTATGGCTCTGGTTTTCTTAGTGATCTAATTTTTGCTGCAACATGACCAATCAATTGTTTGTCATGAGACTCTAGCGTTACTATAGGATTTTTACCTCTCTCAGACTCAGTAGTTACTTTAATCTCAGGTGGCAATTCTATAACAATGTTATGAGAATAACCTAATAACAAGTCTAACTTTTGCCCTTGATTACTCGCTCTATATCCAACCCCAACTAATTCTTGTTGAGTTTTATATCCTTTAAACACGCCTTCAACCATGTTGTTAATTAAAGACCTGTATAAACCATGTTTTGCTTTATGATCTTTTTGCTCAGTATGTCTTTTAACATTAACTACATTGTCTTCAACTTCAACAGTAATTGCAGTATCAATATCTTGTGTTAATTCTCCCTTAGGACCTTTAACAGTTACCAATCCCTTCTCAACTTGAACTTCAACTCCTTGAGGGATTTCTATGGGTGCGTTTCCAATTCTTGACATAACTTATATACTTTCTTTATTCTTTTATTAATAAACGTAACACAATACTTCTCCACCAACGTTTCCTCTTCTTGCTTCTTTATCTGTCATTACACCTTTAGAAGTAGAAACTATAGCAACACCTAAACCATTGATTACTCTTGGCATATCAGTTGTACCTGTATATTTTCTTAACCCTGGCTTACTTACTCTAAGCAATTTAGTAATTGCGGATATTTTTGATTCTGGATGATACTTTAAAGCAATCTTAATATTACCTTGAACATTATCATCTTCAAATTTATAGTTTAAGATATACCCTTTATCAAATAAAATTTTGGTAATCTCTTTTTTCAAGTTAGAAGCAGGAATGTCAACCACTCTATGCTTAGCGCTTACCGCATTTCTAATTCTTGTTAAATAATCTGCTACTGGATCTGTCATCTTTAATCCTTTTTAAATAATATTTTTTACCAACTTGCTTTTGTAATTCCAGGAATTAAACCAGCTGAAGCCATTTCTCTAAATGTCACCCTTGAAATTCCAAATTGTCTCATATAACCTCTTGGTCTTCCAGTTAACTTACATCTATTATGTAATCTAACTTTAGAAGAGTTTTTAGGTAATTTTTGTAACGCATCCCAATCTCCAGCAGCTTTTAATGCAGCTCTTTTCTCTGCATACTGCTCTACTAATCTTTCTCTTTTGCGTTCTCTCGCTTTCATTGATTCTTTAGCCATGTCTTCTATTTTTTCTTAAATGGTAAACCAAATTCTGTTAATAATGCTATTCCTTCTTCATTAGTTTTTGCCGTTGTAACTAATGTAATATCCATTCCACTAACTGATTTAATTTTATCAATATCAATTTCAGGAAAAATAATTTGTTCTTTAATTCCAAGTGTATAGTTACCACTTCCATCAAATCCTTTTCTCTCTATACCTCTAAAATCTCTTGTTCTAGGTAAAGCTACAGCAACTAATCTATCTAAAAACTCATACATTTGATCTCCTCTTAATGTAACTCTTGCTCCAATAGGCATTCCTTTTCTCAATTTGAAATTTGAAATATCTTTTTTAGAATAAGTCACATTGGCTTTTTGTCCAGAAATCATAGTCATTTCTTCTACTGCAGCATCCACTAATCTCTTATCAGAAACAGCAGCCCCAACACCTTGGTTTAAACATATCTTTTCTAACTTCGGCACTTGCATTACAGAAGTGTATCCAAACTTATCTTTTAAAGAAGATACTATTTCTTCTTTATATTGTTTTTTTAATCTAGGTGCATAACTCATGATATAACCTCCCCTGATTTTTTAGCATAACGTACTTTTTTTCCTTCTTCATTCACTTTTCTTCCAGTTCTTGTTACTTCTCCAGATTTTGGATCAATCAACATTAGGTTTGAAATGTGAATTGGAGCTTCTTCCTTAATGATACCACCATCAGGATTAGCTGCATTAGGCTTCGTATGTCTTGATAATTGTTTAATATCATTACCTTCAACGATAGCTCTTTGTTTCTCTGGAAATACTTTTCTTACAACGCCTTCAGCTCCTTTGGATTCTCCAGCGATAACCTTAACCGTATCTCCTTTTTTTATGTGTAATTTAGCCATAACTAAAATTTATTCTTTTTATAGTACCTCTGGTGCTAATGATACAATTTTCATAAACTCTCTTTCTCGTAACTCTCTTGCAACAGGCCCGAAAATACGAGTTCCTCTCATTTCTCCACCTTCATTTAAAATAACTGCAGCGTTATCGTCAAATCTGATGTATGAACCATCTGGTCTTCTAATTTCTTTCTTTGTTCTAACAACAACTGCTTTTGCCACTGTTCCTTTTTTCATGTTACCAGAAGGTAACGCATGCTTCACAGTAACTACGATAGTATCTCCTATAGATGCATATCTCTTTTTAGAACCTCCTAATACTTTTATACAAAGTACTTCTTTAGCTCCGCTGTTGTCTGCAACTTTTAATCTTGATTCTTGCTGTATCATAATTATTTAGCTCTTTCAATAATTTCAACTAATCTCCAACGCTTATTTTTACTTGTTGGTTTTGTTTCCATAATTTTAACTGTATCACCTTCGTTACAGTCATTCTTTTCATCATGGGCCATAAATTTAGAAGTCTTCTTCACAAACTTTCCGTAGATAGCATGCTTCTCTTTTCTTTCCACAGCAATAACAATGGATTTGTCCATTTTATTACTTACTACTAAACCTATTCTTTCTTTTCTTAAATTTCTATTTTCCATTTCAAGTATGTTTATTTAGCTTGAAGTTGCCTTTTTCTTAACTCAGTATTCAATCTTGCTACAGTTTTTCTAACTGCTTTAATTTGCATAGGGTTTTCCAATGGTGAAACTGAATGACTTAATTTCAATTTAGTCAACGCCTCTTTTTGCTCTGCAAATTTTTCAGTTAAATCTTCAACTGAAAGATCCTGTATATCTATCTGTTTCATTTTTCTACTTGTTACTTTTCAACGTAATCCCTTCTAACAATAAATTTTGTTGTTATAGGTAATTTTTGTGCTGCTAATCTTAAGGCTTCTTTAGCTATTTCTAAAGGAACACCATCTGTTTCGAAAATAATTTTACCTGGTTTTACAGTTGCCACCCATAATTCTGGAGCACCTTTACCTTTACCCATTCTTACCTCTGCAGGTTTTTTCGTTACAGGCTTATCTGGAAAAACACGAATCCAAATTTGACCTTCCCTTTTCATATATCTTGTTACTGCAATCCTTGCCGCTTCAATTTGTCTTGCTGTCATCCAACATTCCTCTAAAGCTTTGATTGCAAACGATCCAAATGCAATTTGATTTCCTCTCTGAGCGTTACCTTTCATACGCCCCTTTTGCATTTTTCTAAACTTCGTTCTTTTTGGTTGTAACATCTTATCTTAATTTAAATCTTCGACCTTAATTATTTCTTTCTTCTTTTGCTGTCTCTACCTTTTCTTCCTTCACCTTTCCCTTTACCTAAACCAATATTTGGTGATAAGTCTCTTTTCCCATAAACTTCTCCTTTACATATCCATACTTTAACACCTATTCTTCCGTATTGAGTATGAGCTTCTGTTAAAGCATAATCGATATCTGCTCTAAAAGTATGTAATGGTATTCTTCCTTCTTTGTAAAACTCAGTTCTTGCCATTTCTGCTCCACCTAATCTTCCAGCTACCTGAACTTTAACTCCTTCTGCTCCCATTCTCATAGATGATGCTACAGCCATTTTTGCTGCTCTTCTAAAAGAAATTCTTCCTTCAATTTGCTTTGCAACACTATCAGCTACCAATTTAGCATCTAGTTCTGGTCTCTTTATCTCAAATATGTTAATTTGAACATCTTTCTTTGTAATCTTTTTTAACTCTTCTCTTAATTTATCAACCTCTTGTCCTCCTTTACCTATTATGATTCCAGGGCGAGAACTGTTAATAGTAATAGTAATTAATTTTAATGTTCGCTCTATTATAATTTTAGAAACACTGGCTTTATGTAAACGAGCCATTAGATACTTTCTAATTTTATAATCCTCAACAATCTTGTCTGAATAATCTTTACCACCAAACCAGTTAGAATCCCATCCTCTGATGATTCCTAAACGAAGTGAAATTGGATTTACTTTTTGTCCCATTCTTTCTTAATTTAAACTATCTACTATTAATGTAACATGATTTGATCTCTTTCTAATTCTGTGCGCACGTCCTTGTGGTGCAGGCTGAATTCTTTTTAACATTCTAGCACTATCTACCATAACCTCTTTAACTATTAAGTTATTATCTTCAGGTCTTTCTCCTTCATTTTTCGCTTCCCAATTTGCAATTGCAGAACGAAGTAATTTTTCTAATCTTCTTGCCGCATCTTGTGGGCTATACTGTAAAACACTCAAAGCTTTAAAAACACCTTCTCCTCTAATCATATCAGACACCTTTCTCATCTTTCTTGGTGAAGTAGGACAGTTATTAAGCTTCGCAAAGCTCACTGTCTTTTTAGCTTCCTTAGATTGTTCAGCTCTATTTCTTTTTCTAGCACCCATAATAATTATCTTTTACCTTTATTTTTTTTGTCGCTACCATGACCTCTATAGGTTCTTGTTGGTGCAAATTCTCCTAGTTTATGGCCTACCATATTTTCAGTAACATAAACAGGAATAAATTTATTTCCGTTATGAACAGCAACGGTTAACCCTACAAAGTCAGGTGAAATCATTGATGCTCTAGACCATGTTTTGATTACAGTTTTCTTTCCAGACTGCTGAGCGTCTTCAACTCTAGCCTGTAACTTGTAATGAATAAATGGTGGTTTTTTTAATGAACGACTCATATCTTAATTATTTCTTTCTTCCTTCAATTATATATTTACTTGAGCTTTTCTTCTTAGCTCTTGTCTTAAATCCTTTAGCAGGTATTCCGTTTCTAGATCTTGGATGACCTCCAGAGTTCTTACCTTCACCACCACCCATTGGATGATCAACTGGATTCATAACTACCCCTCTAACTCTTGGTCTTCTTCCTAACCATCTACTCTTACCAGCTTTACCAGATCTTTCTAACATGTGTTCAGAATTTGAAACAGTACCAATAGTAGCTTTACATGTTGCTAGAATTAATCTTGTTTCACCTGAAGGCAATTTAACAACGACAAACTTTCCGTCTTTTGCTGTTAATTGAGCGTAAGCACCAGCACTTCTTGCCATTTTAGCACCTTGTTTTGGTCTTAACTCTATATTATGAATAACTGTTCCTAAAGGAATATCTGATAAGAATAAAGTATTTCCTACATCTGGTTGTGCTTCTTTTCCAGATACAATTTCTTGACCTACTTGTAAACCGTTAGGTGCAACAATGTATCTTTTCTCTCCATCTTTATAATAGATCAAAGCAACTCTTTTAGTTCTTCCTGGATCATATTCAATAGACTTAACTACTCCAGGAATTCCATCCTTATCTCTTTTGAAATCAACAGTACGGTTTTTTTGTTTATGACCACCACCAATGTAGCGCATAGTCATTTTACCTGTATTGTTTCTACCACCTGACTTAGTTCGGCCTTTTACCAAACTTTTTTCTGGTTTTGAAGCCGTTATCGCTTCAAAATCACTAACAATCTTATGTCTTTGCCCAGGTGTTGTGGGTTTTAATTTTCTTACTGCCATTTTTGTTTATATCTTAAGAGGGTTGGAGCCCCCGTATAGTGATTAAAAAATTTATCTATTATATGTTACTGTAAAAATCAATTACATCTCCATCTGTAACAGTAACAATAGCTTTCTTATATTTATTTGTTTTTCCTGAAATCAATCCTGCTTTAGTAAATTTTGATTTTGATTTACCAGCGTAGTTCATTGTATTAACCGTTTCAACAGAAACACCATACATTTTCTCTACAGCATTTTTGATTTGTATTTTATTTGCTGTGTGATCAACAACAAAACCATAACGATTTAATTTCTCACTTTGGTCAGTCATTTTCTCTGTAACAACAGGTTTTATTAAAATATCCATTTTATTTACTTAAAATATTTTCAATTTTTTCAATTGAGCTTTCAGCTAAAATAACACTCCCTGCATTCATCAAATCATAAGTGTTTATTTGAGAAGCAGTTACTACTTTAGCCCCCTCCAAATTTCGGGAGGACAAATATACGTTTTTATTTGACTCAGGAAGCACTAGCAAAGATTTTTTATTAGATGCACCTAAACTATTTAATATTTCAGTATATTTTTTAGTTTGAGGTTTATCAAACGAAAAATCCTCTAAAACAATAATAGCCTTGTCTTTAGCCTTATATGATAAAGCAGATTTTCTAGCTAATCTTTTTTGTTTAATATTTAATTTAAACTCATAATCTCTTGGCCTAGGTCCAAATACTCTACCTCCACCCTTGAATAATGGGTTTTTAATATCTCCTGCCCTTGCTGTACCAGTACCTTTTTGTTTCTTGATCTTCCTAGTACTTCCTTTTACCTCTCCTCTTTCTTTTGCTTTATGAGTTCCTTGTCTTTGATTCGCTAAATATTGTTTAACATCTAAATAAATAGCGTGATCATTTGGTTCAATAGCGAAAACACTTTTATTCAAAGAAATCTTCTTTGTGGTATCTTTTCCGCTTATATTTTTTACAACTAATTCCATAATATCTATTCCTCCCTATTTATTTTTCAATTAATACAAAAGAACCTTTAGCTCCAGGAATTGATCCTTTAACCACAATTAAATTCTTATCAGAATATACTTTAACTACCTTAAGGTTTTGTTGCTTCACTCTATCTCCGCCCATTCTTCCGGCCATCTTCATTCCTTTCATAACACGAGAAGGAGTAGATCCTGCACCCAATGAACCTGGAGCTCTTAATCTGTTGTGCTGACCATGAGTAGCATCACCAACACCTCTAAATCCGTGTCTTTTAACAACCCCTTGAAAACCTTTTCCTTTAGATGTTCCAACTACATCAACCCACTCTCCTTCCTCAAACAAATCAACAGTAACTTCGTCACCTAAATTTTTATCTTCAAATCCTTTAAACTCCACTAATTTTCTTTTTGGAGCAGTCTTTGCTTTTTTGAAGTGTGCTTGCATTGCTTTTGGAGTATTTTTTTCTTTCTTATCTCCATAAGCAAGCTGAACTGCTTCATAACCATCGGTATCTTCCTTTTTGACTTGTGTTACTACACAAGGACCAGCTTCTATCACTGTGCATGGAATATTTTTTCCCTCGGCACTGTAGACACTAGTCATACCTATTTTTTTCCCAATCAATCCTGGCATTTTGTTTTATTTTATTAATAATTCAATTCTTACTTTTAAAAGATCCTGAATCAAGTTCAGGATGAATTCAACTATCTCACTAGATAGTGTGAAGTTTCATTACACTTTAATTTCTACATCAACACCACTTGGCAGCTCTAATTTCATTAAAGCGTCAACTGTTTTAGAAGAAGAGCTATAAATATCAATTAACCTTTTATAAGCAGATAATTGAAATTGTTCTCTTGCTTTTTTATTAACGTGTGGTGATCTTAATACTGTGAAAATTCTTTTGTGAGTTGGCAATGGAATTGGACCACTAACAATAGCACCTGTAGTTTTTACAGTTTTAACGATTTTTTCAGCTGATCGATCAACTAAATTGAAATCATAAGATTTTAGTTTTATTCTAATTTTTTGGCTCATTCTTTATATATATTAAGCTTCAACTTTTCCTTTTGCTTTTGCTATCACTTCTTCTGCAATATTCTTTGGACATGCATCAAAATGAGAAAATTCCATTGTTGATGATGCTCTACCAGAAGACATTGTTCTTAAATCAGTCACATATCCAAACATTTCTGATAATGGTACTTTTGCTTTCACAATCTTAGCTCCATTCCTATCGTCCATACCTTCTACCTGGCCTCTTCTTCTGTTTAAATCCCCAACGATATCACCCATATTTTCCTCAGGAGTAACTACTTCTAATTTCATAATAGGCTCTAACAATACTGGATTTGCTTGAGGCATTGCATTTCTGTAAGCCATCTTAGCAGCTATCTCAAAAGATAATTGATCAGAATCGACAGCATGAAAAGAACCATCTAATAAAGTAATTTTAATACTATCAACAGGGAATCCTGCTAACACACCAGCCTTCATTGCTTCTTTAAATCCTTTCTCGATTGAAGGAATAAATTCTTTCGGGATGTTACCGCCTTTAATCTTATCTATAAACTCTAACCCTTCATGCTCAACATCTTCAACCGGCTCTAAAATAAAAGAGATGTCAGCAAATTTACCACGTCCACCTGATTGTTTCTTGTAAACTTCTCTATGCTCAACAGTTCCAGAAATTGCCTCTTTGTATGCAACTTGCGGTGCTCCTTGATTACACTCTACTTTAAATTCTCTTTTTAAACGATCTAAAATAATATCCAAGTGTAACTCTCCCATACCACTTAATACTGTTTGACCAGAATCTTCGTCCGTGTGAATTGTTAATGTTGGATCCTCTTCAGACAATTTCGCTAAGGCAACCCCTAACTTATCAACATCAGCCTGAGTTTTAGGCTCAATAGCAATACCGATAACTGGATCTGGAAAATCCATAGATTCTAATACAATAGGTGCTTTTAAATCACACAATGTATCTCCAGTCTTAATATCTTTAAACCCAACCAATGCAGCAATATCTCCACACCCTAAAGCAGGCACTTGATTTTGCTTATCGGCATGCATTTGGAAAATTCTTGAAATACGTTCTTTATTCCCTGTTCTGGTATTTAACACATAAGAACCTGCATCTAAATTTCCAGAATAAGCTCTTGTAAAACATAAACGACCAACAAAAGGATCGGTAGCAATCTTAAATGCTAACGCAGCAAAAGGTTCATCAAAAGAAGGTTTTCTTGATTCTGGTTCATCAGTATTAGGATTAACTCCTTCAATAGCTTCAGTATCTAACGGTGAAGGTAAAATTTCCATTACCATATCCAACATTGCCTGAACACCTTTGTTTTTAAATGCAGAACCACACATCATAGGAACTACTTTTCCTGCAATAGTTGCTTCTCTTAACGCATCTAAAATTTCTCTTTCTGTTAATGATTCTGAATCCTCAAAATACTTTTCCATTAAAGTATCATCAAATTCAGCAACAGCTTCCAACAATTCTTCTCTTAATTGCTTTGCTTCATCTAAAATTTCAGCTGGAATTTCAATCTCTTGAAAAGTCATTCCTTGATCTTCTTCATTCCAAGTAATACCTCTGAAATTAATCAAATCAACAACTCCTTTAAAATCATCCTCTGCTCCAATGTTTAACTGTAATGGTAGAGCATGGCTACCTAACATCTCTTTAACTTGCTTACATACGTTTAAGAAATCAGCTCCTTGTCTATCCATTTTATTTACAAATCCTATTCTAGGAACATTGTAATTGTTGGCTAACCTCCAGTTAGTTTCTGATTGTGGCTCAACACCATCAACAGCACTAAACAAGAATACTAAACCATCTAATACTCTTAAAGATCTATTTACTTCAACAGTAAAATCAACGTGACCAGGAGTATCAATAATATTTACATGGTAATCGTTACCTCTATAAGGCCATGACAAAGTAGTTGCAGCAGAAGTAATCGTAATACCTCTCTCTTGCTCTTGCTCCATCCAATCCATTGTAGCAGCACCATCGTGTACTTCTCCAATTTTATGACTAACCCCTCCGTAATATAAAATTCTTTCGGTAGTTGTGGTTTTTCCAGCATCAATATGTGCAGCAATACCAATATTTCTTGTAAATTTTAAATCTCTTGCCATGGTTTCTTTAAGATTATCTTATTAAAATCTAAAATGAGAAAACGCTTTGTTTGCATCTGCCATTCTATGGGTATCTTCTTTTTTCTTGTATGCTGCTCCTTCTTCTTTGAATCCAGCCATAATTTCTGCAGCCAACTTCTGATCCATTGATTTTTCGTTTCTTTTTCTTGCAAAAGAAATCATCCACTTCATCCCCATAGAAGTTTTTCTTTCATCTCTAATAGGTTGTGGTATTTGAAATGTTGCTCCACCAATTCTTCTACTTCTAACTTCAACCCCAGGGGTTACATTAACTAAAGCTTTCTTGAATACTTCTAAAGCATCTTCTTCTTCAATTTTTTCATTAACAATATCTAGTGCGTTGTAAAAAACATTAAATGCAACGCTCTTCTTACCATCCAACATCAAATTATTAACAAATTGTGTCACCAACTTATCGTTAAACTTTGGATCTGGAAGTAATACTCTCTTTTTTGCTCTTGATTTTCTCATATCTTTTTATCAATCTTATTATAAGGACTATTTTTTAGGTCTTTTTGTACCATACTTAGATCTTCTTTGTGTTCTACCATCAACTCCGGCAGTATCTAATGCACCTCTAACTACGTGATACCTAACTCCAGGTAAATCTTTTACTCTTCCACCTCTTACTAAAACAATTGAGTGTTCTTGTAAGTTGTGACCTTCTCCACCTATATAGGCATTTACTTCATTTCCATTTGTTAATCTTACCCTAGCAACTTTTCTCATTGCTGAATTCGGTTTTTTTGGTGTTGTAGTATAAACTCTTACACAACACCTCTTCTTTGAGGACAAGAATCTAAAGCTGCAGACTTACTAGTTTTAACAAGTTTAGTTCTTCCTTTTCTTACTAATTGCTGTATAGTTGGCATAATTATAAATTGTAAAATACATAGTCCCCTCCCAAAAAAGGGAGTGCAAAAATACAATTAATTTTTATAATACCAACATCTATAGTTTTTTTTTACACCTAAGGATTTCATCGAATTCAAAGTGCTAATCAGAATCATCAAAAAAATGTGTTTCTAGTTGGCTTATTTTTTTTAACAAAAAAACATTTCATCAAAAAAAACTGATTATGCACAGGTTAATTTAAATAGGACAAATACACATCACATTGAACAATAGACTAACCTTTCTGAAAATTGTAGCCGTAATAATAATGAAAATAAGAATTGCTTTAAAACAAAACACATTGCTACTTTAAGACTTAAATCCTAACTTTAGAGCCTTAATATTAATCTTATTCTTTAATTGTCTACTATGCAAAAACTGATTATCATCGTTACATTTATTTTATTTCACTCTCTTGGTTACGCTCAAAACAATAATACGACTTACCAAGGAGCACCCATCTATAGCCATTCTAAAGGGGCAAAGACTAACAATACCAATTTACACCCTTTCATTAATAACCAGATAGAAAACTATACTATATATAGTATTGATGCAGAACGTTTTTTCAACAACACACTTAATTCCACGACTTCTACTCAACATTTTGAATTTACTTTAGGAAAATTCAATTGGGATTTCACCATTTGGAAAACTGATTTAAAAGCCCAAAACTACGTCTTGCGCACAGGAAACGAGCAAATATCCCAAGCACACATGCCTGGCAAAACTTCTACCTATAAAGGATATGTAAATAGCGACAAAAAAAACAGCGTAAGAATTAATATTCGGGACAACCACATAGAGGGCATCATCAATATAAAAGGAGAAACTTACGCCATACAAACAATTAATGTATTAGAACCTAATAATACTTCGAGTAATGTTGTTATTTATAATTCAAAAGACTTAATAAAAAGTAGTAATAGTTTCTGCGGAACAAAAAAATTAGAGAACAATATTAGAAAATATGAATACCTTAAAGAAAAAAATAGTCAACCAACAAATACCTTTACAGAGAAATACAGGTGCACTGAAATAGCTATCGCTTGTGATTATTCATTCCAACAAGCTGCAGGAGGAATTATTCCTGCGGAAACACGGCTATTAGACATTTTTAATTTTGTTCAAGGCTATTATGACGATTTAAAAATAGACTACACTGTAGTAGAAATATTTGTATCTACTAATACTAGCAATAACACCTGGGTCAACCATGCTGATGCTGATGTTTTACTAAATAACTTTAGTGCTTGGACAGGATTTACACAAAGCTATGACGTAGCATCGTTGTACACTTCTGTTAACTTTAGTTCAGGAGGACAATCAGGAGTAATAGGAAAAGCATGGATTTCTGGCGTTTGTCAAGACAGCAGAAAATACAACGTAATGGAATACTATGCTCCATGGGGCAACAACTTAAGTAGACATGCAGTAGACCAAGCTCATGAAATGGGCCATAATTGGAGTGCCAATCACGATGATGGATCTGCTGGAAAGCCGAATTGCTCCTATTGCATTATGACTCCTGCTCTCAGCGGAACCAATACTACTTGGTCTACTCAATCAATAGAATCTATTCTTAGCTACAAAGGTAGTGCTGCATGCCTCACAGATGGAAAATGCAGCATAGTGGATCCTCCTGCAATTGATTTTTTTGCAGATAATTTGTTAGGATGTGATTCATTAATAGTTCAATTTACGGATAACTCTGAAAACGTACCCACTTCTTGGGTTTGGGATTTTGGAGATGGCACCCCTACCTCCGGCTTACAAAACCCCATACACACTTATACCGATACAGGAGACTACACTGTAAAACTAACTGCAAGCAATATTATTGGCCCTAACACAGACAGTCTAACCCAACTTATTTCCGTTGGAACGGGAGACGCATACCCCAGCATAAAAGGAGGTCCTGTTGATAATACTTTTGCTGGTGGAGTAAATTATAGTGGCATTAGTGACACCCGCGGGTTACTCTTTGATGTTCTCAAACCTTGTGTTCTTGAATCTGTAAAAGTATATGGAGTAGGAGGTAAGAAAAGACTCGTTGAAATATTGGATGCTGTTAATGGGAATGTTTTATATAGTAAAAATACAAGAATTTTTCCTGGAGAAAGACTTGTTAATATAGGTCTTTACCTCGATCCTGGAACACAATATTTCATCAAAATTACGGGTACAGAAATTAATTTATATTGGAATAATGCCGGAGGAACAGCTTACCCTTATGATATTGGAGATTTAATATCCATCACCAACTCTAACGTAACTAGTAATTACTACTACTATTTTTACGATTGGGAAGTACGAGAACAAGGCTGCACGACAACTCTTGGAATAAATGAAGCAACTTATCTAGCTGGGATTGAACTATTTCCAAACCCTGCCACAGATATGTTAAACTTTAAACTACCTGCTAATAACTCAGAGAAATTTGACATTTTAATTCTTGATAACACCGGTAGAACTGTTCTAAACAAGGAAGTTGAAAATAATTCATCCAATACAACAATAAATATCAGTTCATTAGCTAAAGGCGTATACATCGCTAAAATTATAGATGCTCACAATAACTCTGCTGTCTTTAAAGTAATAAAAAAGTAGCTGTTACTTTTTTATTACTTAAACAAAAAATAACTTTTTTCTTTAAGACAGAAATCCAATTTTCGAAACATAAAAGTTGGGTTTCTATTTTAAAAATAGAAATTCTCCAGAAAAAAGAAATAAATTAGACCTCGCCTAACACTTAAAAGCTATGAAAAAAACTACAATTTTTATTATTGCGTTATTCGTTTTAACCAGCAATGCATTCAGTCAAAAAAATTCTAATGACACTAAACTACTAGGAACAATTTCTCAATTTATCGACAAATACCAAATATCAACATCTGAGAAGAAAATACTAAACATTTCCGTACCAAGTGGCGAAATTTTCAATATAGACATTGATGTAAACAACAGCACCAAAGAACTCTATGATGTAGGTGGAAAAGTAATCAATAGAGAAAATGCTCGTTTTTCTTTTACAGGAAATACTAACGAAATTTCTGGAGACCTGTACTTTTTAAAAGATAAAAAAGCTTATTCAATCTACACAAGCGAATCAGGTCAAGTTTTCATCAAAAAAGTAGACATTAACACCACAATGTGTGTTAACTATCCTAAACAACACCAAGACGAAGAAAAACCAAACTTGCTTTCTGATGAAGAAATTAAAAGAGCATTAAAAGGTGTTAAACACGATAAAAATGGGCCTTTATTAGAGAGTTTTCCTGGTGCCACAGGAGTTTTATATTTAGATTTTGATGGTGAGGTTGTGAACAGTGGTTATTGGGGAAATATTAATTGTGTTTCTAATGAGTTTAGCAACGCCAACATTTATCAAATCTGGTTAAATATAAGTGAAGACTATAGTCCGTTTAACTTAAACGTAACTACTAACCGGTCAGTATATGAATCTTACCCTTCGAGCAGAAGTCAAATGGTAGTATTTACTGAAACTGACGATGCAGCTCCTGGGGCAGGTGGTGTAGCAAGTTTTTGGTCGTTCGCAAGCAACAACAGAGTCTGTTTTGCATTTGTAGGTGGTGCTGCGAATATGGCTGAAGTGGGCGCTCATGAAGTTGGACATACAATGGGTTTAAGTCATGATGGAAGAAATACGCCCAATGAAACTTATTATGCAGGCAATGGAATTTGGGGACCTATTATGGGAACTACTTATACTGTAAATATTGGGCAATGGAGTAAAGGTGAATATAACAGTGCTAATAATACTCAGAATGATATGGCTATCCTTGCTGGAGGTTCAAATGCAGTTGGATACAGAACAGATGACCATAGTGACTCAAGAACTGGAGCCACTCAACTAATAATGGGACCTAACAATGAGTTAAAAAGAGAAGATAATTATGGAATAATTGAAAGAGAAAACGATCAAGACTATTTTGTTTTTACAACTACTGGTGGAGCTGTCAATTTTGATATTTACCCACAAGATAAATTCACCAAATCTGCCAACTTAGACATTCAAGCAAGGTTGTTAGACAACTCTGGGACTGAATTATTGGTTTCTAACATATCAAACGCAGCAATGAGTGCTAATTTAAGCACTACCCTAACCTCTGGAACATACTATATTGAAATAGATGGTGTTGGATATCTAGACCCTGCTACTAACGGTTATTCCGATTATGCATCGGTCGGTCAATTTTTTATAGAAGGAACATACCCTCCTGGTGACAACTCTTCAGCACCTACACCATCAATAACTTATAATGAGAGTTGTGGAGTTGTCGATTTTGAAGGTACAGTAATTAACGGATATGATAGTCTTTATTGGGATTTTGGTGATGGCTCTTCTTCTAACAACCTATCCCCTTCTCATTCATATAGTTCATCTAACACATTTTCTGTTACCTTAACTGCATTTAATTCAAATGGATCCAACTCAAGCTCAGAATCCATTAATGTTAATTTTGTTGCACCTCCTAGCGTGGTTAGCGATACTACTTGCGCTGATGATGGTGATATCACTCTTAAAGCTAGTGGTGGGTCAGGAACATTTCATTGGTATGACGCACAGACCAATGGAAATAAATTATACACAGGAGCTAATTACTCAACAAACATTTCGCAAGTCACCTCTTATTATGTAGAGGAAAAGAATGCTAAAGCCATAGGAAATCTAGGACCACCGTCTAATAGCATCGGATCTGGAGGATATTACAATGCCAACAAATTATGGGGTCTTTTCTTCGATGCTCATGAAGATTTTATCTTAAAATCCGTAAAAATATATGCCGCTAGTACGGGGGTAAGAATTGTGAAAGTTAGCAAAGGGGAAGAAGGCTATTTTAATACACTAGCCCAGAAGATTTTAACTTCTGTTCCTCAAGGGGAGTCTAGAATAGATTTAGATATTTTTATTCCAAAAGGAACTCAGTATTTCATCCAAGTTTCAGGAGCGACAATTGACTTGTATCGAAATACCACAGGAGGATCCTTCCCTTATACCTACAACAATGTTGTTACCATAACGAGAAACAATGACTATGATAACTCTGGATATTATTATTACTTCTATGATTGGAAGTAGAACCTATCGGTTGCACAAGTGAAAGAACAAAAGTTACTGCCTGGGTTAATTCATGTGTAGGAGTTGATGAGATAGTTAATGATAAGCGTTCTGTAACTGCTTACTTTAACATGGCTTCAAATTTATCTGTACAATTAAATAACTTTAAAAAAGAAATTGTTCAGGTAAATATATTAAATAGCTTAGGGCAAGCTGTTCATAGTTCTAAAACTAACACCAATAACGAATCCACGTTAAACAACACTATCAATATCCCTGAACTTTCTACTGGTATTTACTACATCAATTTTAGTAATGAAAATACCAACCAAACTATTAAGCTTGTTAAAACAAATTAATTCAATTATAAAGAGCTAAGAAAATCTTAGCTCTTTATAATTTTTATCAGCTGTTAATCTTAATTTAGCAGCATGAGTGATTATCTATCTGAACTAAACGATTCACAACGAAAAGCAGTAGAAGCAACCGAAGGGCCAGTTATGGTAATTGCCGGTGCTGGATCAGGAAAAACCAGAGTACTTACTTATAGAATTGCTCATCTTATCAACAAAGGTGTTGACCCTTTCAATATTCTTTCCTTAACATTTACCAACAAAGCCGCTCAAGAAATGAAAGAGCGAATTGGAAAAATAGTAGGTTACTCTGAAGCACGTAACATTTGGATGGGAACATTTCACTCTGTTTTTGCTAGAATTTTAAGAACAGAAGCTGAAAAAATAGGCTACCCGAAAAATTTCACCATCTACGACACCCAAGATGCAAAAAACTTAATCAAAACGATCCTCAAAGAGCAAGGTTTAGACGAAAAAATATACAAACCCAACTTAGTCTATAGCCGAATCTCTTCAGCAAAAAATAACCTTCTTTCTGCTACTGCATATCTGAATAATACAAATATCCAAGCGGAAGACAGGCAAGCCGCAAAACCAAAAATAGGGGAAGTTTACAAAATTTATGAAAGCAGGTGTTTTAAAGCTGGAGCAATGGATTTTGACGATCTGTTATTTAAAACCAACATACTACTTCGTGATTTTCCCGATGTACTGAATGAGTACCAACACCGCTTTAAATATATTCTGGTAGACGAGTATCAGGATACCAACTTCTCACAATACATCATTGTAAAAAAGTTAGCTGCCGCATTCGAAAATGTGTGCGTAGTTGGAGATGATGCTCAAAGCATCTACGCTTTCCGGGGTGCTAATATTCAAAATATTTTAAACTTTAAGTCTGATTATCCTGATGTTAAAACCTACAAATTAGAGGAGAATTATCGTTCCACTAAAAACATTGTTAATGCGGCCAACAGCATTATTAAAAACAACAAAGATCAAATTGAAAAGAATGTTTTTACTTCCAATAGCGAAGGAAATAAAATAAAATTACACCGAGCAGCTACAGATAATGAAGAGGGAAAAATAGTTGCTAACTTAATATTTGATAATCAACTTTCTGCTCAGGCACGTAATAAAGATTTTGCTATTTTATACCGAACCAATGCTCAATCAAGAGCTATGGAAGAAGCTTTAAGAAGAAAAAATATTCCTTACAAGATATATGGAGGACTATCTTTCTATCAACGAAAAGAAATTAAAGACTTACTCTCTTACTTTCGTTTGTTAATTAATCCTAACGATGAAGAAGCACTTAAAAGAGTAATCAACTACCCTGCTAGAGGTATTGGAAAGACTAGCATGGATAAATTAGCTATTGCAGCTAACAACCATCAAAAAAGTATTTGGGAAATTATAACAAACATTAACCAGTACAACATTGGTTTAAATAGTGGTACTCAAAACAAAATCACTCAGTTTATTGAAATGATAAGAAGTTTTGCCACGCAACTCAACAGTAAAAATGCTTATGATTTAGGTAATGAAGTTGCGTCAACAACAGGCATACTAAACGAGTTGTATGCCGACAGAACTCCTGAAGGAATTAGTCGTTACGAGAACATTCAGGAACTTTTAAACGGACTAAAAGAGTTTACAGAGACTGAGAATGATCCCGATAGTCATCGTGAGGAAGAAGATGTTACCCCTAGAGGTTTACCTGAATTCCTGCAAGATGTAGCTTTACTTACCAATGCTGACAATGAAAAAGATGAAGACAAGAATAAAGTTACGTTAATGACTATCCACTCTGCAAAAGGACTTGAATTTCCATATGTTTTCATTGTAGGGTTAGAAGAGAACCTGTTCCCTTCTCAAATGTCACTCACGTCAAGGGCTGACTTAGAAGAAGAACGAAGGTTGTTTTATGTTGCATTAACAAGAGCTGAAAAAGAAGTACATCTCTCGTTTGCATCTTCAAGGTACCGATGGGGAAGTTTAATTTTTTGTGAGCCTAGTCGATTTATAAAAGAAATAGATGAATCTCATATAGAATATACTTTTCAAAAAGGAAGTACCCCTCAACAATCGGCAACCAGTACAGGTTATGAAAAGAATTATTCATCAAAATCAACATACCCTAAAAAGAATAAACTTCCTCCAAAAAAAAATCAACCCCCAAAGGTAGCTCACACTACTCCTAAAAATTTAACTAAAATTTCTAGCGCAACTGCTGCACCGACTAAAGATAGTGCTAACGATTTGAATCTTCAAAAAGGCATGATGGTGAATCACCAAAAATTTGGTAATGGCATCATTGAAGAAATTGACAATGGGAAAGCCACTATTAACTTCCAAAACATTGGAAATAAACAATTGCTACTTAAATTTGCAAAACTTAGCGTCATAAAATAAATAGTTACCTTTGCAGGTAATAAAACTTGATTGAAACAAAATAATGGAACAAACTGAAAAAGATTACAACACTAGAAGACCACACATGATTATTCCTGAGTATGGGCGTAACATTCAGAAAATGGTTGCTCATGCTAAAACCATCAAAGACAAAGAAGAAAGAAATAAGATTGTTAATGCTATAATTAGTGTAATGGGACAATTAAATCCTCACCTTAGAGATATTGCTGATTTTAAGCATAAATTATGGGATCATTTATTCATTATCTATGATTTTGAATTGGATGTGGATTCTCCTTATCCAATTCCTGATAGAGAAACCATTTTTGAAAAACCTAAAAAAATGGATTACCCTTCTAAACAAATGAAGTTTAAGCATTATGGAAAATCTATTGAGAATTTAATTGAAGCAGCAATAAATTTCGAAGAAGGAGAAGAAAAAAAAGTGCTTATTCAAACCATTCTTAACCTAATGAAAAAATCATACTTGACATTCAATAGAGAATCTGTTGATGATGAGTTAATTATTTCTGACTTAAAATCGTTGTCCAACGATAAACTAAAGATTGATGATTCTTTCACTTTAGTTTCCACTAATGAAGTTTTAGCTATGTCTAAGAAAAAAAGATCCAATTCTTCTAACTCTAGACACCAAAGGAATAACAACCGATCTAAACAAAACAACTACAAAAAAAAGAGGTATTAAATGGGAACATTCCAGATTAAGGGAGGTAATCAGCTAAAAGGTGAGCTAATTCCACAAGGAGCTAAAAATGAAGCTTTACAAGTTGTTTGTGCTGTTGTTTTAACCAGTGAAAAAGTTACCCTTGAAAACCTTCCTGATATTAGAGATGTTAATTTTTTAATTGATTTATTAGAAGAATTAGGAGTAAAAGTAGAACGTGAAGGAAATGGCACTGTTCATTTTCAAGCCAGCAACATTAACCTTGATTACCTTCAAAGTGAAGCTTTTAGAAAAAGAGCTGCTTCATTAAGAGGGTCTGTTATGATCATGGGGCCGCTTTTATCCCGTTTCAAGAAGGCATTTATGCCCAAACCTGGTGGAGATAAAATTGGTGCTCGCCCACTAGATACCCACTTCTTAGGTTTTACCAAATTAGGAGCAACATACACCTATGATCATAAAACCAGCATCTACAGTTTAAATGCTGAACATTTAGAAGGGAAATACATATTACTTGACGAACCTTCTGTAACAGGTACCGCAAATATTTTAATGACGGCTGTAATGGCCAAAGGAGAAACTACCATTTATAATGCAGCCTGTGAACCCTACTTGCAACAACTCTGCGATATGTTGAACAGCATGGGGGCAAAAATCACAGGAGTAGGATCAAACCTTTTAAAAATTGAAGGAGTAACTGAACTAGGAGGCTGCACACATCGATTGTTGCCCGATTTTATTGAAGTAGGTTCGTTTATTGGTTTAGCTGCCATGACTCAATCTGAAATTACTATAAAAGATTGTAGGGTTGATATGCTCGGAAGAATCCCCGATACATTTAGAAGGTTAGGAATTCAATTGGAGATTAAAGGAGACGATATTTACATTCCTTCTCAATCTCAATATGAAATACAAAGAATGATAGATGGATCTATCCCTACTATATATGATGCTCCTTGGCCAGGATTTACACCTGACTTATTGAGTATTGTTTTGGTTACAGCCATCCAAGCAAAAGGAACGGTATTAATTCATCAAAAAATGTTTGATAGTCGTTTATTTTTTATTGATCGCTTAAAAGATATGGGGGCACAAATTATCCTTTGTGACCCTCATCGAGCAACGGTAATTGGAATCAATAGAGATTACAACCTAAGGGCGACCTCGATGTCTTCTCCAGATATTCGTGCAGGTGTATCGTTATTAATTGCGGCATTATCCGCAGAAGGAACAAGCACCATTCATAACATTGAACAAATTGATAGGGGATATCAATATATTGACACCAGGCTAAATGCTTTAGGAGCAGATATTAAACGTGTAGATTAAAAAGTGTCTTTTGGCCTACATTTTGTGAAGTCTATTTTTAATAACTTTACAGTAACTAATAGATTAACAAATGAAAACAATTAAAAAATTTAAATCACTTATATATTTTATTGTATTAATTCTAATTACCGCAGGTTTTATCTACAAAAAACCAGGAGGGTTAGCTATTGGCACAAAAGCTCCTGAATTAGCCTACAAATCTCCTAAAGGAAAAGAAATAAAACTATCCTCCTTAAAAGGAAAAGTGGTTTTAATTGACTTTTGGGCATCATGGTGTGGACCTTGCCGAAGAGAAAACCCTTCTTTAGTTAGAGCTTACAATAAATACAAAGATCAAGAATTTGTTAATGGAAAAGGCTTTACCATTTACAGCTATTCGTTAGACCAAAATAAAAACAGATGGGTAGCTGCCATCAACCAAGACCAACTAACTTGGCCATATCATACAAGCGATTTAAAAGGTTGGGGAGCTGAAGGAGGTAAAGCTTATGGCATTGCCTCTATTCCTACCAACTACTTAATTGATGGGAAAGGAACCATTATTGCCAAAAATTTGAGAGGGTTAGCCTTAGATCAGGCACTAGAAAGACACCTTAAAAAATAAAGCAATTGAAACTATCAGTGATTGTCTTGTAGTATAACTTTCACTATGTCATACTGAATAAAATTTATAGAATCTGCCTAAAGCAGATTCGTAATAAATGTAATGAAGTATCTAATTAGATACTTCATTTTGTTTTATACCCATACTAACGTATGGATAAAACTACATTCAGTATGACAGTTAGGAATTAAATGATACAGTTTTTCGAATCTTTAATGTAATTTTTATTCAATTGTACATCTCCTTGTTCTTCTATATGATATGCAATTAAATCTCCTACTACAGAACAAGGCGAAGGGTTTTCTTTTGTAATATCTTCTGTAACAACGTGCTCTTTTAAAGCCCAATTCACTGATTCTCGAATGGCAATTGCTTCATCATATAATCCAAAATAATCATACATCATTGCTACTGATAAGATAGTAGCCATAGGATTTGCCACATCTTTTCCAGCTGCTTGCGGATAAGAACCATGACAAGGCTCAAACATTCCTACATTTTTGCCCAAAGATGATGAAGGCAACATTCCTAACGAACCTGTTAACACACTTGCTAAATCAGAGGTGATATCTCCAAACATGTTTTCAGTTAATACCACATCAAAACTAGCAGGGTTTAATACCAACTGCATTGCTGCATTATCAACAAACATATACTCAACATTTACTTCAGGATAATCTGCAGCCATGTCTTGCACCACCTTTCTCCATAGCCTAGAAGTTTCTAATACATTGGCTTTATCTACTAAAGTTAATTTTTTGCTTCTCAATTGAGCTGCCTCAAAAGCCAACTTAGCAATTCTGCTCACTTCTTCTTTTGAATAACTACATAAATCAGAAGCTGTATTTCCATCAGCAGAAAGCTTTTTCTCTCCAAAATAAATCCCTCCAGTTAATTCTCTGTAAATTACTAAATCAACTCCTTCTAACTTTTCGTTCTTTAAAGGAGAAACCTCTTTTAATATATCATAAGTATTGATAGGTCTAATGTTAGAGTACAACTCCAGTGCCTTTCTTAATTTTAATAATCCTTGTTCAGGTCTTACCTTAATGCTTGGATCATTATCATACTTAGGGTCACCAATAGCTCCTAATAAAACGGCATCAGCATTTTTACATTTTTCAATTACCTCATCAGTTAACGGTTCTCCTGTAGTATCAATACTTGAAGCTCCTATTAATCCGTTTTCTAATTCAAACTTATGGTTATAAGTAACATCTACTGCTTTAATCACTTTCTCAGCTTGAGCAATAACTTCTGGACCAATACCATCTCCTGAAAGCACAATAATTTTCTTGTTCATAACTCGTTTCTTTTAATAATTGGTTGCTTCAAATGCTGCAATTTCATCGCGCATATTAATTAAATATTGTATTTCATCTACTCCTTCCATTAAGCAGTTTTTCTTAAATGGTGGAACTTCAAATGTTGTGTTAAAATTAATCTCCTCTACTTTTACCGTTTGACTTTCTAAGTCAATCGATATTTCACTTGTTGGATTCTCCAAAAAATGATTCATGAGTACTCTTAACTCTTCTTCTGAAACCTCAATAGGTAATACCCCATTATTATATAGGTTTCCTTTATGGATATCTGCAAATTGAGATGAAATAACCGATTGTATTCCATAATCTGCAATTCCCCAAGCTGCGTGCTCTCTCGAAGAACCACATCCAAAATTATTTCCTCCAATAATCACTTTAGCACCTTCTCTTTGAGGGTTGTTTAACTCAAAATCAGGGTTAGAAGTATAGCCTTCAGTATACCTCCAATTGTACAATAAGTTTTTACCGTACCCTTCTTTAGTCGTTAATTTTAGAAACTGAGCAGGCATTAACTGGTCAGTATCTATGTTTTCGATATCGATAGGTACTACTTTACTTTTTATTTTCATCTTAATTCAAAAATTTAGTAGGGTCAGTAACTGTTCCTGTAATTGCAGAAGCTGCTGCAGTAATAGGACTAGCTAGTAGTGTTTTAGCGCCTGTTCCTTGTCTTCCTTCAAAATTTCGGTTAGAAGTAGAAACACAAATTGCCCCTGAAGGAATTTTATCTTCATTCATTGCTAAGCAAGCCGAACATCCAGGCTCTCTAAACTCAAAACCTGCATCAATAAATATTTTATCTAAACCTTCTTTAATGGCCTCTTCTCTAACTTTCATAGATCCTGGCACCACCCATACATTAACATGATCTGCTTTTTTACGGTCCTTAGCAATAGAAGCAACTGCTCTCAAATCCTCAATTCGACCATTGGTACAACTACCAATAAATACATAATCAATCTTTTGTTCGCTAATAATATCTGACCCATTAAAACCCATATATTTTTTAGCCTTATCAGTAATAAACTGTGCATCAGCCACTTTTCCATTAATGTTTATTCCTGTATCTGGTGCCGTTCCAACAGTAACCATTGGATAAATATCTGCTGCATTAAAGCTTACTTCCTTGTCATATTTTGCACCTTTATCTGTATTTAATGCTTTCCATTCCTTAATTTTTTCATCAGCAATATTTACTCTGGAGGTAACGTAATCAATTGTAGTATCATCTATTCCTACCAATCCTCCTCTGGCACCCATCTCAATACTCATATTACAAACAGTCATCCTTCCTTCCATTGACATTTCAGCAAAAACATCTCCACTATATTCTACAAAATAACCTGTTCCACCTTCTGTTCCTAATTGAGAAATAATATATAACGTAACATCTTTCGGTGTTACCCCTTTATTCAACTTTCCGTTCACCTCTACCTTCATTGTTTTTGGTCTATTCAACACTAAACACTGCGAAGCTAAAACTTGTTCCACCTGAGAGGTTCCTATTCCAAAAGCTATTGTTCCAAATGCTCCATGGGTTGATGTATGGCTATCACCACAAACAATCGTCATTCCTGGTTGGGTTTTCCCTAAATCTGGTCCAATAACGTGTACAATCCCTTGGTTTTGATGACCTATCCCATACAATTCAACACCAAACTCCTCACAGTTTTTGGTCAACTCTTTTACCTGATGAGATGATTCAGCATCTTTAATAGGTAAATGCTGATTAATAGTAGGCACATTATGATCTGCTGTAGCTGTAGTTCTATCTGTTCTAAACACACCTACTCCTCTACTTCTTAACCCATTAAAAGCTTGTGGGCTTGTTACTTCATGAATAAACTGCTGGTCAATAAAAAGGATATCTACTTCATCAGTAATACTTTTTACAACATGTTTATCCCATATTTTATCAAATAATGTCTTCATATATTATGCTTCTACTTTTTCAAACAAATCAATCAAATGTTCATCTTCAATATTACGAACCTTATCTGCAACTTCTACAAAACGCTCATAAGCATCATTTAAATCTTCAACTGATAAATTATACCCTAATTTTTTAGCATGGAAATTTAATGCTGCTCTACCACTTCTTGCTGTCAACACAATTTCTGAACCTAAAGCCCCTACTTCAGCAGGGTCTATAATTTCATAAGTTTCTCTATTCTTCAACACTCCATCTTGGTGGATACCAGAAGAATGAGCAAATGCATTAGACCCAACTATTGCTTTGTTTGGCTGCACAGGCATTCTCATTTTCTCTTCAATTAACTTACTCATTGATGTTAACATTTTAGAATCTATTCTGTGTGTCAACTCAATTTCTTTATGTTGTTTTAGAATCATTGCAATCTCTTCCAAAGAAGTATTTCCAGCTCTTTCTCCAATTCCATTAATGGTACATTCTACTTGGCGTGCTCCCGCAATAACTCCTGCAATACTATTTGCTGTTGCCAACCCTAAATCATTATGGCAGTGAGTAGACAAAATAGCCTTATCCATGTTGGGAACATTGTTCATTAAATATGCAATTTTAGCAGCATATTGATGTGGCAAACAATAACCCGTTGTATCCGGAATATTAATGATAGTTGCACCAGCATCAATCATAGCTTCAGTAACTCTTGCTAAATATTCATTTTCTGTTCTTCCTGCATCTTCAGCATAAAACTCCACTTCAGGAACCAGGTTTCTTGCAAACTTTACCGCCTTCACTCCTCTTTCAATCACATCCTCTTGTGTAGTCTTCAACTTATCTTTCACATGACTTTCTGAAGTTCCTATCCCTGTATGTATTCTGCCATTAACCGCATCTTTTAGTGCTTCAGCTGCTACAGTAATATCATTCTCTACAGCTCTGGTTAATCCACAAACCGTTGAATTTTTAATTGATTGAGCTATTAATTCTACTGCCTTAAAATCTCCTGGACTAGAAACTGGAAATCCTGCCTCAATAATATCCACCCCCAACAATTCCAATTCTTTGGCAATTAACAATTTCTCAGGAATATCCAATTGACACCCTGGAACTTGCTCTCCATCTCTTAATGTGGTATCGAAAAAATGTAATTTATCACTCATCTTTCTACGTTTTAATATTTAAACCTCAAAATTCAAGTAAATACTTTCAAAATTGAAATAATTATAAGTAACTTCACATGTATCTAACAATACAAATTATAAACTATATTGTTGATTTATAATATTTTAAATAGATTAATACTCACTTGTCTAACCAACTAACATATCAACTTTTTGAACTCATAAAATCTTTATCTAAATCGGAAAAAAGATATTTTAAGTTGCATGCTACCCGAAATCTTACAGATAAAGAGCTTGTTTTTATTCAGCTTTTTGATACGATTGATAAGATGAAGCAATATGATGAAAAAATAATTAGTCAAAAATTCCCTCAACTTAAAGGAAACCTTTTATCTAACCACAAAGCTAACCTATATGAAAAACTGTTAATGAGCTTGAGACTACTCAAGCACAACACACCCGGAATTAGAGTTAAAGAGCTAATTAGTTTTTCTGATGTATTGCTTCAAAAAGGATTACATTTTCAAAGTTTAAACCAACTACACAAAGCAAAACAACTGGCAACCACCTATAACCTCAATATTTTAAAATTAGAAATTATTGAGTTTGAAAAACAAATAGAAGCCAGCCATATTACTAGAAGTCATCAAAAAAGAGCAAAAGAGTTAAGTGATGAATCCAATCAGATTAGAGCAATCATTAGAAGAGAAGTAAAATGGTCAAATCTAGCATTAAAAATGTATGATTATTACCTCAAATTTGGTCACACTAAAAATAAAGATGACTTAACTAAAATAACTGATTTCTTTGAAAATCGAGCTCCAAAAGGCTCCACACACAACCTTTCATTCTATGAAAAAATATATAAATCTCAAAGCTATGTATGGTTCCATTATATTAGTCAAAACTTTGTAGAATGCTACAAACACTCACTGAATTGGATCAATACTTTTGAAGATTCTCCCGAAATGAAGATCAACGAAGTAGACCTTTATATGAAGGGCATACACAACTGTCTTTCTGCATTGTTTTATTGTGATGACGCCTTTCGTTTTAGGAAAAACTTGGAGGAATTTGAAGTATTTATTCGTGATAATGAATCCTCTTTTAATAACAATCAACATATTTCAGCATTTATCTATTTTGAAACTGCCAAACTCAATCTTTTTTTCTTAGAGGGAGAATTCACCAAAGGAGCAGCATATACTATCGAATTAATTGAAAAATTAAAAGAACATGAAAAACACATTGATGTTTATCGAATTCTCATCTTTCATTACAAAATTGCCTGCCTGAAGTTTGGTAGTGATGATTACAAAGGAGCCATCAATCACTTAAACTTTATCATCAACCACCCTGGATTAAGCCTAAGAGAGGATATTCAATCTTTTGCAAGAATACTCAACCTAATTGCCCACTACGAATTAGGTAATAACGAATTGATTGAATACCAAGTTAAAAGCACCTATAAATTTTTACTCAAACTAGAGGATATGGGCAAAGTGCAAAGTGCTGTTTTTGAATTCTTAAAAAAATCGGTTTATGTTAATGAAGATCAACTCATGCCATCTTTTATTGAACTAAAAAATAAACTCAATTTAATTCTAGAAGATGAACACGAAAGAAGACCAACACTTTATTTAGATATTATTTCATGGTTAGAGAGCAAAATCAACAATTGCTCTGTTGAAGAAGTTATACGACAAAAAAAACTAGCCAACATGAATAAATAGTGCTCTTACTGCTATTTTTTCCGCCTTTTTCATCCCTCAAAATAATTTACTGTCATTATGACCTAAATACAATCATTGGTTGTATTTTTGCCCACTGAATTTTCAAAATCATAAACTGATATCGTATGAGCAAGAAAGAAGAAAAACAAGAAGAAGAAATTAATATAGAGGAACAACAAGAACAAGTTGAAGCTTCATCAGAAAATGATCAACAAGAGAAATTAAGCCCTGAAGAAGAATTAGAAATAAAGGTTAAAGAAGCAACCGACAAATACCTGAGGTTGTATTCTGAGTTTGATAATTTTAGAAAGCGTACTCAAAAAGAAAAAGTTGAGCTTTATAAAACAGCCGGAGAAGATGTTATTTCTGCACTTTTACCAATTATCGATGATTTTGAAAGGGCTCAAAAAGCAATGGAAAAATCTGATGACATCCAAGGAGTAAAAGACGGAGTTAAATTAATTCATGATAAGCTCATCAATATTTTAAAGCAAAAAGGATTGGAAGCTGTTGAATCTGCTATTGGAAAAGATTTTGATGTAGAAAAGCATGAAGCCATTACACAAATACCTGCTCCTACAGAAAAAGAAAAAGGGAAAGTAATTGATGAAGTAGAAAAAGGATATCACCTCAATGGTAAAGTTATCCGATATGCTAAAGTGGTGGTTGGGCAATAATTTCAGTTAAAAGCTAAAAGTTCTTAAAGTAAAATGTTGAAATGAAGATAGAACGGTTTGAAGATATCATTGCATGGCAAAAAGCAAAAGAACTTACCTCTTTGATTTATAAAGAGTTTGAAACGAGCAAAGATTTTGGGTTTAGAGATCAAATTCAACGAGCAAGTATCTCTATTATGAACAACATTGCTGAAGGTTTTGAACGAAAATCAAATAAAGAGTTTAACTATTTTTTGTTTGTTACTAAAGGTTCCTGTGGTGAAGTTCGTTCAATGCTACATTTAGCTAATGAATTAGAAAATTTATCAAAAGAAAGTTTTAAAGAAAAATATAAGCTGTCAGAAGAAATTTCTAAAATTCTTTCAGGATTAATAAAAACCTTATAACCTTTTACTTTAAAAACTTTACGAACTATACTATTATGAGCAAAAGAGATTATTACGAAATATTAGGAGTATCTAAAGGAGCGAGTGAAGCTGAAATAAAAAAAGCTTACCGGAAAATGGCTATTAAGTTTCATCCTGACAAAAACCCTGACGACAAAGTGGCTGAGGAGAAGTTTAAAGAAGCGGCTGAAGCTTACGAAGTACTAAGCAATGCTGAGAAAAAACAACGATACGATCAATTTGGTCATGCTGGAATGGGCGGTGCTGCTGGTGGTGGATTTGGTGGTGGAGGCATGAATATGGATGACATTTTCTCTCAATTCGGAGATATTTTTGGTGGCGGATTTAGTGGTGGTGGATTTGGCGGAGGCTTCGGTGGTGGAGGCCGTGGAAGAAGAGTTCGAAAAGGAAGCAATCTAAGAGTAAGGGTTAAATTAACACTAGAAGATATTGCTAAAGGTGTTGAGAAAAAAATTAAAGTAAACAAATTGGTTAATGCAGAAGGTGTTACTACCAAAACTTGTACTCAATGTCAGGGTACTGGACAAGTAACAAGAATTGCTAATACCATACTAGGACAAATGCAAACAGCCTCGCCATGCCCTTCTTGTGGCGGTGATGGAAAAATCATTGACAAAAAACCTGCTGGTGCAGATGCTGATGGGTTAATTAAAAAAGAAGAATTAATTACTATTGATATTCCTACTGGAGTGGAAGATGGTATGCAACTTTCCGTTACTGGAAAAGGAAATGCTGGTCCTAAAGACGGTATCCCTGGTGATTTAATTGTGTTGGTCGAAGAAACTCCTCACGACACCATTAAAAGAGATGGTGTTAATTTACTATATGATTTATACCTCAACTTTGTAGATGCTACTTTGGGAACATCCGTAGAAATTGAAACCATCAGTGGTAAGGTTAAAATTAAAATTGAACCTGGAACCCAAAGTGGTAAGGTGCTTCGGTTAAAAGGAAAAGGTATTCCTAATATACAAGGGTATGGAACTGGAGATTTCTTAATTTATGTAAATGTATGGACTCCTCAAAAAGTATCTAAAGAAGAAAAAGAGGCATTAGAAAAACTAAAAGGTTCTGAGAATTTTAAACCCAACCCTACAAGTAAAGACAAAGGATTCTTTGATCGGATGAAAGACTATTTTAACTAGTGAAACTCTATTTTGATTTTCTCAAAATAGTTAGTTGAACTATCCCGTTACAGAACGGGATCTATTCAAATAAAAAGCGAGATGAAATTCATCTCGCTTTTTTTATTTGGTACATTTATGTTATGAAATCGCTACTTTTAAGAATAACATTATATTTCTTTTTTTTTCTACCATATCTGAATACCACATCTCAAAACCTTATCCCCAATGCTGGATTTGAATATTACACAACATGCCCTACTGATAAATATCATTACAGCCCATTAGCAATAGGGTGGATAAACCCATCAAAAGAAGGCGTTAGAACAACGCCTGATTTTTATCACTCATGCGGTGAAGAAGATTATCAAACTCCAAAAAATCGATATGGAATGGTAATGCCATATGGTGGTGAAGGCTATGCTGGTTTATTAAATCGAAACTGGTGGAGAGAATATATTACCATTAGACTGAAAGAACCGTTACAGCCTGGAAAAGAATATAAAGCTTCTATTTTTGTCCAAGCAACGGATACTTTTGGGTCTATAATAAAAAATATTGGAATGCATTTTTCTAAAAAAATACCCAAACAAAAAGGAACCAAACCTTTAAAAAACACAGATATAATTACTCCCGATGGCAACTTTATTACCCCTCAAATAAAAAACTCTACCAACGATTATATCCCAATAGGAAAGTGGGTTAAAATAGAAGGAACATTTAGAGCAAAAGGAGGGGAAAAATTTATAACGATTGGTAGCTTTGGAAGAAATGTTGATCACAAACTAGTAAAACATATAAAAAATATAACTGATCCAGTCCTCGATATAAATACATCTTCAAACAAAGGCTCTTCTTACATATACATTGACAACGTAAACACGACCCCTATTGAACGTCCAAAGTATAAACTTCCAGTAAAAGGAGAAATTAAGAAATTGGATTATGTGTATTTCAGATTTGACAAAGCAGATTTACTTCCTGCATCATTTAAGGAGCTTAACCTATTGTTAGAAATTATCAAACGAAAAAAGCTGGTTAAAATTGAAATCATTGGTCATACATGTAAAGGTTAGGTAATTCGTGGACAAAATTAAGAAGATTTAATTTTGTTTTATGAGAAATACCAAAGATGATTTAACACTGCAACGGAACTATATTCAGAAGTATCAATTTTTGATAGGCAAATATGAATTAGTTAAAGCCAAAGAACACCCTAAATATCGTTTTGTAAAGGAATTTTATGAGGCAAATGGTACTGATAGGCGAACGTTTATAAAATATTACAATCGGT